>Ga0213827_1000011_pt1 | contig 334648 bp, 295 predicted proteins | sample MC6MC0898MG_FD_180669 | JGI IMG/M metagenome (GOLD analysis project Ga0213827, IMG submission 180669) | Enriched soil aggregate microbial communities from Iowa State University, Ames, United States - MC6-MC0898-MG | ecosystem: Environmental > Terrestrial > Soil > Unclassified | place: USA... | reverse complement strand
CCATTTTAAAATTCGGGTCGCTGTAAAAACCAAATAATGCATCCGGATCTTTGTAGTCTAATTTTCCGCCATCGGCTTTCCAATAAGCTCTTGGGCCAGCTCCTTTGTCTAAAATATAGTTTGGATTGATGCCTACGCCATTCTGTGTATATTTAATTACGTAATAAGAATTATTCTGCTTATCCGGAATGTTTCCATATTTAAACAGATTGTTGTAATATGATAAGTCCCAATCAATTTTACTTTTATTCAATTGATGAACTCCGCCTAAAGAAACTGATGTTAATTCTGTAATCAGTAAATTATGAATATTTTGAAGCTCAACTCTTGCTGTATTGTTTGTGCTGCTGAATTTGTCGAATCTTACCCTGTGTTTGTAATGCGTTTCGTTATCAGAAAGTGTTCCGTACATACCTTTCAGATAAAGGGTGCTTTTGGGTGAAAGCACATATTCTAAAGCGGCATTGGCTCCTGTGGTTTTTCTTACACCTTGATAATCTCTGAGCTCCATTCTGAAAACCCCCTCGTCACCGCTTCTTCTTGCTTCAAAATTATCTGTTGACCAATTTCTGATGAAATGAGAGAAATTAACTAAGTATCCGAATTTTTTATCCTTTGTTCTTCCACCATACAATAAGCCTAAATTATAAACTCCTTTGTCTGCTTTTTCGTTATATCCCGTTCCTAAGGTTCCTCTAAATTCGGTTTTCATTGGAGGTGTTTTGGTAATAAAATTTACACCACCGCCAATTCCGTCTGCTTCCATATCGGGAGTGAAAGATTTATTGACATGAACATAAGAAATTAATTCTGTCGGGAAAAAATCAAATGCTGTTGCTCTGGAAGTTGTTTCTTCTTCAGCAGTCGGAAGTCTGTTTCCATTAATCGTTGTAGAAGCCCAAAACGGCGGAAGTCCTCTTAAAGAAACGAATCTTCCTTCACCCTGATCTCTTTCGATAGAAACTCCCTGAACTCTTTGAACGGTTTCAGCAGCATTCCTGTCTGGTAGCTTCCCAATTCCGTCGGATGCGATAACGTTAGAAATATTGATGGCGTTTTTCTGCATATTCAACGCTCTTGCCTCGCTGTTTTTCAACGTTCCCGAAATAACAACTTCGTCAATATTTTTCTGACGTTGGTATAAAACAATACTTCCCACATCAAGATTTTGTGCGCCGACAATTTCAATGTTTAGATTTTTAGCTTCAAAACCGATATAGCTAACTTTCAGATTATATTGTCCTTCTTTTAAATCGCTGATTGTAAATCTTCCTTCCGAATCTGTGATGATTACTTTTTTAGTTCCTTCAATTGTAACGGCTGCTCCAGGAAGTGACTGATTTTCATCCGATACAATTCCGGTTACAATCTGTTTCTGTGCAAATACTCCAATCGTGCAACAGGCAAAAAGTGGAATTAAGCTTTTTTGGATTATGGTATTCATTTTTTTACAAATATTAAAATTATACTGCAAAAATATGCTTGAATTTTAATATTTATAAACTTTTGATATTAACTAATAATGAAGAAATCTTGTATTTAATTTGAATTAAAAAAATGAAGTAGTAAGAGAAATATTATTTTGATTATTATTTAAGATGTTTGTAATGAGATGATTGGATGTGTTTTGTTTATTTTTCGTAAGGTATTCGATGCATTTTATTTCAGAATTGAAGATTAACTATCTGTTATTTATTTGTTAAATTGAAAAAATAAAAGTTTACTATTAGTAAACTTTTTTAAATTTTTATATCGTTGAAATTATTTTTGCTTAAAAAGATCAGTCTCGTTCTGAGTACAGATATAATACAAGCATGATGCAAGATTCATCAGAAATGCTTACAGGAACGTGGGGAAATCTCCCGTTAAAATATAATGCGTCACCCTCTGAGAGTATTACTTCTTCCTCATCAATAAGATATTTTACAGTTCCTTTTAAGATGTATTTGAATTCCCATGCGTCAGTAATCACTTTTTCTCTTTTGGAATTTGGTTTCAAGGTGAGTAAAACAGCTTCGAAACCTAATGAATTTAAGCTTTTACTGAAAATATGCATATACTTAAATCCTTGTGCTTCAATTTCTTTTTCAATAATCTGCTGATTTTCTTTTGGGATGTAGAGGTATTTTGCGCTATTCCTGTTTTCAACGCCTTCAAAGAAATAGCTTGCATCAATATCCAGAGACTGAATTAAATCTAATAACACAGGAAGAGAAGGAATAGTTCGCCCGTTTTCAATTCTTGAAATTAAGCCATTACTAACGTTGGCTCTGTTGGCAAGTTCATTAATAGTAAGATTGTTTTCTTTTCTAATATCTTTAATTCTTTTTCCAATGCCTATGATAAAGTCGCTCATTGCTAAAATTTTATTTTGTTTACAAATAGTAATATTTTGGCAAATGTATGATATTTTTGTTTTTAATAAGTTTAAGAACCTTTTTAAATTTATAGATTAAATTTTTTACATCGTATATTGAATATTATCAAAACACAATTGTTTTAAGTTTATTTGTAATCTATAGATTATAAATAAATCCTATAATCAAGGTAGTTTCTTTGCAAATAAAGGAGTAGCCAGATATATTTAATTACATTATCATCTGAAAAAATTATTCTAAGTAAATTAAAAATGGTACAAACTGTCCTTTGTTGTTGCCATTTGACAAATCTGTGACTTCTACACACACTTCTACAAATACTTTTATCGATGATTTAGTTTGTCTGAGTCAAATTAAACAAGAACTACAAAGTTCATTCTTATCAGCTAATTTACTTATTGGTTAAACTTCTTGTAATTAATTTTAAGCATTAAAAAACAATCGAAGCTGGTATAGCTGATCTTTAGTTTGCTACGATTGTCTTTTACCTTTGCACAAATATTTTACGAAGAATATAATAGAATTTGGAGTTGTTAAGTGCTTTTTCTATCAAGCTTGAAAGAAAAACGATTTACTTATATTTGCCGGCAAAGCAAATTCAAATGTTCAAAAACGTAATCATTGTATTTATTCTTGGCTTCTTTACGGTTTTTTGTTCGGCCCAACAGGTTCGGCCCTCCAAATCATCTGAAATTTACCGTGAACTCAAAACTCTTAAACAGCTGCCTAAAGTTTTATACCTTGCGGCTCATCCCGATGATGAAAATACAGGATTACTCTCCTGGTTAATCAATGATCAAAATGTAGAAACGGGCTATTTATCTTTAACCAGAGGCGATGGCGGTCAGAATTTATTAGGTACCGAGCAGGGTGCCGCATTGGGATTAATCAGAACGTATGAGCTTTTAGAGGCAAGAAAGTTAGACGGCGCCCAACAGTTTTTTACCCGGGCGATTGATTTCGGGTTCTCTAAAAATACGACCGACACCTTTAAACAATGGGATGAAAATAGCATTATAGCTGATGTAGTTTGGGTAATCCGTAAATTCCGTCCTGATATTATCATTTGTCGTTTTCCTCCTACTGCTGCGGCAGGTCACGGACAGCATGCGGCTTCGGCTGTGGTTGCGGAAAAAGCTTTTAAGCTGGCAGGCGATAAAACGGCTTTCCCGAATCAACTAAAATATGCCAATGTTTGGCAGCCAAAACGCGTATTGTGGAATACTTTCCGATTTGGTGGGGTCAATACAACTGCTGAAAATCAATTGAAAGTGACCGTTGGGCAATATGATGCACAATTGGGAATGGGCTATGGTGAATTAGCAGGATTGAGCAGAAGTTTACATAAAAGCCAGGGTGCGGGAACACAGTCTGTAGCCGGCATCAGAACTGAATATTTTAGTCACGTTCTTGGCGAACCTGCAAAAGCAACACTTTTTGACGGAGTAATTAAAACCTGGACTGCAAAAGGGAACGCTGATATTGACCAATCATTAGATAAAATTATTTCCGCTTTCAATTTTAATCAACCTGACCTTAGTTTACCTGCTTTGCTTGTTTTGCGAAAAAAGATGATGGCGCTAAATGACGTAAACCTAAAAAAGGATAAAATTACAGCACTCGATAATATCATTTTAAGCTGTGCCGGGTTTATGGGTGAAGTAGTGACCAATCAGGCGGAAGCTGTTGCCGGAGACAATCACAATTTCAGGTTAAATTTGATTTCAAGAGCTGAAAATCCTGTCGTTTTAGAAAATGTAAAATGGTTAAGTCAATCAGAAAGCTTCAACAGAAAACTGTCAAAAGATTCTTTAATTACCATTCAGCACGACATTCAGATTCCTGCTGATGCAGGACTCACAGAACCTTACTGGTTGGCAAAACCAGTCAAAGACGCGGCCACTTTCTCTGTTCCGAATGATACTTTAGTCGGTTTGCCTGAGGCGGAATCACCATTGAATGTTTTGCTTAATTTAAAAATAGGTTCGGAAAAGTTTCAGGTTAAACTTCCTTTATCTTTCAAAAAATTAGACCCTGTACGTGGTGATGTGGTTGAAACCTTGCGCATTGTTCCTGCATTGGAACTGAAATTTACACAACCACTTTATCTGGTCAAAGAAAATGAAGATTTACATTTGAGTTTAAACGTTAAGGTTAATTCTAACAAAAAGTTCAGTAATGGTAAAGTAAATCTGATGTATAACGGCGAACGGTTGGGCGGCGGAGAATTAAATAAAATCAATAGCAAAGATTTTGCCATCGATTACGTCATTCCAAAAGATAAACTTGCCTCAATAAAATCAAATCAGTTACAATTGGATGCCAATTTTATTGCGGACGAAGTTACTTATAATAAAAAACAGGTATTAATTCAATATCCGCATTTACCTTCCTTACAATATTTTGCGCCTGCAACTGTCATCGTAATGAAAGGTGATATTCAGGCGAAGGTTAAAAAAGTGGGATATATACAAGGAGCGGGCGATTTTATTCCTGAATTTTTACGCATTGCAGGTATTCAGGTAGATGTCCTGAAAGATGAAGATTTTTATGGCAACTTAAATGAATCTGGCGGAAACGGTAGTCAAAATAAGCTATCGCAATATGATGCGATTGTATTGGGTGTTCGTGCAAATAACACAGAGAAAAAGTTGGGTCGCTGGACGCCTTTTTTATGGTCTTATGTAAAAGCTGGAGGTAATTTGGTAATGCAGTACAACACCAATCAGGATACAACCGTTGACCAATTGGGAATGTACAGTTTTAGCATTGCCAATAAGCGTGTTACCGAAGAAAATGCGGAGGTTAAATTTTTAAATCCAAATCATAAATTACTGAATTTTCCGAACAAAATTACGGCGGATGATTTTAAAGGTTGGGTACAGGAGCGTGGCGCTTATTTTCCTGAGAAATGGGATGCATCGTACGAACCGCTTTTTGAAATGCACGATACAGGTGAAGAGCCTTTGCAAGGCTCAACTTTATATACAAAATACGGAAAAGGTAATTTTATTTACACACCGTTGGCATTTTTCAGACAGTTGCCTGCGGGAAATGTTGGCGCTGCACGTTTATTTTTAAACTTTTTATCTGCACAGAAAAACTGATGAACAAACAACTCAAAAATTGGAATATCTGGTATATATTATTAGCAGTTGCATTAATATCTCAGATTGTGTTTTATTATTTGTTTACTAAATTCTGGGCATGAGTACAATAGATTGGACGGTTCTTATTTTTACATTGGTTGCTGTGGTTGTTTACGGCGTATTTATCGGTCGTGGTCAAAAAAGTAACGAATCATACCTCAAAGCAGATAATAAAATGCCTTGGTACATTGTGCTGATAGGTATTATGGCGACGCAGGCAAGTGCCATTACCTTTCTTTCGGCACCGGGTCAGGCTTATACAGACGGGATGCGTTTCGTTCAGTATTATTTTGGTTTGCCTTTGGCGATGATTGTGATTTGTATCACTTTCATCCCGATTTTTCAGCGCTTAAATGTTTACACGGCTTATGAATATCTGGAGAACCGTTTTGATAAAAAAACAAGAGTGCTTACTTCACTGCTTTTTCTTTTTTCTAGAGGCTTATCAACGGGAATCAGCATTTACGCTCCGAGTATCATCTTGTCAAGTGTTTTGAACTGGGATATTTATTTAACCAATGTTTTAACGGGTGGCATTTTGTTGATTTACACCTATGTTGGCGGTGCAAAAGCAATTGCTCACACCCAAAAAATACAGTTTCTTATTATTCTGGGAACAATGGCTTTTGCAGGTTATCTGCTTATTCAAAATATGCCTAATGGAATTGGTTTTAAGGATGCGCTTTATCTCGCGGGGAAATCCGGAAAGCTCAATGTAATCACCACAGAATTCGACTGGAAAGATAAATACAATATCTGGAGCGGCTTAATTGGTGGTTTTTTTCTGGCACTTTCTTACTTCGGGACTGACCAGAGCCAGGTTGGGAGATATATTACTGCGAAAGATAATACCAATGCAAAAATGGGCTTGCTATTGAACGGATTGGTTAAAATTCCGATGCAATTTGCTATTCTTCTGATTGGTGCTTTGCTTTTCGCTTTCTTTTCGCTAAAACCGGCTCCGATTTATTTTAACGAACGCTCTTATCAGCATTTAAAGGAAATAAAACCTGAACAGGCTGCGGCTTTTGAAAAAGAGCATCAGGATTTACAACTAAAATTCAATGCAGAATCGAAAGAAATTTTAAAGTTGAAAGAAACTCAATCTCCCCAACTTACAAAAACAATTCAGGATTTTAAAAATACACAAACTGAGGTTAAGGCACTTCACGGAAGGGTAGAAGAAGCAATTAATCATTCAAACTACAATGCGGAGAAAACGGATACCAATTATATATTCCTGTATTTCGTGAAAAATACGCTTCCTGTAGGAATGATAGGTTTACTGTTTGCCGTCATTTTTCTGGCGAGTTGGGGTTCAATTTCGGCAGCGCTGAATTCCCTTGCCGCTTGTTCATTGAAAGATGTTCATTTGATATTTAAAAAAGAAATTCCTGACGATGCCACAGAATTAAAGTACAGCCGACTGCATACCTTAGCTTGGGGTATTTTCTCAATCGGCGTAGCCATGTTTGCCACTCAAATGGGTTCTCTTATTGAAGCGGTTAATGTATTGGGTTCTCTTTTCTATGGTCCGATATTGGGGATTTTTCTTGTCGCGTTTTACTATAAAAAAGTCAACGGCGCGATTGTATTTATTTCTGCAATTTTATCAGAAATTGTGGTTATTGCCGTTTATAACTTCGATATCGTTTCTTTCCTTTGGCTTAATGTAATTGGAGCTGCGGCAGTCATTTTATTTTCAGCAATCGGGTTATTGTTTTATAAACCGAAAGCCGTAAATTCGTAAACGAACAAAGTAAACATACAAACAAAAATATTATGAAAACCATCATTAAATCTGCTGTCGTTCTTGTTGCGACAATGACAATCTCCATGAATGCCTTTGCACAGGAAACTAAAAAACCAGCAAGTCCTCCGGCTACTGCTACGGGAAAAATTAAAGATGCAACCATTACAATTGCCTATAGCAGTCCTTCTGTAAAAGGTCGTACAATCTGGGGTGGTCTGGAAGCTTATGATAAAGTTTGGCGTGCGGGAGCCAATGAAGCTACCACTTTTGAAACCAGCAAAGACATTACTGTTCAGGGTAAAAAATTGCCTGCAGGTAAATACAGCTTTTTCTTAATTCCAAAAGAATCCGGAACCTGGACGGCGATTTTTAACAAAGAGCCAAAACAATGGGGCGCTTATAAATACGAGGAATCTAAAGATGCTTTACGTGTTGATGTTAAAACAAAAGCTTTACCGGCAACACAGGAAACTTTAGTGTATAAAGTAAACAGTAACGGATTCACAATGGATTGGGATAAAATCTCAGTTCCTGTAGAGATAAAATAAATTTAAATACGAAAAATTAAAATCCCGTTAATCCGGGATTTTTTTGTTTAAAATTTTAATATTGTATCAAAAATTACTATTGTAAATTCCGGTGATATTAACTGTCTGGTCTTGCAAAAGCTTTACTGAACATTGATGCTTTATAAATGATTAGTTTATGATTAGACGAAATTATGCTAAATCATTTGTTGACTTCCACATTTTATTTTTGCCAAAAAAGGTCAACTGCTGGTCAACCTTTTTTTGATAAATATTTTCTGAGTATCAATTCTAATGGATGAAAATAGTTCTTATATAAAGAATTAGTTTATCCATTGTTCAATTAAATGATACCATAAAGCTTTGTTGTCTTTAATTACAAATACCGCTGAAGCTTTTCTTGTTGTTTGGATGTCACTCGTAGATTGTATTTCAATATAAGATAATACTACATGATGAGAAGTTGCATAACCCTCTAGATTTTGGAGTGAAACGATTCGAGTTGGGAACTGACCATATACTTGTTTTAACCACTGGGTTAGCATAGTAAAATCGATTGTATCTCCATCCCCATTAATTAGTTTAAATGCAGGGTCAAATGTGTTTACAATTTTTTGATACAAGTGTTCTTGATTTACAGCAGTGCCATTAAACCATATCTGAATATTAGTACAAAAATCCTGTACTTGTCTTTTACCTAATTCTAAATTATACTGTGTTTTCATATGAAATAATTAATGTTTTACTTGTTTTTACTATTTATGAGATAAAAGCTTACACCAAATAGTTGAACAGCACCAATAGCAGATAGGGCTATCGCTAATGCTGTAGAAAAACCTAAACTGGTTGTGAAGCTGAAAAAGAGCGTTCCAATAATAGCGCCACCTAGTACACTACCCACTTGTATAATGGTACTAACGATACCTGAGGCTTGCCCGGCTTGTTCTATTGTAATCGTTCGGATACTTTCTTTCATCATAACAGGCATAATCAATCCATGACCTAATCCTGCAAATAAAAAGAGAAGATGACTTATGAAGTTAGGTTTGTTTAAGAGATAAAAATTTACACCTAGAGCTATAAAAGAGAATAACAATAATCCTAAAGCTAATTGAATCCAAAATGCTGGACTTTTATATATTCTGGCAAATAAAATTGGACCTAAGAAAAATCCAATACCATAAGGAACAATAGCTAATCCTGAGGCTAATACTCCCCACCGTAAATGTTCTTGCAAATAGTAGGGATAACAAATGAATAATCCTGCGGTAAAATTGTAGAATAAGATTATTGGTAGGTTGTAAGCAAAGTCTTTATTTTGGAATAAGCTTAGAGATAAAAGCACTGTTTTATTTCGTTTTTCTCTGTATTTTTCATATTGGATAAAAACGATAATAAGAATAAAACTTAGAAATATAAGGGCAAAAATCCACCAACTCCAATTAAATGCCCTACCATAGATAAGAGGAGCAATAAAGCATAGTAGTGCACTAATCATCAGAATTACTCCTCCTAAATCTAAAGACTGTTTTTTTATTTGTTCTGCTGGCATATTTGCATATATCCCATATAAACAAATTGCTGCTACAGGTACATTTATAAAAAATATAATCTCCCAAGTCATTCCCCATAAATGTAGGTCTAGTAAGATACCTCCTAAGAGTTGACCTACAATAGCAGCTAATCCGAAAACAGAACCAAAGAACCCCAAAGCTTTTGACCGTTCAGATTCATTAAAGAGTATTTTGATGGAAGCCAGTACTTGTGGGGCTAGTAAAGAAGCGCCGATACCTTGTAAAAAACGGAAAAAGATTAAAAAGTTGATAGTAGGAGACAATCCGCACGCAATAGAAGAAAAAAGAAAAATCCACAGTCCTAAAGTAAATATTTTCTTTCGACCATAAATATCTCCTAGTTTTCCGCTACAAATAACCAAAGCAGCGTAAGTGAGTCCATAAATAGCGATTACCATTTGTAATTGGTTTTCTGTAGCGTGAAAAAAGGTTTTTATTTCAGGTAATGCCATATTCACTATAAAGTAATCCAATGGCGATAAGAAAGCACCAACTACCAGATATTGTAAAATTGTCCATCTATTTTTATGTTCATTCATATTAATATTTTTTATTTCTTTGCAAAGAAAATACTTTAAGTACAAAATAATTTGTATCTAAAAAGGTTTTTATTGCCTGTGTCATGAATGAAAATAAGATGGTTCCGTTAGTAGTTAAACAGATTTTAAGTATTGAAGAATCTTTAGTAATTAAATCTAAGGCTGAGTTAACTTTAATTTATATCCAACAAGGAAAAGGAATAGTGTGTTTTGATTCACAGAACATTCCTTTTCAAAAAGGGAAATTGTTTCTCATTCCTTTTGATACTCAATATATATTTAAAAGCGAAAAAGACAGTAAAGTTCTTATAGTAGAATGCCCTCAATACTTTATTACTCAAATCCGTCTGGAATCTGATAGAATTGAGACTTGTGATAATATGTATAAGCTAACTTATATTACACATAATTTCCATACCAGGGAAGGTTGCGTCTTTCACATTAAAGAAGATGGGATACTTGCTGAGCAATTGTTGTTTACTATTGAAAGAGAATATTTAAATCCGATACAAGATTATCTTATAATTAGACAATGTATGGCTATTATATTGAATTTAGTTGCTCGTAATTTGAGGCAAAATGACTTTAGTCTGACGAAGGAGAGTAAAAAGAACCAAGATGTTATGAAATTAATAACATATGTTCAAAAAAATATTGCCAATCGAAAGAGTTTGTCTTTAGAATCTTTATCAAAAGAGTTTGGAATTGCTAAAAGCTATGTTGGTGAGTATTTTAGAAAGCAAGCAGGAGTTTCACTGCAAGATTACATTTTAGATTATAAGCTTAAACTCGTTGAAATACGTTTAAAACATAGTACAATGCGATTAAAAGAAATAGCCTTTGAACTGGATTTCAATGACGAAAGCCATTTATCAAAAATATTTAAAAAATTTAAAGGTATGTCTCCCTCAAAATATAGAATCTTGCATAAAGACTAGTGAATAATATAATCTTGCTTTATAGAATCTCTTGACAAGTCCCGAATTCATGAGCTACCGAAGATACCTTGCCTTGTTGTTCACTTAAAGGGACTAAACTCTAAACTGTAATTTTTTCTAATCTTTCTCATAATTTCCGATTTTAACAGGATGATCATAATTTGTTTTCAGAAAAGCGGTGGGGGAGATTTCCGGATTTAAAGCTTTGTGTTCACAATAATGCTCTATCAGATTAGTGATTTTCAAAAGTTGATATAAATTGGTTGTAGAAACCAAATACAGAAATAACAGCAATATTGAAACCTACTTTTTCGCTTGATTAAATTTATGAAATGTTTCATCAAGAATGATTTTAAATAAAAGAGCACTAGAATATTAAGTTCATTAATTTTTATATTTAATTTCTGTTTGGTGAATAATTATGAAAGAATTCCTAAATTACACCATTATCTAAGCATTTAAATTGAAATCAATGCAAAACTTTAAACTGATATCTACCGTTTTTGTGCTATGCTCTTCTCTAGTATTTTCACAAAATTTTAAAACATCCATAACAGCAAAAGAAGGGAAAGAATTTCCGAAAATAAGTACCGAAGGAAACGCTGTGTTCAGAGTTCATTTTCCTAATGCTGATTCCGTAGTTTTGAAAGGTGGAGATGGAATGCAGAACGTAAAATCAACAACAACCAAGGATCGAGATGGTTTTTGGAATATTTCAACATCACCTTTGGAGATAGGTTTTCATTATTATTGGTTCAATGTGGACGGCAAACGTACCAATGATCCCAATACAGAACTTTACTTCGGTTACGGTCAGCCGACGAGCGGAATTGAGGTCAGTTCCGGAGAAGATTTCTTCTTTCAAAAAAATGTAAAGCACGGGAAGATCGTTAGTGACAGTCTGCATTCTGAAATTACAAAAGGAAAACGAAACATCAAGGTATATCTGCCGCCAAGCTACGGAAACAAAAGATTCCCTGTCTTATATCTATATCATGGAACTGGTGAAGATATTACTGGCTGGGAAAAGCAAGGATATATCAATTATATTCTTGACAATCTTTTTGCAGAGAAAAAGGCCAAAGAAATGATTGTTGTCATGGATTACGGCGTAGCATTGAACCCCGAAGAAGAAAAAATGCAGGATGACTATGCACGAACTGTAATTTCTTCAAAAAATATAGACAAAATTCTTATCCAGGAACTAATTCCTTATATCGAAAAAAGATATAAAACCGACGGTAATAAAGCTGTTGCAGGACTTTCCAGAGGAAGTTATCAGGCTATGCTTATCGGTGCCAATCACCCCGAGCTATTTTCAGCAATTGGATCTTTCAGTCCTGTAATTTATGGAGGAACAGAGTTTCAGCCTTTCAAAGAGCTTCCCGTTATTAATTTGCTGAAGTCAAAACAGAAACCATTTTTGTTTTTCGGGATTGGCACAAAAGAAGAAAAGCGGTTTCAGGATTACAATGATATCCTGACCACTTATCTTGACCAAAAAAAATATCCATACGTTCAGTACACATCATCGGAAACGTATCATGAGTGGCTCACCTGGAGGCGCTGTCTATATCAATTTTCACAAAAGATCTTTAAATAATTTTAGCTATAGTAAATCTCTCAACAATAGAATTTTTTTCTGTTTTTTGGATTGATTAACCTCGAACTTAGTATAAAAGATATGGGTTTATTAACTTTACATGAAAGTTAAATAGTTTAGGTATCCTAGTCTTCTAATATCTGGTATTCGGAACTGATATATCCTCACTAAAATTAATAGCTTTTCCCTGGGAATTATTGTGCAGATCATACCTAAATGAAAACCCCTAAAAAGTGTCTAACTTTTTGAGACATTCCACATAAAACGATGGGGATTTTATCAATTAATATGATGATGGGTTAGTATCTAATAAATTGCATGGATTAAAGACGTTTTCTAATTTGGTTTTTACCGTAAATAAAAGATTATGACAAACATTATATAGATCAAATCTGGCCGAAAGCCTTATATTTAGTATCGAAAAAATGCAACAAACCAAAAGAGAAAAAAGATTAGTCTTGATGAGACTTCAAACTACACTTTAGTGCCTATGAAATCTCTGATAAAGCACTTTTAGTCTGTATAGTTTAGACAGACTAGAGATGTCATTTGAAAAAATTCAAACTATAAAACATCATACTGTAAGGGTTTGATACAGTTTCTTATGGGTGTGAAAAAAGAAACAACTATTTGATAGTTGTCTCTTAAAGTGACCTTGACGAGCGTATCTTCAAACACTTTTATTGATGACCTGGTTCGGTTGAGCCAAATAAAGCAGGAATTACAAAGCTCATTTTTATCAACCAATTTATTTTAAATTAAACTGTATTGAAATTTAATTCCAAACATTTAAAACAAAAATTGTTAGTCTTTAGTTTTCTTCATTTGTCTTTTACCATGAAAAACCATCATATGGGCAAATATTTTTATATTTGATAAACTGAACTCAAATTAAAGCATTATTACAAAGCATCTAAGAATTATGCAACCTGTCAGGTGATATTGTAGAATTTCTATTTGAAACCTACTTATTCTAGCTTGAAGCGTTAATAAGACAGTCTTGCCTTATTATATAAATCATACGTTTCACAGCTATATTTTACCGTTTCACTTTCAAACCGATTTATTTCTCTGAATCAATATTTATCTTTACATTCATAAAATCATCGAACTGTTCTATGGCAGATAAAAAGAAAAACCTTTTATACGGATTCAAAAAGAGACTGTTGATATGGGCAACTGCATTTCTATTTTCCTATGTTTTCATTTATCTTGTTGACCCTTTTTCTTATAAAGAATTAATTGAAAAGCCTATATTATATATTCTTGAAGATTTTTTCTGGATTCTATTCTTCTCAATCATAATTGCCGAGGTAAGTTTGTTGATAGATTATTATCTTGATAAAAGAATTTCTTGGAACGAAAGAAGCATAAGACGATTAGTGATTCAAGCCCTGCTACAAATTGTTGGAAGTATTTTACTAGTCATACTAATTAATTTTATTTTTGAAACCTTTACAGATACAGAAACCTATGATTATCGAAAAGAAATCACTTTGATGTCGCAATGGATTGCAACCAATATTATAGTTTCTTTGCTGATAAGCGCTATCAATACAGGAAATTTTCTCTTAGATAACTGGAAAAAGGTAGCTTTGGAAGCTGCTCAGCATAAGCTGAAATCTTCGGAGCATAAGAGAGCCGCAATGGCGGCCGAACTTCAGGCTTTGAAACTTCAGATTGACCCCCATTTTATATTTAATAATCTGAGTGTGTTGTCTGAACTGATTTTGGAAGACCAACAACTAGGTTACGAATATTCTGAGAGTTTTGCAAAAGTTTACCGTTACCTCCTCGTCAATTCAAAAAAAGATACAATTACGCTTGAGGAAGAACTGAAATTTTTGAATTCTTACATTTATTTAACTCAAAAAAGAATTGGCGAAGGAGTGCATTTTGAAATCTCTGTTGCTGAAAATCTTAAGCAGTTTTTGCTTCCGCCTTTAGCGCTTCAGTTTTTGGTGGAAAATGCTTTAAAACATAATCAAACTTCGAAATCCAACCCTTTGAAGATTAACATTTCCACAACAAACGATAAATATATATTAGTTTATAATACATTAGTTCCCTTAATTAATAATGGTAAATCTGCTGGTTTGGGGATTAAAAATATCATCAGCCGGTTTGAATTTTTAGGAGATAGAAAACCGATTATCCTTAAAACCGATAAAGATTTCATTGCTAAAATTCCGTTATATGAAAATCAATAAAATATTAATCATTGAAGACGAAAAGCCAAATGCAGACCGACTCAAAAGACTACTGCTGAAACTTCGTCCGTGGGTAGAAATTCTTTCTGTGGAAGATTCTGTTTCTTCTGCTGTAAATTGGCTTGAGAACAATAATGCGCCCGATGTGATTATGATGGATATTCGTCTTTCAGATGGTTTGAGTTTTGAAATATTCAACCGGTTTGAAGTCAAAAGTCCTGTCATTTTCACCACAGCTTATGATGAATATGCGGTAAAAGCTTTTAAATATAATAGTGTTGATTATTTGCTTAAACCCATTGAAGAAGAAGAGCTTGATGAGGCTCTAAAAAGATACGAAAGCAGTATGGAAGCCGCTCCATTTTTCGGAACTGCGATTGAAGGTTTGCTTAATTACCTTCAGCCGAAAGATTACAGAAAACGTTTTCTTCTGGCACATCGCGATGGCTACAAAACTATTTTAACGGAAGAAATTCTGTATTTCTACACAGAGCACGGAATTAGCAAAACAATGCTTAACAGCGGAATGATAGAAACAGTTCCTCAAACCCTGGAAGAACTCGAAAAACAACTTGACCCGAAAGTATTTTTCAGAGCGAATCGACAGTTTATCATTCATATCGATTCTGTACAACAGGTCTTTAATCATTTTAACGGAAAACTGAAACTCGAACTCAAAAAACATCCTGAAATAGAGGTTATTGTAAGCCGTGAGAAAGCTTCAATATTTAAAACATGGATGGATTATTAAGATATTGCTGAAGAGCAATTTATACTTCGTTTAAAAATGAACGCCTTTGTGAAATTTCACAGAGGCGTTCATTTTTAAAGTAAGTAAACATATAAAATTTTTCATTTTCAATATGCTACGTTTCAACGGTAAATAATTACGTTTCACTTTAATTGTTGATTAAAACCGCTGTTTTATAAAGTTATTTTGCTGACTGATAAAGTAAAAAAACAATTATTATGAAATATAAAACAGGTTATTGGGCATTGTCAATTTCTATGGCTGTGATGATGCAGTCCTGCAACTCGGGAAATGCACAGGAAAATCAAATTCAAGCAACACCTACAGACTTTATTCAGTTAAAATCAGGAAATGCAGACGTTTCTACAGGTTATCCCGGAAGCATTGAAGGACAAGACAATGTAGATATTAAAGCACAGGTTACGGGCTATCTCGATGCGGTTTATGTAAAAGAAGGCCAATATGTGAATAAAGGACAGGCTTTGTTTAAAATAAATCCTTCCGTTTATAACGAACAGGTCAACAACAGCGGTGCTGCTTTGAAGGCTGCTTTGGCAAGTCAGGCAACCGCAAAACTGGAAGTTGAAAAATTGAAACCTTTAGTGCAAGGAAATGTGGTTTCTGATATGCAGCTGAAAACCGCTCAATCAAATTACCAATCGGCGTCGGCGCAGGTTGCACAGGCAAGAGCAGCTTTAGGTTCGTCTAAAATCAATGCTAATTTCACGTACATTAAAGCGCCTGTAAGCGGTTATCTTGGTAGAATTCCCAACAGGATCGGAAATCTGATTTCACCATCGGATACTTCTCCCTTAACCACACTTTCGAATATCAATCTTGTTAATGTTTATTTCTCAATGAACGAAGCAGATTTTATCACGTATAGTAAAATGTCAGCTTCAGAAAATTACACAGGAAACATAGAGCTACTTCTTGCAGACGGTTCTATTTACAATTATAAAGGAAAATTAGAAAATGCCAGCGGAAATTTCGACAGAACTACAGGAAGCATTCAGATGAAAGCGGTCTTTCAAAACCCAGACAAACTTCTGAGAACCGGAGGAACCGCAAGAGTCCTGATTCACAGAAATGTAGATGCTGTTTTAAAAGTTCCAAAAACTGCGGTAAAAGATATTCAGGATAAGTTTTTTGTCTATAAACTCACTGGTAAAAAAGTACAGATGATTCCCATTGAGGTTTCAGAAACAACGCCACAGGATTACTTCGTTTCTTCTGGGATAAAGGCGGGTGACAAGATTGCCGTTAACCGAATTGATGTGCTTACGGACGGTGCCGATGTCGTTCCGAAGGTTGTTTCTGTAAAATAATTAATCGTTAAAAAAAGAAATTTAAAATGCTAAAAAAAATAATAGACCGTCCAGTATTGGCTACCGTTATTTCCCTTATCATCGTGATATTAGGAATTATCGGGCTCAATCAGTTAGCGGTAACCCGTTTTCCGGATATTTCGCCGCCTACCATTACGGTTTCAGGTTCTTATCCCGGCGGAAATAGTGAAACTGTTATCCGTTCGGTTGTGACACCGCTTGAAGAGCAGATTAATGGGGTGGAAGATATGGTTTATATCAAATCAAATGCGAGTAATGATGGTTCATTCTCCATATCCATTATTTTTAAACAAGGCGTCAATGCCGATCAGGCTGCGGTCAATGTACAGAACAGAGTGCAGCAGGCTACACCGATTCTTCCGCAGGAAGTGGTGAGAATGGGTTTAACCACTTCGAAACAGCAAAACAGTATGGTGATGATTTTCAATATCTATACTGATGATAATAAAAAATATGATGAAACTTTTCTTCAGAATTATGCCAATATCAATCTTATCCCGCAAATAAAGAGAGTTAAAGGAGTGGGTCAGGCTCAGGTTTTTGGAATAAAAGATTATTCGATGAGAATCTGGCTGAATCCTCAGAAAATGTCTTCGTATGGTCTTGAACCGGCTGATATTTCAACTGCAATTGCCGACCACAGTTTAGAATCTGCTCCCGGAAAATTAGGTGAAGAATCTGATGCTGCTTTGGAATACGTTATCCGATACAAAGGAAAAAAGAATAAGCCTGAAGAATACGAAAATATCATCGTAAAGAACAAGGGAACGCAGTTAATCAGGCTGAAAGATGTTGCAAGGGTAGAATTCGGTTCGATTTCTTATAGTGGAGATAACCTTTCTAATGGACAAAATGCGGTAACTATTGCAATTTTGCAGACGACAGGTTCCAATGCCAATGAAATTGAAATCGGTATTGATAAGACCATTACTCAGCTTTCAAAATCATTTCCACCCGGTATAAAATTTACCAAAGTGATGAGCACCAAGGATAAACTGGATGAAGCGACCAGTCAGGTAAAATCGACTTTAATCGAAGCGTTTATCTTAGTCTTTATTGTCGTTTTACTATTTCTGCAGGATTTCAGGTCAACGATTATTCCTGCGATTGCGGTTCCTGTTGCGATTATCGGTACCTTCTTTTTCCTTTTGATTTTAGGATTCACTATTAATGTCTTGACGCTATTCGCTCTGGTTTTAGCCATCGGAATTGTCGTTGATGACGCAATTGTCGTTGTAGAAGCCGTCCATAGCAATATGGAAGGAACCAGTCTTTCAGGTAAAGAAGCAACCCATAAAGCCATGAACGAAATTACTGGAGCGGTCATATCAATTACTTTGGTCATGTCTGCAGTATTTATTCCGATTGGATTTATGTCGGGTTCTGCGGGATTATTTTACAAACAGTTTGCCTATACTTTAGCGATTGCAATTATTATTTCTGCGGTTAATGCATTGACTTTAACGCCTGCTCTATGTGCTGTTTTTCTTAAAAATAATCATTCCGGAGAAGATCATGAAGTTCCAAATGGTTTCACTAAAAGGTTTTCAATTGCTTTCAATGCAGGTTTTAACAATATGACCAACCGTTATATTGGTGGATTAAGATTTTTAGTAAAAAGAAAATGGATTTCAGCAGGTTTGGTTGCAGGAGTTATCGGTTTATCAGTCTGGTTAATGACCAATACACCAAGAAGTTTTGTACCGATGGAAGATGACGGTTTTATGATGTATTCTTTGAGTATGCCGCCCGGAACAGGTTTGACAAAAACTACCGAAGTTACCGATAGGGTCAGTACCATCTTCAAAAGCATTGAGGCAGTTGAAACCAATACCTCGATCAGTGGTTTTAATCTTTTAAGTAACGGTTCAGGTCCTGCTTATGCAATGGGGTTTGTAAAACTCAAACCTAAAAAAGAGCGTGGCAAAATTCAGGATATTGATGAGGTGATGAACCTTATCAACAACAAATTATCTGTGATCAAAGAAGGTAGTATTATGACATTCAGAATGCCTCCGGTGGAAGGTTATGGCGTAACCAATGATGCGGAAATTGTTTTGCAGGACAGAATGGGAAGAGATCCACAGGTTCTGAAAGCGAAAGCGGATGAATTAATCGGACAGCTGATGCAATTGCCGGAAGTGGGTTCTGCCTATACAACGTTCCGTGCAGATTATCCTCAGCTGGAACTTGAAGTGAATGAAGATAAGGCAAAACAATTAGGTGTAAGTATTTCAGGATTATTGGGAACGGTTCAGACTTATTTTTCAGGAGATCAGTCGCAGAACTTTTCAAGATTTGGAAAATTCTACAGAGTCAATATAAAAGCAGACGGAATTTTCAGAATGGATGAAACGGCTTTCAACGATATTTTCGTGAAGAATAATAAAGGAGAAATGGTTCCTGCAAGCACTTTGGTAACCCTTAAAAAAGTCTATGGACCCGAATCGGTAGAAAGATATAACCTCTACAACTCCCTCAACATTTTGATTACCCCAAAACCGGGAGTCAGCAACGGAGAATTATTAGGAAAACTGGAAAAAACCTTGGACAAATTACCCTCAGACTACAGTTATGAATGGATGGGCTTAAGCTTAGAAGAAAAATCTTCAGGAAATCAGACGATCGCGATTTTCGGGTTGTGCCTATTGTTCGTTTATCTTTTATTGGCAGGACAATATGAAAGTTACGTTCTTCCTTTGGCGGTAATGCTTTCCATCCCAACCGGAGTTGTCGGTGCTTTCTTAGGAATTAAGGCGATTGGATTTGACAACAATATTTACGTTCAGGTCGGTTTGATTATGTTGATTGGTCTTTTAGCAAAAAATGCCATTCTAATCGTAGAATTTGCTATTCAGAAAAGAAAATCAGGATTATCCATTATTGAGTCGGCCTTGGAAGGCGCAAAAGCAAGATTAAGACCCATCATTATGACCTCATTGGCGTTTATTGCAGGAATGATTCCTTTAATGCTCTCGGCAGGCGGGATGGCTTCGGGAAATAAATCGATCAGTATAAGTGCGGCAATGGGAATGTTCAGCGGCGTTCTTCTGGGAATTTTTGTCATTCCGGTCTTGTATATGTTTTTCCAATATCTAGATGAGAAAATTTCTTCCAAAAAATATCCTGTAGCACCACATAATCAAGTTTCAAATGAACACATTTAATATCAAACAAATTATTTTTGCAGGCGCAGTGACATCAGCTTTGGTGTCCTGCTCTATCCAAAAAGATTATAAAAGGGCAGATCTCAATATTCCTGAAAATTATAAACAGCAAGTTCAGTTAACTGGCGATACCATTGTTTTGCCTTGGAAAACATTTTTCAAAGACCCAAAATTGGTTGCTTTAATTGAAAAAGCGTTAGACAAAAATAATGAAATTAACGTTGCTTTAAAAAATATAGAACAGCTTGATCTGGCTTACAGACAGGCAAAAAATACATTGATGCCTACTGTTGATTTTAATGCAGGGGCCAACAGGACCTGGGCTTCTAAAAACAGTCTGAACGGTTCGCTGAATGAACAGTTTACAGGTGCAAAATATCTCGATGACTTCAGCGCAAATCTAAGTTTAGCTTGGGAAGTAGATATCTGGGGTAAAGCAAAAATGCAGAAACAGTCTGCCGCCGCCGAATATTTTGCTCAAAAACAAAACAGTGACGCACTAAAAAGCCGAATTATCGTAGAAGTGGCAAAGGCTTATTACAATCTCATCAGCTTAGATGAACAGTTAAAAATTGCCCAGCAAAATATTGAATTAAGTGATAAGAGTCTGATAATGATGAAACTGCAATACAACGCAGGACAAATCAACTCTTTGGCGATACAACAGTCTGAAGCCCAAAAGAAAACGGCTGAGCTTCTGATTCCTTTGGCGCAACAGAATATTGCTGTTCAGGAAAATGCATTGAGTATTCTTTGCGGCGAATATCCAAGCTCAATAGAAAGAACTGCAAATTTTGATACATTAATTATTGATCATCAAATGTCTTCCGGAGTCCCTGCACAGCTATTAAGCAGAAGACCCGACTTAAAAGCAGCCGAACTCAATGTCATAAGCCTGAATGCGAAAACAGGGCTGGCAAAAGCTGCAATGTATCCGAGTATAAGTTTATCGCCGCAGATTGGAGTTAATTCAAACAAGATCAATACCTGGTTTGATCTTCCGGGTTCGATTACGAAAACCCTGGCTGCCAATCTGGCAATGCCCCTTCTGAATAAGAGACAACTGAAAACCGGATATGAAACAGCGATTATCGAACAGCAAAAAGCCGTCATCAATTTTAAACAGACTTTGATGACAGCAGTAGGTGAAGTTTCTGATGCGATGGCAAAATCTCAGGGAAGCAGTGAAAGATTAAACCTTTTGGAGCAAAGAACTACCATCTTAGAAAAAGGAATCAACGTTGCGATGAAGCTTTACAAAAGTGGAATGGCAACTTATCTTGAAGTGATTACGGCTCAAAATAATAAATTGCAAAATGATTTGGAACACATCAACGTCAAAGTTGAAAAACTGAATTCTGACATTGACCTTTACAGAGCTTTAGGTGGTGGAATTGATTAGAACAGGAGTACCAATATTATTTTCATGCTTTTTATATACCTTAACATAATAATAGCAATGTAATAATTCAATTTATAATAATTCAAAAGGCGTCAACTATATTTAGTTGGCGCCTTTTGAATGTTTGAGCCAAGACGAACGTATTTTGGAACACTTTTATAAATAATGTGGTTCTTTTAAGCCAAATTAAACAAGAATTGCAAAACTCATTTTCACCAAAAAATTTCGTTTAATTTATGATTATCACAATTTAGCTTTAAGAACTAATGACAATTTGCATTGGAATTGTAAGTCTTTAGTTGGCTGCTTGTCTTATATCAAAGAAAATTTCAATTATTATAATATAAAATTTGTCGATTCTAAATGAGTTGTAAATGTCCTATAATACTGATGTTTTTTGAAAAATTCAACCTTAAAATAGTCCTGAACTTTTCACGATAGTTTTTGAACTTCTGACGAAATTGTTCCTTCGAATCCTGACCTAATTTTGTCTTATCAAAACTTAATTAAATACCTAAAATTTAAAATGAAAAAGACATTAATTATCATCACGCATCCAAATATGGATAACTCAGTAATTAACAAACGATGGCTTACAGAACTAGAAAAATAACTGATGAAGAAAAATATTAAGTTGATAAGTTATCTGATTATAAATTATAATAAAAAATGACATCACTCCTCTTAAAGTGATGCCATTTAGTTGTTTGTGAACATAAAAGGACTATATTCAAATCATTTATTGGCAGATATAGATAATATTTTAAAGGTAGTGGAGTGCTGAAATAAATCTTAGAATAGCTTGGGCATCTACCTTGACTATTAAATAAAAAAGTGAATCAATCGATTTACTTTTGCTTTCTATACTTTAAATTAACTTTCAATAAACTCCAAAAGGTCTTTATTAATAGTCGCTGCTTCCGTAGTCGGCATTCCGTGAGGGAAACCTGGATACGTTTTTAAAGTTCCGTTTTTCAATAATTTGATTGATTTCAAAGCCGCATTTTGGTAAGGAACAATCTGGTCATCTTCACCGTGAAGCACCAAAACCGGAATATCAACATTTTTCAAATCTTCTGTAAAATCAGTTTCAGAAAACGCTTTGATTCCGTCATGATGAGCAACAATTCCGCCCATCATTCCTTGTCTCCACCAATTTCTCTGTACGCCTTCTTTCACGTCTGCACCTTCTCTGTTGTAGCCGTAGAAAGGGAAAGTCAAATCGATGTAAAATTGATTTCTGTTGTTCAAAGTCTGGTCTCTGATGCCATCAAAAACTGACATCGGAACACCATCCGGATTGCTGTCGCTCGCTACCATAATTGGCGGCACTGCGCTGATTAAAACCGCTTTTTTAGCTCTGCCGTTAGCATATTTGTTCACATAACGGATTACTTCGCCACCACCAGTTGAGTGACCAATGTGAACTACATCTTTCAAGTCTAAGAATTCTACCAATTCCGCTGCATCAGAAGCATATTGCTCAATCGTGTGATTGTAAATATTCTGGCTAGAACGGCCGTGACCTCTTCTGTCGTGCGTTACCACTCTGTAACCTTTTTGCAGGAAGAAAATCACCTGTGCATCCCAATCGTCTGATGATAAAGGCCATCCGTGGTGAAACATCAAAGTTGGTCCTTCGCCTTGGTCTTTGTAAAAAATCTCTGTTCCGTCTTTTAATTTTAGTGTGCTCATAATTTAATTTTTAAATGTTGTGATTAATTTATTTTAATATTTTGTTGTCTTAATTCTTTAGCAAATGTAGGTTGGCAAAATTCAATCCATCTTAACCTAGGTTAAAATCGTACATTTTTGATAATTTTTATTTTGGGCAGCTTTATCCGCCTTCCGTTCCCGCTTTTTTTGTCATTGCGAACAAAATGAAGCAATCTGTAGAACTTTTGTACAATCGCAATGACAAAAAAGAGCTCCACTCAAGTCGGGCTGCAGATTCGGTATTAGTTCACGTTTTCCCTTACCAATTCCAAAAGGTCTTCTGCGCCACCATCGAATTTCTTTCCATTCACAAAGAAAGAAGGTGTTCCGTTCACGCCGCTCATAATCCCGCTTTCAAAATCTGAATCAACCTTGTCTGCCAACTCAGTACTTTTCAAATCCTTTTCAAATTGTGGAATATTCAGTTTTAATTGTTCTGCTAGCTTCATCAGCAAGTTCTCATTCAAGTCTCTTTGATTTTCATAAATCGCATCGTGCATTTCCCAGAATTTCCCCTGAAGATTGGCTGCTTCCGCTGCGATGGCTGCTGGTCTAGCATATTGATGCATTTCAGACAATGGGAAGTTTCTGAAAACAAATTTGATTTGACTTCCATATTCCTTCATCAATTCTTTCAAAATCGGATAAGCAGCACCACAATATGGACATTGATAATCACCGTATTCTACGATAATGAGGTTGGCTTCTAAGTTGCCTTGTGCGTGGTCAGTGTTACTGACTGTTGGTTTAAGTGACATAATTTATTTTGTGTTAAGGGTTTCTAAAGCGTCTAAAATTCCGTCTGCGCCAGGATTGATGGCCGTTGGCGACAGATAACTCCATTCGATGATGCCATCTTTATTAATGACGAATAACGCCCGTTTACATTCACCTTCTTCCTCGTCATAAACGCCGTATTTTTTAGCAATTTCTCCTTTAGCTTCGAAATCTGCTAACAAAGGGAAATGTAAATTTCTGGATTGTGAAAATGCCAGATGGCACCATTTGCTGTCCACAGAAATGCCGAAAATCTCTGCATCGTATTTCTTGAAAAACTTCAAAGTTTCATTGTATAAAGCCATTTGGTCGCTGCAAACCGGACTCCAGTCTGCGGGATAAAAGGCAAGGATGACATTCTTCCCTTTGAATTCTGATAATGTAATTTTCTGGTCTGGCGTTGCATACAAAGTGAAATCTGGGGCAACATCGTTTTTCTGTAACATAATATTAGTTTTTAGCGTTAATTTTTGAAATTAATATTCCGCAAATCATTAGTAATAATGCAGGAATCATCAAAGTCCATTTTCCAAAATCATCGAGTAGGAAAGGAGCGATAAACGCCCCGGATAAAAATCCTATCCACAAAAGCAAAAGATGTATCGCATTCGATTTATATTCTGCTTGTTCCGCTTTACCTTTGGTCATTGTCAGCATTGCGGTGTTTCTTGCTAAACTGTTCAACGTTCCTGTCACGAAATCCGTATTTACTTTCTGGTTTCCTACTGAAGTCACAATCGTGTTCATCATACCCATTGAAAATCCGACAATTGCAATAGATGTTAAATTATTGATATCATAAAAATAAGCAATAATTGAATAGAAAATGAGAATTCCGGAAACTATATAAAATGTTAATATTTGGTTCTTAATTCTCTTCCATAATGAAAGACAGGTTCCTGCATAAATTCCTAATAAAAAACAACTTATGACAGTAATTGAGGTGATAATGATTCCATCTTTACCCGTTGAAATCGCCACTCCCAATGAAGTGGTATTTCCACTCATAAAAGAGACGTACGTTTTCCATTGAATCAATCCTGTTGCATCGATATATCCTGCAATCAAAGCTAAAAATATCGCCAATCTCTCTTGCATCTTAATCGAATCAATTGAAGCGGAAGGGTTTGTTTTGATGCTGGAATTATCCATTATTTAGAGAGATTTAATTCTAATCTTATTTCTCAGGCTGAATGAAAACTTTCTCAGTCGGGAATTTTTCAATTTCACCTTCTTTCAAACCAAAGTTCGTTACCACAACATCTTTCGGATTTCCGGCAAGCCATTCGCTCAAATCAATCGATTCATATTTTCCGCTGTTGAAGCCAATCAGAATTCTACAAACGGTATCACCTGTATTTTTGATGTAATGTCCGGCTCCCATTGGAACGTAGCCCACATCTCCAGCATTAAACTGCTCTGTAACACAAGTAGATTCTGCCAGGAAAACCGACATTTCCGCCTGTCCAGAAATAAAATATTGCCATTCGTCCGCATTAGGATGCCAGTGCATTTCTCTCAAAGCACCCGGTTGTAATTCCAAAATAGAACCCGACATCGTACTACTGATAGGGAATTCTTTACTCGTAACCAATCTTTGTAAACCACCACCCGGAACAATTCTTGGCTGTTGAGAATGCAAAGGATAACGGTGAAAACTCGTTAATTCGATGTCAGATTCATTTGGACGAGCTTCAGCAACGAAAGACATTTCATCCGGAACAATGCCTGCAGCGAAATAGGCTTCTTTCTGAGGCAAAGCCGCTACTTCTTCTAAAGTCAATCCTAAATTCTGAGCAACAATTTCAGGTGGTACAGACGAAACAAAATCAGTCACGCTAAACGTATGGTCTTCAGAAAAATTACCGTTATCAAAAATCAAAATGAAATGACATTCTTCCGTTCCCGTCGCCTGAATCGAGTGACCATAACCTTTTGGAAAATACCAAACGTCACCCGGCTCAAAATTATCGGTGTAGCTGTGTCCATCCGGATGAATAATCGTAGTACGAACTGTTCCTGAAATCACGTAAGTCCATTCTGCAGCGTTGGCGTGCCAGTGCAATTCTCTCATACTTCCCGGTTGCAGTCTCATAGAAACTCCTGCAATGCCGATAGAAGCAGGGAAATCTTTTACAGAAGCACCTCTTGTAGTTCCGCCGTCGTTCGTACGGGGTGTTTGTTTTTCTAATTCGTATTTGAAACTTAATGATGCAGTATTCATAATGATGAGTTCTTGTGATTAATAAGTGTTTGTATTTATTTCTACTGTAAAGCTACCTCAGAATCAAAGAATTTTGAAGTGGTTTTCGGTGAATGGGCAAAATGAGTCGGTGGGAATTTGAAAGGAGTAGTTGGTTCTTTAGAGTAAAGAAAATAGGCGATAGATAAAAGACTTTCGATTTGATTTTACTAATTACAAGAATCGATTATCGTTGATTTTAATAATAAAAAATCCTTCACAATTTGGATTGAGAAGGATTAAAATTTGGGTCAGATTTTTAGTTAATCTATGTATTGCTTTATCTCACAAGAATAATCTTTCCTGTATGCGAACCGTCTTCAAGCAATCGATGTGCTTCTGCAGCTTCCGAGAAAGCAAATGTTTTATAAATAACAGGTCTGAACTGTTTAGATTCTATCAAAGGCCAAACATTCTTCTGAATCTCTTTGGCCAATTGTTTTTTGAATTCATATTCCAGGCTTCTCAAAGTACTTCCTGTGACGGTCAGGCGCTTGGACATTACTTTCCAGATATCCAAATCGACACGGTTGCCACTTATCGCATTGATGTGTACCAATCTGCCTTCAGGCTTTAAAATATTGATGTTTTTGGCCAAATAATCACCACCAATCATATCCAGAATAACGTCGACACCTTCATATTGCAATTCAGTTTCAAAATTTTGGGTTTTATAATTAATGTATGAATCGGCTCCAAGTTCAAGACAATTCTGACCTTTTTCATCAGAACCAACAGTGACAATTACTTTGAAACCCAAAGCGTGAGCAATCTGAATTCCCGTGATTCCAATTCCGCTGTTTCCGCCGTGGAGTAAAAGGGTTTCTCCCGGTTGAAGATTTCCTCTCTGAAAAACATTAGACCAAACCGTAAAAACCGTTTCCGGTAAACTCGCCGCCTCAGCAAAACTTAAATCTGCCGGAATTGGTAAACATTGGCCTTCTCGCACAGCGACATATTCTGCATAACCGCCACCAGCGAGAAGTGCACAGACTCTGTCGCCAACGGTAAAATCTACGACATCAGGTCCGCATTTCACAATGGTTCCGGCAACTTCCAATCCCGGAATTTCGGCAGAAGCTCCTTCCGGTGCAGGATAATTGCCTTCTCGCTGAAAAACATCGGAACGGTTGAGCCCGGCAGCTTTCACTTCGATTAAGATTTCATCTCCGGAAACTTCGGGAGTTGGGTAATCCTGTAATTTCAATACTTCAGGAGCACCATATTTTGTGATAACAATTGCTTTCATTTCTTTTAATTTTAATATCAGATTAATTTCAAACTCTCTTCCAGGTCAGTTTGTGAGTCACCAACCTTGAATTGCTGGTGAATGGTTTTTCACTTTCTAGATGCAGAAAACCATCTTTAAACATAACGATTCTATTCTGCGTTTGCCCCGTCCAGTTGGGAAAAAGCGAGATGTACATCGTGTGACTCACCAACTGTTTTTCATCGTCCGTTTTGAACGGCCCCGAATACGCAAGATAGGTCGAGCCTTCCTGTGTATATTCTTCCGGCGTGGCATTGGTCCAATGTTCCTGATGAAAGTTTTCCCGGTGCGTATCCATAATTTGTGCCGACATATAACCGTCAGGATTGTAAATAATCAGTCCTTTCGGATTTTCGCCCATCGGATGCGTGATTTCTCCGCCATTGACAGGAACTTCGATGAGTTCTACCAAAGTCCAAGTTCCTACAAGTTTTTCAAAAAGTGTTTCCATAACTTTAAAATGAAATGAGCGTACCGAAATACGCCCATTATATTTTTTGAATTAGAAAGGTTGATTGTATTTTCCGGTCAACGCTTTGTTTTCGATGCTTTTTGCAAAGTTGGGCGTTTCTTCGTGGTTGTGAGCGTCGGAAGCAGCTTGTCTGGAAGCGGCGGCATCAGCAAGATTCACGTTGTGTTCTTTCAGATATTCAAACATTTCCGGTGTAGCAGTTGCGTGAATTTCGTTGGTATACAATGTCGTGTTGTCATCAATTTTTGTTGCTTTCAATTCCCATAAAACCTGAACTTTGGTACGGCTGCCTTTGGTAATAGAATCTGAGATGGATAACATTCTGCAGTAATCCGGACGGTGTTCAACGGCAACATAATGCTGAACCATCAAAGCATCGCCGATTGTTTCAACGTTTAAAGAAACTGGTTCGCCATCATAAGTGGTAGAAATAGCTGCTCCGATGTGCTGCGTTGAGCATCTTTGATATTCGGAATCGGGAAGATTGAGCAGCCAATCTGCGATGTTAACTTTTTCGATTGGGGCATTGATAATCGCTGTAACTGTAGAGTGTGACAATGCGTTTTCTGGTGTTTGAATGATTTCCATAATGTTTAAAGTTTAATTGTTTGTATATATATGTTAATTTGATGGTGTAAAGCTACATTCAACAAATTTCAAAATCAATTGGTGTTCGATGAACAGGCGGAAACTGTCGTTGAGTAAGTGTTATGATTTATTGAATAAAGACAATGAAGTAATTAAACTCAAAGTTTGTCTTTCCGTAGGAATCTCAGCAAAGTATTTAAAATAATAATTTAGATTCTTGCGGAATGACAAAAGTGAAGAGTACCTTTATTCTAAACAAAAGAATCACTGTAATGCACAGTGATTCTTAGGTATTAAATTGATGTTGATTGATATTATTTAAAAAGCCATTTTCTAATCAGTTTTGTATAATTCGGCATTACAGCAAAAACCATAAGAAAAAACAATACAGCCTGAAATCAAAAGTCCGTCTGAATAATGATTCGCAGGGATTTTTAAGAGGCTTAAAAAGGGTAGAACGACCAACGAAACCAATAATGACAAAGGATAAATGGCTGACCAGGTTACTAAAAATTGTTTCCATCGGACTGGAACTTTGGTTTGATTTTCAGTTTCAAAAAGGAAATCAAGACCGGATTTTATTTTATAATTATCATTTTTTCGGAACAATGAATTAGCTTTTTCGATGTGTTTTTTCCTGATGTCAGATTCCATCCATTTTTTTAGATTCTCAATGGTATCAAATCTGATAATAACCGTGTAAACAAATGTCAAATCGGGAATAGGTCTTATAATTTGCCAATCGATAAAACCTTTTGAATGTTTAGTTAAAGGAACGACTTCAGTTAACCAATTTTCATATTCCTCTTGTTTTCCATCTAGAATATGATGTGAAATAACAACAGATGCCCCTTGATTTTCCATAATAAAATTGGTTTTAATTAATTTAGTTACCGATGGATTTCATAAATAATTTAGTTTCGAAAAAAGATTTCAATAAAACATCTTTTACCTCTTCCAAAGCCAGTTGTGATACCGGATTTTCTTCGGTTGTTAATTCCAAAATATCTAATTTTTCCTCTAATAAAGGAAGCAAACCCATTATTGCCACACTTGATTTTAAATCGTGGGCTCGCAGTTTCACTAATTTAAAATCCTTGTATTCATAAGCCATTTTCAATTCCTGCAAATGGGTTGGGACTTTATCTAAAAACTGTTGCGTAACGGTTCTTTCAAAATCCTTATCTTCATTACTGATAGACTTCAAATAAGTAAGGTCGATGAACTCGTAATTAGAAACGATTTCTTCAGCTTTAGTTTCCGTTTTTTCGTTTTCTTTTAATCCAAAATTGGAGATTAATTTAAACAATTCATCTTCTTTTATCGGTTTGGAAATGTATTCGTTCATTCCACGGCTCATACATCTTTCGCGTTCGCCTGCCAAAGCGTGTGCGGTCATTGCGATGATTGGCGTATTCAGTTTCAGTTCTTCACGGATGGTTTGCGTGGCAACGTAACCGTCCATTTGTGGCATTTGGATGTCCATTAAAACCAAATCACAGTCGTTGTTTCTGAGAAATTCCACTGCTTCCAGACCGTTATTTGCAGTTTCAAAATCAATGTTCCATTGTGAGAGAAGATGTTTCATCAGACTTTGATTGATAGCGTTGTCATCCACAATTAGAACCTTCAGAGGCGTGTTTGTTTTATCTTTAAAATAATCGGTATCAACTTTCGGAACTACATTAAGCTGTTCTTTCGCAATCGCATAAGGAATATAAAAATGGAAAGTCGTGCCTTTTCCCTGTTCGCTGATGACTTCGATATCACCGTTCTGCAACTGAATCAGACTTTTGACAATCGACAGACCAAGTCCGGTTCCGCCGTAATTTCTCGTCGTAGAATCTTCACCCTGATTAAATCTTTCAAAGACTTCAAGAAGTTTTTCTTTATCAATTCCGATTCCGGTGTCAGAAACTTTAAAGCCGACAACGACTTCATTTTCGGTCTGTTGTTTATTGTAAATTTCGATATTGATAGTTCCCTGATGCGTAAATTTAATGGCATTTCCGATGAGGTTGACCAAAATTTGAGTCAGTCTCGTGGCATCACCATTCAAAGTATCAGGAATAGAAGAATCTATTTTGCTGGAAATGGTTAAGCCTTTTTCTTTGGCTCGTTCTACGAAAAATGTTTCAACCGAATTTACCAATCCATTGATGCTGAATATGCCTTTGGTAATGCGCATCATTCCGGCTTCGATTTTTGATAAGTCTAAAATATCATTGATAATCGCCATCAGATTTTCTCCCGAACGCTGAATAGAAGAAACAAATTCCTTCGAAGTTTCATCCAACGGTCTTTTCTGCAAAAGGTTGGTAAAGCCCAAAATTCCGCTCAATGGCGTTCTGATTTCGTGACTCATATTGGCAAGGAAGTTTTCTTTGGTTTGCGCGGCGACCGATGCTTTTTTCTCCGCTATATCCAACTCCTGAATCAATAATCGCTGACGTTTAAATTGGCGAAGAATATGATAACCAACAATGGAACCGCTTAAAATCAAAAGAATCAATAGAGAAAGATCATACAATCTCGCTTTTTGTCCCATCGCTTCGGTTTCTTTACTGAGGTCAACCATATGAAGTTTTCTGCTTTCGTAGATTTTTGCTGTAATGGAAGTGATTTCGTTCGAGATTTTTCTTGCTCGTGGATTGGCAATGGAAGTGTTGTCATCCATATTTCCAAGGGTGTGATAACGAAGCAGCAATTTATCCTTCGTCGTTTTCTTTTCCATTGCGAGAACGCTCAATCTGTGAATCAGCTTTTCTTCAACGTCGTCTGAATTGTCTTTGGAAAGTGAGTCGAGAAAGTTTTCTATCTGATTTATTTTTTGGTCGATTCCTTCGAGATGCGTCGTGTCGTTGGTCGCTATGGAAGCTCGGATTCTGCTTTCAACGCCGAGAATATCACGGTCGATTTCACGCAAATGATTGCTGGAACGCAATTCGTTGAGAAGTCGGTTGTTATTTTGAATGAGCTCTTTGGTATTTTTAGCAGAATTGATTTGAACCGCTATCAATAGGAGAGAACCCGCAATGAATGTGAGGATGATGAAATAACTGAACCGTCTGTTTCCCATTACTGAAGATATTTTTTTCATAAGTGTCTGTACTTATTTTGAATTGTTGAAAACCACTTTAGAATTGTAAAAAACCACCCCGTCAAAAATTCAAAGAATTTTTGCCACCCCTCCCTTGGAGGGGAATTTTTGCGCTCTGATTAGAACGTTGAATCTGCAGCCTGACTTGAGCGGAAATCCTTTTTTGCTTGTGCTTTAGTTCTATTTAGACTGAAAACGTCTGCAAAAAAGATTGGGAGCGGAGGCGGATTAAGCTGCCCAAATAAATATCTTAATTTTAAAAGACATTCATTCTTGTATTAAGCGCTTTTCGGTATGCATCTGCAACGGGAATGAATTTTCCGTTTATCATAATTCCGCCGTCCTGTAGCGTGTCTATTTTGCCGACAGAAACAATGTAAGAGCGATGAACTCTGATGAAAAGGTCTTTTGGTAAGCGTTCTTCGGCAGTTTTCATTTTGCCGTGAATGGCGAACATTTTTTCCCTTGTGTAAAACTTCACATAATCACCCATCGCTTCAGCATAAAAAATATCGTCGAGCTTCAAACGCCTTGTGATGTTGGAATCTCTCACGAAAAGGAACTCGTCTTTGGTGACTTCCACATCTTCTTTTCTGCTTTCCAAAATCGATTGCGCTTTGCTCATGGCCTGTAAAAATCTCGCTGGCATCACGGGTTTCAGGATGTAATCTGCGATATTCAATTCGAATGCTTCGAGTGCATAATCTTTGTTGGATGAGGTGAAAATGATGATAATGTCTTTCCCTGAAAGGTTTTTGGTGAGTTCGATTCCGGTCATTTCCGGCATTTCGATATCGAGAAAAATCAAGTCTACCTGATTGTTTTGCAAATGATTGTAAGCTTCAATCGCGTTGGAATATTCGTTGACAATGGTCAGATTCGGGACTTGTTTTGCCAAGTGTGCGAGCGTGGTTCTTGCGATATCGTTGTCATCAACAATCAAGGCTTTCATAGGGATAGTTTATTATGGTTGACACAAATATAATTAAAACTACTAAGATTTTTTTTGCTTAATTTTTTTGATTCTATTGCGAAAGTTTTGAATGCCACGAATACACGAATAATATATTCTTTTAATGTAAATTAAATTAGTGTATTCTTGGCAACGTTTTTATCTGAAGTAAGAACGAATCATCCAGGCCATTTCTTCGTGGGTTTCTATCAGGCTTGTGATGAAATCGCTTGAACCGTAATCTTTGTATTTTTCGGCAAAAGGCGTAACGTTTCCTCTTAAAAAATCGATGATGCTTTCGTGGTCTTTTAGTAAATCTTTCATATAACCCAATCCGTCATTGGTTCTGTCGCTGTACTCGGTAAGATGCGTTAATTCAAGATAAATTTTCATTGTGGCAGGCGCATAATGTCCGATTTTACGTAGACGTTCTGCAACGCTGTCAATCAACTCGTCCAACTGTTTGTACTGTTCTTCAAAGAAAATATGGTTGGCGTGGAAGTTATCGCCGGTCACGTTCCAGTGGGCGTTTCTTGTTTTGATGTAAAGTACAGTTTCATCTGCCAAAAGTTTTGACAATTGTTCTGCTACTGCTTCAGTGTTTTGCTCTGTAAGTCCGATGTTTGTTTTCATAATTTTAAGATTTAAGTTGTTCTTTTTTGATGATGTAAAGTTCGGTCGGAGAGATGCTGTTTTGATAATTTTTTCGTTGAATGGGCAAAATGAATCGGTGAGTTCGGGATAGAAAATATTTTATCTGAATTTGATTTAAAACTCATTTATTAAATTGATGACAGAAATAATAAATATAATACGGGAAATAGTCTAATGCTGTTCAACGATCCGGGAAAGGTGGTTTTCTGACATAGTTTTACGTTTTGGAATGGTTATACGCTTGTCTTATTGTTACGGCAAGTATAAAACTGTAGATTATTAAAAATATATACACCTAACAGATTTAATACAAAATACTATCATTAAAAATTGCCTGTCTGCAACATCTTCATTAATATTGTGTTAATATGTTACCAATAAAATTTTTGAAAGTTTTCGGTTTTCTTAAGGCTTATAGAATGTTATTTCTTCTGTTTTTCCTTGTTTTTTTTTCTTGTGAAAAATCGCAGAAAACGTCAGACAAAATTACTATCGGATTTTCACAAGGCTTGGGAAATCATCCGTGGAGACTGGCAATGAACCATTCTATGGAGATACAGGCATCGCTTCATTCCGAAGTAGAGCTCAATATTCAGAAAGCAGAAAGTTCTGTAAATAAACAGATTCAGGATATACAAAAAATGATTGATCGTAAGGTGGATGTGATCATCATTTCACCAATTGATCCCGAATCCTTGGTTCCTGTGGTGGAAAAAGCGGCCGCCAAAAATATTCCGGTTATTTTGCTCGACAGGAAGATCAACTCAGAAAAATATACGACTTATATCGGCGCAGATAACGTCGAGATTGGTAAAGAAGCGGCCAATTACATTCTTTCAGATTCCAAAATTGATAAAAAAGTAATCGAAATAAGAGGCGATGATCAATCTTCCCCAACCATAGAAAGATGTCTCGGCTTTCAGGAAATTATCAAAAACAATTCCAGCACAGATCTGATAAAAACCTTTAAAGGTCTTCCTGTAGATGTTTTCCGGAAAACACTTGATTCCTTGGGAAATCAAAGTCTGTATGTTTTTGCCTTTAATGATGAGCTTGCGACCAATGCGTGGCAGGTTGCACGGAATGCCGGTTTGGAAAATCAAATCAAATTTATCGGCGTTGACGGACTGAATACAAAAGACGGCGGAATCCAGATGGTTCTGGATGGAAAGCTAAACGCCACTTTATTGTATCCGACTGGCGGAGCAGAAGCCATCGAGACTGCGATTAAGATTTATAACGGTGTTGCCGTTCCCAAACGCATTAAACTCAGTACAACGATCATTGACCGGATGAATGCAGAAATTATGCGCAATCAGTTTGATAAAATTATCGAACAGCAGGGTGTTATAGAAAATCAGGTACAGGCGGTTAAAAAGCAGATCGAGCTTTATTCTTCGCAAAAAGAATTGTTCCGATGGTCTGTAATATTGTTGATATTGATGTTTTGCCTGGTTGCCTATTCTATATACCTTATTTATGCGATCAAGATAAAAAATAAGCAGCTTACGCTTACCAACGAGAGAATTACCATTCAAAGAAATCAGATCGAAACCATTGCCAATGAGTTGAAAGACAGTAATGAAGCAAGGGTTAATTTTTTCACGGGATTGTCTCACGAATTTAAAACACCTATTACGCTTATTCTCAGTTCATTGGAATCTTTGGATTCCGGCAAAACTAAAGATATAAAACCATCATATGAGTTGGAACTGATTAATAAAAATTCCAACAGATTATTGCGATTAGTGGATAACTTGCTGGATTTCAGAAAAATAGAAAATCAAACTTTTAATCTAAGAGTTTCCAAGACGAATATTTACAATTTTACTTATGCAATTTTTCGTGATTTTGAAAATGAAGCTAAGAAAAGAAATATCAAATTCGAAATTCATTCGCAGAATAAAAATCTTGAGCTTTATATCGACAGAAACCTGATGGATAAAGTTTATTTCAACCTTTTGTCTAATGCTTTCAAATTTACACCGGACAATGGAAAGATTGAAATCACGATTCAGGAAAAAGGAAATCAGGCGGTTATCAGCTTCAAAGATAATGGAATCGGAATCCCCGAAAAAGAGATTATCAATGTCTTCGAAGCATATTTCAAAGGTTCCAACAACAGAAAAAACAGTTCAGGAATTGGGCTTCATCTTAGTAAGCAGTTCATTCAGCTTCATCTTGGGAAGATAGAAGTGAGCTCTTTTCAGGGAACGGAATTTATCATCAGTCTTTACAAGGGAAACAAGCATTTCAACGAAGACCAGATGGTAAAAGAACTGAGTCTCGCAGATAAAGAAAGCTTTGTAAACGATGCCGTTTTTACTGGATTTGAAGATGAAACTATTACCCAAATGCAGGAATCTGATAGGGAACGTTATTCGCTGCTTTTGGTCGAAGATAATTCAGATTTGTCTTTCTTTTTGAGCAAAAAGCTTAAAAATGAGTTTGAGGTGATGGTTTCTGACGGTACGGATGCAATTGATAAGGCTTTGATTGAAATTCCGGATATTATCGTTTGCGATGTCAATCTTCCGGACAAAAATGGTTTTGAAATCTGTGAAATCCTAAAAAACGACCTTCGTACATCACATATTCCGGTCATTCTTCTGACCGCTTTGGACAATAAAGAATCTTACCTGCAAGGTTTGAAATCTGGTGTTGATCTTTATCTCACAAAACCTTTCAGTTACCCGATTCTGATACAGTCGCTGCGTGCACTGCTTTACAACCGTGAAAAACTACGTTATTACTATACAAACAATATCGGCAGGATTGTGGACAGCAAGTCGTTTGGAAGCATAGAACAGACCTTTGTGAACAATCTCAATCAACTCATCAAAACCAATATCGACAACCCCGATTTTTCAGTCGAAAATCTTGCGGACCTGCTCAATATTTCCAGAATTCAGCTTTACAGAAAGATAAAAGCAATGTTTGATTTGAATGTGAGCGATTATATCAACAATTTCCGTTTGGAACAGGCCAAATCGATGTTGCAAAATCACGAACTGACGATTTCTGAGATTGCATACAAGATCGGTTTTTCTTCCCCGAATTATTTCTCCACCGTTTTTAAAAATAAATTTGGGGTATCCCCGAATGCTTTTAGAAAGTCTGCAGGGAAGGAGTGATAAAAATACAAAATCAACTGATTATATATTTAAATACAATAGCATTGTGACAGATTCTGAAGCTTTAATTTATATTTAAGATCAATTTTCGCATCTAATATTTTTACAATATTCAGCAGCAGTAAATCAAACTGCTGCTTTTTTATTAAACTTTCTCAACAACGCATCTTCATCCGTACGAACAAGCAGCTTTTTGAATGATTTATAATTCCTAAAAGTTCCTGACTTAAAAACCATACACCTTGACTCGTTTTTCGGTTAAAATTTTCATAACATTAATTGTTCTTAAACTTTAAAAACACCAAAACACACGTAACATTTTTATAAAACAATGTTACATTTTTGAAACCTTATGAAACTTTAATGAAATTATTTTTAAATAAATTATTGGTTTTCAGTTTGTTGTAATTAATTAACAAATAATTAACCTTGCTGAAATATTTAGTTACATAATTAAACCTTCGGATTGCCACCCCGGGATATATTAGCCACAAACAAATAAATATTTTAAAGGATGAATAAAATTCTTATGTGGTCTATTACGGCAGCTTTGGCAGGATTTCTTTTCGGGTTTGATGTTGTAGTGATTTCCGGCGCAGACAAAAAATTGCAGACACTCTGGAACAGCTCAGATGCATTTCACGGAGCAGTCGTAATGGGAATGGCATTGTGGGGTACAGTGATAGGTGCCATTTTCGGCGGAATACCGACTAATAAATTGGGAAGAAAAAAAACGCTCTTGATCATTGGCGTCTTATATGCGTTTTCTGCTATAGGAACGGCAATTTCCAATGATCCTTATCTGTTTGCATTTTTCAGGTTTATGGGTGGTTTAGGTGTTGGTGCTTCTACGATTGCTGCACCGGCTTATATTTCAGAGATTGCGCCTGCAAAAGACCGTGGCAGAATGGTTTCTCTGTATCAGTTTAATATTGTTCTGGGGATTTTAATTGCATTTTTATCAAATTATTTATTAAGCGGTATTGGTGACAACGACTGGAGATGGATGCTTGGTGTACAGGCAATTCCTGCAGCTATTTATACATTATGTGTTCTCACTATTCCGGAAAGTCCGAGATGGCTGGTTTCCCAGTCCAGAATAGATGAAGCGAAAAAAGTGATGAAAATCCTGAGCCCAGATCAGGACTCTGAAACCTTGATCATGCAGATGGAAGATGACCACGCAGAATCGCCAAAGGAAAATATCTTTATGAAAAAATATCGTTTTCCGCTGATGCTGGCTTTTCTAGTAGCCTTTTTTAATCAGATGTCGGGGATCAACGCATTCCTTTACTACGCACCGAGGATTTTTGGCGAAGCAGGTTTGGGCGAGAAAACAGCACTTCTCAGCAGTATCGGGATTGGTGTTGTGAATATGGTTTTCACTTTGGTTGGGGTCAACCTCATTGATAAAGTCGGGAGAAGAACATTGATGTATTTGGGTTCCGTAGGGTATATCATTTCTTTAGGTTTGGTTTCTATGGCGTTTTATTTCCACTGGTCAGGATTGGCGATTCCAATTTTCTTGTTCCTATTTATTGCTTCTCACGCTATTGGTCAGGGAACCGTGATTTGGGTATTTATTTCGGAGATTTTTCCGAATCATCTTCGTGCATCTGGACAGGCTTTTGGCAGTTCCACTCACTGGCTTCTTGCAGCAATCATCCCATCACTGATTCCTACATTGTTTTCCACTATAGGAGCAGGAACCGTGTTTTTGGTCTTTACTGTTGCAATGGTATTCCAATTATTATTCGTGATGTTTATGATGCCGGAAACCAAAGGTATATCACTGGAAAAATTAAGCAAAACACTGACGAAATAGATTTAAAAAATCAATGTAGTCATCAAGAGGAACACCTATATAAATTGAATAAAGTGTTTTTAAATAATTCAAAAAATTCCTATTAAATAATCATAATGAAGAAAATCATATCAACTTTAATCATCGCTGCGACGTTTTATTCTAGTCTCAATGCACAGTCGGATTTGAAAACGTCCGAAGAGCAGCTTTACAGGCCCAACTATCACTTCACTCCTCAAAAAGGCTGGATGAATGATCCAAACGGTCTGTTTTATCTCAACGGAACTTATCACTTATTTTTCCAATATACGCCGTTTCAGAGTGTGCCGGATTTTGGTAAGATGCATTGGGGGCATGCCATCAGTAAAGATCTTATCAAATGGGAAGAATTGGCTCCTGCCATTGCCTATGATGAAAAGGGTGCAATATTCTCCGGAAGTGCAGTTGTGGATAAGGATAATACATCAGGATTTGGCGATGGGAAGAATGTTCCGTTGGTAGCAATTTTTACCTACCACGATATGAAGAAAGAAAAAGCCGGAGAAATTGACGCACAGTCTCAGGCAATCGCTTATTCTTTGGATAATGGAAAAACCTGGACTAAATACAGCAACAATCCTGTGTTGAAAAATCCAGGAATAAAAGATTTTCGAGATCCGAAAGTTTTCTGGGATGCCAAAAGAAAACAATGGGTAATGGGATTGGCGGTACAGGACAGACAGCATTTTTATGCCTCAAAAAACCTGAAAGACTGGACCTTCCTTTCAGAATTTGGTAAAGATTTCGGGGGACACGGTGGGGTTTGGGAATGTCCGGATCTTTTCCCGATAAAGGTAGAAGGAACCAACGAAGAAAAATGGGTGCTTATCGTTAACATTAATCCGGGTGGTCCGAACGGTGGTTCTGCCGCACAGTATTTTGTAGGAGATTTTGATGGAAAAACCTTCAAAATGGATGATGTTTTTACAAAGCAGCTCGAAAAAGAAAAAGTCGTCTGGCTGGATTGGGGACGCGATAATTATGCGAGTGTTTCTTTTGATAATGTTCCGGATAATAAAAGAGTAATTATCGGATGGATGTCAAATTGGGATTATTCACCGAATGTGCCTACAGAAAAATGGAGAGGAAGTTCTACTATTCCTCGTGAAGTGGTTTTGAAAAGGTTAAAAGATGGTTACATTTTGAAAAATATTCCTGTTTCCCAACTTAAAAATTACGAAGGAAAGGCAGTTAAAAAAGAAATTAACCTTGTTTCTGATAAAAAACTCATCAGCAAAGGAGAAATAGATCTTTCCAAAGCAGTTATAGATGTTGATTTCAAAAAAATGACCAAAGGAGTGTACACTTTTGCTTTGAAAAATTCACTGGGAGAACAAGTGATTTTCGGAATTGACAATAACAAGAAGGAACTTTTTATTGATCGTACCAAATCCGGGAAAACCGATTTTAAGAACAATTTTGCAGACAGGATTTCAAAAGCGCCATTAGCAAAAAGCTATCAAAATGCAACGCTCAAAATTGTATTGGATAAAACTTCCATCGAAATTTTCTTCAATAACGGTGAAAAGGTTATGACCGAAATTTTCTTCCCTAATGAAGGCTTTTCGGAACTGAGCTTATCCACAGATACCAAAGGAAGTACTCTGAACTTCAATGCTCATCAGATTAATATCAAATAAAAAACTATACTATGAAGAAATACAAAATAGCCATCGCCTTTTGCCTTCTGCCTTTTTCGTATGTATTTGCGCAGGAAGTCGTTAAAGGTAAGGTGGTTTCCTCAAATCAGAAACCGTTGAGCGGGGTTATCGTAACCGTTTCGGAAACAGGAGCCAATACCTCCACAGACAGTAGCGGTGCATTTCAGATCAATGACCTGCAAAAAGGAAATACTTTAATTTTCACTTATCCGGATTATTCCACCCGTGAAGTTGTGGTGGATGAGAAGACGGTTCTTAACATCGTTTTAGCTGCGGAGAAAATAAAAAGCATAGACGAGGTTGTCGTAACAGGATATACGAAGCAGAGAAAGGCAGATATTACAGGTGCAGTTTCCGTGGTAGATATGAAAGACCTGAACAAGCAGACCGAACCCAATCCGATCAAATCTTTGCAGGGAAGAGTAGCCGGTGTTAATATCACAGCCGATGGATCTCCTTCTGGTAGTAATACAAAAGTGCTAATTCGTGGGGTTGGAACCTTGAATAATACAGATCCGTTGTACGTAATAGATGGTGTTCCCACAAAAGCAGGAATGCACGAGCTTAATCCAAGTGATATCGAATCGATGCAGGTGCTGAAAGATGCATCTTCAGCAAGTATCTACGGTTCCAGAGCTGCCAATGGTGTTATCATTATTACCACTAAAAAAGGAAAAAAGGGGAAGATGAGAATCGACCTCAATTATTATACGGCATATTCACAATATGCAAAGAAAACAGAGGTTCTGAACGCAAAACAATTCGGACAGGTGCTTTGGCAGGCGAACATCAATGACGGACTGAACCCAAATAGCAACAATTTGAGCTACAGTTTTGACTGGGGTGCTCAGAATGGCATTCCTACATTGTACAATAGTTTCGTGCCTGAATATCTGGATGCCGGAAAAACCATTAAGTCAGCCAATACCAATTGGTACGATGAGGTTTCGCAGACTGGAGTTGCCAATTCGCTGGATGTTTCTGCTTCGAGTGCTTCGGACAAGGGTTCTTACTTTTTCTCTCTAGGATATTATGACAATGAAGGAATCGTGAAATTGACCAATTTCAAAAGATTGTCTGCCCGTGTCAACACCTCCTACAATTTTTTCAATGGAAAGTTGAAAATAGGGGAAAATTTTACATTCAATAAAACCAATGAGCTAATGGATCCGGGCGTTTTAGATCCTGCTCTGCGCGCTTTACCGATCATACCTGTTCGCACTGTAGATGGTATTGGATGGGGTGGTCCGGTTGGCGGGATGAACGACAGACAAAATCCTGTAAGATTATTGGAATACAACAAAGACAACGGCTATCAGTACCAAAGATTCTTCGGAAATGTTTATGCCGAATTGCAACCTGTGAAAAATCTGACCTTAAAATCCAGCTTCGGAATCGATCTTTCCAATTATTACAAAAGAATGCTGCAAAGAAGCTATGTTTCGGGTTACCTGCAAAATAAAACCAATGCAGTAAACATTGATCAGTCAGACACAGAAAAATGGACCTGGTCAAATACCGCGCAATACACTGCGAAAGCAGGAAAACACCATTTTGATCTTTTGGGCGGAATGGAAATGTACAAGGATACGTTTAAAAATACCTGGCTGAGAAAAGAAGGATTCCTGATAGAAACACCCGACTATATGTATCCCGATGCAGGAACCGGAGATGCCTTCAATGGCGGCAGCTCCACGTATTACAGCCTGTTGTCCTACTTCGGGAAATTCTCTTACGATTATGACAACCGCTACCTTTTCTCTGCAACAATGCGTTATGATGGCTCTTCAAGATTTGGTAAAAATAACCGTTTCGGAACTTTCCCTGCATTCTCAGCAGGATGGAGAATCAATAAAGAACATTTTGCAGAAAATCTGATTCCGTTTTTCTCAGATTTACGATTAAGAGCAGGTTGGGGACAGACCGGAAATCAGGAAATTAGCAATTCAGCGGTTTATTCGCTGTATATCGCCAATTATGCGGGAGGAAATCCAACGTGGGCAACATCTTACGGGACGGCTTACGATATTTCTGGTGTCGGAAGCGGATTACTGCCATCAGGATTTATTGCAACTCAAACAAAAAATGACGACTTGAGATGGGAAACGACCACGCAGACGAATCTCGGTCTGGATTTCGGGTTTTTTAATCAAAAATTGACGGGTAGTGTCGATGTCTATAAAAAAGCAACAAAAGACATTCTGGTATTGCCACCTTATCTTGGTGTGATCGGAGAAGGAGGAGATCGATGGATTAATGGTGCGTCTATGGAGAATAAAGGGATTGAAGTTGCATTGTCTTATCAGAATGAAACCGCAGGTGGCTTCCGTTACGAAGTTTCAGGGAATATCTCAATGAACCGCAACAAAATTACTGAACTTCCGCAATCCGTTATCAACAATTACGGCGGAAACGGAACAACGGATAATATTCTTGGGCGTCCAGTCAACTCAATGTACGGTTATGTTGCCGACGGACTTTTCAGAACTCAGGCAGAGGTGGATAATTCTGCAAGTCAGTCAGGCAAAGGTTTGGGAAGAATTCGCTATGCAGATTTAAATGGTGATGGAATGATTGACGACAAAGACAGAACGTGGATTGGCAATCCGAATCCGGGATTTATGTATGGTGTCAATCTCAACTTTTCATATAAAAACTTTGATCTTTCAACATTCTGGCAGGGCATCGGCGATGTAGATGTTATTAATTCAAAAAAATACCAGACTGATTTCTGGAGCGTGGATGATGTAGGTTCCAATAAAGGAACAAGACTTCTGAATGCGTGGTCGCCACAGAATCCCAATTCGGATATTCCTGCACTTACGACAGTGGACAGCAATGCAGAATCCAGATTCTCATCGTATTATGTTGAAAGCGGAAGTTATCTGAAGCTGAGGGTTTTACAGTTGGGCTACACGTTCCCGAAATCTTTAATGGAGCAATATCACATCACCAATTTCAGGATGTATGCAAGTGTTCAGAATCTTTGGACCATAAAATCGAAAAGCTTTACAGGTATAGATCCTGAAACACCGGCATTCGGTTATCCATTACCACTGACGTTCAATTTTGGAGTTAATTTTTCCCTATAATTTTTAAATAATAAAAAAATGAAAAAGAATATACTTTTAACAATAGCTTTTGCCTTTTTGCTGGGAACCACTTCCTGCAATGATTTTCTGGACAATGAGCCGAGAGGTGTCCTGTCGGAAGCCGATGTGGTAACGCCTCAGAATGTGGATGGTTTTGTGGTTGCAGCGTATGCATCTCTCGGAAACGACCATTATGATACCCCTTTCAGTCTTTGGCCTTATGGAAATGTCCGTTCTGATGATGCGTATAAAGGAGGAAGCGGAACCAATGATATCCAGACCTTTCACTTTTTTGAAATTTCAAACAATATCCGTTCAGATTTTGGTGAATTAGACAGATTATGGTATCTCAATTATGTAGGGATTTCCAGATGTAACAAAGCGATTGCAGCCCTTAAGCAGCTTTCAGATTCCGAATATCCGAACAAGCAAAGAAGAATTGCCGAGATGAATTTCGTAAGAGGACATTACTACTTTTTACTGAAAACGTTATTTAAATATGTGCCTTATGTAGATGAAAATACACCCATTGATGATTATCCGAAAATCTCAAACAAGGCAAAGAGCGACCAGCAACTTTGGGAAGCTATTGCGTCTAATTTTGAATTCGCAGCCGCTAATCTGCCTGCAACACAGTCGGAAGTCGGAAGACCAAAGAAAAGTGCGGCTTATGCTTATCTTGCTAAAGTAAGGCTGTATCAGGCGTATGAGCAGGATGATAACTATACGGTAGCGCAGGTAAATCCTGTTACCCTTCAGAAATCTGTTGATGCTGCCAATCAGGTAATCGGAAATTACACTTTGGAACCTGACTTCGGGTATAATTTCCTTCCAGGAACGCACGAAAACGGTCCGGAAGCTGTCTTTTCTATTCAATATTCTGATAATGACGGAACGCTTTTCGGAAGGCTCAATTACGGTGATGTGCTTTCTCTGCCACAAGGTTTGGGATGCTGCGATTTTCATAAGCCAAGTCAGAATCTGGTGAACGCATTCAAAACGACACCGCAGGGACTACCGATGTTCGATACTTTTAATGATGTGGATCTGAATTACAACCAGCTGAACAGTTACAAAGTAGATCCTAGATTATATCACACCGTTGCTCTTCCTGGACTGCCGTGGAAATACGAAGAAAACAAAATCTTTCAGGAAAGCTGGAGCAGAAGCCCGGGAACTTATGGATATTATTCTTCATTGAAGGAAAATGTACCTGTAGGATGCGGCTGTACCGTGAATGTTGATCCTTTCTACGGAAATTCCAAAAACAGAATCATTATACGTTATTCCGATGTTTTGCTGATGAAAGCCGAAGCCTTAATTGAACTCGGACAAATCAACGAAGCACTGCCATTAATCAATCAGGTGAGACAGAGAGCTGCCAATAGTACGGTTCTTACAGGAAGTTACACCTCCAACAATTTGATCAGCAAATATGAACCGGGCGTAAACTGTACTTGGAATCAGGATTTTGCAAGAAAAGCGTTGCGATGGGAGAGAAGAATGGAGTTTGCAATGGAAGGAAGCCGTTTCTTCGACCTTGTGAGATGGGGAACTACGGCAGGAACAATGAATACTTATTATTCTGGTGAAAAAACAAAACGGTCTTACTATTCTCAGGCAGGATTTGACCACGGAATTGAAGAATACTGCCCGATTCCTTTGGCTCAAATCAATTTCAGCCAGGGACTGTACAAACAAAACAATGGTTATTAAACTTAGTAATTATGAAAACAATATTTAATAAATTCCAGATATTCGTCCTGTTGCTCGTTTCAGTGGTATTTGTATGGTCTTGCGATAGCCAGATAGAAGATGGGCTTGTTACGGGTGTTTCAGTCAATATTTCTTCTTTCAGAGTGAATGGTGTTTCAGGGGAAATTGATCATAAAAATGATAAAATCAACGTCACGCTTCCTTATGGAACAAGTGTTAAGACATTGGCTCCGGTTATTGAAATTCCGCAGGGAGCAGTAGTTTCGCCGGCATCAGGAGCAACGATTGATTTTTCACAGCCGGTTAAATTCAAAGTGAAAAATGGGAACATCTACAAAGATTATGTGGTAACTGTAAAAGCTCAGGCTCCGATTATCAGCTTTAAGATCAACGGATTATCGGCTACCATCAATAATTCGGGCAAAACCATTTCTCTTACAATGCCGGAAGGAACAAATCTTACCGCATTGCAGCCAATCATAGAAACAGGAAATGGCGTCAGCATCAATCCTGTATCGGGAACAACTATTAACTTTACCAGTCCGGTTTCGTTTACTGTTTCTAATGGCAGTATAACGGAAGTGTATACGGCTAAAGTAACAACACCTGTTTCCGGACCGTCCGTTGCATTCCTTGGAACAGCCGCTACAAGAACAGGATTGACAAATCCGGATGAGATTGCTGCTTCTGACTGGCTTTTTGGAAAATATTCGGGAGCTGTCTATGTTTCGATGGCAGATGTCGCAAGTGGTGCAGCCAATCTTACAGGAATTAATGTGATCTGGTGGCATTTTGACTCGGCTGCCGCTCTGCCGGGCGATGCGCTGAATACGAATGTAACTTCCAAAATCAAAACCTATCTGAATGGCGGAGGAAATATTTTACTTACAAGCTTTGCTGCACAATATGTTGACGCATTGGGGATAGTTCCTGCAGGAAAAGGACCGAATAATGTTTTCGGAGATTTTCTTCCGAACGGATTTATAGATTCAGGAAGTGATTGGGGAATCTCTTTCAAAGGATATGAGAATCATCCTGTTTTCGAAGGTCTTCAGACGTACGAATCCGGGAAAGCGAACCTGCTTCAGAGAGGTACATTCCGTCTGAATCATACGGCTTGGTGGTTTCTCCCTGATTGGGGTGGATATGTAAATGGTGCCGGCTGGAGAAATCAGACAGGCGGTAATAATCTTGCCAGTGAAGCTTGGGACAATACTTTGGACGGACGTGTTGCCGTCGCTGAATTTCCCGGCGGAACTGCCAACAAAAAATGTATGGTCATCTGTATGGGTGCTTATGATTGGTACAATGAAACCGTGAACGGAAGCCCGAGTCAGCCGAACGGCTTTTTGGATAACATCAAAAAAATCACGGAGAACAGCCTTAATTATCTTGTAACGAATTAATATCAGAATCAATGACAATCAGAAAAATATATTTAGCATCTGTGATGGCTCTGGCAACATTTTCCTGCCAAAATAATGATTCATTGACAGATGTGAATCCGGAAGATATTTACAGCAAAACCAATATCTTTCCGCAGCCGCCCAATCAGTGGATGGGAGAGAACAATCCTTATTATACAGAAGGTTATGCAGGAGATGTAATGCCTTATTATGAAAACGGGAAGTTTCATCTTTTCTTTCTCCACGATGCAAAAACAAAACCATCAGGAGAAGGATTTCACGATATTCACAGCTTCGAGACCAATAATTTCACAGATTTTACTTATCAGGGAAGACAGATTCCTTACGGAACGTCATCAGAAGCCGATTTCGGAGTGGGAACAGGAAGCCTTGTAAAGGTAGGAAATATCTATTATTACTATTATACCGGTCACAACGCCATTGCTTCGTTCCTTTCAGGCAATCCACGGGAGAGCGTTCTGTTGGCAACAAGTACAGATATGAAAAACTGGACGAAGGTCAAGAATTTTAAAATTACTGCTCCGGCAGGATATTATGATTATGAATTCCGTGATCCGCACGTTTTCTTTAATTCTGAAGACGGAAAATACTGGATGCTGGTTTCTGCTCAGACCTCTGACAAAAAAGCGGTTGTACTGAAATTTACCACCACCAATCCGTCAACAGGAAACTGGACCGTAGAAAATCCGATTTATACGACCAGTTCTTCCGAAAATTATATTATGCTGGAATGTCCGGATCTTTTCAAAATGGGCAATTATTGGTATCTTGTTTTTTCTGAAAACTGGAGCAGCAATACAGGAACGCATTACCGTATTTCGACTTCACCAAACGGACCTTGGACTACGCCTCAGAATGACCGTCTTGACGGCTCTTATCTGTATGCTGCTAAAACGGTTTCGGATAATACAAACCGTTATCTGGTAGGATGGACTGCAAGAAAAACTCCTGAAAATAATACTGGTGGAAAAGACTGGGCAGGAAATATTGTTGCTCACAGACTGGTTCAGAATTCAGACGGAACACTGGCTGTGAAACAGGTTTCAGGATTACCATCTGTGTTTGGTCAAAATACTGCTTTATCAGTTGATAAGATTAATGGAAATGCATCTCAGAATGGAAGTAGCTTTAATTTATCCGCCAATTCTCAGGTCACTTTTTCGAAGCTTCAGAAAGCTAATCAGATTAACTTTACATTGAATGTATCTGCCGGAAAAGCAGGAATTATTCTGGCACACGATACCGACGCCGGAAGCGGAGTTAAGATTGCGTTTGAACCTGCAAATAACAGAATCGCAGCTTATGTAATGAATTCCGGTTCGGAGGATCTTATGAATTCTTATTCGCTAAGTTCGGTTTCAGGAACATCATATACTGTAACGGCTTCCATAAGCAACGATGTTTGTGTGATCTATATCAATGATAAAATAGCGTTCACCAACAGAATTTATAATATTGTTAATAAAAAATGGAGTATTTTTAGTTCTGTAGACAGTTCATTCAGTAATATCAATATCAAAAATCCCAATTAATGTTTATCAATAAGAAAATTAATGTAATAAGTTTTGGAGAAGTACTTTTCGATGTTTTTGGAGAAGAGAAAAAAATTGGTGGTGCTCCTCTCAATCTGGCTCTCAGAACGGCTTCGTATGGCTTTCCCGTGGCAATGATCAGTGCCGTAGGAAACGATGAAGACGGAAAGGTAATTCTGGATTACACCAAAGAAAATGCTCTTGAAACCGCTGGAATCATTGTTTCTCCAGAATATGAAACAGGCATTGTTCAGGTTTCCCTGAATGAACGTGGCTCTGCAACTTACGAGATCAAGTTTCCTTCTGCGTGGGATTTTATCAGTGTTGATGAAAAAATAATGGATACCGTAAAAGAGGCTGATGTTTTTTTCTTTGGAAGCCTTGCCTGCAGAAATGAGGTTTCCCAAAAGACGCTTTTCTCCCTGTTAGATTTCAATGATAAAATGTTTAAAGTTTTCGATGTGAATTTAAGAAAGCCCTTTTACAATATTCAGCTTCTGGAAAAGCTTATGAACAGGGCAGATTTTATTAAATTTAATGATGAGGAAATACTGGAAATTGCTGCCGGAATGGGATTTGAATCTGAGGATCTGGAGTCAAATATCAAGTTTATATCAGAAAAAACAAACACTAAGGCAATCTGTGTAACTTTAGGAAAACACGGATCTATCCTGCTGTGGAATAATCAATTGTACAGACACGAAGGTTATCCCGTGAAAGTGGCAGATACAGTAGGGGCAGGAGATTCTTTTTTGGCAAGCCTGATTGCGAAACTGCTTTCAGATCAAAATCCGGATGAAGCCCTTAATTTTGCCAGTGCCGTTGGTGCTTTGGTAGCGAGTTATTCCGGTGCAAATCCTAAGATAGAAAGTTCTGAAATAGAGATATTTCTTAAGCAGAATGCTTATTTAAACATTTAAAAAGTATTAATCTGATTGAGTCTGGTATCAAAAAGAATAAAAACGGCGCCACTTTAAGATAAGTGGCGCTGTTTTGCTGTGTCTCAAAAAGGAAATATAAAGAGTAAATATGTTTTGTCAAAAAACACTGTCACTAAGTATTTTTTTAAGATTTTTGTATAATGCAATTCCTTTATCAATATTTTCCAAGCATTTCTTTTCTGGTGGTTGAGCCAATAGATTCCTTTTTGTGGTTCGATAGGGTAGTTTTTTAATTGTATTTTTGTTCGCCGAACAATACTCGTTTTCATTACTTGCAAACGTTTATAAGCAAGAGAATTTGATATCTTATTTTTAAATCAATCAAAAAAAATTATGACCAGAAAATTATCCTTATTACCACTTTTTATTTTTATTTGTAGCTCTGCTTTTTCCCAGGAAAAATATGAAGACAGTATTAAAAACATTATTAAAAAGGACTTTGTAAACATTAAGGCAACAGACTTTAAAAATTTAATCCCTTATGAAACTGAAAAAGGGATGGGTTATTTAAACGCAAAAAACAATAAAATAGTTGTTTTACCTAACTATTACCAATTAGATTTTGCCAAACCAAATTTAAGAGGGAATTATAATGATATTGCCTATTTTGAAATAAGCAATACGACAAAAGAAATGGAAGTGTCTTTGCAAAACTGGCAAATTTTTGAAGTTTCTCCAGCAGAAGGTCCTATAAAAAAAGGATATTCAAAAGGATTTTATGTTGTCAATAATTCAATTTTTTCTTTTTCAGATACTTATACTTACTGTCCGCAATTATTCAAATATAAGAATGAGGATTTCGCTATCGCTACTAAAGAAAATAAATATGCAGTTATAAAATCAAGTGGTGAAACTGTAAAAAATCTAGATTTTGATTATTCACATTTAGACCTTGTCTATATAGGAAATGATAATATTTGGTTTAAGTACAAAACTACAGAAGGAGAACAGGGTTTCATAAATATGAATGGAGAAAAAAAACTCATAAATGATATAATCAGCAATAGCAGGAGTCAAACAGAGGGCTATTTCGCTTTTATTGATTCAGAGCATTCTATAAAAAGGAAATATTATGGCTATTCCATCGAATCAAATAATGAATTGTATGGGGTATTAGATTTGTTAACAATGAATTGGTTAATCAGACCACAAAAAATCTTTAAAATTGATGAAATTAACTACAGCACGGATAAAAATTTGGGTGATGGGTATAATTTAGAAGATAGAAAAAATTTAAAATTTTATTTTTTGGTTCGCGAAGGGGAAACAGAAAAAGCATATTACATTGACGACAAATTAAAAAAATATAAACCTAAAAAATAAAACATATTAACACTCAAATTTAGTTTTCAGCTATTTATTTATTGTGATTATATGTTCCCGTTTTTGGGTTTAACCATAAGATCATAAAAAACCGGGCTACAAGCCCGGTTTTTTATTGCTTTGTCTCGTCCTGAAAAAGGTTGACTAAAAAAACATAAAAACAGTCAGTCTTATGGATTTAATTTAATAGCCCTTATACTGTCGAGCTTCTGTTCGATCACCAGATTATTGCCACCGCCGCAAGAAGAATGTATAACCTTTCCATTAGTATCAATAAGAACCTTTGCAGGACTACAAACCAGATTGTAATTTAATTTTTCTGATTTATTATAAGATTTGGTATTGTCGATCTGCTCAAACAGAACGTGTGAATGACTTAGATAATCCTGTAGCTCTTTTTCATCTTCTATAAAACCTTCTACAATACCAATAAAATAAGCGTCATTTTTATACTTCGTATATAGAGCATTCAACTCTTCTGCCATATCATAAGACTCACTCTTTTTTAAATAAGACTTGTCGTAAATAAAAACTACAAGGTTTTTGTCTTTATAATTCTGTGAATTGAATACAGTGCCATTCATTGTTTTAGCTGAAAAATATCTGGGTCTTGCATTGAATGAAAAATCAATCTGATTATTTCTAAGCGTCTTAGCTTCTTTTTCGAATTCCTTTAAAATTCTCTCTCTTTTTTGTTCCTTGCTTTCACAAGATGATACAGATAAGATTATTAACAGGGCTAAAATATGTTTCATGATAGTTTTTTTATGATTGATGAATGAGATTCTTAAATATACATTAATGTTTTTATTGAAAATACTTTATAATGAACCGTGAAAAAGCAAATGCAGGAAATTCTGCTTTGGCAAAGTATTCAAGCTCAAAATATAGGTAAAGATGTTTTTCAGAAGATACAGAGGAAATAATCCGAGTAAATCAATCAATCTTACAGATTGTTTTGAATTAAAAATATAATAAACAGGTAATTAATCCGTTATACTATTACATGATCCGGTAATGTGCCGGAATACTCAATATTCTTTTTATTCCAACACCCGATTTTAATACATTGTTTGTTCGTGTAAAGTAGATCAAACATGATATCTTATGTCACAAAAAGTCAGATTCCCATCCGCTTCCGGTTCTCTTTTTTACGGAACCGTCAGGAGCAGAGTAGATCAATATTTCAGTCAGCAACAATTAAGTCAACATGCCAATGCTTACATGTGGGGTAAGACTGTATTTTTCCTTGCAGGGTTCATAGGAATTTACCTTGTAATCATTTCGGGCCTGCTTCCTACCTGGATGCTCTTGCCACTTGCAGTGGTTCTGGGTATGTTTAGTGCTTTTGTAGGCTTCAATGTATGTCACGATGCTATACATGGAGCGCTCTCCGGCAATAAAAAAGTGAATAAACTGTTCGGGTTTATTTTTAATCTGATCGGCGCCAATCCATACGTTTGGAGCATCACCCACAATGTGGTTCACCACACCTATACAAATATCCCCGGGCACGATGAGGATATTGAGGTAGCACCGGGATTGATCCGGATTGCTGAAGAAGATAAAGTGAATCGCATTCAGCTGTACCAGCATTGGTATGCTTTTCCGCTTTACAGCCTGGCTTCCCTGTCATGGGTGTTCCGTAAGGATTTTGTAAAGTTTTTCCAGAAAAAAATTGGCGCACATCAGAATAAGCACCCTAAGCAGGAGTATTTCAATTTATTTTTCTATAAAGCGCTCTATTACTTTCTGTTCATTGTATTGCCGTTATTGGTGCTGGATGTAAGCTGGTGGCAGTTTTTGATCGGCTTTCTGCTCTTACATATTGCTGAAGGTTTAACGATGGGACTGGTATTTCAGCTGGCCCACGTGGTTGAAGGTACCAATTTCCCGGTACCTAATGAAACCGGACAGATGGAAGAAGCTTGGGCAGAACATCAGATGCGTACAACAGCGAATTTTGCAACGCATAATAAACTCGCGGCATTTTTTCTTGGTGGACTGAACAGACAGATAGAGCATCACCTGTTTCCTAAAGTCTGCCATATACATTATGGGAAGATCTCTGTTATAGTGAAGAAGACAGCGATGGAGTTCAACTTGCCCTATATTGAAAATAAGAGCTTTTTATCTGCACTGCGCTCGCATTTTTTAACGCTGAAAAAATTTGGCAAAGAGGCGACCGTGAGTTAGCCAGAAGTATAATAAACCATTACATTCTTTCATTTGAATATCATTCCTTATATTTTGAAAAAGGTATTTCTGTTCGAGAGCAGTCTTGTTTGAGCCATCATTTTGCTGGCAATTGGTTCTCGTCCTAACCTAAATGAATTACCAAATCATTACATTTTGGAATGCTTCTTTTTTGTATATGCTTTGAAAATAATAACTTTAAAGTCGTTTAAAATTTTAAATTATGCAGAATGATGAAATAATCTTTCTTGATATTCGCCAAATTCTTCATTACTTCAATATCAATCAAGATTTGCAGAATCTTGCAATTTTGCATAAATCAAAAAATGAAATTATCAATCACAATCATTTTAAAGCTGACCATTTTCTGATAATCCTTTTAAAAAACGGTAATTTAAATATTAGAGTCAATAAAACAATCTATCACTTAGGAAAGAATGACGTACTCATCCTTCCACCAGGGAAAAATATAAAAATGGAGGATTTTCCCAATGGCGAATATTATACCATTTTATTTACTGAAAAATATATAAATGATTCGGTTTATTTTCAAAATCATTTTAAGCTTTATCCATTTTTTAATCATGAGATCACGACATCTGTTAAACTTAAGAGCAGTCAGTTATTATTTATGATTTCAATAATAAAGCTTATTAAGACTAAGATTGGTGAAAACTCAAGAAAAATTGAAGACTTTTCTGTTGTAGAGCTCCTTTTTCAAACATTTATCATGCAGCTTATGTCATATTTTAATGTTGATAAGCAATATTCTTCAATCAGCAAAAATGACATCATATATCGTTTTTTTAATCTGGTAGCGCAAAATTTTAAAACTAAAAGGGACGTTACATTTTATTCAGAGCGTCTATTTATAAATTCAAAATACCTCACTCGACTGTTATTAAAAAAAACCGGTAAATCTGCTAAAGAATATATAGATGAGGCGGTAGTGATGGAGGCAAAATTACTCTTAGATAACCCAAAAAAAACTGTAAAGTCTGTTGCAGAGGAACTTAATTTTTCCGATCAATTTCATTTTAGTCAGTACTTTAAAAGAATTAACGGAAACACTCCTACGGAATATAGAAAAGTTGGTAACTTTTAAATATATAGCTGTCACTTTTTCATATGCTTGTTTACAAATAATCTTCCTTACTTTGCATCACGAAATGTAGATTTTCGATAACAGAAATTTTACGACATTCTTATTCATACTAAGGTTTTTGTTTTGAGGTAAATCCTTAACTACTATATAAATTTTTTAGGATTGAATAATAGATTTTGGATGTTGAAGATTAGTTTTTCTGATTTTCATTTTATACAAATTGTACGACGCCGAACTATTTTAAGCTTTTTTAGTCCTACCAAGTCGTTACAATAGATGAAATATGCTAGCGGATTGTCTTTTCTGCCCTGATTTGTGGATGCATACGTTGAGCCTGTTTCAATATCTATATTTTTTGGAGGATTGAAACAAGAGATAGTTTTTACAGAAACTGATAAAACTAAGGTACTCATTGTATGCTATTTTTTGTTATGAAAAAACAATATAATTAATTTTTCATCTCCACTTAAGAATGTTGAAAAAGCTGAAAAATTATATAAAAAAATTAAATGAAGAAAATTGTCATAGTGGGTGGCGGATTTGCCGGACTTAATCTTGCAAAGAAGTTAGCTAAGTCAAATGAAAATTTGGTAACATTGGTTGATCAAAATAATTTTCATTTTTTTCCACCGTTGCTTTATCAGGTGGCAACGGCTTTTATAGAGCCGTCCAATATAAGTTATCCTTTTCGTAAGATGTTTCAGGGAAAGAAAGTGAAATTTTTCATGGGAAAATTAATTGAAATAGTTCCTGATCAAAAGAAAATTATCACGGAAAACGGAGACATTGCTTACGATATCCTTGTTTTAGCTATGGGTACGGAAACAAATTTTTTTGGCAATGAAGAGATCTCAAAAAATGCGTTTCCCATGAAGAGTATTGATGAAGCACTCTCTATAAGAAATCATATTTTGCTTCAACTAGAGAAAGCAACCAGAACCAACGAACTTTCTGACAAAATTCGTTTTTCTAACATCGTAATTGCAGGCGGCGGACCTACAGGCGTTGAACTTGCAGGGATGTTGGCTGAGATGGATAAACATATTATGGCCAAAGACTATCCAGATAATGACGTTGCTCATGGGAAAATTTATTTGGTAGATGGTTTAAGTACTTTGTTGTCGCCTATGAGTGTTAAGAGTCAACGGGAAGCAGTAGATGTTCTGACTAATTTGAAAGTTGAAATTCTACTCAATACAATGGTTAATGGATACGATGGTCAAGTGGTGTCATTATCCGACGGTTCTAAAATTCCGGCTGCAACATTGATTTGGGCATCTGGAGTTATAGCCCGAAATGTGCCCGGTATCCCTTTGGATTCAATTGGTAGGGGAAGAAGGATCCTCGTAGATGCTTACAATGAAGTTAAAGGTCTTCAAGATGTTTTTGCTATCGGAGATCAATGTATCCAAATGTCTGATCCGGCTTTTAGTACCGGTCATCCCCAATTAGCGCAGGTTGCCATACAGCAAGGAAATTTACTTGGAGAAAATATTCTTCGTAAAAGTAAAGGAATACCTCTGAAAAAGTTTACCCACAATGACAAGGGCTCTATGGCTATCATTGCTAAATTTAAAGCTGTGGTAGATCTCCCTAGAAGTTTTTTCAAAGGATTTATGGCTTGGTTGATCTGGCTTTTTATTCATATAATACCCATTGCTGGATTTCGTAATAAAGCAAAAATATTCTATAATTGGCTTTGGAGCTTCATTACAAATGATCCTACACTAAGATTAATTATTAAAGCTTCCGCAAGTAGTAATAAAGATGTCAAATAAAATTATTATTAGCTAATAATAATTTCGGGCATGTTATTTAAATAATCGTTCCGAATTAATTTTCAAATTATTATATCCCTCTTCAAGTATTCTTTAGCAGCTTATTAAAGTAGTCGGTAAAGAAGTTGTTATTTTTATTCCAGTTTGAGCGGATTATGAACAATGGTTTCAAAAGAATTTGAAATCATTGCCTTAATTTAAAAAACATGTAAACTTTTACTTTTCTATGTATAATCAGGACAACATTTTAATTTTTATCTTGAGGACTGAAGGTGAAAAATCTATAAATAACATAATCGCTGATAAAAATAATTTAATTGAGTATTAAAAGTCAGTTTTGCATAACGAGTCTTTATCTTATATAGTTGTCAAAATGATAAATAAATAAAAAAGTTCTTTTTGTGCAAAAATATTTTGTTAATTTTGAACCGTCTATGAAATCTCTTATACCGATTTACACGCTTGAGCAGTTTGCCGAATTTAATAATCTGACACTGCTGAACAAGGAAATACTGTCTTGTGTTTGCGAACCTGACGATCTGGATGCGATCGATTTGAATTATCCAATCAAAATCAGTAGTTTTTCGCTGTTTTTGGTGACAAATGGAAACGTGCGTCTTAACATAGATTTCCAGGAGATCACTTTGAGACACAATGATATCATCTTTCTTTATCCCAATAATGTCATCGAATTTCTTGAAGTTTCTAGTGATGCATCTTTTCAAAGCCTTTTCATTTCAGGGGAATATTTTACAAATCTCAACCTGCAAATGAACTCTAAGGATGCGCTGGAGATCTTATCAAATAACTTTTCAAAGATCCTTTCGCTTTGTACTGAAAGTACTATTCATATCACTACCAGTTTTGAAAGACTCCGATTTCTAAATGATCCTGCGAACGAAACTATTTTCTATAAGGAAATGCAAAAAGGGATCATCAATCTGATAATGTATGAACTTGCAGGATATTTGCAAAAACAGCAGAACAGTTTGCTAAAAACCTATCGTAAGGAGGATATTGCGATAAAATTTGCGCATTTGGTCAATCAGCATTATCAAAAAAGGCGAGATGTACAGTTCTATGCTGACCAGCTCTTTGTCACGAGAACCCATCTTACAAGGACAATAAAAGATGTTTATCTTAAAAACCCAAAACAGATCATTGAAGACAAGATCATCTCTGAAGCCAAAATATTGTTACTAAAAAGTGAATTCAGCATCAATCAGGTGATGGGGGAGTTGAGGTTTGATGATCAACCCACATTTACGAAGTTTTTCAAAAAGAAAACAGGTTTTAGCCCTAATGCTTACCGAAAATCACTGGCAACCGCATAGATTCTTCTTCAAAATGATTCTATGAGAATCAATGAAACTTAAAAATGTTCTTTTTTGACAATATTAAGGATCTTTCTAACATTGCTGTCTGACATTTTAGTCAATAATTTTGTCAGCACTTAATAAGAAAAATCTTAATCATTTATGAATAATTTAAGCAGAAAATTTATTTCGGGCTCTGTCATTGTTTGTGGCCTGTTTATACTGCAATCCTGTAACAAAAATGAGCAACCGCAACAGTTTCCCCCAATGGAACTGTCTGTCTCCAAAGTAGAGCAGGGCAACGGACTTGTTTCCAAAGAATATCCCGCCAGTATCGAAGGTGTCACCGATGTCGAGATCAGACCGCAGGTTTCCGGCTACCTCCACAAGGTCTATGTGGATGAAGGCGCTTATGTAAGGGCTGGTCAGCCTCTTTTTCAGATCGATCCCAGAATGTATGCCGAGCAGTATAATACCGCAAAAGCCGGAGTTTCGGTTGCAAGGGCCAATCTGGCAAATCTAAAGATCGACCTTGACCGTAGAAAAGAATTGGTGAAGGAAAGCATCGTTTCCAACATCCAGATCCAGCAGGCGCAGGCAGCTTACGATGGGGCAAAGGCTTCACTATCTCAGGCGGAGGCAACGGCACAATCGGCAAGGATCAACCTTGAATTTTGTACAATCAAAGCGCCGGTCAGTGGCTATTTGAGCAGGATCAACTACCGCTTGGGAAGTATGATAAGCCCCGCCGGTGTAGAGCCGATCACGGTTCTGTCGGATTCTCATCAGGTAAATGTGTATTTCAGCATGAGCGAAAATGATTTTCTGAACTTCCAAAATTCCCAGGTCGGAAGTACCATCGCAGAAAAGATTCAAAGATCACCGATGGTAGGATTGCAGATTGCCGACGGCCATCTTTATGAAGAAAAAGGAAAGATCGATGCAGTGGAAGGACAATTCAATTCCAATACGGGATCGGTAACCTTCAGAGCTAGGTTCAACAATCCGAAAAATATCATCCGTGGCGGAAATACAGGTAAAATTATCATTGACCAGAACTTTGACAATGTAACGTTGTTTCCAATTGCCTCTACGGTCAATATTCAGGATAAAGTATACATTTTTTCTTTGGATAAAGATAATAAGGCTGTTCAGAAAGCCATTGAGGTCTCCGGGAAAAGCGGCACCAATTATATGGTGACCAACGGGATCAAAGCAGGAGAAACTTACATCGTTTCAGGCTTTGAAAGATTACAGCCGGGAATGCCTGTTGTTCCAAAACCTACTGATCAGCAAGCCAGCAAAACTCAGACAAAAGCTGTGGCCGGAAAAGGCTAAAAGCGGTTGGGATCTAATTTCAAATAATAAAATTCAATGTTAAAAACGATTATAAAAAGACCGGTCCTCGCGACCGTTATATCGGTGTTGCTTGTCATCTTGGGAATTGTGGGGATGAAAACCCTTCCGATCACCTCTTTCCCGGAGATTGCCCCACCGAGTGTTACCGTAATGGCCGTTTATCCCGGAGCGAGTTCCGAAGTGATCGCTCGCTCTGTGGCACCACCTTTGGAAAATGCCATCAACGGTGTTGAAAATATGGACTATATTACATCGACCTCCAGTAACGGAAATCTGATGGTGAATGTCGTGTTCAAGCTCGGCACAGATCCCGATCAGGCTGCGGTAAACGTGCAGAACAGAGTAGCACAGGCGACCAGCCAGCTTCCTGCCGAGGTGAACCAGATTGGTGTGACGACGATGAAGCGCCAGAACAGTATTCTTGCGATGCTGACCATCTATTCTGAAGATCCATCTGTAAATGATCTATTCATAGAAAACTACGCAAAGATCAACCTTGTACCGGAGTTAAAACGTATCAAAGGAGTAGGGGATGCAATGGTTTTCGGTAACAAGGACTACTCTATGAGAGTCTGGCTCGATCCGCAAAAAATGGCTTCTTATAATCTGACACCGCAGGAAGTGGCGGGTGCCATTCAGGTTCAGAATGTAGAGGCGGCACCTGGAAGATTCGGTGAAAGGAGCAAGGAAGCTCTGGATTATGTCATCCGTTACAAAGGTAAAAATACAGAGCCCTCACAATACGAAAATATGCTGATCAAAGCCGGAACCGACGGAACCACCTTGAGACTGAAAGATATTGCAAAGGTGGAATTCGGATCTTATGACTATGGCGTTTCTTCGCTCTATGAGAAGAAGCAGGGTGTTATGGTTGCGCTTTTCCAAACTGCCGGATCAAATGCGAATGAAATTGAGATCGCAGCACAACAAAGGGTAAAAGAGCTCTCGGCTTCCTTTCCTGCCGGTGTAAAATACGAATTTGTGTACAGTTCCAAAGAATCTTTGGATCAATCGATCGATCAGGTGATCCATACCTTGATAGAAGCATTTATTTTGGTCTTCATTGTTGTGTTCATTTTCCTTCAGGATTTCAGATCGACCTTGATTCCGGCGATCGCAGTTCCGGTCTCTATTGTTGGAACGTTCTTTTTTATGAGTCTTTTCGGATTTTCGATCAACCTTTTGACCTTATTTGCCTTGGTTTTAGCCATCGGAATCGTGGTAGATGATGCCATAGTGGTGGTAGAGGCGGTTCACGCCAAAATGGAACATCGTAAACTCAATGCCAGAGCGGCTACGATGTCAGCGATGAGTGAGATCACAGGAGCGATCTTTTCCATCACCCTGGTAATGGCGGCAGTTTTTGTACCGGTTGCTTTTATGGAAGGTCCGACAGGAATATTCTACCAGCAGTTTGCATTGACATTGGCAATGGCGATTGTGATTTCTGCAGTCAATGCACTGACATTAAGCCCTGCCTTGTGCGCAATCTTACTAAAACAGCATCACGCTCCGGGTCACGGACAGGAGCCGAAAAAATTATCATTTAAAGAAAAATTCTTCGCAGGATTCAACGCTTCATTTGACAAAATGACGTTCAGATACGGAAAGTCGGTATTGTTCCTGTTAAAGAAAAAATGGGTCGCATTTACCGGTCTGGCTATTGTCATTGGTCTGACTGCGTGGATGTTTGTCATTACACCAACAGGATTCATTCCCGATGAGGACCAGTCTTTCCTGATGGCAACGGTAACGCTTCCTCCAGGTTCTACACAGGCCCGTACGACAGATGTCGTCACCAGAGCTGAACAGATATTAAGAAAACATCCAGCCGTCCACAGCATCGTTTCTGTGAATGGTCTGAATATGCTTAATTTCAGTACATCATCCTCAAGTGCGGTGTTTATGCTTAAGCTGAAAAATCCTAAAGACCGTGGTGAAGTACACGAACTCGGTCAAATAATCGGTCAGCTTCAGGGAGAGGTCAGCCAGATAAAAGAAGCATCTTTCTTTGTCTTGGGAATGCCGACCGTTCCTGGATTCGGGAATACGAGCGGTATGGAGATCGTTCTTCAGGACAAGACCGCAGGTTCTTTGGCTAAATTCAATGAAACTTCAAATGCCTTCATCGGTGCTTTGATGCAGAGACCAGAAATCGCAATGGCATTCACCACATTTAATGCATCCTTTCCACAGTATGAATTGGTGGTCGATGAAGTGAAGGCCAAGCAACTGGGCGTGAATGTTTCCGATGTAATGTCTGTAATGCAGGGATACTATGGAAGTATGCAGGCGTCAGATTTCAACAGGTTCGGAAAATACTACCGTGTCGTGATGCAGGCTCCACCGGAATTCCGTGCTGATCCTAATTCTTTGAATGGGATCAATATCAAGAATAACGTTGGACAAATGGTTCCTGTAAGCACAGTCGCTTCACTGAAACAAACGGCAGGTCCGGAGGTTGTTGACCATCATAATCTATTCAATGCCATAAGCATTACAGCGATGCCGGCTCCCGGATATAGTACAGGGCAGGCAATGACCGCATTGAAAGAAGTGAGTGCAAAAAATCTACCCACAGGATTTTCTTATGACCTGAAGGGGATGGCGAGAGAAGAGCAGTCATCAGGTGGCCAGTCAGCGGTGATCTTCGGTCTGTGTTTCATCTTTGTCTACTTCATTCTTTCTGCACAGTATGAAAGTTATCTGGTGCCATTTGCAGTATTGCTGGGAATTCCAACCGGACTGTTAGGGGTTTTCGTAGGAATCTCGATTGCAGATATCGCCAACAATATCTATGTGCAGGTTGCACTGATAATGCTTATCGGGTTGCTGGCAAAAAATGCGATCCTGATCGTGGAATTTGCGATGCAGAGGAGGAAAGCAGGGAAAAGTCTGACGGCCTCTGCCGTGGAAGGTGCAAAAGCGAGATTGAGACCAATTTTGATGACCTCTTTAGCGTTTATTGCAGGTTTGCTTCCATTATTATTTGCGACCGGGCCATCAGCTATCGGTAACCATTCGATCGGATATGCGGCGGTATTCGGAATGTTGTTCGGAACTGTCCTTGGAGTATTTATTACGCCGGTACTTTTCGTCGTATTCAAATATGTACAGGAAAGGATCAGCGGTAAACCATTGGACGAAAGTGTCTGGGACTATGAGTCTTCAAAACTCGCAAAACACAATCATTAACATAATAGTTTGAGTGCCAAAGATAATTTCGGGTAGGCAGGATGTTACTGTCTGCCCAAGTTATCGGCGGATAAAAAATTTACAATGAAATCAAATATCAGATCATATACAAACCTTGGAGCAGTTGCTGCTTTGTTGACTTTGGCCTCTTGCAACGTCCAGAAATATCAGGCGCCCGAAGCGGAACTGCCGGAAAACTTTAGAGATACGACTCAGCTTGATGTTGCGCAAGACAGTACGGTCACCAGTATTGCAAAAATTCCGTACAGGGACTTCTTTACAGACCCCACTTTATTGGCACTTATCGAAAGTGGTGTTAAAAACAACAATGACCTCAAAGTTTCCATCAAGCAGATCGAATCTGCGGCGCTGAGTTACAACCGTGCAAAATGGGGAAATGTTCCCAATGTTAATTTAAATGTAGCAACGGCCTCTATCAGCAGACCATCGGACAATAGTCTGAATGGGCTGACATTCGGACAGTTTTTGGGTCAGAGATATGTGGAGGATTATAATTCTAATGTCTCCATCTCTTGGGAAGCGGACATTTGGGGTAAAATAAAAGGCAGAAAAGAGTCTGCTTTGGCTTCCTATCTTAAGACACAGGAAGCGGCGAAGGCTGTTCAGACACAGTTAATTGCCCAAATCGCTCAGGGTTATTACAATCTTTTGATGCTGGATACTCAGTTGGATATTACCAATCAGAATTTAAAACTGGTCAACAATACATTGAGGATGATCACCAAACAGCAGGAGCTTGGGATTACCACAAGTCTTTCTGTACAGCAACAGGAAAACACGCGCGATCAGATGCTGGTGACGATTCCTGTGATCGAGCAGTCGATCACCATTCAGGAAAATGCATTGAGTATTCTCACAGGAAAAATGCCTGGCGAGATCAAAAGAACGATGAAACTGACAAATATGGTGACGCCTGAGTATAAATCAGTAGGAGTTCCTGCTGAGCTTCTGAGTTACAGGCCTGATGTGAAAAGCAGTGAACTGAATGTAAGAATGGCCTTTGCCAATGTAAAAGTCGCCAAGGCGAGTATGTATCCGGTTCTGAATATTACGGCCCAGGGCGGACTCAATACTTTTAACTTCAAAAACTGGTTTGATATTCCCGGATCTTTATTCGGGGCAGCTGCAGGTTCGCTGGCAATGCCTTTGATCAATGGAAAACAATTGAAAACCCAGTATGAGCAGTCGAAGATCGCAATGGAGCAGTCTGAGATCAATTTCAAACAAACCGTTTTAGTTGCAGTAGGAGAGGTTTCAAATGCTTTGGCAAATATTGAATCTGCAGACAAGCAGGAGTTGGTTACCGTTGGCTTGGTTGCTCGATCAGACAAGGCAGTGACGACTTCAACCAAATTGTTCCAACAGGATATGGCAACATATCTAGATGTTATCACGGCTCAGAACAATAAGCTACAGGCAGAATTAAGTTTAGCCAATATCAAACTTCAGAAGCTGAATGCTGTCGTGAACCTTTATCGTTCCCTTGGTGGCGGATGGCAGTAAATTTGGCTACAATGGATAGCAGGATCGAACAAAATTAAATTTTTTTCTTGTCATAGCAGCTTGTGGTTTTACTGCCGGCTGCTATTTTTTAAAAATCAAACATAATGAGCGATACAGAAAATAAGATCAAAAAAGCAACAATTGACCTCTTGTTGAAAGAAGGTAATTTTGGATTTACGATGTATGATGTTGCGGAAAGATCAAAAGCAAACCGAACGGTAATTCATTATTATTTCAGATCGAGGGATAATCTTCAGGCTATTGTTACTAAAGAGATCCTTACCACTCTTGTACAACCTCGATACGAAACATTAATTTGTAAGGATGATCTTAAAAGTAAGGTCCTAAACTTTTTAGAAGAATCAGACCGGATCTGTGAATTATATCCCTATATAGATGTTTTTATGATGGTTAGACATAGTGTGAGCCTTGATCTGCAAAAATTTTTTCAGGATATCTTAGAAAGTTTTAAAGACCTGCTCTCGGAAGTTCAGGAAGCGATCGACAGCAAAGAGATCAAGTATCCTGATGCACAAGTATTTTTAAGCGATCTGTTTTCACTATCATCCTTTTCTTACATCTTTAACAATTTTTTTAGCACTTTGAAAATTCCTTTACATACAAAGTCCATTTTTGATGATTGTAAAAATAAGAACAGAAGAATTTTGGATATTCTTTTTGAAAGAAAATAAGTAATAAAAAATTAGGGTTCCATTGATGCTATTGAAGTGATAGTGTCGGATGTAAAGAGAGGATCTTTCACCGTCTTTTGACAGGACCATTATTTTCTATAAAAGTTCATCTGGTAGAATAATTTTTCCATCAATTCCTTTCATTCTTGTGCGTAGGGTGTGTAGGGCTTGGAAATAGTGAAAAAGAAGCGGTGGCTTTGCTGTTGCCTGTGACGGAGGAAGTGTTTTTCAAATAATAGTATTTTTACTTTAGATCATTCTGAGTAGTGAAAAAAAGGTAAAAAAATAGCGCCAACTGAAGATAGTTGACGCCATTTGGCTGTTTGTGACCTCGACAGGATTCAAACCTGTAACCTTCTGAGCCGTAATCAGATGCGCTATTCAGTTGCGCCACGAGGCCGTTGTTTAAAGGTTTGCAAATATAATACTTTTTTACTTTCTTTGAAAGATGAAAGCAAATTTTTTACTTATAATCGCGTTTTTATTTCTAATCAACTGTAAAAGAGAACAAAAAATATCGTCTTCCGATTGGGAAGTGATCTCCACAAGACTGCAATTTAAAGATGATGGTGAAAAATTAGATGTTAAATCGGGAAATTTTAGTTATAGTTTTGAGAAAAATAAAGTTCCTTTTCGTAAAATTATACTTTTGAATGCAAGTTTGATGGGATTTGTTTCCGAATTGGAAGCCGAAAATGTAGTGGTCGGAATTGCAAGTCCGGAATATATTTATTCAGAAAAAATTGACCAATTATTAAAATCTGGAAAAATTCAAAATATTGGAAACGAACAGAAGTATGATGTAGAAAAAATAATTTCGATGAAACCGGATGCTATTTTTACCAATTACATTGCTAGTTTCGACAATACTTACCAGCTTTTGAAAAACAATAATATTCAGGTAATTTTTTTAGATGAATATATGGAGCAAAGTCCGATGGTGAAGACTTCATACATCAAACTTTTTGGAAAACTTTTAGGAAAAGAGAAAGAGGCTGAAGAGAAATTTAATCAAATTCAGAAAAATTATAATGATTTAAAAACATTGGCTTTAAAAGCAACTTCAAAACCCAATGTTTTGGCGAATGAAATGTATGGCGATGTTTGGTATATGCCGGGTGGAAAAACTTTTACAGCCAATTATGTAGCCGATGCGAATGCTAATTATATTTTAAAAGATAACGCGGAAGAAAAGGCTGTAACCATGAGCTTTGAAGAAGTTTTTGCTAAATCTAAAAACATTCAGTTTTGGGTAAATGCAGGAAATCATGTCTCTAAAAAAGATATGCTGAATATCAATCCTTTTTATGGGAAGTTAGAAGTTTTCAACAAAGGAAAAATCTACGGAGTTGCTGGAAAAGAAAAACAAAAAGCCAACGATTTTTTTGAAAGCGGAGTAGTACACTCAGATTTGGTTTTGAAAGATTACATTAAAATTTTTCATCCTGAACTTTTACCAGATTATCAACTGACTTACATGAATGAATTGCAGTAACTCGCAGTATTTTTATATTTTTGCATCAAGTTTTTAGCTTATGTGGAAAAAAATAAAACAATTTATTTTTATTGTTCTGATTCTGAATGTAGTTTTCATTGTATGGGGAAGGTTTTTCAATCCACCCATTACGATTACGCAGATCGGTGGTCTTTTTGAATACGGAAAATTGCACCGTGACTACATTTCCTATGATGAAATGGGAGCTAATGTGAAAAAAGCTGTAATTGCTTCAGAAGATCAGAAATTTTTTAATCATAATGGTTTCGATTATACAGCAATCGAAAAAGCAATGAAAAACAATGAAAAAGGTAAAAAACTGAGAGGCGGAAGTACAATCTCTCAACAAACTGCTAAAAATATTTTCCTTTGGCAAGGCAGAAGCTGGGTGAGAAAAGGGCTTGAAGCTGTTTATACATTTATTATCGAAAAAGTTTGGACTAAAGATATTATTCTGGAAAGATATCTGAATTCTATTGAAATGGGACAGGGAGTTTTTGGGGTGGAAGCTGCTGCACAGTATTATTTTGGGAAACCTTCCAAAGATCTTAATACTTCAGAAGCAGCTTGGATTGCCGCTGTTTTACCTAATCCTAAAAAATATGATCCTAAAAATCCATCTGCCTATCTTAGGAAGAAGCACAACTGGATTATGAGACAAATGAGGAATGTAAGTTTGAAATAGTATCTTTGCACTAATGAAACTGTTGAGTTCAAGTACAAGAAATTTCGAATCTGTCCTTAAAAAGTATTTTTCTTTTAAGAATGAGACTACTTCGCTGGAGCCTTTAGCCGAATTTTTAGAGGCAATAAAAAAGACAGACTTCAAGAATGTTCTTAATTTTTTAAAATCAAACCCAAACTCTGCAGCTCATTTTAAACATTATATTTACAATGTTTTTGAAGAAAGACCTTTTAATCTTTCTTTAACGGAGGCCAATATTCTCTCAGAAAATGCCTTTCTTCCTGAACTTAAGAAAAGAATCTTAAATAAAGTTTTACCACCCGTAGAAAACGAAAAAACGGTTTGGTATCTTATCGATAATGTCAGTCTCAGACCAAAAACCGATCTTGAATATTTGCACAATATTCCGGAAGATGAGGTGAATGAATTCCTGAGCATTTTAGGAATTTCAGATTTTATTGAGAAACCCAATGTAAAAAGAGAACTGATATTTTCTATGAATATTCTTTCTTGGCGTGTTACAGGAATGGCTCTTGAAGTTGATGTGGTAAGAATGGCTCCTGAATACCGAAACTTCGATAATCCCTTTTTGGCATTACAGAACGAGCTGGAAGCTTTAGCGGAAGAATTTAAAATTAACCCCGAGATCCAGCTTCACTCCAAAGACAGCCGTTACAAGCAGATTAAAATTTATGCGGAACAATGTCAGGATTTTGTAAATATCGCCTTTAAAAACTCTTCAAAATATGGTATTTCAGGGAAAATTAATCAGTCTCTGCTTAAAATTCGTCAACAGACACAAAGGATCTCAGAGATTGTCAATTTATTAATTATTGATCAACCGGAAGATATTGTTATTAAATCTAAACAGTTGATTTTTAATATTCTGAGCTATAAATCTCATAAGAATAATATTTCAGATCTTATCAACGATAGTACCCGTTTGATTTCGCATTTAATTACCAATCATACTGCAGAAACAGGAAGTCATTATATCACATCAAGCCGTAAACAGTACATGAAAATGTTCTATAAAGCAAGCGGTGGCGGAATTATCGTTGGAGCATTATGCGTTTTAAAAATGCTGTATGGTTTTATGCCCGGAAGCGACTTTTTCCATGCGTTTTTGTATTCATTAAACTATGCAATGGGATTTGTGATGATTTATCTGATGGGTTTTACTTTGGCAACAAAACAACCTGCAATGACTGCTGCAACAATGACTAAAGTTTTATCTGAACAGGAAAATACCAAAAATAATTATACTGAATTTGCTGATTTGGTTTCAAAATTATTCCGAAGCCAGTTTATTGCTTTTGTAGGAAATGTACTTCTTTCTTTCCCGATTGCGTTGCTGATTATTTATGGTTTGGATGTTTTCTTTTCGCAAAATTTGGCGGTGGAAAAATCAGACAAACTGTTGAAAGATCTTGATCCTTTTGAATCTAAAGCTATCTTACACGCTTGTATTGCTGGTTTTTATCTTTTTATTTCAGGAATTATTTCAGGTAATATTGGGAATAATTCGGTGTTTTATCAGATTCCGGATCGAATTGCAAAAAATCTTCCTATTAGAAGGATGTTTGGGGTTCGTTTTGCAAAAAGTCTTTCGAAATATTATGCTAAAAACTGGGCCGGAATTATTTCTAATTTCTGGTTTGGGGTTTTTCTTGGAGCAACAGCACCGGTCGGCTTATTCTTCGGTCTCGATTTAGATATTCGGCACATCACTTTTGCTGCCGGAAACTTTGCAATTGGTTTGTACGGAAAAGATTTTATCGTAGGTTCATCAGTTTTCTGGACATCATTCATCACCGTTTTTATCATCGGTTTTTTCAATTTTCTGGTAAGCTTCAGCTTGTCGATGTTTTTGGCATTCCGCTCAAGAAAAATGAATTTTGGTGAAGTAAGGGAAATTTACCGTGCAATTTTCAGATATTTTGTAAGAAATCCTTTGAAGTTTTTCCTTCCTCTGCAATCAAGTTTTGATTTGAAAGCAAATAATCTGGTACAGAATTCAATTCCTACAAAACCTGAAGATCACTAAATTTTTCCTCTCCGAATTTATCCTGAAACTTTTTCAGATAAAAGCTTTTCCTCATTTTAAAATCGTTTTTCAGCAAAGGTGAATTGATTCTAATCTGAATAATTTTATCGTCTAAATTAACGCTAACAATTTCCTGAAAAAGACTTTCGTCAAGATAATCTTCAAGGAAATCTTTAATTTCAAAAGCAATCAGCTTATCTTCAAAACCGTGAATTCTCGCAAAAGATTTTACCAGCTCAGAAGATTGGAATTCTCGTTTTTTATTTTTTTTCATTATTTTTTCGGGGTATATTGTGTTTGTAAACCCTTGCTTTGAAAGAATTTTTCTAATTCGGGATATATAAATTCACAAGTATTTTTCCAATTTAAAAATTTTGAAGGATAACTTTCAAGATTATCACACTGAAAACAAATCTCGGTTATCTCAAAAATTTTATCGTTTTCATCATAAAAAATAATTGCATTTCTTGGGAAAAAACATCCTGATTGAGAGTATATTGTTATGTAGTATTTCTCACAGGTATTAAAAATAATATAACTTATTTTTGAAATTTCTTCAAGATTCAGAGTTTTGGATTCAATTATTTCTTTTTCAGATTGGGTTTCTAATATTTTTCTAAGATCTATTGGTTTTGGACGATTGTAAAATGTTTTAAGCTGTATTGAATCATCTTTTGTTTTGGGAGGCGGAGGTTCATAACTATTGTTTTTTGAAAAATCCAAGTTATATGAAACAATCTTAATTTTACTTGCTTTATTAAATGGGTAGTTTTTGATTCTTTGTCCTAAAGAAATTGCTTGATAATCTTTATTGATTTTCCCATGAAGAGTAGAATAACCTTCAAGCAAATCTTTCTTTTTTTTATTTTTTTGACTAAAAATAAAAGAGAAACATGAAGCAAATACTATGAGAAAAAATTTTTTGATCATATCTCAAAAATAATGCTTTCCTCATTAATTTTTTTTACAACACTTTCCGTACGTTCTCTGTGTGTATCCGTAATGAAAATCTGTCCGAAATTTTCCTGATTGACCAGTTTTATCAATTGAGCAACTCGTGTATCATCAAGCTTGTCAAAAATATCATCCAATAAAAGAATGGGCGTTTTATTCGTTAGTTCTTTTATCAAGCTCATTTGAGCTAATTTTAATGAAATTAAAAACGATTTCTGCTGTCCTTGTGAGCCGATTTTTTTAATTAAAACAGAATCCATTTCAAAAAGCAAATCATCTTTGTGGATTCCTTTTGAAGTGTAAGTCAGCATTCTGTCTCTTTCTAAACTTTCTTTTAATAAATTTTCAAAAGAATCATTAAGTAAATGAGATTCATAAATAACAGAAACGCTTTCTTTTCCACCTGAAATAATTTGATAGAAATTCTGAACGATAGGATTTAATTTGGCAACAAATTCTCTTCTTTTTTCAAAAATTTTGGTGCCTGATTTTGCGATCGGATCATCATAAATTTCCAAAGAATCTTTATCCCAAACCCTATTTTTGGCAAAATATTTCAATAAAGCATTTCGCTGTTGAATAGTTTTCTGATACTGAATCAAATCATAAAGATATCCAGAATCGGTCTGAGAAATCATAGAGTCTAAAAACTTTCTACGGCTTTCCCCGGAATCCGAGATGAGGTTTGAATCATACGGAGATATCATCACACTCGGTAAATAACCAATGTGATCGGCCATTCTATCGTAGCTTTTGTCATTTTTTTTAATGACTTTTTTTGCTTCTCTCGGTTGAGAGATTTTTAAAGTATCTTCACTGTCTTCATTTTGAATTTCAGCGTCAATGGTAAAGAAATCTTCGTCTTTTTTAATGTTGTTGGTATCGGTATTTCCTAAAAAACTTTTTCCTACAGAAAGATAGTGCAAAGCATCAAGAATGTTGGTTTTTCCAACACCGTTATTTCCTACAAAACAGTTGATTTGTGGCGAAAACTCAAACTTTTTTTCAGAATGGTTTTTAAAATTGTAAAGGGTGAGTTTCCTGATAATCATTCTTCAAAAATACTCCATTATTATGAAAAATAAAAAAGGAAGTACAGAACAGGTTTCAACTCCGAAAGAATAATACACATCATCTCTTTTACTTTCAGAGAAATAGATGAGAATAAACGTGATGATTGAAGTGAAGAAAAAACTGATAGCAAATTGTACTTTGAAATAAAAAACAGACAAAATTGCTGAAACAAAAACAAAAATATAGGCAAGGTATTTTGTGTTTTGAACTCCAATTAATTTCGGAAATGTCTGAACCGTATCGCTTTCCATATCACGAATATCAAAAGGTAAAACGAGCGCCGTTACAAAAAAGAAACTGATAAAGAATATGGGAAAATTAAATGTGGGTAAAGTAAGCCAACAATTGACTAATGCCCAAACTAAGCCAACATAAAATACTTTCAATAAAGGGATTTTCCGTATATAGGTTTCCAAAAAAAAGCTGTTGTATAACAATCCTAAAACCACAATAACGAACCATTTTACCAATCGTATTTCGTTATGATTAAAAATAATTAAAGCTGCCGAAATAATTCCTGTGACGATATTTAATAATAAAATTTTGTGAAAATATTTTGTGTTTTGGTATTTTGTATACAGATATCCGCTGAAATAGGTGATGAATATCAAAAGAACTGAAGGAAAACGGAATGTGTTTTGCTCAATCATGAAAAATACTGCGAAAAAAGTTCCCATTAAGGAGACGTAAAGTTGACTGTCGATGACAGATTTTTTCAGTACATTTAAGCAATTCATTTATCAAAAATAACATTTATGCAAAGATTTTCCAAGGTTTTGTTCCTTATAGTGTTTTTATCGTGCTTTTCTAATGCTTTCAGTCAGAAGTATTATGATACACAATGGAAAAAAATACAAGAAAATTACGAAAAGGGAACTTATAAATCCAATCTTCCGGTTGTTTTGGAAATTCAAAAACAAGCTATGAAAGAAAATAACGCGTTACAGTTGATTCGCTCTCTGAAAGCGGAGTTCAGCATTGTAAACCAAACAATTGATGACGAAAAAAATGATGAGGCATCAAAGTTTTTTGCTAAACTACAAACTACAGAAAAAGATCTGAAAGGTGATGATCTTCTGGTTTACAAAGTTTTGCTATCTGGTTTTACCCTTGATTATTATAATGAGCATTCTTGGGAGATCAATGGCAGAACCAATATAAATTCTCAAGATATCTCGCAAATTGAAACATGGAGCAAGCTTGATTTTAAAAATTATTTAATCCAAAATTTTAAAGAGCTTGACCAAGAAAATCAGGCGATGAATAAAGTTTCTTTGGTAAAATATAAAGATGTTTTTTCTAACACGAATGATATAGCTTATTTCTCTACTTTACAGGAGTGGTATTCTTTGAAAAAAGTGAATTTTTTATCTAATAATGAATTGTTTACTAAGAACGAACTAGCTGAAAACAGGGTTTTGATCAATACAATTTTTGATGAATTAATTGCTAAAAATACAGGGAATTCAAAGCTTTATTTCATGCATCAGAAACTGTCTGAGAGTTGTATTTTCAATTCTTGTAAAGATAAATTAGTACAGCTACAGAATTTAATGAAATCTGATATTGAAGACGATTACAAAGTGCTTATTACAGAAGAAATAATAGATGAATTAATTAAAGAGAAAAAAGAAAAAGAAGCGCTTCAGCTTGTAAATTCTATCAAAAGCCAATATTCGAAATCTCCTTTCATTGAAAATATTAAGAATAAGGAAAACCAGATTATCAATCCTTTTTTAAGTTTCAAATACGAAGAGCAGACTCAACCCAATCTACCGATTCATTTGGTTGCAGAGTTTAAGAATGTGAAAGAATTTTCTGTGAATATATATGAGGTGAAAGACAATTTTTTACCATTGATGAAATATACAAGAGATCCTTACAACGATGCGTATTCAAAAGTGAAAAAAACTTTGGTAAGAAAAGAAGTTTTTCAGTTGAATGATCTTCAGGATTATCAGCTTCATAAAACTTCAATTGAAATGAAGGCGCTTCCTTCCGGAATTTATGTTGCAGAGTATGAAGTTCCTGGCTCAAAACCCGATCAGGATAATAATCATAATTTTTATTTTTTAGTTTCAAATCATAGAATTATTTATCAAAATATCAACGAAAGTAATAAGCTTTCTAATGAATTGAAATTAATCAGCTCAGAAAACGGAAAGCCAGTCAATAATGAAAGTCTTACATTTTATGAATTTGTAGATAATAAAACATTAAATAAAGTTGCCGGTAAAACTGATGATAAAGGTATTTTTAAATTTCCAACAACCAATAATAAAGATTATTACAGAGCCATTTTGATTCAACAGCCGAAAACTAATGATTTTCAGTTGATGCAAATGTATGGCAATAATAACAGGGAAATATACAATCCAAATGAACAAACCCGTACGAAAGCTCAGATCTTTACAGACAGAGCGATTTACAGACCCGGACAAACTGTATATTTTAAAGTAATTAATACGAAAATAGATAAAGAAATAGAATCTGTTGTATCGAATTTAAAGCAGAAAATAACTTTAAAAGATGCCAATAATCAGGAAATTTCGGTACAGGATTTCACAACCAATGAATTCGGTTCTTATCACGGAAGTTTTATTTTACCAAAAGGGAAGCTGAACGGAAATTTTACAATTTTAACTGACGGAAATTCTAATGGTTACAAATATGTGAAGGTTGAAGAATACAAGCGCCCGAAATTTGAAGTGACTTTTGAACCTGTAAAAGATGAATACAAATACGGACAAATTATCGAACTGAAAGGAAAAGCGATGATGTTTTCAGGTGTTGCTTTAAGCAATACCAATGTGAGTTATGAAATCAAAAAGCAAAACATCCGTTGGAGATATTTCCCATGGTATCCAAACGATAACGATAATGAAAACTCGATTCTTGGTGAAGCAAAAACTAATGAAAAAGGAGAGTTTACCATAAAATTAGACCTTAAAAAAGACGAAAAATTAAAAGGTATTCAGATAGATAATTATCAAATCAATGCTTCGGCAACTGATATCAATGGCGAAACGCAAACGGCAAACACCAATCTGAAAGTTGCCTCGGTTTCTCATTACATCAAAACTGATGATATTAAAAATACTTTTGCGGATGAAAACATAAAAGTAAAAGTTGAAACCAAAAATTACAACGAACAAAACCTTAAAAAATCTTATCAGGTAAAACTTTCAAAGCTGGAAAGCCCGAACAGAATTTTCAGAGATAATTTTAAAACAGAAGTTCAGAATCTTCCAAAATTTTCAAAAGAAGAGTTTATCAGCAAATTTCCACATGATTTGTATGATAAAAATGATGAATTAAAAAACTGGAAAACCTCTTCTGTCATCATAAATGGAGCACAACGAAATGAAGAATCTCTTGAGCTGGGAAAACTGGAAGCCGGAGATTATAAATTAGAATTATATAATATTGAAGGTAAAGACACGATAAAAACTTCACAGAATTTCAGTGTTTGGGATAAGAAAGCTTTAAAGCCGGCGCAGAAAACTTTCTTAACAGTTTTAGAGCCAAAAGATGAGGTTTCGAGAGGGGAGAAAGCAAAAATTTATGTTTATTCATCAATTCCGAATGCTTTGGTGAATGTTTTCTCGCAAAATGGTTTAGGAAAAACAGTTACCGAAGTTCAACAGTTCAAAAACGGAATGTTTGAGTATGAGACTGAAATTCCAAATGATAAAAATGTAACAGGTTTAAATATCCAGTTTCAGCTGGCTGCATTTAATGATATCCAGACCGAAACGGTTGATTTAAAAATAAAAGATACAGAGCAGCCATTGAAAATAGAGACGGTAACATTCAGAGATAAAATAGAACCCAATTCTAAAGAAAAATGGACTATAAAGGTATTGGGCAACGATAAAGAAAAAATCAATGCTGAAGTTTTGGCCAACATGTACGATATGTCTTTGGATCAGTTTTCTGTGAATACTTTTAACTGGCAAAAATTGTACAGACCTTATTCATTTACGTCTTCTTACGCAATTCACACCGGTCTTGAAGAAAAATATTTTCAAAGCAGAATGGAGTATTTTGATGAGAAATATGTAGAAGTTCCTCAGTTTAATTGGTTCGATAATTATTCATTTCTAACTGCTTTACAAGGTGAAATTGCAGGTATTTCAGTTCAGGAAGGAACAAAAACAGCAGCATATACTCCGCCACCACCGCCACCAATTGCAGGTGCTAAAGCAAGTATGGCTAAAAGAGAAATGATAGCAGAAGACAAGATTATGGTTGTTCAAAATGTTGTTCCCGAACCTTTAAAAGCTCCAAAACTTGAGACTTCGCCTCCTGAAGAAGCTTTGGAAAGCGTTCAGGTTCGCCAAAACTTAAATGAAACTGCATTTTTCTACCCAGATTTAAAAACGGATGCAGAAGGAAATGTTAACTTCGAATTCACGTCTCCCGAAGCTCTTACAAAATGGAAATTGATGTTCTTAGCTCACACAAAAGATGCAAGAGCAACAACACTGGAGAAAGAAGTTGTTACGCAGAAAGAGTTTTCTGTTACACCAAATTATCCAAGATTTTTGAGGGAAGGAGATGAATTGAATCTTCAATCTAAGCTATCTAATTTAACAAGCAAAAAATTAAATGGTTCTGCTCAATTGCAGATTTTAGATGCGTTTACCAACGAAGATATTTCAGAGAAATTCGGGCTGAGTACTTTGACTGCAGTTGCTGGTTATAATAAGGAACAGGCTTTTTCATTAAACGAAAACGGAAATTCTGCATTAACCTGGAAAATAAAAGTACCTAATAATGTTTCATCAATCATTTTAAAAGTCGTTGCAAAAGCCGGGAAGTATTCTGATGGCGAACAAAAAGCGATTCCGGTTTTGCCAAACAGAATGTTGGTGACTGATGCAGTTCCGATTTTTGTGAAAGAAGGCGAAACGAAAACTTTTGTTTTAGATAATCTTAAAAATACAAGCTCAACAACGATTTCTAATTTTTCAAATACTTTGGAATTGACGACCAATCCGATTTGGGAAATTATGTTTGCACTCCCAAGTCTGAAAAATGACCAGAATAGTTCTGCAGATGTAATCTTTAATAAATGGTTTGCAGATGTTTTGGCTTCGGAAATTTTTAAAGCAAATCCGAAAATGAAAACAGTTTTTGAAGAGTATCAAAACAAAGGATTATTAAATTCAAATCTTGAAAAAAATCAGGAACTGAAGCAATTGTTGCTTGAAGAAACTCCTTGGGTTTTAGAAAGTAAAAATGAACAGGAACAGATGGCGAAATTAGCATTATTATTTGATGCTAATACAATGAAAAATTCTATCAATCAGGATTGGGACGATTTCAAAAAGCTGCAAAATCCGGATGGTGGTTTTTCTTGGTATCAAGGGTATCCGAGTTCATACGGAACCTCTTTGTATATTCTGAAAAATTTAGGTAAAATAAACACCTGGTTAAAAGATAATGTAAAAGATTATCAATCTTCTGAGCAGGAAGAATTGGTTGGAAAACTGATTGGCTATGTTGATCAAGAAATCAATAAATACACTGATGTTAAAAAAGAAAATGTAATCAATAACTGGACTTTAGATTATCTGGACACCCGAAATTATTGGGAAAAACAATATCCTTTAAAAGGAAAAGGGGCAACTTTGAAATCTTTGGTAAAACAAAAAGCAAAAACAACGAAAATTACTGATTTTACATTCTTTGGACTGCATCGTACAGCTTTATTGATGAGCGATTATGGCTTAAAAGATGTTTCTGATAAATTATTAAATTACTTAAAAGAAACTTCAGTAGATTCTAAAACACAAGGCATCTACTGGAAACAAAATCTTGATGATTGGGGTTGGTTTAGCTCGAAAGTTGTGAATCATGCAGGAGCTTTGGAAGTGTTTAACAAATTAAAACTAAACGATCAGAAATTTATTGAAGACATGAAAATTTGGTTAATCACACAAAAAGAAGTCAATTCTTGGGGAAGTTCAAGAGGAACTTTGGAGGTGATATTTACCATTTTAAATTCAGGGAAATCTTGGACTTCAGCAGAAAGTGATAAAGCAACCATTATTTGGGGCGGAAAAGAACTGAAACCGGAAACTCAGACGACAGGTTATGTGAAATCTGCTTTAAAAACTGATGTTTTAGATAAAAATTTAGCAACAGTAACAGTAACAAAACCAGGTGCAGGAATTGTTCAGGGAGGTTTGTTCTGGCAGTATTATGAAGATTTAGATAAAATAAAATCTTCTGAAAATTATATTTCTGTCGTAAAAGAATTGTATAAAAAAGTAAAAACGGTAAACGGCGAAGAACTACAGAAAATTTCTCCCGAAACTCCACTGAAAGTAGGTGATAAAGTGACAGTAAGAATGATTTTAAACACAGATCGTGCGATGGAATTTATTCACATCAAAGATATGCGAGCTGCAGGTTTTGAACCATTGGATGTGCTTTCCGGTTACCAGTGGAAGAATAGTTTAGGATACTACCAGTCAACCAAAGATGCTTCGACGAATTTCTATATTCAGTATATGCCGAAAGGGAAATATGTTTTCGAATATGATTATGTGGCGAATGCATCAGGGAAATTTTCTAATGGGATTACAACAATTCAAAACTACTATGCGCCGCAGATGAATTCACATACAAAAGGCAGCAATGTGGTAATTGTGGAATAGTTTTTGACTGTAAGGAATTGTAAATTTTAAATCAAACAATTATGAAATTTTTAAAAGCAGTATCTGTAGTATTGATGATGTTTGTAGTAGGCAACGTTTTTGCTCAAAAGAAGAAAACAGAAAAATTTGAAAAACTGCAAATAGAGATGTTTCCAAAAGCTAAAGAAGGCTTTAAGCAAGTTTATATTCAATTGCCTGTTGCGAAAAATGAAAATGATTTGAAAGTTGAATTTTTTGTAGGTGTTGAAAAAATGCTGGATTGTAACAAGCATTTTCTTATGGGAAAAGTGACCACTCAGGATTTGCAAGGTTGGGGTTACAATTATTATGACGTAGAATCTAATGGTGAAACGGGCGGAACTTTAATGGCTTGCCCGGATCAGAGAAAAACAAAAAAGTTTGTCTATTTACAACCTGAAATTGTAAGATACAATAGCAAATTACCATTGGTTTTTTATGTACCTAAAGATTTAGAGGTTCGATACAGAATTTTGCGCCCCGATGCAGCAATGAAAAAAGCTACTCAAAAATAAATTATTCAAGCTCCATGCAGATCTGCATGGAGCTTTTTATTTCTGACGTTTTGTTTTTATAAATAATTCACTGTTCAAATCCAAAAAAAAATATTTCAATGAAACAAAAAAACTGATATATTTGTTTTTAAAGATTTAGACTAAAATGGAAAACGTATTTGACGCAAAAGATGCTCAGAATTATATCAATAGAATAAATAATCTTGTAGAAGAAACTCATGGTTTGTGGGGAAGAATGACGGTAGATCAAATGTTGGCGCACTGCTGTGTTTCTTATGAAATGGTTTACGAACCGGAAAAGCACAAAAAACCGGGCACGATTGCTAAGTTTATTTTGAAAACTTTTGTAAAACCAAAAGTGACTAGCGAAAAAGCATATCCGCACGATTCTCCTACGGCGCCTCAGTTCTTGATTAAAGAAAGAAAAAATTTTGAAGAAGAAAAAAAGAGATTGATTGGCTATATCCAAAAAACTCAACAGTTGGGAGCTTCAGCTTTTGACGGTAAAGAATCTTCTTCTTTTGGAAAACTAAATTCTCAGGAATGGAATAATATGTTTGCGAAACATCTTAATCACCATCTGAGTCAATTCGGTGTTTAAAATTTACAAACCATGAAAAAACTTTTATTCTTCCTCATTCTCATCTCCAATTTTGTTTTTGCACAAATGCCGAATATTTCCAATGTTTGGCTCAATAATTCAAAACCATATGTGGGAACTATCGGTAACGATAAAGAAGTCATTAAACTCAAAATAAACATTTCTGAGCAGGATAAGAAAAACGATCAGGAATATTTCGTTTCAGGATATTCTGTTGTGGAGAATAACTACTCAAAATTTGAAGGAAAACTTAAAATTACCAAATATAAAGATGCCAAGAAAAAAGGTGTTGTTTATGGTGATTATGAGCTGGTAGAAGAAAACAAAGGCAAACATTCCGGAGTTTTTACAGGTAAATTTATTTATACTTTTAAATGGAATAAAACTTCCGAAAAAATTCAAAGCCAATACATCGAATTGATTGGCGACTGGAAGAGCTATGATAAAACTTTAGATTTTAAAACACGCTTAAAAAATCAATAACTATGTTGAAAAAAATATTAGCGGTTTTTGCCGGAGTTATTGTAGCCTCGATTTGTATTTGGGCGGTTGAAACGCTTAATCATATCATGTATCCTTATCCTGAAGGAATGAAGCCGAATGATATGGAAAGTTTTAAAAGCTATGTTGAAACTTTACCCTTTTTAGGGAGGTTTATGGTGATTGTTGGCTATGCTGTGGGAGCTTTGGTATCAGGATTTATTGCTACTAAAGTTTCAAAAGACGGAAAACCTACTGCAGCATTGATTTGCGGAATTATTTTTCTTGTTTTTACCATTTACAATATGACAGTTTTACCAACACCTATTTGGTTTTGGGTTCTCGGAATTTTAGTTTGGACACTGGTTTTAGCAGGATACAAATTGGCTTTAAATAAAAAGGAATAGATATCAAATCACTATGATTGCTTTTGATTCATAAACACTCATAAAGGTAGGAACATATGACAAATAAAAAAACAATAAAAACTGACATATGAAATTAGGCGTATTTTCGCTAAGTTTAAGTGTAAAAGATTTGGCAAAATCTAAAGAGTTTTACGAAAAACTTGGTTTCTCTGCAATGGGAGGAGGTATGGAAAATAATTATCTCATTATGAAAAACGGAAGCGCATTAATCGGTCTTTTTCAGGCAATGTTTGATGGAAATATGTTAACATTCAATCCGGGATGGGATGAAAATGCTCAGAATCTTGAGGAATTTGATGATGTACGAGAAATTCAGAAAAAATTGAAAGAAAGCGGAGTAGAATTAGATAAAACCGCAGACGAAACCACATCCGGTCCGGAACATATTTTTCTGAAAGATCCCGACGGAAATATGATTCTTATCGATCAACATCGTTAATTTGTGATGCGTGTTCCGTGGTTCGAGTTCCACATCACGAATCACGCATCTCGAAACCCGTATCTCGTATCTCAATCAAATAAAAACTATATTATGGCAACAGTAAATGTTTATCTTACATTCAACGGGAACTGCAAAGAAGCTTTTGATTTCTACAAATCGGTTTTCGGTGGTGAATATCCTTACATCGGAACTTTTGGAGAAATGCCTCCACAAGAAGGAAAAGATATGTCTCAGGAAGATAAAGACAAAATTATGCACGTTTCTCTTCCGATTTCAAAAGAAACAATGTTGATGGGAAGTGATACTGGCGGAGAATGGTCTTCTAGTTTAAAAATTGGAAATAATTTTTCAGTATCCATTAATGCAGATTCTAAAGAAGAAGCTGATAAACTTTTCAACGGACTTTCTGAAGGTGGAAATGTTACAATGCCTCTTGCAGACACTTTCTGGGGAGCGTATTTCGGAATGTTTACCGACAAATTTGACATCAACTGGATGGTAAATTATGATGATCCTGCAAAAATGCAACAACATCCTTAAAATTATATTCTAAATTTGAAATAAAACAAAACAATAACCGGCAATCATCTGTCGGTTATTGTTTTATGATTAATTTACGTATTAAAATTCAATCATAAAGAAACTAGTTTTTCTTTGCTAAGTGTAACGCCTTTGCGAACGAAAATATTTTCAAACATTTTAAATAAAATCTTTGCGCTCTTTGCGTTTAAAAATATAACTTAAAAAGACAAAATGAAATTTACAATTGATGAAATTAAAACAGTACACCAAAAAGTAAAAAGCGGTGCTGATTTTCCAAAATACATTCAGCAAATAAAAAATCTTGGTGTATCTCACTATACAACACTCGTTGCAGATGGAAACACAAAGTATTTTGATATTGAAAATAATTTTGTTGAAACAGGAAAAAAATACGATGTTTTAAAAATCGCAGAAAATGTAAATATTGAAAATTTTAAAACCAGATTAAAACTCCATCAACAAGGAGGAACAGATTATCCCACATTTTGTAAAGACTGCACCGAAAATGGAGTCGAAGGCTGGAAAATGGATCTCAACAAAATGACCTGCACTTATTTTGATAAAAACCAGAATGATATTTTAACAGAACAGGTTCCTTCATAAAATAATAAACAGATGGTTCTTTAAAATTCCGAAATATAATTTTCTTGTTATTATAGATTTTTAGTATTAATTTTGTTGATTATGATAGATGAATGAAATAATTTGTTTTATCATTTTAAATATTTATTTTGACTTAGAAAATCGAAGCGTTAAGAAAATCAAGGATGTAAACGTTAAGAAAATTCTATTGTTTGAGTGCGGGATAAAATAAGAAATAAAACAACAATCGTAAATACGCACGAGTTTAGAATTTTTAGTGAACAACCTTTATTTTTAGCGAAGAATTTCAAGTCTTGAATTTTTGTTTCTTTTGTTTGACTTCGTCGAATCTTCGATTTCAAGACAAAAGAAAAAGTAACAATAAAATTATGAAGTTTTTTAAAAAGTTAGCTGTTTCTGTTTTGTGTTTTGGAAGCGTTCTGTCATTTGCTCAGGAAAGTGATTTGGGAGCTTGGTATATGTATTTTGGGAATAATAAAATCAGCAAAAAGCTGAATTTTCATAATGAGATTCAATACCGTAATTTTGATGGGATTGGTGATTTGGAACAATTATTAATCCGTACCGGAATTGGTTATGATCTTACAGAAAACAATAATAATGTTTTGTTGGGGTATGGTTTTATTTTAAGCCAACCTTATATAAATGGTGAAAAATCAGAAAATATTGAGCACCGTATTTTCCAGCAGTTTATTACAAAACAGAAGTTCGGAAGATTTAATCTGCAACACCGTTACCGTTTAGAAGAGCGTTTTTTACAGAATGATTTCAGGATGAGGTTCCGTTATTTATTAGGATTGAATATTCCGATTACTAACAAAGAAATGTTGCCTAAAGCATTGTATCTTTCTGCTTATAATGAGATTTTTCTTAATTTAGATAGCCCAGTTTTCGACAGAAACCGAGTTTATGGAGCTTTAGGATATGTTATTAATAAAAATATGAGAATCGAGGCAGGATATATGAATCAGCTTCAGGAAAATAAAAACCGTGGACAGATACAAATCGGTTTTTACAATAATATTCCGTTTACAAGAAATTAAAGTAAAAAAGACTTTGATTCGGTCTTTAAAAACAGAATCTATAAAGAGTTTTCAAAACTCAAAAAAACTAAATACTTTTTTTAACAACTAAATAATCACAGACCATGATTCACGATTATGTAATTATTTCCATCGCTGTACTTTTATCGGTGATGATTTTGGTGATGGTAGGGCAGAAGCTCAAAGTAGCTTATCCAATTTTTCTTGTGATTGCGGGTTTACTCGTAAGCTTTATTCCGGGAATGCCGCAAATAGAAATTGAGCCCGATTTGGTATTCCTCATATTTCTTCCGCCCATTTTATTTGAAGCTGCCTGGTTTACTTCGTGGCAGGATTTTCATAAATGGCGAAAACAGATATTTTCAATGGCATTTGGATTGGTTTTTTTAACATCGATTGTCGTTGCCTATCTTTCTTCATCAATTATTCCGGGATTGACCGTTGCAATGGGATTTCTTTTGGGTGGAGTGAATTCTCCTCCAGATGCGGTTGCAGCAACTTCTGTTTTAAAAAACATGAAGATTCCTAAGAAAATTACCACCATTTTAGAAGGTGAAAGCCTGATTAATGATGCATCGAGTTTAATTGTATTTAAATTTGCTTTGGCTGCGGTACTTTCAGGACAATTTATTTTCCGTGAAGCAGTAACGGATTTCTTTACAATGGCAATTGGTGGTGTTGCAGTAGGAATCGGAACAGGTTTGGTTTTTGGGAAATTTTTAAGATTAATTCCTTCCAATTCTAATATTGATACGGTAATTACTCTGATTGTTCCTTACGTAATGTATGTTGCGGCAGAACACTTTCATTTTTCAGGAGTTTTAGCGGTTGTTGCAGGAGGATTATTAATGTCTTATAATTCGCATTGTTATTTAAGCCATACCTCGAGAATTCAGACCGGAAATGTTTGGAGTGTTGTCATTTTCTTAATGAATACTATTATTTTCATTTTAATCGGGCTTGAATTGCCGATTGTAGTTGGCGCAATGAAAGATTACACGATTTCAGAAGGTATTTTTTATAGTATTGTCATCGGAGGCGCTATTATTTTTACGCGTTTAGCTTACAGTTATGCAATTGTTTATGTTCCAAGACTTTTGTCTAAAAAAGTACGGCAGGAAAATCCAAAACCAGATTGGAAAGAACCTTTTATCATCAGTTTTGCAGCGATGAGAGGAGTGGTTTCTTTGGCAGCTGCACTTTCAATTCCGGTTTATATCAGTCCGGGAGAAGCCTTTCCGCACAGAAATATTATTCTGTTTGTGACTTTTGTGATCATTCTGATTACGTTGGTCGGACAAGGGTTATTGCTTTCGCCAATTTTAAAATTCCTAAAAATTGAAGATGCAGGAAGTGAGCTTCCGGAAGAAAAGCAGGAAGCTATTTTAATGAAAAAATTAAAAGAAACCGCACTTCAAAAACTAACTTCAGATTTCTCGGAATTGTCTGAAAGCAACAGTCTTGTAAGACATCAGATTTATAAACTGGAAAATGAAATGAAATTAATTGCCGATAAAGCGCAGTGTATGGGTTCTGCGGTAGATTATGCTGCCGCAATGAATGAAAATAAAGATGTTTTACGGCAAATCATTCAGGCGCAGAGAAACGAACTTCACCGTATGAAACGTGAAAAAATCTTCGATGACCATGTGATGAGAACTATCGAAATGCAGCTCGATTTTGATGAAGCCAAGATTACAGGTTTTGCACATTAGCGATTTGATTATCTTAATTGTTTTATATTAAAAATCTTTGAGAGCTAATAACCATTGAAGTAAGTTTAAAATCAAAAGCCAATATTTGCTACGAAATTGAAACTTTCGAATGGGGAATGAGAGGATTTGCCATCTATGATAACAACGGATATATTGTGCAATTTGTGCAACCTGCGTCAGAAATTAGCAGAGAGGAATAAAATTTGCTATTTTTGATGAAATTTTAGAAATAAAAAATGAAAAATAAGATAATTGTAGGTTTTGCAGCTTTACTTATGGTAATGTCTTGTAAAAACGACGAAAAAATATTGACTTCTCTGGCTGATTATAATGCATCAATGGAAACTTCAGGTTACCATTTTGGTGATAAGCTGGATCTTCCTAAAGATGTTTTAGAAAATGCAGAAAGTATTACCATTAGTTTTGGCGAAAAAGAATCTACAAGTCTTGTTGTAGATCCTAAATATTTTACATTAGGAGATAATGCGGTAACCTTTAATATTAAAACGAAAGGTGGTGAGACTTTATATCAGGATGCTACAATCAATGTGTACAGCAAAAGTCCTGAACAAAATTTAAACTACGAAGTGGTTGCTGAATATCCGCACGATCCTAAAAACTTTGTACAAGGTTTCCAGATTGATGGCAATACGATTTACGAAAGTGAAGGACAGTATGGTTCATCAAGATTAATCACGTATAAACTTGGAGAAACTACTCCTATTAAAGAAACAAAACAACCTGATGATGTTTTTTCTGAAGGTAGTACAATTGCAGGAGATAAAGTGTATCAGCTGACTTGGGAAAACAAAAAAGGATTTGTTTACGATAAAAATACGCTAAGCCTGGTTTCTGAATTTGCTTATCCGGATATGATGGTAAAAGGTTGGGGTTTAACGTATGATGGCAAAAATCTTATTGCTTCAGACGGTACAAAAAATCTATACTTTTTAGATGTAAAAGATCCTTCAAAAATGGTGAAATATATTTCTGTAGCCGGAAATACCTCAGTATATGATCAGTTGAATGAATTAGAATATTACAAAGGATTTATCTACGCAAATGTTTGGCATAAACCTATTATTTTAAAAATTAATCCGGCTAACGGAGAAGTTGTCGGGAAATTTGATTTTACAAAAGTTGCCGATCCGTTTACCAAAGCAGACAGTGAAAATGTATTAAACGGAATCGCTTTCAAAGGAGATAACATGGTTATTACCGGAAAAAACTGGTCTAAAATTTATGAAGTTGCCATCAAATAGTTAAAATTGAAAGCAAGTTCAGACTTAATAAAATAAAGTATGTAAATTGGTAGCGTTCCTTTTGGAGCGCTATCTTGGTAAAAAAGATTTTTTGAAATTAATATCTCTCTTTCTGGTATTGGTTATCTGTTCAGTTTCTGCGCAGAAAGTACTTCCTTTTGATACGTTGAAGCTTAAGGAAATGAAAGATATGTTTGCAGATGATTACGGAAATCTTTATCTGTACCGAAACAAAGATTTCAGTTTTACCAAGTACGATTCTTTGGGACAACAGTTAGGGAAATTGATGTTCACTGTTCCATTTAAAGTTCAGGAAATACAAAATCCTTTAACTGTGGCGCTGTTTTCTGAAAATGCCCAGGAAATGAAATTTGTAGATCAAAACCTTAATGAAATCCAGAGGTTTGATTTTAAGCAGAAATTCACTTTTATAAAACATGCCTATGCAGAAGATCTGCAACAGATCTGGCTGCTTGATGAAAGCACAAAACGTCTCCTTCAGTACAATTTCAGGAACGAAACAACCATTAATTCTTTTCCATTTGATGCTAGTTTCGATGAGGTGATTGATCTTTTGGTTTTTGAAACTAAGGTTTATATTTTATCTAAAAATCAGTTCAGAGTTTACAATTTAAAGTTCGAAAAACTCTTTGAAGCTCCGGTGGAAAACGCAAAACGCTTTCGCAGAGAAAACGAAGTGATTTTAATTATCGCTAAAAATACCATATTCAAATACAATCCTGAGAAAGGTTTGATCAAAATTTTTGATGATCCCGAAGCGCAGATTGTGGATAAAAATTCGCTATCATATTTTGAAATAAAAGGCAACAAACTCTATCTTTACAGCCTTGAAGATATTGCTGATATTAAAAAACTTAAAGAAGCGGAAAACCAGAAAAAAGAACTCGAAAAATCCATCGAAAAACTAGAGAAAGAAAAATCTGAAAAATCAGATATTCTTAAAATAATGGATGAGATTCAGGAATTGGGCTTTTAGATTTTAACATTTCAAAATAAAGACACAGAAATATGCATATTGCAGTTACAGGAAACATTGGTGCAGGAAAAACTACTTTAACGACGATGCTTGCCAAACATTATGGTTGGGATGCTCAATTTGAAGATGTAGATCACAATCCTTATCTGGAAGATTTTTACGCAGACATGAGTAAGTGGAGTTTTGCTTTGCAGATTTATTTTCTGGGTAGTAGATTCCGTCAGGTAAAAGAGATCAGAGAAAGTGGGAAGAACATTATTCAGGATCGTACAATCTATGAAGACGCGCATATTTTTGCAGAAAACCTGAATGATATGAAGCTTCTGTCGGACAGAGATTTTAAAAACTATGCATCGCTTTTTGATTTGATGAAGACTTTTGTTTCGGCACCCGATTTGCTTATTTACCTTAAATCTGATGTGCCCAATCTGGTAAAAAAGATTTATAAAAGAGGAAGGGAATATGAAGCTTCAATCAGTATAGAATATCTTTCTAAGCTGAATCAGAAATATGAAAAATGGATTTCAAATTACACAGAAGGCAAATTGCTGATTATCGAGGTTGATGATCTTGATTTTGTAGAAAAACCGGAAGATTTTGGATTTATTTTAGAAAAAATAGACGCTGAACTGAACGGTTTGTTTTAAATAATTTAGCTTAAATTTTATTATGATGATTAAGGTCTTACACAACGGAAACTGTTCAAAATCAAATGCCGTTTTAGAGTATTTGGACGAAAATGGTGTTCAGTTTGAAATCATCAATATAGTGGAAGATCCTTTAAGTGTTTTAGAGCTGAAAACGGTTTTGAAAAAACTGAATCAAAGCGTTTTTCATATTATCAGAAAAGAAGAGAAATTATATCTTGAAAAATTTGCGGGAAAAGATCATTCGGAAGAAGAGTGGCTTCAGATTTTATCTGAAAACCCATCTTTGATACAGAGACCGATTATTATTAAAGGATCGGTTGCCATGTTGGGAAGACCTCTCGAAAATGTGAAATTCTTCATAGAAAAATAGATTTTAAATCTACATAAAATAAAAAGGTTAGCTTATAAACTAACCTTTTTCTATTTTGAATTTTATTCAGCTTACAATAAAATTACATTTTCTATTGTTGCAACTTCCTGATAAATACGAACGACCTGATCTGCATCTAAAACAAAAGCATTAATGTTGCATGCAGTATATTTTCCGTTCTTGCTTTCGCGGTTTCCCAGTGTAAATTTTATACCATCGAAAACCTTATAAATTTCTGTAAGCTTAGCGTCATCTGTCGGAATAATAAATTTAAACAGATAGTCTTCCGGAAAATCATGATTGTTCTCTAATTTTTCCTTTAATGATTTATAAAATTCTTCAGGATTTTTGTTTTCATTTCCTTGTAATATTTCCATCTTCTTCCTTAATTATATATAAATTTAATGAAAATTGAGCTATTTTCCAAATGGCGCAAGCAACGACGCCGAGTTTTGCTTCTCATGATCTTCGATGATGTTGAAAAGACCATTTACAATTTGCTCTGAAGCCAACATGCTCAATCCACCTGCGTTGACATTGGTTTTGTTTCCGCCCAAAAGACTTCCTAAAAGATTACTTCCCGATAATGCTGTGTTAATGGTTTTTACAATGCCATATTTATTAAGTTCCTGTTCAACTCTTGGTGCAATCGCTGCAACAAGTTGCGTTTGGGTTTTTTCTTTCAAAATTAAAGTGGCTGTTCCTTTTTCACCTTGAATAATTCTGGTTACATCTTGTGCATTCAGACTGTTTACTGCTGTTTCTAAGATTGGTTTTGAAATATTTACTGTGTAAACTGCAGCTTCGGCAATGTATTCTCTTTCTTTAGCAACAATTGAAGGAGCTATTTTTTCTAAAGTAGTATTGATGTCTCTAAGTTCTTTTGGTAAAGCTTTATCTACTAAATTATTTTGGAGAAATGCTTCTTTGTTGCCGTAGATATTTGCTCCTTTGTTGATTCCGCCCAATAAAACTCTTTTAATGACTGCTAATCCCAAATCTGTAGTAGCAAGAGTAGAGCAAGAATTTAAGCTTGTTGTAATCACTGCACCCGTTCCGATGATTAGTGCAGCAGCTATAATATATTTTTTCATTTTCAATTTTTTTATCATTGTCAAATAACGCACCAAAGGTAAAGACAATTGTGTGTTTAACAAAAATTATTTGTTTCAGAAAAGAATAGTCTTTATGTCGGGAATTATGAGGTTATTTGATACAAAAATCCAGATTGTATAGATTTGAGACATTAAAAGCGTTTTTTGGGAGATTTTTCCCTGAAAAAAAGCTTTGCTTCAATGTGAAATATTCATTTATATTAATTTTTTTAATTATGAAATTTATTAAAATTTAGTTTTATTTAACATATTTCGCAAATTAACAAGCATTTAATAAATTATTTAACTAAATTTAACATCATTTGATATTTTTTATATTTTTGAACCAAAGTCTTCTTTTGAGAAAATAGAATTACTGAAAAGCTATTTTACACATTTGATTATACAAGATAAAATTAAACTATATGAAACAAACTAATTTAAAGTACTCTTGTCTGATTGCCGTTCTCTATTTTGGGATGAATGTCAATGGGCAGGTTGCTCCTAAAGACACTGTTGCAAAAGAGCAGAAAATAGAGGAGGTTGTACTCATAGGATATGGTACACAAAAAAAAGAGAATGTTACAGGAAGTATTGGATTAGTTTCTGCTAAAGATTTGGCAGATAAACCCAACGCAAACCCACTTAGTTCTGTCCAAGGAAAATTGGCAGGAGTAAATATTACCAATGTTGGTACTCCGGGAGGTTCTCCAAGAGTAGACATTAGGGGGGTAGGTTCTTTAACTGGGAATACAGTATTTATTGTAGATGGAATGATTACTACTGATATTTCTTATTTAAATCCTCAAGACATTGAATCGATGAGTGTTTTGAAAGATCCATCGAGTTTAGCTATTTTTGGAGCTCAGGCTGCGAATGGCGCTGTAATTATTAAAACTAAAACCGGAAAAGGAAAACCTGTTTATAATGTCAATTCTTATATTGGATTTAAAAAGGTAACTAATATTCCTAAAATGGTAAACACTGATCAGTATATCGAGCTATATAACGAAAAACTGATGAATGATAATGGTTCTAGTGCGGGATCTATTTCTAGAGCAAATTTTCCGGCAGATACAGATTGGTTCAATGAAATTTTCCGTACAAGTATTATCAATGCTAATGATTTTTCAGCAACCGGAAGTTTAGGAAAACTTAATTACTATGGTAGTGTAGGTTATCTTCAGGATCAAGGTAATCTTGCGGCAGGTAGAGGTATTAATTCTGGAAGTGGCTTTAATAGATTTAACACTAAATTAAATCTTAGTTATAAAATAACCGATAACATTACAATCGGAAATAATTTTAGTTTCTCTAAAATGCGTACCGATGTAGCACAGAACCCTTTGTTGGATGCATATAATGCCCCACCTATATTTTCTGTTATGAATTCTAATACTGGTGATTATCAGTTTTTCAACGGGTATTCGATACCGAATCCTAGAGCGAAGCTAGATATGTATCGTTCACAGGTAAGACAGGAAAGATTGTTAAATAATATTTATGGAGAGTTGAAATTTTTGAAAGATTTTACTTTCAGAATTAGCTATTCTACAGATAATTATAGCCCAAGCCAATACGAATATACCCCAACTCTTACATATGTTCCTGTAGCAAACCAAGTACCATCAACATTGCTGACTAGAAACTACAGAAATAGAAACTATGTTTGGGATAATACAATCAATTGGAAAAAAAGCTTTGGTAATCATAATTTTGATGTGTTAGCTGGTTTTTCAAGAACAAGAACTACATTATCCCAAGATTATTGGTCTTCAAGAGGAGTGCAATATGACGGAACTAATGGTTCTTTGAATGTTGCAAATGGAAATGACCAAGTTTATGTAAGCGGTATAGACAGAGATGATGCTATTGTTGCTGGTGTTGACCAAGACCAACAAAGAATTGAATCGTTTTTTGGAAGGCTAAATTATGATTACAAAGGAAAATATTTAATAAACGCTTCTATTCGTAGAGATGCCAGTTCACAAATTAATGTTGACAGATCTAGAACCTTTCCTGCTGTAAGTGCTGGTTGGGTAGTCTCTAAAGAAGATTTTATGAGTGAGCAGAATGTTTTCAATCTTTTAAAATTAAGAGCAAGTTATGGTGAATTAGGTAATCCTAACGTTGGTAGAGGATTCAACGAAAATATATCAATTATCGGTGGTGGTGCCTATTTTGGTAACTCTGGTTATCCTGCGGCAACTATTGACCAATTTGTAGATACCAATATTGGTTGGGAAACCACTGTAGGAAAAGATGTTGGTATAGAGATGGCATTATTTAATAATAAGCTTAAAATTGATGCAGCTTATTTTGATAAAGATTCTAAAAATATTGTTTACAATGTTTTCCAAGGAACGGTATCTGGAGCTGCTAATTGGAATGCATTTAAAACCAATGCCTATTCGTTTAATAACAGAGGATTTGAAGTTTCTGTTAATTATAATGCTAGGTTAAATGAAAATGTAAGCTTTGGAGTATATGGTAACTTTACTTCTCTTAAAAATGAAATTACATCAGTTTATGGTGATTCGTATTTAGAAACTGGTGCTAGTTTATTCGGAAATTCTATTGTAAGATTACAAAATGGACAGCCTGTAGGTTCATATTATGGATACGATGTTGCTGGTGTCTTCCAAACAGATGCAGAAGCAGCAGCATCAGGACAAGCAGGTGCAAAGGCTGGATGGTTTAAATTTACAGACCAAGATGGTAACGGAGTTATTGATTCAAGAGATAAAACCTTCTTAGGAAGCCCTATTCCAAAGGGAACATATGGTTTTGGAGTTAACTTTAATATCTATGCTGTAGATATTGCTATTGATTTCCAAGGTGTATTTGGTAATAAGATTTACAATTACAATCGTGAGCAACGTTTTGGAAACGAAACCTGGGATTTAGATATGTATGAGAACAGATGGCAAGGTGCTGGAACTTCTAACACTAATTCAATGATTACGTCTAACCAATTAATTATTGCACCAAACAGCTTCTATGTAGAAGATGGTAGCTATATTAGAATTAGAAACATTCAGGTTGGCTATAATCTACCTAAATCTTTAGCAAACGCTTTATCTGTAACAAAACTAAGATTGTATGTAAGTGCGCAGAACCCTTGGACAAGTTTCAAATATAACGGTTTCTCTCCCGAAATTAATAATACGGATAGAGTGCAAATGGGAATTGATAATAATATTTATCCAATTTCAGCAATTTATACAATAGGTATGAACTTAACATTTTAATTAAAAGATCATGAAAAAAATATTTTTAACACTATCTCTGTTAACATTAATGGTTAGTTGCGATAATGATTTTGTCGATATAAGAGATGAAGGAGAAATTGATGTGGAAGATTTCTTCAAGACGCAGGATGATGCAATGCGTGCAACTACTGCAATTTACAGTTTCTTAAGAAGTTGGGACAATACAGGTTTTCCTGCACAATATGTATTCGGAGTAACAGGTGATGATGTAGAAAAAGGATCTAATCCCGGAGATGCTTCATTTATTAATGCATACGATAATTTTACTTTTACAATGAGTGATGAAGGGGTAAGAGGATATTGGATTGGACAGTGGCAGGCTGTTAATAGAGCCAATCAGGTGATTACCAATGTTCCTAAGATAGAAATGGATGCTACTCTAAAAAATAGATTAATAGCTGAAGCTAAAATGTTGAGAGCTTATTTCTATTTTAATTTAGTAAGAATATATGGTGGTGTTCCTATTTTCGACGGTCTTCCAGCTGATGGAATTTATGGAAAACCAAGAAATTCTGCTGCAGAAGTTTATACTTTTATTGTTAAAGATTTAACAGAAGCATCAGCCGTATTACCTCAAACTTATTCTGCTGCAGATAAAGGAAGAGTAACAAAAGGTGGAGCTTTAGGATTACTTTCAAAAGTATATCTTTATATGAAAGACTACCAAAAAGCGTATGATACTTCAAATCAGGTGATTTCGATGGGGTATTCTTTGGACCCAGACTTCAATCATTTATTCAGACCGGCCGGAGAATTCGGAACAGAATCTGTTTTTGAAGTTAACTGTGATTGCGCTGCTGGTTTTGGAGGTAGTCAGTATGCAGAAGTTCAGGGGGTAAGAAATCAATTTGGTTGGGGTTTCTTTACTCCGACAACTGCTTTGGAAAATGCATTTGAACCAGGAGATATAAGAAAAGAATTGACTATTTTAAGAGAAGGCGAAACTACACTTGAAGGCGATTTAATTAAAAAAGGAGATCCTAATGCTGGAAATATGTGGAATCAAAAAGTGTACGTTCCATCATCTCTAAATAATAGCGCTTGTGGTTACGGTTCTATTCAAAATCTTAGAATTCTAAGGTTTGCAGATATTCTTTTAATCAACGCTGAAGCTGCTAATGAATTAGGAAATACTGCTGCTGCTATTTTAAATATTAATAAAGTAAGAAACAGAGCAAATCTCGGAAACACTACAGCAACCACTCAAGCTGCTCTTAAAGCTGCTATTTGGCAGGAAAGAAGAGTGGAACTGGCGATGGAAAATGACAGATTCCCAGATCTTGTAAGAACAGGACAGGCTGCTACAGTTCTAGGACCTAAAGGATTTACCCCAGGAAAAAATGAACTTTTCCCAATTCCTTTGGATGCAATAAATCAAAGTAACGGGCTTTTCGTTCAAAACCCTGGTTATTAATAGTAATCAAATATATGAGAGGAGAATGAAAGTTCTCCTCTTCTTTTAGTATTCAAGTTTAAAAAAATGATATAATGAAAAGGATAATACTCTCAATCACTGCAACATCATTACTTATGGTTTCGTGCAAAAATTCTCAAGTTTCACAACAACAATCTACTCAAAAATCAGTTGTAAAATCTAATATTACAGACGAACAATTGATGGATAAAGTTCAGAAAGATGCCTTGAAATATTTTTGGGATTATGCAGAACCCAATTCTATGTTGGGTAGAGAGCGTTATCATGAAGACAATATCTATCCTGATAATGACAAACATGTAATCACAACTGGTGGATCAGGATTTGGTTTGGCAACAATTTTAGTTGGTGTTGAGCGAGGTTTTATTTCAAGAAAAGATGCTGTAAAAAGATTGACTACAATGATGGATTTTCTTGCAAAAGCAGATCGTCATAAAGGAGCTTGGTCACACTGGATTAACGGAGAAACAGGAAAAACTGTTCCCTTCGGAAAAAAAGATAATGGTGGAGATTTAGTAGAAACTGCATTTCTCACCACAGGAATTATTCAGGTGAGAGAATATTTCAAAAACGGAAACGCTGAAGAAAAGGCTCTTGCCAAAAAATGTGATGAGCTTTGGAAAGGAATTCAATGGAACTGGTATACCAAAGGAGGCGAAAAAGTGCTTTATTGGCATTGGTCACCAGAATATCAATGGGAAATGAATTTTCCGTTGGAAGGGTATAATGAATGCCTTATTACTTACATTTTGGCAGCTTCATCACCCACATATTCTATCGATGCCGAAACCTACTACAAAGGCTGGACAAGAAACGGAACCTATCTTTCAGATAAAGAAAAATACGGACTTCCGATGTATGTAAAACATAACGGAGCCGAAGAATATGGCGGACCATTATTTTGGACTCAATATTCATACATTGGTCTGGATCCTACCAATTTATCAGATAAATTAATCAAAAATTACTTCGATTTAAATAAAAATCAAGTTCTTATCGATTACAAATACTGTGTCGAAAACCCCAAACAATGGAAAGGTTACGGATCAAATTATTGGGGATTAACGGCAGGTTATTCAAGAAATAAGGACGGAAGCGTCGGCTATGATGCTCACTTCCCACAAAACGATCATGGAGTAATCACTCCAACAGCAGCTTTGAGCAGTTTCCCGTATTCACCAAAAGAATCTATGAACTTTTTGAGATTTATTTATACTCAAAAACCAGAATTCATCGGTTCTGCAGGACCTTACGACGCAACGTCAATCAACTATGATAATTGGACGACACCACGATATTTAGCAATTGATCAGGGGACAATTTCTCCTATGATCGAAAATTACAGAACAGGATTTTTATGGAAATTATTCATGAATGCCCCTGAAATCCAAAAGGGATTGAAAAAACTCAGCTTTAAATCTGAGAAATATAATATTAAATAATTTTTAGGAGCTGAATCCCGCTATCCGCTGTATCTTTTTTATTACGGCCTCCGCTTCGCTCCGGTCGCAACAAAAAAGGATGCCGCTTTTATCGGGGCTAAAAAATGCAGTAAGATAAAATTTACCTCAATAAAAATGCACTAAGATTCATTTCACAAAATATAAAATCAAACGGCTTTAGCCAAAACCTAAAGAAATATGAATTTAAAACTAAAACACTTACCACTTTTGCTTTTGCCCTTTTCTTTAAACTTAAATGCTCAGGAAATCAAAGCAGAACTGAATAAAGAGGTTAAAAGAGTAGAAAAAATCTCATATATTTTAGATTATCCTCAAAAAGCAAAAGGTAATGTTCCATTGATTGTATTTCTTCATGGTTCAGGAGAAAGAGGTAATAATCTGGAATTGGTAAAAGCGCACAGTCCTTTTACATACAAAAATTTGATTAAAGAACCTGTGGCAATTTTAGCTCCTCAATGTCCTGAAAATACTTGGTGGGACACGGTAAGCGTTTATAATTTAATTAAAGAAATTCAGAGTAAATACAAAATTGATGCTTCCAGAATTTACCTTACGGGGCTTTCGATGGGAGGTTGGGGAACGCTGAAACTGGCAATGGAACATCCTGAAATGTTTGCATCTGTAGTTTCTGTTTGTGCGCCTACAGATCGTGTGATGTATGCGAACATTCATCAATACAAAAATTTAAACATGAAAATCTTTCATGGAGGAATGGATGATGTCGTGTTGCCGGAAAATGCATTTAATTTTTACCAAGCACTGCATCCAGTGAATCCATCTGCAGAATTGACAATTTTCCCGAATGATAATCACAATTCTTGGGACTCTACTTATTCAAACCCAGCGTTGTACGAATGGATGTTGTCTAAGAAAAAAGAAAAATAATTGAATTAAATGATAAAAATCTTTGAAAAATTAACTATTTAGTTTTTCTTTGCTTTAAATAGAATCATTGATAAAACAAAAAGAAATATAATTTAAGAAGTAAGATATATGAAAAAGTTAATTGTAATTGCGACTTTAGCATTAGCTCCTGTGTTTTCGGCACAGGAAATGGTTACAAAGCCGGTTCAGTCTTATCAGACCGTACAATATCAATCAAAGAAAAAGGCTTTTGTTGATGCTCTTTTAGCTAAAATGACCTTAGATGAAAAAATCGGACAGCTTAATTTACCGACTTCGGGAGATTTTACAACAGGTCAGGCTCAAAGTTCAGACATTGGAAAAAAAGTAGAACAGGGTCTAGTTGGTGGATTATTTAACATCAAAGGAGCTGATAAAATTAAAGCAGTTCAGAAAGTTGCGGTTGAAAAAAGCCGTCTTAAAATTCCAATGATTTTTGGAATGGATGTCATTCACGGATATGAAACTACTTTTCCTATTCCATTAGGTTTAGCGGCTTCATGGGATATGAATTTGGTACAGCAGTCAGCAAGAGTTGCGGCAAAAGAAGCTGCAGCAGACGGAATTAACTGGACATTCTCGCCAATGGTGGATATCTCCCGTGAACCAAGATGGGGAAGAGTTTCTGAAGGTTCTGGTGAAGATCCATATTTAGGAAGTGAAATTTCTAAAAATATGGTGTACGGTTATCAAGGAAAAGATTTGGCAAACGGAACTGGTATTTTGGCTTGTGTAAAACACTTCGCATTGTATGGAGCGGGTGAATCTGGAAGAGATTACAATACTGTGGATATGAGCCATGTGAGAATGTTTAATGAATATTTTCCACCTTATAAAGCAGCTGTTGATGCTGGAGTAGCTTCTGTAATGGCGTCTTTCAATGAAGTAGACGGAGTTCCGGCAACAGGTAGCAGATGGCTTCAGACTGAGGTTCTAAGAAATCAGTGGAAATTCAAAGGTTTTGTAGTGACCGATTATACAGGGATCAACGAAATGGTAGAACACGGAATGGGAGATCTTCAGCAGGTTTCTGCTTTAGCTTTAAAAGCCGGAGTTGATATGGATATGGTTGGTGAAGGATTTTTAACCACTTTGAAAAAATCTTTAGCTGAAGGAAAAGTAACACAGGCTGAAATCGATATGGCAGCGAGAAGAATTCTTGAAGCGAAATATGATTTAGGTTTATTCGATAATCCTTACAAGCATGGTGATGCAAAATTAGCAGCTAAAGAAGTTTATAATTTAGAAAATCGTAATATAGCAAGAAGTGCTGCAGCGCAGTCGATGGTTTTAATGAAAAATGAAAACCAGATTTTACCTTTGAAGAAATCAGGAACTGTTGCAGTAATCGGTCCATTGGTAAACAACTCTCTGAATATGGCAGGAACATGGAGTGTCGCTACAAAACACGCAATTTCTGTTAACTTAATGCAGGGTCTTCAAGCGAATTATGGGAAAGAGGTGAAATTTCTTTCTGCAAAAGGAGCCAACATTGATTACGATGCCAAATTAGAAGATATTTATGCAGCTCACGGTAAGAAAACCGACAGAGACAACCGTTCAAAAGAAGCGTTATTAAAAGAAGCTGTTGATATTGCCAACAAAGCCGACGTTATTGTTTTGGCAATTGGTGAATCTGCAGAAATGAGTGGTGAATCTTCTTCAAGAACTGAAATTACAATTCCTCAATCTCAGGTTGACTTGTTGAATGAATTGAAAAAAACAGGTAAACCAATCGCAATGGTACTTTTCACGGGTCGTCCTTTGGCATTAACCAATGTAAAAGATGCTCCTGATGCTATTCTGAATGCATGGTTTGCCGGTTCAGAAGCTGGAAATGCAATTGCTGATGTACTTTTCGGTAAAGTAAATCCTTCAGGGAAACTTCCGATGACATTCCCGAGAAGTCTTGGTCAGGTTCCTATTTATTATAATGCTAAAAATACAGGCCGTCCTTTAGCTCAGGATAAAGTGGATAAATGTGTATACGAAAGATTCCGTTCTAATTATATGGATGAGTGTAATACGCCGTTGTATCCGTTTGGTTATGGATTGAGTTATTCTAAATTCAATTATTCTGATGTAACGGTTTCAAATGCAAATCCGAAAGGAAATCAATCAATCCAGGCTTCAGTTACTGTAACAAATTCAGGGAATTATGATGGTGCTGAAGTGGTTCAGCTATACATCAGAGATATGGTAGGAAGCATCACAAGACCGGTAAAAGAATTAAAAGGATTCCAAAAGGTAATGTTGAAAAAAGGAGAATCTAAAAAGGTTACTTTCGACATCACTCCAGAAAGTTTGAAATTCTACAACGGAGATTTAAAATATGATTGGGAAGCCGGAGAATTTGATATCATGATTGGTACAAACTCTGAGGAAGTGAAACATTCTAAAATCAACTGGACGAAATAAACTTTTTTTGTTGATTATTTCAACATATAAAAAGCCTTGTCACAATTATGACAAGGCTTTTTTGTGAAAATATTTAGAACAAATTATTTCTTTACGATTTTGTTGGTGTATGTTTGACGGTTTGTTTTAATCTGAATGATGTATGTTCCTTGTAAAAGATTTTTTACGTTTACATTTTTTTCATTGTTTCTGAAAATATCTGCAGAAATCTTTTGCCCGGACATTGTGAAAATAGAATAATTTATAAGCTGTTCTTGAGTTTCTACATATAAAATATCATCAGTAGGATTTGGAAAAACTTTTAAGGATAAATTTTTTTGTGGAGTTTCCTGAGTTGAAAGCAAAGAACAGTTTGAAGTGACCAATACATTGACGCCAACCGCTTGTTTTACTTTATTGCTGTAAGATGAGTTTGGATCATCTACACAAATACCTGTTAATTGTGGCATAGATTGATAATCAGAAGGATGAAGCCAAGTAATATTTTGATTGTACCCATTTTTAATATTGATGTATTTAATCAATTGATTAGAGGTAAAACTTACGTACACTAAACTTGGATTATTGCTAAGGTCTAGGTTGGTAAATAAATTGTTTCCTGCATTAAACATGCGTAACTGTGATAAATGGCTCACATTAATCGTAGGAATATAATTATTAGTAATACTTAATTCTTTTAAATTTAAATTGTTAGAAAGATTGAGTGCTGGTAAATTTGCAGTGGATGCATGCAATTCTTCCAAAAGTGGCTGATTCGACAAGTTGATGCCTCCTGCAAAATTATTGTTTGTAATATCCAGAAACTTCAGTAAAGAATTATTAGTAAGATTTAATGATGTAATCGCCGTATTTCCGGTAAATAATCGCTCTAAAGCTAAATTCATGCTTACATCAATAGAAGGAAGTAAAGAATGTCCTGAAACAGCTATCGTCTTAAGCAAAGGATTCTGTGTAACATTCAAAGTCGAAATACTTGTCGGAATGGTTGTAGCTTTTTGCAAAACCAATTCTTCTAAAACAGGATTTTGTGTAACATTTATACTGGTCAAATTATTATCGTTAATCCATAGTTTTTTTAATAAAGGATTCTGTGATACATCGATGGATGAAAGACCTCCTGAAAGGGTACCTTCAATCATAATTTCTTCTAAAAGTGGTTTATTTAAAACATTAATAGGTGTATTTGATGCCACACCAATACTCAGATATTTAAGTTGTGTTAATCCGGTCAAATCAACTGATGTCACTGATGTACCAAATCCTAATCTAATGTTTTGAAGTTGAGTATTTTGACTAAGATTAAGAGGAGCAGTAATGGGATTGTTCTTAATCATAAGAATGGTTAGATTAGGATAATGCTCAATTCCGCCCAAATTAGTGATATTGTTATTGGTATCAATACTAATAAAAGTAGTATTTTGAGCCTCACTTAGAGAGATTTGTCCATCACCATTTACATCTTGGAAAGGGAGTAATGCATTTTTAAAATTAACATCTGCAAAATTAATATTTTGCGATAAAACCAGGCTAAAGCTTGTCAAAAAGAAAAGGAAATAGATTTTTGATTTCATATATTTTTTAAATTATAGGATTTTGATGGCATATTAGTTTTTTTTTCTCTAAAGATAGAAATATTATTTTAAATCACCATGTGATGTGTTAAAATGTTATGAAGAGCTTCTGAAGGTTAAAAAAATCGACTGGATTTAATCAAAACAGAGAAATTATTTGAGTACTTTAGATAAGTGAAATATTTTTTTTGGCACAGTTTTCCCTTGCGGTATAGAAAAATGTATTATAATATGAAAAAAGCAATTTTATTCAGCGCAATGTTCCTCGGTTCTTTCATTTTTGCCCAAAAAGTTGGAGGCGATAAAGATGCTCACGGTTGCATCGGATCTGCAGGTTATACCTATTCACAAATTAAAAACGATTGTGTAAGAGTTTTCGAACAAAAAATTAAATTAACAGAAGTGAAACCCAAAGGAAGTTCTACTTCAATGGCTGCCGTAATTTTCAGTAAAGATTTAAAAAAAGCGGAAGTTTTCTTACCGGGAAGTTCTAAAAATTTAATCTTAACAAGACTCGGAAAAGGCAAAACTTGGAAAAATGGAAGTTATATTTTAGTTCCGTATAAAAAATCAGGTTATCAGCTTAAGAAAGATAATATCATCATTTATCAATAAAAACCCAAGCAGGAAGCTCTATCAACTTCCTGTTTTTATTTAAATCTGTATTAATAATTTCATTAATACACTGTTATCTCAATCTTCTCTTGAAATTCTAAAACAGAATGTTTTTAGAAAAGTAATTATGAATTGTAAATAAGAAAAATACACCCTTGATTTCATAAATTAGTAATAAATGATGTAACGTTTTGTACATATGAAGCGTCTTATAATATATCGTTTAACCAAATCCATGAAATATGAATTTAAATTCCAAAATTTTAGGCATTGCACAAGTGGTAATAACAAGTCTCATGATGAATGCACAGACTAATGATAAAAAATTGCCGGGCGACCCGACATTGGTTTCATCAAAAGCTACGATAGAAAAGCTTATCTCTTACGACAAAGGAAATTTCAAGTATAAAGTAGAAGATTATTTTGCCAGACCAAAAGCTTCACAATTTAAAATTTCTCCGGACGGGTTGTATTTATCCTACAAAGAAAAAGATAAGGACAGTAAAAATCATGTTTATGTAAAAGATTTAAAATCGGGTACAATTACAAAAGCATTGGTTGAAAAAGATGATTTAATAAGAAGCTACGGATGGCTTGATAAAAAGCGCCTTTTCTATACACAAGATAAAGGTGGAAACGAAAATATCCATTTGTACGCCGCTGATATTGACGGGAAAAACTTAAAAGATCTCACCCCTTTTGAAGGAATTACGCTAAATTCCGTAAGATTGATTAAAGATACCGAGTTTGTTATTGTGAGCATGAACAAGAACAATAAGCAGATTTTTGAACCTTATAAAATCAATTTTAATACTGGTGAAATTACTCAGTTGTATGAAAATAAAGATGTAAAAAGCCCGATTGATGATTATCTTTTTGACAGAGAAGGCAATCTGAGAGGATACACTATTCTTGAAAATGGCTTGACAACCAAACTGTTTTACAAAGATTTGCAGACCGGTAAGTTTAATCTTGTTAAAGCGACCGATTGGAAAGATACTTTTAGCGTAATCAGCTTTAATGATAATTCTAAAAACAAAGATGAGGTTTATCTGGTAACTAATCTTGGTAGTGATAAATCTAGAATTGTATTGTATGATTTAAAGAAAAACGCAATTATTAAGGAAGTTTATTCCAATCCAACATTTGATGTTTCTTCAATAGCACAGGCTGGGAAAAGCAGAAATTATGAACTAGACTACATCAGATATAACGGAATTAAAAATGAAACGATTCCTGTAAGCAAATTTTACAAAGAAATTCATGATAAACTGACTTCTGAGTTTGGTGATAAGCAGTTTGGAATTGCTTCTTCAGATGATAAAAACGAAAAATTATTGGTCGTTGTCGACAGTGATAAACTGTATGGAAAGTATTATGAATACGATACAAAAACTAAAACAACCAAACTCCTTTTTGATTTGATGCCTCAGCTAAAAGAGGATGATATGGCAGAGATGCGTCCAATTCAGTTCAAAAGCAGAGACGGACTTACGATTCATGGGTATATTACATTACCAAAAGCAGCATTGAAAGGTGAAAAAGTTCCTTTAATTGTAAATCCTCATGGCGGACCGCAAGGAGTAAGAGATGATTGGGGTTTCAATCCTGAAACACAGTTGTTTGCAAGCAGAGGATACGCTACTTTGCAGGTTAATTTCAGAATTTCAGGAGGGTATGGAAAAGAGTTTCAAAAATCCGGATACAAACAAATCGGTCGTAAAGCGATGGATGATGTAGAAGATGGCGTAAAATATGCGATAGAACAAGGATGGATTGATAAAAACAAAGTGGCAATCTACGGCGGAAGTCACGGTGGTTACGCTACATTGATGGGATTAATTAAAACTCCTGATCTGTATTCTTGCGGAGTTGATTATGTAGGAGTTTCCAATATTTTCACGTTCTTCGATTCTTTCCCGGAATACTGGAAGCCGTATAAAGAAATGGTAAAACAAATCTGGTATGATTTAGACAATCCTGAAGAAGCTAAAATAGCAAAAGAAGTTTCACCGGTTTTCCAGATTGATAAAATTAAAAAGCCGCTATTTGTGGTTCAGGGAGCAAATGACCCGAGAGTAAACATTAATGAATCTGACCAAATCGTTAAAGCTCTAAGAAGCAAAGGATTTGAAGTTCCTTACATGGTAAAATATGACGAAGGACACGGTTTTGGAAAAGAACCCAACAGAATTGAGTTTTATAAATCGATGTTAGGTTTCTTTGCTGAGAATTTCAATAAATAAAAGAAGACAGTTTTTATAATTAATTGAACGGGAAGTATTTTGCTTTCCGTTTTTTTATTTGAAAGAGAAAAATAAAAACACATATTTCTCAAAATATTTTAACGATAGAATTCCCCTCCTCTGGAGGGGTGGATCAATTTTCAAAGAAAATTAAGACGGGGTGGTTCTATAGCCCGGATAGAAACGGTTACCCCACAGCAAGCGATGGAAAAAAGGAAGGAGCGAGGAGTAATAGTGGATAGCCGGATAAGCTTCTGAAAAAAAGTCTTATAATAAAAACACGATTAACAAACGAAAAATTGAAAATCCGAAAAAATATTTTAAATTTATTAAAGTAAAACAAAATACACAGTCGTCATAGCAATATGGAGATTGCCGAAAAATTACCAATGCCACAGAAGGAAAAGGAAAACATTATTTCTCAAACCGTATCGAGTTACGGCGGAAAACTGATGTCTTTCATTCGTCCGAAAGTGAAAAATACTGAAGATGCGGAAGATATTCTGCAGGAAGTTTGGTACCAGTTCAGCAGTTTGACCAATCTTTCTGAAATTGTAAATGTAGGCGGATGGTTGTACCGGGTAACGGCCAATAAAATCACTGATAAATACCGTAAGAAGAAAACTGAAAATCTTGAAGATTTTGTCTATGAAGATGAAGACGGAACATTCTCTATAAAAGATATTCTGCTTTTGGACGAAAGTGCAGGACCGGAAGTGAAAATGTTTCAGGACGAAATTTGGAAAAAATTGTTTGATGCATTAGAAGAACTTCCAGAGAAACAGAGACTGGTTTATACTGAAAACGAACTCAATGATAAAACTTTGCAGCAAATCGCCGATGAACAGGGTGAAAATATCAAAACCATCATCAGCCGAAAAAATTATGCAGTGAAGCATTTGAGAAACAGATTGAGACAGTTGTATGAAGATTTAAATAATTAGAAATAAATAAAATGAACAATAAATATAAAAAAAGCTGGGCACTTTTAATTTTATGTCCACCCTTGATTTTCCTTGCCGTTGCGCTGATTGTGATGTGGCTTTGGAACTGTATTCTTCCCGAAATTATCGGTGTGAAAAGTATCAATTACTGGCAAGCAATGGGGATTTTGGTGTTGAGTAAAATTCTTTTCGGAGGTTTTCATGGAAAATTCGGAAAGGGAATGCAAGATATGAAAGAAAAGCATCTGAGACATAAAATGGAAGGAATGTCTGAGGAAGAAAAAGAAAAATTCAAAGAGGTCTGGAGACAGAAATGCTCGAGTGGATTCTTCAACAGAAATAACGAATAGTTTAAAATTTTTGAAGTAGTAAAGTAAAAACTAAAACGAATTCGTCTCTATAAAAAAACAGAAGTAGTAAAATTTAAAATTTAAAGAAATGAAAAATTCAGTATTAAAAGGTATTTTAGGGGCTGTTGCTGTTGCAGGGGTTGCCGTGATTGCCAAAAAAGTAATCGAAAGAAAAAGATTTGTAAGAGGTATTTTTAATGAATATGGAATCAAAGAAAAATCACCTTTCGGATTGGCAGATAAGATCAGAGAAATGGATGAAGAGCAATATCAGGAACTGAAAGGAAAGTTCAAAAAAGAATTTGCAAAATGTTGCAGAAAAGATAACACTTGCGAAGCATAAGTTTGAAATAACTAAATTAAAATTGTCTTATTCAGGCGCGGGAAGCAAAGCTTCCCGCGCCTGAATTTTTTTTCAGCGAATGAGTTTTTGCCACGAATGCACGAATATTATTATGAAAAATCTTCCTCAGATTTTACGAATTTTCACAGATGATTTATTCTAACAATACAATGTTTGTCATTCCGACGAAAAATATTTTCAATAATTTAAATAAAATCTTAGCGATCTTAACGTTAAAAAAAGATTGCTTCGCTTTGCTCGCAATGACAAAATTCGTGCATTCGTGGCTTCTTTATTTTTGCCCAAACCGACAAAATCCTTATTTTTGTATTCACTTTCATGAAAGATTACTACTATTTTCTCGGAATTCCACACGATGCTTCAGATGAAGACATCAAAAAATCCTACAGAAAACTTTCATTAAAATACCATCCCGACAAAAATCAAGACGATGATTTCTTTGCAGATCGTTTCAAAGAAATTCAGGAAGCGTATGAAACGCTGAGTGATAAAGGGAGAAGAATTACTTACGACCAGAATTTAGAAAGTCAACAGAAAAGCTTCAGATATACTATTCCACCTTCTATTAAAACTTTTACGGCTAATAAAATTCATGCAAAAAAAGGGGAAGAGATCATCATCACCTGGCAAACACAAAATGCTGATGTGGTAAAAGTTTTACCCTTTGGGTTGGAGAAAGCTTATGGAGAAAGAATTTTTAAAATTACAGAATTTAAAAACGGAAAATTTCAGTTGCTGCTGCATGCAACCAATTCACTTTTGCACAAAACTGTTGTTCAGGGAATCACTATAACAGAAGTTTTTGAAAGTGATGGTGAGAAATTCAGAGACAGGGCAGAAGAGCTTTTCAAGTCACAACCGCGAACGGTAATGAATCCCAAAGGACAGCCAAAAATTTTCAGAATTATTCTTGCTATTCTGTTTTTAATTTTAGCATTGTACTTTTTAATCAGTAGTTTATATAAATAACTTTAGTTAAAGCTAAGGTAATTATTACGCTAATTTTTTTCTTCCCGGGCACTTTTTGCACCTTTTTCCTTTCTTGAACTTTTTGCAACAAGATTTTTTGTCACCACAGAACATTTCTTCATTCTTGAAAGAAAATGCCGGAGATAATGGCGGTACTTTAAAAGGAGTGATGATATTCATGTTGCAAATATATTAATTTAGAATAAATATAATTAATATATTTTGATAAATCTGTATTTGCTGAATAGCAAGTAGTTTGAGCAACTTTAAAACAATTTAATTTGAAATTTTGCTTTAAAATGTTTAACCAAAATGACTTGTTAAGAGAATTAATATCAGGTTAACATGGGTTGTGCAATCAGCTAAAAAATCGTAATTTTACGAATCTTTTTTTACAAACAAAATCTAATATAAAAAATGAATACAGAACAGTTTGTGAGCCGTCACATCTCCGTAAACGAAGCCGATAAACAGGCAATGTTGGAAAAAGTTGGCGTTTCAAGTATCGAAGAGTTAATTTCTCAAACCATTCCATCATCTATCCGTTTAGAAAATGATCTGAATATTTCGGAGCCACTTTCAGAATATCAAATGCTGAATCACTCGAAAGAATTGGCATCAAAGAACACGGATTATACAAGCTATATTGGGTTTGGATACCACAATACATTGTTGCCATCGGCAATTCAGAGAAACATCTTTGAAAATCCTAGTTGGTATACAGCTTACACGCCTTACCAAGCGGAAATTGCACAGGGAAGATTAGAAGCTTTGCTTAATTATCAAACTGTTGTGTGCGATTTGACAGGTTTTGCTTTGGCAAATGCTTCATTGCTTGACGAATCTACAGCTGCTGCAGAAGCAATGCACATGTTCTTCAACAACAGAACGAAAGACCAGAAAAAAGCAAATGCAAACAAATTCTTCGTTTCTGATCTTGTTTTACCTCAAACAGTTTCAGTTTTAAAAACTAAAGCTGAAGGTTTAGCAATCGAAATCGTTGAAGGTGACCACAAAATGCACCAATTTGACGAATCTTACTACGGAGTTTTATTACAATATCCAGGTAAAAATGGAATCGTTTTAGACTATACAGAAGATATCGTTGAGTACAAAAAATTAGATTTACAGGTTGTTGTAGCTTGTGATCCGATGGCTTTGGTGAAATTAAAATCTCCGGCATCAATGGGCGCTGACTGTGCGGTTGGTACTTCACAGAGATTCGGTATTCCATTAGGTTATGGTGGTCCTCACGCAGCATTTTTCTCTTGTAGAGAAGATTACAAAAGAGATATTCCTGGAAGAATTATCGGGGTTTCTCAGGATATGTACGGAAAACGTGCATTGAGAATGGCTTTGCAAACAAGAGAGCAGCATATTAAAAGAGAAAGAGCAACTTCAAATATTTGTACAGCTCAGGTTCTTTTAGCTGTTATGGCTGGAATGTACGCTGTATACCACGGTCCGAAAGGATTAAATTATATCGCTGATCAGATTCACTTTAAAGCTAATGCATTAAAAGGAGGATTAAAAGCTTTAGGATATGAAATCGCAGAAGAGCCAATTTTCGACACTGTGAAAATCGTAATGGCTGAAGATGAAAAAGCAAGATTAAACAGATTGATGCTTGATCATAATTTAAACCTTAACTATTTCACAGAAGGTGTTGTAAGTGTTGCAATCAACGAAAGTACTACGTTAGAAAAACTAAATGTTTTGATGGCATCTTTCGCTCAGTTTAAAGACAAGCAGACTTTCAAATTAGAAATAAAAGAAGGATATAGTATTCCTGAAGAAAATCTTAGAAAAGATGAGATTCTTACGGAAGAAGTATTCAATAAATATCACACAGAGACAGAATTGATGCGTTACATCAAGCGTCTTGAAAGAAAAGATCTATCATTAACTCATTCGATGATTTCTCTTGGTTCTTGTACAATGAAGCTGAACGCTGCAACTCAGATGTTGCCACTTTCGTGGGCAGATTGGGGAAGTGTTCACCCGTTTGTACCAGTAAATCAGGCAGGAGGTTATCAGGAAATGATCAAAGAATTAGAAAAAGATCTTTCTGAAATTACAGGTTTTGCAGGAACTTCTCTTCAGCCAAATTCAGGAGCTCAAGGAGAATATGCAGGATTGATGGTAATCAGAGAATATCACATCTCAAGAGGTGAAGGTCACAGAAATGTGGTGTTGATTCCTCAATCTGCGCACGGAACAAACCCGGCTTCTGCTGCAATGGCAGGAATGAAAATTGTTGTTGTTAAAAATCTTGAAAGCGGAGAAATTGACTTCGAAGACTTCAAAGCGAAAACAGAACAACATTCTGAGAACCTTTCTTGTGTGATGATCACGTATCCGTCAACTTATGGATTCTTTGATGCAAATATTAAAGAAATTACTCAACTAGTTCACGATCATGGTGGACAAGTTTATATGGACGGTGCCAACATGAACGCTCAAGTAGGATATACAAGTCCAGGAAACATCGGAGCAGACGTTTGTCACTTAAATCTTCACAAAACTTTCGCAATTCCTCACGGAGGTGGAGGTCCTGGAGTTGGTCCAATCTGTGTGGCTAAACACTTAGTTCCTTTCTTACCTACCAATGCAAACATTAATGTAGGTTCTAATGAAGCTATTTCAGGAATTTCTGCTGCACCTTACGGTTCAGGATTGATTTTAAATATTTCTTACGCTTACATCAAAATGTTGGGAATTTCAGGTTTGAAAAAAGCAACGGAGCACGCAATTTTAAATGCAAACTATTTAAAAGAAATCTTAGCAGAGCATTTCCCTATTTTATATTCAAATACTGAAGGTAGAGTAGCGCACGAATGTATCGTAGACTTCCGTCAGTTCAAATCTTTAGGAATTGAAGTTGCTGATGTTGCGAAAAGATTGATGGATTACGGATTCCATGCTCCAACAGTTTCTTTCCCGGTTGCAGGAACATTGATGATTGAGCCTACAGAATCTGAAAGCAAATCTGAAATCGACCGTTTTGCTGAAGCTTTAATTGCTATCAAACATGAAATCGATGAGATTGCAAATGGAGAAGCTGACCAAGCAAACAACGTATTGAAAAATGCTCCTCACACTGAGCAATTGGTAATTTCTGATTCTTGGGATAAACCATACAGCAGAGAGAAAGCAGCTTATCCGCTAGAGTGGGTAAGAGATCACAAATTCTTTGCATCAGTTTCTAGAGTTGATGAAGCTTATGGAGACAGAAACTTAGTTTGTACTTGTGAGCCGATTGAAGCTTATATGTAATTAAAAGTTTTTTATATAATTAATCCCTTTCAGTGATGAGAGGGATTTATTTGTTATTAGAAGTAATTCAAATAGCCGTAAAATTAAAATATCATCACTTATTTTTAAAGAAATTGCCAAAAAACTTTTTTAAAATAGGCTGTTTATCAGCTATACCTTCTAAAAAATCCAATGCTTCTGATGATTCCTGCTTTTCTGATGAAAGATAGTCTGAAATTTGACTGGGGTTGGTGACATCAACTTTTATATTTCTATCTACAGAATTATAACTGTTACTGTACGCAGCAGAATCAAATTCCTGATATTTTTCAAGGTGATCAGTCCATTGAGGATCCGTTGTGGTAATCCTGTAGATTGCCCACGGAATTCTATTATAATCTTTCCAAAATTCTATCCAGTGTTCATTCCAGGCTTCGTCCCAATCGTCATCTTCTTCTTCAAGTCCGTCTTTCTGGCATAGCTCATCCATTTGTGCATGGGCTTCAGATTCATCCCAAGGTAGATTTTGAGCTTCATAGATAATGGTATCTTTTATATAGCTATCAACAAGATCATCCAGATCATCCGGCTGAAATTTATCCGGAGAAATTGCTTTTCCCAAAGGAGAATTAGGGTATCGATTGAAATTTTCATCAAAACCATAAGCTTCATGAATTAGAAGCTGTAGGGCAAAATTTTTATCCTGAGGAAACGGTCCTGCATCCGGATGGCTAAATTTAACAAGCAAGTCAATATAGTCATCTTTTTTTTCCATGACCGTAATTTTCCATAGTGTACTCATGTAGTAATTAGTTTTTTATATTAAACAAATATTTGAATGTACTTTATGTATCTATCCAAATTATAATTTTTATAAAAATATATAAATATCCTTAGCCAGACAATTTTATTTCATACTTGTAAAAATTTAAAACTCAATTTTAAACCTTAAAAAGGTGGAATTATCAACTCTTTTCTTTAATGATTTTCAGTGTGTTGAAATTTGTTATGCTTAGTGTTAAAAATATGATTTGATCGTAATTCGTTGATATATAGTGTGTAAGCAGGACGGGGCAGGATGCTCGTGTTTACGTTTGTGTTTAGATTAGTTAACACAAAATTAACTTATATGATAAATAAATCTTTACTGTTTAAGCAGACTCTTAAATCTTTATTGCTTTGTGGAATTACACTGTCTACAATTAATTTGAACGCTCAGACATTAGCCTTTCCTGAAGCTACAGGTTTTGGCAGATTTACCACGGGAGCGAGGGGAGCAGCAAATCCTCAAATTTATCTGGTTACAAATTTAAATGATAGCGGTGCAGGTTCTTTTCGTGATGCGGTGAGCCAACCCGGAAGGTTTGTGATTTTTAAAGTGGGAGGAATTGTTAATTTACAATCCGTAGTTGCTGTAGCTGCCAATACTACAATTGCGGGACAGACTGCTCCCGGAGAAGGAATCTTATTTTTGGGACCGAGAGTATCATTTACCGGAGCCAACAATACGATTGCAAGATATCTCCGTATTCGTTATGGAGGAACTTCTCAAAATCAGGATGCATCAGGAATTGCCAATGGAGCGAATATTATTTTAGATCACATGACTTTTACCTGGGGTACAGATGAGGTTTTTTCTGTTAACTGGGATAGCAACGGGACAAGTCCGGATAATATAACTATTCAAAATTCTATTATAGGACAAGGAATGCATCGTCATAATCATTCTGCGGGTGGTTTAATGCAGCCTCCTCCAGGCGGAAAAATCAGCTTAATCGGGAATTTATATATCTGTAATAAAACTCGAAATAATAAAATAAAAGGGATCAATGAGTTTGTGAACAATGTTGTGTACAATTGGGGAAATTATGGAAATACCTATGGTCATACACAATCTGGGGAAGCCTATATTATGGGCGGAGATTCTGCAGGAGCATCCTATGCAAATATCATCAACAATTATTTTATCGGGGGACCTAATACGAGTGGTACAGTTTCCACACCTTTCAGCGTAGGAAATGCCAACTTTAATTTATATGGTTCCGGAAATTATTTTGACAACAATAAAAACGGAGTTCTGGACGGAACTTTAGTTCCTCAGGATTTAACGGGATATCCTGTCGGAGACATCAACGCCATTCAGACAACTTCGTATGATTATCCGATGAAAAACCCAACTTTAACTGCACAAGGAGCATATGATAATATTGTTTCAAAAGTAGGAGCTTCTTATCCAAGACGTGATCAGGTAGATCAGTTGATGATTTCAGATTTGATGTCGAAAGGAACAACCGCTACTTATGTTTATGTACAAAGTGATTTAACGACTCAATTCGGATTTACCAATGGTGGTGCAGGGCACATTTATGGAGCTCCGGCTCCTTTAGATACCGATAATGACGGGATGCCCGATGCTTGGGAAACTGCAAACGGACTTAATCCAAATGTTTTCGATGCTTTGGCGGTAAGTACAACACACGCTCCGTATCTGAATATTGAGGTGTATATTAACGGTTTACCCAACACAGTGGCTCCGGATTTTATTATTCCACCATCTGGGGTGAATTTTACGAATGCATTAACTTCAGGAACTCCGGCTACCAGTTCTTTAACGGTAAATTGGAGTGATAATGCAACCAATGAAACCAATTATGTATTAGAGCGTTCATTAAATGGCACAGTGTTTACAGTCATTGCAACATTGCCTGCAAATACAACAAGTTATAATGAAACAGGTTTAACACCAAATACTCAGTATTATTACAGAGTAAAAGCAACCAATACTACCGACTCTTCGGTCTATACAGCGAATGCGTCTGTAACTACACCACCGGTTCCATCGGCGCCTACAAAAGCAATCACTCCCACACCGACAAACGGTTTTAATGATGTGCAGTTGACAAATGGAAATTTAACTTTAAAATGGACGGGTAGTACCAATACCACTACTTACACGGTACACTTTGGAACGGATCCTCAAAATTTAACGAATGTTGCAACCGTACCTTATTCTGCAACACCTTCATATCAGTTGACTAATTTAAATACAGCAACCAATTACTATTGGAGAATTGATTCTTCTAATGCATTGGGCTCTGTAACGGGAGATGTCTGGAGTTTCCGTGCGCTGACACCAAGTCTTGTCGGGAACTGGCCATTCTCAGAAGCTCCTTTGTCTGGTGAACAGATTACGGATCTAACGTCGTATGCCAATCATGGAACATTAAATGTAGCTTATGATAATGCCAATGTGAGAGTTACCGGAAAAGAAAATTATGCTCTTGATCTGGCAACTTCACCAAATACTCCCTACATAGCAAGTATTCCGCATCAGGATCAGATTTTATTTAATACTAATTCTTTTACGGTTTCTTATTGGATGAAAGCTCCAACAAGCATGATTCCATCGTCTTCGGCGACCAGTCTTTATGTTTTGTGTAAAGGTTCGTTTACTAAAAATACAACAACAGGAGCCACCGGAAAACGTTTTAACGTAGAGATAAAAGGCGGTCAGTTACGATATGCAATCGATGATGATGTTACGAAAAAAGAAATCACATCCCCAATTGCTAATTATTTTACCAATAACTGGGTTCATGTTGTGATACAGAGAGATATTACAGCGCATAAAATGAGAATTTATACCAACGGAGTTTTGAGTTCTGAAGGAGATGAAACTGCAGTTACGGGGATTGGTGAAGCAAGTGATTTAGTGATCGGAAATATTGGTGAACTTGAATTTTTAGCCACTACCAATGCTCCGGCTCCTTACAAAGGTGCATTTGATGAGTTGAAGATGTACAATTACGCCTTATCTCCAACGGAAATTTCTGCCTTGTACAATCAGGCAGTTTTGGGGAATGCAGAATTTAGCATCAGCAAAAATGTAGGAAGCGTTTATCCAAATCCAGTAAAAGACCAACTGTTCATTAAACTTCCAGAGTATAAAAAATCGAACTTAACAGCAACTGTAATGGACATGACCGGAAAGGTGATCATCAAAGAAAAATTGAATGCTAAAGGAAACGGAATATTTAATTTAAATATTGCCAGCAAAAAAGTTTCAGGAAATTATATACTGAATGTTTCAGGAGATGAATTGAACAGCAATTTTAAAATTATTGTTCAATAAAAAAATAAGAGCACACTTAGTTTAATTCATATTGTATCAAAAGAAATCCTTTCAAAAAATTAAAAGGATTTCTTTATTTGTGATTATTTAAAGGTTTTTTTTATTTTTCAGTGAAAAAATCATAACATCATTTTTTGTAGTAGAAAAAGTTTGTTGTATTTCTTGAATATCATTTTTTGCTGCATCAAGAAACTCTTCCATCTGCTCTTGTTGATGATTGACAAACTCATCTCTTTTATCAATCCAAGCTTTAGACTCTAACACTATTGTTTTAGCTTCTTGTAAAGAACAATTCTGATTTGTTTTAACGAACATTATACATTCTAAAATCCTCCAATCAAGAGCTTTCAATTCAAATAATTTATAATCAAGCTCAGATTGTAAAAGTTTTTTTTCTGTTTGAGCAAGTTTTATTATTTCTTCTGGTATCATCATGAAAAGATTTAAGATAAAATATATCTTTATTAAGCTTTCACCACCAATTCCGCCTCAAAAACATCCACAAAATGCTTCCTGATTTTCGCTTTAATATCTTCCATTTCCTCGGGAGTAAGCTCCCTTTCCAGTTCTCTTTTCAGAGAAGTGACTTGTTTGTCTTTGATACCACAAGGTATGATGTATTCAAAATAACGCATATCAGTATTGATGTTTAAGGCAAAACCGTGAAGCGTAACCCAACGGGAAGCTTTTACACCCATTGCACAGATTTTTCTGGCGTAAGGTTTTCCTACATCCAGCCAAACTCCTGTTTCTCCAGAAGAGCGTTCACCTTTCAATCCGTATTCAGCAATAGTTCTGATAATCACTTCTTCAAGATTTCTCATATATTTATGAATGTCTGTGAAGAAATTTTCAAGATCTAAAATAGGGTAACCCACAATTTGTCCGTAACCGTGGTACGTAATATCTCCGCCGCGATTTACTTTTACGAAAGTGGCCTCTATTTCCTTCAGTTTATCGATTCCGGCAAGCATATTCTCTTCGTGACCGCTTTTTCCAAGAGTGTAAACATGAGGATGCTCTACCAAAAGAAAATGATTGGAGGTTGTATGTTGCTCGTCGACAGGTAAGTCGCGGTTTTTGATTTTGAGATCAATAATATTTTTCATCAACGTCTCCTGGTAATCCCATGATGGTTGATATTCTTTAACGCCTAAATCTTCAAATTCTACGACTTTATTTTGATGTGTATTCATACCTTTTGTTAACGAACAAATTTAGTGATTTTTAATTTTTTATAGAATTAATAAAATCTATGGCTTTTATTCTCCAATCTTTATCGTTGAGCAAAATGTTGACGAAGGCAGTACCGATGATTCCGCCGTCTGCTTTTCCGGTAATATTTTCGAAATCTTCTTTAGATTTTATTCCAAAACCTATCATTACAGGGTTTTTTAGAGGAAGAGAAGCTATTCTTGAAAGGTAGTCTTCGTTTTTTAAAACAGTATTCTCATTTCCTGTTGTGGATGAGGAACTTACCGCATACAAAAATCCTGAACTTAAAGAATCTAAATATAAAATTCTTTCATCTGACGTTTCAGGAGTTACCAAAAACGTAAAGTTTAAATTATATTTTTTTAAAATTTGCTGATAATTTTTTTCAAATTCAAAAGGAGGTAAATCAGGAATAATTAAACCTGAAACTACACTTTCAGAACATTCTCTGCAAAAGTTTTCAAACCCGAAACTTAAAACCGGATTGATATATCCCATTAGAATAATAGGAATTTTTATATCATTTTTAATCAATTTTAACTGAGAAAAAAGTTTTTCAATCGTCATTCCGTTTTTTAAGGCCAGTTCGTGCGCTTTCTGAATGACCGGTCCGTCAGCAACAGGATCAGAATATGGCATCCCGATTTCTATCATATCCGCTCCGGAATCCTGGATAAGTTTTATAATTTTAGCAGTATCTTCCAATTGCGGAATTCCTGCTGTAAAGTAGATGTTTAGTTTTTTCATTTTTTAAAAGTTAGAGATTAGAAGTTAGAAGCTAGATATTAGAGCGTTGAAATACTATTTCTAACTTCTAATTTCTTTAAGTAAGTTTCCATATCCTTATCACCGCGACCGCTCAAACAAATGACAACAATATCATTTTCATTAAATTTCTTTTTATTTAAAACGACCAAAGCGTGAGCACTCTCTAGAGCGGGAATAATTCCTTCTAATTTTGTCAGTTCAAAAGCCGATTCTAAAGCTTCATCATCATTAATGCTAAAAAATTCAGCACGATTTTCTTTAAACAAATGTGCATGAAACGGCCCAATTCCCGGATAATCCAAACCTGCTGAAATCGAGTGGGGCTCTATAACTTGTCCATCATTTGTCTGCATGACCAGACTTTTACTTCCGTGTAAAACGCCTAAAGTTCCTAAAAAAGTAGTTGCTGCTGATTTTCCGGATTCAACGCCAAAACCTCCTGCTTCTGCAGCAATGATTTTTACATGTTCTTCCTCTACAAAATGATAAAAAGTTCCTGCAGCATTACTTCCGCCACCAACACATGCAATTATATAATCCGGATTTTCTCTTCCGAGGTGTTCGTGAAGCTGTTCTTTAATTTCTTTAGAAATTACGCTTTGAAATCTCGCCACCAAATCGGGAAACGGATGTGGACCAACTACACTTCCGATAACGTAATGTGTTGTGGTTGAGTTGTTAATCCAATCTCTCAAAGCTTCATTCACGGCATCTTTCAACGTTTTTGAACCGGAAGTTGCGGGAATTACGGTTGCCCCCAACATTTTCATTCTTCCAACATTCGGAGCCTGTCTTGCAATATCGATTTCACCCATATAAACAATACATTCCAAACCAAGTAATGCACAGGCTGTTGCAGTTGCTACGCCATGTTGTCCAGCACCGGTTTCAGCGATAATTCTATGTTTCCCGAGACGTTTTGCCAATAAAACCTGTCCCAAAGCATTGTTGATTTTATGCGCTCCCGTGTGGTTAAGGTCTTCTCTTTTTAAATAAATTTTGGTATTGTATTTTTCACTTAAATTCTTTGCAAAATAGAGTGGAGTAGCACGTCCCACATAATTTTTAAGCAAATCCTGATATTCATTTTGAAATTCTTCTGATTCTATGATTTCAAGATAATTTTTCTGTAATTCTTCCACATTCGGATACAGCATTTCGGGGATAAATGCACCGCCGAATTCTCCGTAATATCCGTTTTTGTCTGGGTTTTTATAATTTGATTTAATCATTTTTGTACTTGATTTCAGGTTGATGTTTTACTTCAAAATTCAATGAGTTGGCAATGAAGCAGTATTCATTTGCTTTTTGATGCAGCTCGATTGCTTTTTCAATCATATTTTTTTCAGCAACTAAAATTTTAGGTTTAAGGATAATTTCGGTGAATTTTCCACTTCCGTTTTCATTTTCTATCATTGTTCCTTCTGCAAAATCTACATATTCTAAGACCAAAATTTTATTTACCGAACAAAAATGCAGATACCATAACAAATGACAGGATGAAACGGAAGCCAACAATAAATCTTCAGGATTGTGAAGTTCAGGATTTCCTAAAAATGCAGGATCAGAAGAACCATTAACCTCCGCTTTTCCATCAACTGAAATGATGTAACTTCTTTCGTATGAGCGGTAGTTTTTGGTTGATTCACCGGTATTTCCCGTCCATTCTATTTTTGATTTGTAGTTGTGGTTTTTCATTGATTAAGCATTAATTTTTTTATTTTTTCTACATCTTTAATTCCCGGTTCGGTTTCAAATTTTGAATTGATATCCAAAGCAAATGGTTTTTGAGCTAAAATATTAATGTTTTCAACGTTTTCCAAAGAAATTCCGCCGCTTAGAAAATAAGGGATTGAGATTTTAATTTCGTTTAATACATTCCAATCAAAAGTTTTTCCTGTTCCACCGAAAGCTTTTGAATCTGTGTCGAAAAGCAAATAGTCGATGGTTGAAGGCTGTTTGCTGATGGTCTCCTGTAAGTTCTTTGAATTCTGATTTCCAATTCTAATTACTTTAATCAGCTTTACATCTTCACTTAGCCTTTGCCTCAATCTTACAATATATTTTTCATTTTCGTCACCGTGAAGTTGAATGAAATTTAAATCTGCTTTTTCTGAAATTTCAATAATTTTTTCAACACTTTCATTCACGAAAACACCAACTTTTCTGTGATGATTTATTTTTGCAATTTCATCTAAGCTCAAATGATTCAAAACAAATCTTGGTGATTGATTGTAGAAAATGAACCCTAGAAAATCAATTTTTAATGCCACTAATTCACGAATCTGGCTGAGCTGAGTTAAGCCGCAGACTTTGATTTGCGGTTGATCGTTTGTGGTTTTTGGTTGATTGATTTTAATCATTGTTAAATTGGTAAACTGTTATATTTTTACATTAGAAACGAATTCAGAGAATTTGTTTCCAGGGTTTTCATTTTTCATAAAATATTCGCCCATTAAAAAACCATTGAATCCTTTTTCTTTTAAATATTTAAAATCATCTTCATTATAAATTCCACTTTCTGCAACGGATAAAATATTTTCAGGAAGTTGATTTTTTAGATTTACAGAATGTTGTAAATCAACTTTGAAATCTTTTAGATTTCTGTTGTTGATGCCTACAAAATCAATACTTTTATTGATATGTTTCAATTCTTCTTCAGTGTGAATTTCCAATAAAACTTCCAAATCCAATTCGTGAGCAAGCTCGGTAAATTCTAAAATCTGAGAAGGTGAAAGACAAGCCGCAATGAGCAAAATAACATCTGCACCGATTAATTTTGCTTCATAAAACTGATATTCATCAATCATAAAATCTTTTCTCAGAATCGGAATGTTGATATGATTTCTCACTCTCAAAATATCTTCAAAACTTCCGCCGAAAAAATCCTGATCCGTCAAAATAGAAACTGCACTCGCTCCATATTTTTCGTAAGCAGACGCAACTTCCAAAGGAGAAATTTGATTGTTAATAATACCTTTGGAAGGCGACTGTCTTTTGAATTCTGCGATAATTCCAGATTTTGATTGTAATGTTTTTTTCAACGATAAAGTTTTTCTGTTGAAAAATTCTGAATCTTTCAATTGTTGCAAATAAATTTTAGATTTTGAATCTGAAATTTCCTCTTTTTTTCTTGCGATGATTTTATCTAAGATGTTCATTTTTTACTTTTTAACTACTAAGAACACAAGGTTTTTCACAAGGTACACAAGGCTCTGTGAACATTATGGTTTTGATTTCTTAACTAAATTTTCTGATTATAACAACGTTGCGACCCGGCTTGAGCGGAACTCCTTTTGCGAAGCAAAAGAGTGGGAGCGAAAGACGGAAAAGTCGCCATAAAAATATTAAATAGACTTTCGACAAAGTTAAATTTTCGCCCAAAAATTATTGCATAATCAAGTTGTTGAAACTGATTAATGCTCTTCCGCTTTCTAAACTTTCCTGTGCGAGCAAACGACAATCCTGATATGAACCCCATTTTTTCGTATGATAAAGAGCAATGGCTGCATTTGCGATAACCACTGCGTTTTGATCTGCCGAACCATTTCCCTCCAAAATGTTTTTAAATAGTCCCGCAGATTCCTGAATGGTTGAACCTCCCGAAATATTCTGAGGATCAACAGGATTGAAACCTAAATCTTTTGAAGAATAAATTTCTTCGCCGGTTTTCGTGATGATTTTGCTGTCGCTGGTAAGACTGATTTCGTCATAGCCGTCCAAACCGTGCACCAAAATAAAATCCCGACTGTCTTTTTGCAGCAAATACTGATAAATTCTTGCAATCTCAAGATTGTAAACTCCAATTACTGAAAACTGAGGTTTTGCAGGATTGACCAAGGGACCAAGCAGGTTGAAAAACGTACGTAAACCTAAAGATTTTCTTAAAGCTCCAACCGACTGCAATGCCGGATGAAAATAAGGAGCATGCAGAAAACAGATGTTGGCTTTTTCCAAATCGTGATTTAATTCTTCTGAAGTTTTCTTGAACTGATAACCCAATGCTTCCAACACATTTGAAGAACCGGTAATGGCTGAAGCTCCATAATTTCCGTGTTTGGTCACTTTTTGCCCGGCTCCTGCAACTACAAAACTTGCCAAGGTGGAAATATTGATGGTGTTTTTTCCGTCACCGCCGGTTCCTACAATGTCGATGGTATTTTCGGCTTCGATGTTGACCTGAACTGCCATGCTTAGTAAAGCCTGTCTAAAGCCTTCTAATTCTTCTAAAGTGATATTTCGCATCAGAAAAATACTAACGAAAGCTGTGACTTCAGTTGTGTTGAATTTATTTTGAGCAATTTCAATCATAATCGCTTTTGCTTCCGATTTTGATAAGGTGTGATGATTGAAAAGATATTCTAGTATTTCTTTCATAAGAGTTTTGGGTGTTGAGTTGTTTGTTTTTAGTTTAGATTGGTGTGAAAAAATATTTCTTTCAACAATCAACCAAAAGCAATCAACTATTTAAGAAATTCCTGATAATATGTTCACCATCAGGTGTTAAAATACTTTCTGGATGAAACTGTACGCCATGGACGTCATAGTTTCTGTGCTGCAAAGCCATGATCATTCCATCGTTGTCTGTTGCGGTGATTTCTAATTCTGCGGGAAATTTTTCTGGATTAACAGCCCAACTGTGGTATCTTCCGACCTCAATTTCTTCGGGTAAATCTTTGAATAATTTTACATTATCTCTGATGGTTTTGGAAGACGTTGCTACGCCGTGAAAAATTTCTGTCAGGTTAATCAAGTTTCCGCCGAAAGCTTCTGCGATTGCCTGTTGACCTAAACAAACTCCGAGAATACTTTTTGTTGGAGCGTATTTTTTAATTAAATCCAACAAGATTCCAGCTTCTTCAGGAATTCCTGGTCCTGGAGAAAGGATGATTTTGTCATATTTTTCGATTTCTTCCAATGAAATTTCATCGTTTCGGTAAACGTCAACTGATTGATTCGTGATTTTTTCAATCATCTGAACGAGATTGTAGGTGAAGCTGTCGTAGTTATCGAAGACCAATATTTTGGTTGTTGGTTTTTGGTTTTTGGTTGATAGTATATTTGTCATTTTATTTTTTTCTGTAATAATTAATAAATCCGTTCAATAACTTTTTGCAAAGAATTATTTGTTTTGAAATTGAAGCAAGTTTGTCATCGTTGATAAATTCTAAATCGGATGATAAATAAATTTGTGATTCCAATTCATAAAGAGAGCCTCTTGCAATAAATAAAAAATGTATTGTATCTTTTGATGTGTTTCTACCACAACCTTCTGCAATATTTGAAGGAACGGAAACCGCACATCTTCTCATTTGATTTGTCAATCCAAAAATCTCTTCTTTTGGATAATTTGTTGTCGTATCGTAAACAAGTTTTGTAAGTTTTCTTGCTTCCATCCATACTTCTAAATCTTTGTATTCCATATTTATGTTTTTAAAAAATCGATCAACCAAAATCGATCAACTAACAACTAATTTCTCTGCTTTTTCTACCGCTTTTTTCAGGGCGTTGAGTTTGTTATTCACCTCCTGAAGTTCGTTTTCGGGAACTGATTTTGCGACTAATCCTGCCCCTGCCTGATAAAAAAGAGTGTTATTTTTACTTAAAAACGTTCGGATCATAATTGCCTGATTGCAATCGCCGTTCAGACCAACCATTCCTATGCAACCGCCGTAATATCCACGGGAATCTTTTTCGTATTCGTTGATAAGCTGAAGGGCTTTGTATTTTGGAGCACCACTTAAAGTTCCTTGTGGAAAGGTGTTAGAAACAATGTCAAATGGATTGGTGTTATCTTCCAATTCTGCGGTCACTTCACTGACCATGTGAATCACATGTGAGAAAAGTTGAATTTCTTTCAGCTTGGTTACGGTTACGTTTTTGCCCATTTTTCCTAAGTCGTTTCTAGCCAAATCAACCAACATCGTGTGTTCAGCATTTTCTTTCGGATCTTTTTTTAAAGCTTCTGCAGACTGCAAATCGGTTTCAAAATCACCACTTCTTTTGAAAGTTCCGGCAATGGGATGAATGATGGCTTTGTTGTTTTTAATAATTAATTGACTTTCAGGGCTTGAACCGAATAGTTTGTAATTTCCATAATCGAAGAAGAACAAATATGGAGATGGATTGATATTTCGCAAAGCACGATACACATTAAATTCGTCTCCTTTAAATTTTTGTTCGAATCTTCTGCTCAAAACCAATTGAAAAACATCACCTCTCATGCAATGTTTCTGAGCTTTTTCAACCAATTCTAAATATTCTTCATTAGTAAGATTTGAGGTTTCAAAACCATCTTTTTCAAAAGGATAAACGAGAGCATTTTTATTTTTAATTAAATCCTGTAGCAATCTCATTTCAGATTTTATACCGTCGATCTGATTTTCAATAAAATGCATTTCATCATTAAAATGATTAATGGCAATCACATATTGATATAATCTGTAACGCAAAATAGGGATCTCGACTTCTTTGCTTTGAGGTTTAAATTGAATATTTTCACAAAGTGGAACGGCCTCGAAACTTGTGTATCCAAAAAGGCTTTGTGCAGTTTCTTCAATGGGATCGTTGGTTTTTTCGCATACAAAAGCTTTAGAAAAATCATTGAGTAAATCGGTAACTTTTATGTTTTCCAAAGGCTTTTTCTCCGGATTTTCGTTTGGGAATTTTACTTCAAACTCGTGAAGATTTTTAATTTCAATTCCTGCAATAGCGTTCGCAGCAATAAAAGAAAAATTGTTATCGATATTCTTGGTGTCTGAACTTTCAAGAAGAATGGTATCACGAAATTTATCTCTGATTTGAAGATAAATATTCATCGGAGTTTGCAGGTCTCCGAGTGATTTTCTTGAGGTGGTTTTTATGTTGATTTTGTTGGTAAACATTTTGATAATTTTAAATTTTTTGACAAAAAAAAGACTTCGACGCAATCGTCAAAGTCTCTATATGTTTTTCTATAATATTCTTGTTGTAAATTAACAACACGACAATAGCATCAGACCCGACGAAGAGTTTGATTGCCACCACCAATTTTTGTTAATTGAATTATTCATGGGACAAATGTAAAACTTTTTTTAATATCAGAAATAAAAAATTCAAAAAAATGAAAATTTATTTTTCCAGAAGTTGTAATTCTTGTTTCAGCTCAGTGATTTTTGATTTAAATTGTTCATCATCATACACTTTTACATAATCTTCTAATGCAAGAATATAATCTTTTATAAATTTTATATTGGTTCTGTCGGCTTCATATTTTATTCTTGCAGAATTAACTGGGCGTTGCAGTTCGTACATTCTCAAATTTTTACCTTCCTCAGATTGTTGAAAAAGAATAACAATATTTTTCTCATATCCAGGAATGAATTTCACGGGAAATTCTTTGTCAGGAACCGGAATTCTGATTGCATTTTCTAGAGGATAAATCGCCGCAGACATCGTTGAAAAAAAAGTTTCAACATATTTGCCATCCTGTTTTTTTACAATGGCTTCGTAATCATGAATGTATTGGTCGTTCAAAGTTGAGTTGGTTTCAACATCTGAAGTGATAATTGCCGTGCTTTCGACGCCATATTTATTAAGAAACCAAGCGTTCAGATACTGCCCAGCAAAGCCATTACCAATGGATAAAGGAAGGATAAATATGAGTACCCATGCTTTCCGAGTGACGACAGATAAAAGCCCGAAAAATAAAATAAATATCAATACGGAATAAAAACCATGATGACTAAAGAAAAACAGGATTTTTGATATGATGACCATTTTATTAGTTTTAAAAATCACCCTTAAATATAATCATTATTAATTAACAAAATCTTTAAAAACATGATTTAAAAAAGGAAAGAACTCTCTTATTATAAAACTTTATTTTTATATTTTTGTGATCGAATTAGAAAATAAAGAAATCGTACTTGCGATTCTCTTAAATATAGAAAATAAATAGAAATTTACCTATGAAATCGCCACGACTGGTTTACATTAAAAGATATAAAAAAGGTGGCGATAACATATGACCTTTAAAAATAAATAATATATACATATGAAAAAAGTATTAGCAATCGCATTTATCGGAAGTGTATTCGCAGTCAGCTGTTCAAAAAAAGCTGACAAACCATTACAAGACAGCAATATTATGTTGGAAGAACCTTCAGCTCCGACTGTACCAGCAGATTCTACAGCTAAAACTGAAACTGCACCGGCTGCTGCCGTTCCTGCAGTATCACCATCTACAGATTCTACAGCAACTGCTAAATAATGAAAAAACTGTTTTTAACAGGAATGGTAAGTTTACTTGTTGTTTCCTGTTCTAAAAAAGAAAATTCGGAAATACAGCCATCAGCAGATACTTCTACACCTGTTACAGCCAATGTTTCAGGGCAAAGTTTAATGGAAGCTTCAGATTGTATGGCATGTCATAATGCTGATGAACGTTTGATAGGACCTTCGTACAAAGAAATTGCGGCAAAATATTCTGAAAAGGATATTGAGATTCTTGCCTCAAAAATTATCGAAGGCGGAAGTGGAGTTTGGGGAAGTGTTCCGATGCAGCCTCATCCGCAGATTTCAAAAGAAGATGCAAAAAAAATGGTGGAATATATTCTGTCACAGAAAAAATAATTCATGACCGCTGAAAAATCAGGACTGCACACAAGAAATCTTCACAAAAATTCTTACGATTTTGAACAACTGATTTCCTGTGTGCCAGAACTGAAACATTATGTATTTAAAAATGTTTACGGAAATTTAACCATCAATTTCAGCATTCCGAAAGCGGTAAAATTGCTCAATAAAGCTTTGTTGCAGCATTTTTACAATATTAAAGACTGGGATATTCCTGACGAAAACCTTTGTCCACCCATTCCGGGACGTGCAGATTACATTCATTATATCGCCGATTTATTATCTGGAAATTTAAAAGAAATTCCGAAAGGTTCAGCAATAAAAGGTTTGGATATCGGAACAGGAGCAAATCTTGTGTATCCTTTAATTGCTCATCAATCATACGGTTGGGAAATGTTAGGAACCGATATCAATCAGAAATCTTTAGATAATGCCCAAAAGATTTTAGATGCAAATCTGAGTATTTCTGAAAATATTCAACTAAAATTTCAACCGGATTCAAATTTTATCTTTAAAAATATTCTTAATTCTAAGGATAAATTCACATTCTCAATGTGCAATCCACCTTTTCATGATTCAGAAGAATCTGCGATAAAAGGTAATTTAAGGAAAACAAAAAATCTTAAAAAAGCTAAGGTTCAAAAAGCCAATCTTAATTTCAGCGGACAACAATCTGAGTTGTGGTGCGAAGGTGGAGAACTGGCCTTCATCTCAAAAATGATTGAGGAAAGTGCATTGTATTCTTCTCAAATTCTTTGGTTCACCTGTCTGGTTTCAAAAAAAGAAAATCTTTTCAAACTAAATTCACTTTTAAATAAAATCAAAGCCGTTGACGTGAAAACAATTGATATGGCTCAAGGCCAAAAAGTGAGTAGAATTTTGGCGTGGACGTTTTTCCAAAAAAACAGAAGAAATAGTTTTTAAATTTATTTGGGCAGCTTTTCCGCCTTCCGTTCCCGCTTTTTTGCTCGTCGTTCCTCCTTACAAAAAGAGCTCCACTCAAGTCGGGCTGCGGGTGATTCATTGTCAAAAAATTCCCCTCCTTTGGAGGGGTGGCGAAAATTCAAAAGAATTTTTGACGGGGTGGTTTAAAAATATTTAACTCATCATAACAATTTTAAAGAGGAAATCTTAATCAGTTTTAATAAAATAAAAACTTTTGTGGCTCTTGACTACGTCGAATTTAATGATTTATGGTTTAAGTAAAATTCCAGTTTCATAAACGCTTAAAATTCACTATTTTTGCAATTCGAAAAAATTGAATTATAATGCAATTATCAGAACAGGAAATCATTAGAAGAGAAAAGCTGACTAAGCTTGTTGAAATGGGAATCAACGCATTCCCGGCGGAAGAATACGTTATTACAGATACTACAGAATCTATAAAACAGAATTTTTCTGAAAGTAAACAGGTGAAGATTGCGGGCAGATTGATGTCTCGCCGTATTCAGGGGAAGGCTTCTTTTGCTGAATTGCAGGATTCTACAGGGAAAATTCAGGTGTACTTCAACAGAGACGAAATCTGTACAGGAGAAGACAAAACTTTATACAATGAAGTTTATAAACATCTTTTAGATATTGGTGATATCATCGGTATCGAAGGAGAATTGTTCACCACTCAAGTTGGGGAAAAAACGGTTTTGGTGAAAAATTTTACGTTGCTTACCAAAGCATTGCGTCCGCTTCCACAAGCAAAAACTGACGAAAACGGAGTGGTGCATGATGCTTTCAATGATCCTGAAATGAGATATAGACAGCGTTATGTCGATTTAACGGTGAATCCGCAAGTGAAAGAAATTTTCGTGAAAAGAACAAAGCTGTTCAATGCAATGAGGACTTTCTTCAATGACGCAGGTTATTTTGAAGTTGAAACTCCAATTTTGCAGTCAATTCCTGGTGGAGCTGCTGCAAGACCATTTATTACGCATCACAATGCTTTAGATATTCCTTTATATTTAAGAATTGCGAACGAATTGTATCTGAAAAGATTAATCGTTGGTGGTTTTGACGGAGTTTATGAATTCTCGAAAAACTTCAGAAATGAAGGAATGGACAGAACTCATAACCCAGAATTTACCGCAATGGAAATTTATGTAGCCTACAAAGACTACAACTGGATGATGGATTTCACCGAGAAATTACTGGAATTCTGTGCAACTTCTGTGAACGGAAATTCAGAATCAACTTTTGGCGAACATACAATTAGCTGGAAAGCTCCTTATCCTAGAGTTTCGATGACTGATGCCATTATCAAATATACAGGTTTCGACATTACAGGAAAGTCTGAGCAGGAATTGTTCGATTTTGCAAAATCTATCGGCATCGAAGTGAATGAAACGATGGGTAAAGGAAAATTAATCGATGAAATTTTTGGTGAAAAATGTGAAGGAAACTTCATTCAGCCGACTTTTATTACTGATTATCCGATTGAAATGTCACCTTTAACCAAGAAACATAGAAGCAAAGAAGGTTTAACCGAGCGTTTTGAATTAATGGTTTGTGGTAAAGAAATTGCCAATGCTTATTCAGAGTTAAATGACCCGATTGATCAGAGAGAACGTTTTGAAGAGCAGTTGAAATTATCTGAAAAAGGTGATGATGAAGCAACAGGATTTATTGATGAAGATTTCCTGAGAGCTCTAGAATACGGAATGCCGCCAACTTCAGGTTTAGGAATCGGAATGGACAGATTGATTATGTTCTTAACCAACAATCCTTCAATTCAGGAAGTATTGTTCTTCCCACAAATGAGACCTGAAAAATTGGTTCCTCAAATTGAATTGGGAGAAGATGAGCATTTGATTCTTGATATTTTGAAATCAGGTGAGCAAATTGCTTTGGCTGAAGTGAAAACGATGAGTAAATTATCCGGTAAAAAATGGGATAAAGCTTCTAAAACTTTAACGAAAGGAGGCTTAGTAAAAGTAGAAAAGATTGATGAAAATGTTTTGATGAAGCTGGTTTAAAATCAATTAGAAATAAATAAGTATAAAAAAGCGAACTTTAAGTTCGCTTTTTTCATTTTTATGTGATTAATTTTTATTAATTTTGCTCTTAGGAAAAACACACCTAAGATGAAAAAAATAATTACGGCAATTCTTGCCTGCAATTTGGCATACTCTTATGCGCAAATTAACTTAACCCCAGATTCTAATTTCGGAAACAATAGCATTGTAGATCTAGGATCTAATCTAAGTAGAATTCTTTCTTACCGTTTTTTTAATGATAAGATTATGATTCAGAACTATGATTTAACAAATCCAAATTTTACGTATTCCAGAATTTCAATGCTGAATAATGATGGGAGTTTATATACAAATTTTGGAACTGGTGGCTCATTTCTTTTACCAACCAGTTATAATGGTAACAACGATGCCGATTTTGTACATCATCTCAACTCATCCTATATCCTGATGATTTCTGGTAGAAAATATTTATATAATGGAACTTTAGATCAAACCTATGGTAACAACGGTCAGACCCAGATGTATCCTGAAGAGATTTATCGTAAAGTGCTGCCGAACGGCAAATTACTGATTAGAACCATCAATAATTTTTATCAATATACCTCAACAGGGAACTTAGATACGGCTTTCGGGAATAATGGAAGTGTTTCTACAAATAATCTTTTAACAAACTACTACTATCCTGTTTTTGATTATCAGGATAATTTCGTTCCCTTAAACTCGGATAATTCAGTTTTAGAATATGATGGTAATTATGGAACATTTAGAAAGATGAATTATTATACCGGAAATTATGATGTCAATTTTGGTATCGATGGAAATGGTCAGTATTCAATTGGAGGTTCAGGTACTGTTATGAAATTTTATGTTTTAAGTGATCATTCCTCAATTAATTATTTATTTGACAGTAATAATCTGAATTCGAAATTTTTAACCAGAACATTATCAACAGGAATGTTAGATTCGGCTTTGGGCAATAATGGCAAAATTGATTTGCCAGAAAACATAAACGGTGTTAATTTATTGTATAATCAGGATTTTGCAGTTGTCAACGAAAGTAATTACGTTATCCCTGTTTTTGATGATAGTTATCCGAAAAAGATGTATCTCGCCAATTTTAATAACAATGGATTAAGTACAATCAACAGTCAGAATCTTTTAGATACTGGTATTACCACGGCTATGGTGAATCCTGATGACAAAGTATTTATTTCGGTGAAAGATGGTTACCTCTATCTTTTTGTAAACCCGACTATTATCAAAAGATATTTGATATCAGAAAATGTACTTTCTGCAAACGAAACTAAAGTAAATGCACAACTTAGCTTTGCTAATCCCTTTAAAAACGAACTAAATTTAATTACGGATGAGAAAATAAAATCTGTAGAAATGTATGATGAAAGCGGACGTATGGTTTTGAAAAAGAATACCAAGAAAAATATTGATACATCAGATTTAGAAAAAGGAATTTATTTCATAAAAGTAGTTACGGAATCGAATAAAGTAATTTACAAAAAAGGAATTAAGAACTAAAATTAAATTAATCGTAAATCCTGAAAATTTTTCAGGATTTTTATTTTGCATAAACTATAAATAAATATTTCTCGTTGTTCAGAAAAAACTTAATGAAAACTCTCATATTTTTATTTCTGTTTTTCATTTCGGTTACAGTGAATTCTCAAATGATGAGTTCAATATATTTTCAAAACAACAGCTATGAACTAAATCCTGAATCTAAACAAAAACTGGATAGTTTAGCACAGTTGAAATTTAGCTTAAAATTCAAAATTTATGGAAATTGTGATTCTTCCGGAACCAATGAATACAATAGCAAACTTTCGGAAAACCGTGCAAATACAGTTCGTAATTATCTTCAGAATAAAATTTCAGAAAATATTCAATTAATCAGTGCTATTGGTTTAGGTGAAGAGAAACAAGTTAATGATAACAGTACCGACGAATTGCGTGGCAAAAACCGTAGAGTTGATATTTTTGTTGAAAAAACTTTTGCTTCAGGAGAGAAAATTTCAAGAAACATTTTGCCGAGTTTTTTAAGCATAGAAATTTCTAAAATGAAAGTGAAAGATACTTTTGCCCTTCCACGTGTCAATTTTGTTGGCGGTCGTCATATTTGGCTTCCGGAAGGACAGTCTGAGATTGTAAAACTTTTAAAAATTCTCAAAGAAAATCCAACATTAGAAATCGAGTTGCAAGGACATATTTGCTGTGATTATGAAAATTTTGATGGCGAAGATTTAGATTTAAAAACATTCAATCTTTCGTTTACCAGAGCCAATGCAATTAAAGAGTTTTTATTGAAAAACGGAATCGATTCCAATCGAATTACAGCAAAAGGACTTGGTCATCTCAATCCGGTCGCATATCCCGAAGAAACAGAATTGGATAAAACCAAAAACCGAAGAGTGGAATTGGTTTTAATAAAAAAATAATGTTCTGATTTTATATAACTAATTATCTTTAATAGATTATATTTTTTACCACAAAAGAATCAAAAGGAATGATTGAAAGAAGAGGAATTCAGAAGTTTACAAAATATTTCATCTCCTATTTTGCTAGCTTTTGAAAAGCTTATAACATGCTAAAACCTGTTGATGCTTTTGCGGCTAAATAAAAATATTTTAAAATTATTTCTTTGATGCTTTTGAAAATGAAAACATTAAATAAAATAAGAACGGTAAAATAAATAATGAACCCAATAGTAAAGCCCACCCTAAAGCAGAAATGGTTTTGAGAGAGGCAATATGTTCTATTAATGAAAGGCGCTGTCCGTTTCCCAGTAAAATAATATCCGGATTATGTTGATAGGTTGCTGCCACTAAAATCATAATGATTTGAAATCCTGCCAAAGCTCTTACGGGAAGTAGTTTTTTCTTATGCATCGCTCTTAAAATTAAACCTAAAGCAACGGTTGCAAAACTAATAGACATAACCCCAAGATATTTTGAGAAAATCCATTTTGTTAAAGGAATGTCAGAAAGATATGCTGCTAAAAATACCAACAAACCGGTAATGACCACAAAAATCATCGTTTGATGCGATTTATTAATCATTAATTCTAATTCCAATCTATCGCTGGTTTCCCGTAAAGAAAAAATTGAGGCCAAATAGGCACAAAGTGAAACGGTAAACAAGCCCACTGCAACACCAAACCAATTGAGCCAGCTGAAAACATACAAGTCTAAAAAGTTATTTGCATCAGGATTGATCGATTGCGAAACAGTTGCAGCAGCAATTAAACCTAAGAAAAAAGGTGTTAAAAGACTTGCGTAATAGAAAATCTGAGTATAAATAATCTGCCATTGATCTTCCACTGCATCGTAATGTCTGAAAGTAAATGCTGTACCTCTTGCGATAATCCCAACCAGCATTAATACTAACGGAATGTGTAGGTAAGTCGACAAGGTGGTGTAGATTTCAGGAAATCCTACAAACAGAATTACAATCGCAATGATTAACCACATGTGATTGGCTTCCCAAACAGGAGCAATCGACTCGTACATGATTTTTTCGGTGTATTTTCTGTTTTTCTTTTTGGTCATTAATTCTACGATTCCGGCTCCGAAATCAGCCCCGCCTAAAATTACGTAAAGACATACGGAAAGCCATAGAAAACCAATTACAACGTAGATCATGATTTTTTGTTTTTAGAATTAAACTGAGGATCTGTAGGATCGTAAAGTCTCGGTACCATTTGTATTTGTCTTCTCAAAAGAAAAATAATAATTAATGACAATGAAATAAAAATAGCCGTAAAAAAATAAAATGAATACTGAATTCCCGGCATTGGTGTAACGGCGTCAACGGTTTTCATAATTCCATAGATAATCCAGGGCTGTCTTCCGACTTCAGTGACTGTCCAGCCAGCTTCTAAAGCAATATATCCGAAAGGTGTTGCAAAAAGAAACGTTTTTAGCAGCCAGTTTTTATTAAGCCAATCTTTTTTGAAAAAGAAAGCATAGAGATACAGACTTCCAATGCAAATCATCACGACTCCGAAGACAATCATAATCTGGAAAGCGTAATGTACAATTGCAACAGGTGGCCATTCGTCTCTCGGGAAATCATTCAGTCCTTTTACTTCAGCATTAAAGTCATTACTCACCAAAAAGCTTAAAACTTTTGGGATTTTTAAAGCATATTTAATCTCTCCTTTTTCTTCATCAGGAATTCCTCCCAATACAAAAGCTGCACCCTTTTCAGTTTCAAAATGCGCTTCCATTGCAGCTAATTTTATAGGTTGTCTTTCCGCAACAGATTTTGCGGCAACATCACCACTTAAAGGTGCACCAAAAGCACCAATCATCGCAAAAGCAGCAGCAATTCTAAACGCTTTGGTATGAAATTCAACATTCTTTTTTCTCATAATTAAAAAAGCATGAACTCCTGCAACCGCAAATCCGGTTGCACAAAAAGCAGCAACCATCATATGCAAAGCCTGTGGAAACCAAGCGTCATTAAACATTGCTTTTATAGGATCTATATTGATGTATTGTCCATTGATGTAATCAAACCCTGTTGGTGAATTCATCCATGCATTCGCAGCAACAACTAAAATTCCTGAAGCCAAACCGCTTAAGCCAACTAAAAACCCACAAAACCAGTGAAACCATTTATTAAATTTATCCCAACCGTAAAGAAAAAATCCGATGGCGATGGCTTCAATGAAAAATGCTGTTCCTTCAAGAGAAAATGGCATTCCGAAAATAGGACCGGCGTGCTTCATAAATCCAGGCCAAAGAAGTCCCAATTCAAATGAAAGCATCGTTCCCGAAACCGCTCCGGTGGCAAATAAAATTGCAACCCCTTTACTCCATGCTTTGGTAAGACCTTTATAGATTTCGTTGCCGGTTTTCAGATATTTCCAATGGGCAAATGCCATTAAAAATGGCATCACCATTCCGACGCAGGCAAAGATGATATGAAACCCTAAAGAAAGTGCCATTTGAGCTCGTGCAGCAATGAAATCATCCATAATATTAATTTTTCACCTGAAAGTTACGTATAAAATTATGGTAACATTATATGATTTAAAACATTGCAATTATTTGAACGATGCGTTGTAACTTTATTGTCTTTTTTGATTTAGACTGAACTCTTTTTTTTTAGGATTAATTCTGATATTTTTAGATGGAATTAACTTTGATAAGTCGAAAAAAATCACGATATTTGTGGGTCTTTGCATTAAGCAAATATTTCAATTTTATATGAGTCAAAAACAATATACAGCTAGCAGTATCCAGGCATTAGAAGGCATGGAGCACGTTCGTCTAAGACCATCTATGTACATTGGTGATGTAGGAGTAAGAGGTCTTCATCATTTGGTTTATGAAGTAGTAGATAACTCTATCGATGAGGCACTTGCAGGCCATTGCGATACAATATTAGTAACAATTCATAAGGGAGAAGGTATCTCTGTTAAAGATAACGGTAGAGGAATTCCCGTAGATTTGCATGAAAAAGAGCAAAAATCGGCTTTAGAGGTTGTAATGACCAAGATCGGAGCGGGTGGAAAGTTCGATAAAGATTCGTACAAAGTTTCCGGAGGTTTGCACGGTGTAGGGGTTTCTTGTGTGAATGCACTTTCAACCCTATTGATTGCAACCGTAAGCCGTGACGGTAAATTATACCAACAAAAATATTCTGAAGGAAAAGCTTTGGCAGATGTTGCTGAAATTGGTACAACTGATGAGAGAGGAACTGAGGTTTTCTTCCAACCGGATGGTACTATTTTCCAGGAATTGGTTTATAATTATGATACCCTTGCAGCGAGAATGCGTGAGCTTTCTTTTCTGAACAGAGGAATCACAATCACTTTGGTTGACGAAAGAGAACCAAACGAAGACGGATCTTTCGCTTTTGAAGTCTTCCATTCTGAAGGTGGTTTAAAAGAATTCGTAGAGTTCATCGATGGAAACCGTGAAGCAATCATGGAAAACGTAATTTTCATGGAAGGTGAAAGAGACGATATTCCTGTAGAAGTTGCGATGCGTTATAATACTTCTTTCAGCGAAAATCTTCACTCATACGTTAATAATATCAATACCCATGAGGGTGGAACTCACTTAGCAGGTTTCAGACGTGCTTTGACGAGAACATTGAAGAAATATGCTGATGATTTAGGAATTCCTGCAAAAGAAAAAGTGGAAATTACCGGAGATGATTTCCGTGAAGGTTTGACGGCTGTAATTTCTGTAAAAGTAATGGAGCCTCAGTTTGAAGGTCAGACTAAAACCAAATTAGGTAACTCTGAAGTTTCCGGTGCGGTTGACAAGATTGTAGGTGAAATGTTGACCAACTTCTTGGAAGAAAATCCTAATGAGGCTAAAATCATTGTTCAGAAAGTTGTTTTAGCTGCAAAAGCAAGACAGGCTGCGAAAAAAGCCCGTGAAATGGTTCAGAGAAAATCTCCTATGGGAGGTTCTGGTTTACCGGGAAAATTATCTGACTGTTCATCAAAAGATCCTGCAGAATCTGAACTATTCCTAGTTGAGGGAGACTCGGCAGGTGGAACTGCAAAACAGGGGAGAGACAGACATTTTCAGGCGATTCTTCCGTTGAGAGGTAAAATTTTGAATGTTGAGAAATCAATGCTTCACAAAGTGTACGATAACGAAGAAATTAAAAATATTTATACTGCACTTGGAGTTTCTGTAGGAACTGAAGAAGATAGCAAAGCCTTGAATATGGCTAAGTTAAGATACCATAAAGTAGTGATCATGACCGATGCGGATATTGATGGTTCTCACATTTCTACTTTGATTCTGACGTTCTTCTTTAGATTTATGAAAGAAATGATCGAAAACGGATATATTTATATTGCACAACCTCCTTTATATCTATTAAAGAAAGGAAACAAGAAAATATATGCTTACAACGAAAAAGAACGTGAAGAATTGACTTTAGAAATGGCTCCGGACGGAAAAGGTGTGGAAGTTCAGCGTTATAAAGGTCTTGGGGAAATGAACCCGGAACAGCTTTGGGAAACCACATTGAATCCTGATCACAGAATTTTAAAGCAGGTAACGATTGATAATGCTGTTGAAGCAGATTCAGTTTTCTCTATGTTGATGGGCGATGAAGTTCCACCAAGAAGAGAGTTTATCGAAAAAAATGCAAAATATGCTAAGATTGATGTTTAATCATTCTTTTTAAATAATATCTCAAAGACTCCATTTTTTATGGAGTCTTTTTTATTTTAAAATCTAATAATTCTCATATTCATGATTATTTTTTTTAACATTTTCTTAAGATTTTTTTATATTTTTGGAAAAAAAATAACGATGATGAAATTATGGTGTGTAGGAGCATTTTCTTTAGCTTCTTTTTACTATGCACAAAGTTATCCGGTATCTGAAATTAGTGATGCATTAAAAAAGAATGCAAGTGCTGTCATTAGAAACGAAAGTACAATTCTGGAGATCAATAAAGTGGACGAAATCGTTTATCGAAATTCTTCAGCAATTACAGTAATCAACAAAGATGCAGTTGGCTTTTCGCTTCCCAAAATATATTATGAAAAAGGAAATACGGTTTCGAATGTCAAAGTAACAGTATATGATGAAAAGGGAGTTAAAATAAAAAGCTATTCTAAAGGTGATTTTACCGATGTTGCAGCCAATTCGCAGGGTTCATTTTATTCTGATAACAGAGTAATGTATTTATCTTATACACCCACAAGTTATCCTTATACCATTGAGTTTAGTTATGATCAAAAAGATCAGAATACGGTCTTTATTCAAGATTTTACACCTTATAATGATTTTAATATTTCTTTACAGAAAAGCAGTTTTAAAGTTATCAATAAATCAGGAATCAATTTCCGCTCGAAGACTTATGATTCACCTTTCGGGTTTGCTTCTGTAAATATTTCAGAAGAGGATGGTGGGAAATTGTATACTTATCAAAATATTCCGGCAATTGATCAGGAAGATATGGTTCCAAGTCCTAAAAAAATACTCCCCAAAGTAAGTTTTTCTTTGGATCAGTTTAATTTGGTTGGGAAAAAAGGGAATATCACAACCTGGAAAGATTTCGGTTTATGGTATTATAATAATCTTTTGACACCGGTTTCTGTTTCTACTCCGCAAATAAAATCTGAAATTACCGCGCTTAATCTTTCGGGATCTACGGAAGAAAAAGTGAAGAAGATCTATCAATATATGCAAAGCAAAACACGATATGTTTTCGTAGCCTTGGGAATTGGAGGTTGGCAACCGATGATGCCGGATGAAGTTCAGAAAAAAGGATATGGTGATTGTAAAGGTCTTACCAATTACATGAAAACGCTTTTGGATGAAGCGGGAATAAAATCTTATTATGTAATTATTAATTCTAATTCTTCACCGATAAGTTTTGATATTGATTTTCCAAAAATGGGAGGGAATCACGTGATTTTGGTTATTCCAACAGAAAAAGGAAATATTTGGTTGGAAAATACATCTCAGGAAATGGCCTATAATCATTTAAGTTTCAGTACAACTGATAGGAATGTTTTGGCTGTAAAACCTGATGGAATCGAAATTATGGAAACTCCAAGTTATTCTTCACAGCAAAATAAAGAAATACAGGTTTTAAATATTCAGTTAAATCCAGATAAAACGATTACGGGGAGTGGTAAATTTACTTATACCGGAAATCAGTATGATTTTAATTTAGTATTTGCTGGATTAGGGCAGGCTGAAAAAAATAATACCATAAAGAATACACTTTCTACATTAGATTTTGAAAAAGTTGAGATGTATGATTTCAAAAATAATAGAGATTTGGCAACAATCGATTTTGATTTGAATTTTAAAGCTGTTAATTATTCTAAAATGGTAGGTTCTAGTTATATTTTCAGAGCTGTTCCTATTTATACGAATGCTAGATACCATCAGGATGAAAACAGAAGTCTTCCTTTTGAAAATCGCTTTTCTTACGAAGACGAATATGAGATTATTTATAAGCTTCCCGCAGGATATATCATTGAAGAAATACCGGAAAACGGAAATGTAAATTCAGAATTTGGTACTTATAAAATTTCTTTTGAAAAGAAAGAAGATAAACTTATTGTAAAAAGGTTTTTCCAAATGAAAAAAGGGCTTCATTCTAAAGATAAATACAATGACTATGTAAGTTTCAGAAAAAAAGTAATGAATGCTGATAACTCAAAAATTTTAATTTCAAAAAAATCATAAATGAAAAATATAATAACCATATTTTCTGTGTTTTGTATAAATACAGCTCTTTTTGCGCAGAATCAACAGTTCCTGAAGATACCTAAGTTTAATAAAGATGATCTTAAAAAAGAGAAATCAGAGATTGATCCGAAAGCTCCTGCAGAAATATTGTATCGATCCATACATTATCGTATAGATAATAGTACAGGAAATCTTATAAAAGAATATACGTATCGCGTAAAAATTTACGAAAAAGATAAATCTGAAGATTGGCACAATCTTGAAGTTCCTATTTTTGATAACAATTCTGGAGACCGCGAAGTTTTAAATAATATGAAAGCTTTAGTGTATAATTTGGAAGGGGATAAAGTTGTGGAAACTAAAGTTGACAAAAGTTCAAAGTTCAAATCAAAAGAAAATAAATATAGTACAGTTAATAAATATGCCTTTCCAGGAATAAAAAATGGTTCTATTATAGAATATCACTATGAAGTTTCTTCACCATTTGTGTATGAAATTCCTTTGATTTATATAGAGCTAGATACTCCTTCCGTTTACACAGAGTATGTTTTTGATACACCAATACAAATGTCTTATAGTGTAGATTTTACAGGAAGTTTAGTTCCGAAATATAAAATCATGAAAGAAGATATAATGTATGGCGCACAATATAAGACTTATAGATTCGGTTACGATAATCTGAAAAGTTTTAAGACTGAAAAGTATGTGAAAAATAATGATAATTACAGAACAAAAATAAGAGCTGAGCTTCATTCAACTTATTTTGGGAATAATCTTAAAATGTATACTTCCACTTGGGAAGATATTAGAAAGAAACTTTGGGATCATGATGATTTTGGGTCTCAGTATAAAAAAGACAAATTAGTAAAAGAGATTTTACCTAAAGGAGTTCTTGACGATAAAGATGACTTGTCAAGAGCTAATATAATTTTAGATTATGTGAAAACCAATTTTACTTGGAATCAAAATAATGGAATTTATGCAGAAAACGGAATAAAAGATCTTATCAAGGCTAAGACAGGAAATGATGCTGATCTTAACTTGATGTTAATAGCAATGTTCAGAAGTGCAAACATTACAGCATATCCGATTCTTATTTCTACAGTAAGAAATGGATATTTAAATTTAACATTTCCGAATCTAGGTAATTTTAACTATGTGATTGTAGGAGCAGAAATCAACAAAACATTTTATCTTTTTGATGCAACGTCGAAACAGTCACAAGCAAACCTTTTACCATCACGAGTATGGAATGACAATGGGCTTTTAGTGAAAGATGATAAGGCAGATGTAATTAGTCTTTTTAATTCAAAAATGAGTTATGGTTCTCATCTTACTAAAGCAAAAATCAATGATGATGGTACAATAAGTGGAACATATGAAGACAAAGATGCAGGACTTCTTGCTTTGAATGCTAAGGAAAGCTATGATGAAAATCCTGATAAGTATAAAAAACAATACAAAGAAAGTTACTCGATAGATTTTTCAGATATTAATTCTGCAGTTTTAAGCAACGGTGATTTTGAATCTAAAATGAAATTTTCTTCTAATAATTTAATTGATAATGTAGGGAAAAAGAAAATTTTTAATCCGTTGTTATTCCTTCATCAGTCTTCTAATGGTTTTGATGAAACGGAAGAGAGAAAATACATGATTAATTTTGTTTCACCTTATGTAAGAACTAAAAAAGTAGAACTTGAAATTCCTGAAGGTTACACGGTTGCAGATTTACCAAAAAGTAAAAAGATTACAACGGATGACAAAGAAATCTCTTATTCTTATATTGTAGAAAACAAAGACAATAAAATTACCGTAACATCGGAAGTCAAAATTGCAAGTGCAGACTATCCTAAAGAATACTATCCAGCATTCAAACAAATCTGGAAAGTAATCTCAGATTCTGAAAGCCAGGTAATGAGTTTGATTAAAAAATAATCGATTATTTATACAAATTTTAAAAACCATTCATTTTGTGAATGGTTTTTGCATTCTAGTTGAAAAATAAACTATTATGAAAAATAAAGTTGTAGTAATATTACTTTCTGGTGCTTTCCTTTTGTCTGCCTGTAAAAAGACAGGCTCAAAAACAATTGAGACAAAAACTGAAAGTAAAAGTCTCGAAAAATTTATAGTAGATTCTCTTAAAGTAAATGATTCTGTAAAAATTAATGATAAACTGTCTATCAATTACGCTTCAAGAGTATTGGTTTTCCCTACTTTAAAAGATAAAGCCCTTTTAGACAGTATTTATTATGATAAAACTGGGATTACAGATTACTCAAAACAAGGCTTACAAAGTTTTTTAGATAAAGATAAAACTGAATTTTATGCATCAGTAAAAGAAGACAGTAAAGAATGGATTTCGGATATACAAAATCCTCAAACTTGGGAAGCTGGTTCGTTTATGAAGCTGATTTCACAAAATGACGATTTTCTTCAGATTGAATATTTACATACTTCGTATCAAGGTGGAGCGCATGGTAATTATTCTTTCGATGCACGAGTTTTTGATTTAAAAAACAATAAGAAATTAAATTTAAAAGACATCACCACAATACCTAAAGCAAGACTGGAAGAACTTTTAATGAAGAATATTGACAAACTTCCAAGTGGAACGACCGATTCTGATGGCCCGGTTAAAAATTCAGATATGCTTTTGGTAGATGTAATTCCGGCAAATAAAGATTTTTATTTTGATGAAAAGAACTTATATTTCCATTACAGCCCATATGAAATTGCAGCTTTTGCAGCGGGAGATATTATAATTCCGGTCTCTTGGAAAGAGCTCGATGGAACAATTAACCCAGAATTTAAAAAGAGAATGAAAATTAACTAATATTAATGCTTCCAAATCAGGAAGCATTTTTTACTTTTGTGGCAATGGAAAGAGTAGCTTTTATCATTAATCCTTTTTCGGCAAAAAAAAATTACCAGCCATTTCTGAACGAACTTAAAAATAAGGTACAAAATCCTTTGTACTACATTTCTGAGTCTATTTTAGGGACTGATGATTTTATCCAAACACATTTTGATGAGGTTGATTTTTTTGTGGCTATCGGAGGTGACGGCACGATTTCCACGGTCGCTAAAAATCTGATTAATACCGATAAAGTTTTGGCTATTTTTCCGGCTGGATCGGGAAATGGATTTTCTAATGAAACACAATTCAGCAAAAATTTAGATGAATTATTAGATAAATTAAAGGCAAAAAAATCTCGTAAAATAGATACTTTTACGGTGAACGACAGACTTTCTATCAATGTTTCAGGAACTGGTTTTGATGGGAAAGTGGTTAAAGAATTTGAAAAAACCAACCGCGGATTTAAAAATTATATTAAAGTTTCTTTGAAGACTTTTTTTAATTATAAACCGATTAAGCTTAAATTTTTTGACGAAAATTATAAGCAGTACAACGGGAAGTATTTGATGGTTAATATTGCAAATACCCGTCAATTTGGTAACAATGCTTATATTGCGCCGATGGCGAGTAAAAGTGACGGTTTGGTTGATATGGTTTTGGTGAAAAAATTTCCGTTGACCTATTCGCCGCTTTTTGCATTCAGAATGTTCACGAAAAAACTGAAAGGAGATGACTATATCACTTATCTTCCGGTTTCAGAAATAGAGTTTAAAGTAAATACTAAAAACTGGCATCTCGATGGAGAATTCAACAAAATAAAATCTCCGATTCATGTGAAAGTTCAGCCTTCAAGCCTGAATATTTTAATTTAAAATCATTGTAAAATAAAAAGTCTTCCATGAAGAAGGCTAAAAACACAAATGATGAAAAAATTATCATTACAATAATAATGTATTACAAAGTAAATACTTAGAAAGTATATATTTTCATGGTTTTAATCATATAGAATGAAAAAAATACACCTTAATCTTCATTTTTTATGGTTTTGTGAAGTGCAATTCGGTTTCCTTCACTGTCTTCAAATTCGGCAACGGCAAAACTGTGTTTCTCATTAATTGTTTTTTATCTAATTTTTTTCCAATTAGCTACAACTACAGTTGCTACATAATTTCCGATAACATTGGTTAAAGCACGACATTCACTCATCAATTTATCGATTCATAAAATCAAAATCATTCCTGCAATCGGAATTTCAGGAACCAAAGACAAAGTTGCAGCTAAAGTTACGAAACCAGCTACTGTAAATCCTGCAGCTTACATTGCCACTAAAAGAAGCGTCAGTTGTTTTTTCGATTGAAAGATTAATATTTAAACCTGTTTCAGGTTGAATGGTTTCAGATTTAAAATAGAAAGATGAAAAATTATGCGCTAATTCACAATTTTGTTTTCCCATCGTATTCAAAATATTTATTTTTGCTTTAAATCAAATAATAATAAATAAAAATGGAGTCCTATACGGAAAAAATATTAATTACAGGTGCTTTAGGGCAAATCGGAACTGAGTTGACGAATAGATTGGTAGAGATACATGGAGCTGATAATGTGGTGGCTTCGGGTCTTGATAGATGGCAAAAAGGTCTTACTTCTGCCGGACATTACGAAAGAATGGATGTTACCAACACACAATTGGTAAAACAGGTCATCAAAGATTACGAAATTACAACAGTGTATCATTTGGCTTCTCTTTTATCAGGAACATCAGAAAAGCAGCCAATTTTCGCTTGGAAATTAAATCTTGAACCACTTCTTCATTTTTGTGAACTGGCGAAAGAAGGCTTGCTTAAAAAGATTTTCTGGCCAAGTTCTATTGCTGTTTTCGGAAAAGGAATTCCAAAAGAAAATGTAGGTCAGGATGTAGTTTTGAATCCTACAACAGTTTACGGTATTTCTAAAATGGCGGGAGAAAAATGGTGCGAATATTATTTTGATAAATATGGAGTAGACGTAAGAAGTATCCGTTATCCTGGTTTAATTTCCTGGAAAACTCCTGCAGGTGGAGGAACTACAGATTATGCAGTTGAAATTTTCTATGAAGCGATTGAAGAAGGAAAATATACAAGTTTTATTTCTGAAAATACAGGAATGCCGATGTTGTATATGGATGATGCGATCAATGCAACTTTACAGTTAATGGATGCTCCAAAAGAAAGCCTTACAGTTCGTTCTTCTTATAATTTGGGTGGAATGTCTTTCACTCCGAAAGAATTGGCTCAGGAGATTAAAAATGAGATTCCTGAATTTGAAATTGACTATAAACCGGATTTCAGACAGGCGATTGCAGATTCTTGGCCGGCTTCCATTGATGATTCTGTTGCTAAAAAAGATTGGGGATTATCTTATAATTTTGGAATTTCTGAGATGTCGAAAGATATGATCAAAAATTTAAAAATAAAATTGAATAAAAATTAATTAAACTAAAGTATTGATTAGATTAGTCTAACAGTTTATTAATAATTAATTTTATCTAAAATTATACTGAATGATATTGCTCACTTTTAACATTGTAAATTTTGAGGCTGGAACTAAAAACAGCATCGTTATTTCTGATGATGAAAGATTGAAAATTACCGAAAGTAATACCAGAGCAATTCTCAGAATTTTAGATCTTCACGATATAAAAGCAAGTTTTTTTGTAGAGATTTCTATTGCAGAAAAACTTCAAAATTTACTAAAAGCAATTTCTGCTCAAGGGCATGAAATTGCTTTTTACAATAAAGATTCGAGTCTCGAAAAAATCGATGAAGTAAAAAAATCGACTCAGGAATTTCTTGAAAAACAAATCAAAGGAATTCGCCAAAAAGACAGCCAGTTTTCTTTGGAAGAATTAAAATCAATCGGTTTTAATTATATCTCAAATATTGATCACGCTGATATTCTGTTTCCTTTTAAGCGTTTAAAAAGAACCTCTGAAATTATCGAAGATAACGGATTGAGTATTGTTCCGGAAAGTATTTCGCCATACAGTCAGTTGCCTTATAATGACTTTGTTTTTCAGATTTTACCAATGCAGTATTACCAGAATATGGTTTTTGAAACGCTTAAAAATGATGATTTTGTTTTGGTGTATCTCGATTCTTGGCAGTTCACCAATATCAATAAGTATCAGTTTAAAGTTCCATTTTACCGAAGTTTTTATTTAGGAAAAAAAATGGAGGATAAACTGGAAGCTTTTCTTTCATGGATTAATGAAAAGGAATTGGCGACCTCAAGAATGAAGGATTATATTTTTTAGATAGGTTGTAGGAATTAGGTTTTAGGGCTTAGTTAAAACCTTAAACTTTGAACTTTTTATCCCAATTCAAAAAGCGTAATTTCCGGTAAAACACCAACTCTTCCGGGATATCCCAAAACTCCGAAACCTCTGTTTACATACAGTAATTTTCCTTCACTTTCGTACAAATCTGCCCATTTTGGATAGCGGTATTGTACAGGAGACCATTTTATATTTTTTAAATCTAAACCAAACTGCATTCCGTGTGTGTGTCCTGAAAGTGTCAAATGAACATCAATAGGATGTTTTTTCACTACATAATCAAAATGAGTAGGGTCGTGGCTCATTAATATTTTAGTGGCGTTTTGTGGAACGTTTTCCAGAGCTTTATCAATATCTCCATATTGTGGAAATGGTTTTAATCCCCAGTTTTCAACCCCTAAAATATAGATGTTTTCTCCGTTTTTTTCAATAATTCTGTTTTCATTACGAAGCAGATCAAAACCGGCCTGTCTTTGATAATCAATTAAGGTTTCAAGGTTTTTATTTTGTTCATCCTTAGAATTCCATTTTACATAATCGCCGTAATCATGGTTTCCTAAGACAGCGAATTTCCCATCTTTCGCTTTAATTTTAGAAAATAAAGGAATAAATGGCTTGAATTCATCTGCAACATTATTTACCATATCTCCTGTAAATAAAACTAAGTCTGGATTTTGCTCATTAATTAAATCAATGGCGTGTTGCAATTTACTCGGATCAGAAAAACTTCCGCTGTGAACATCGGAGATTTGAATGATTTTATATTCTTTAAAACTTTTGGGAAGATTAGCGAATTTTACTTTTACTCTTCTTACTTTATGACGGTATTTCCCAAACGTAATTCCGTCTATGAAAAGTGCAGAAAGTACTCCGCCAAAACCTAATCCCATTAAGCTTAAAAACTTCCTTCTTTCTGGGAAGAAATTCTCAGTAGGTTTTGTTAATCCTACCAAATAACCTCCTGTTCTGAAAATATCGTCAACCAATAAAAACAGAACAATGAAAATTTTAGGTAGAATAAAAATTAAAAATAAAGAGATGGTTATCTGGGCTCTTACCATACTTCGATCACTTCTTTGGAAATGACTTACTTCGTAGGCAAAAATGCCATAAACAGCTAAAGATAAAACGATATATCCAAGTCTTACCCAGAAATTATCTGTTAAGGTTCTTATTGCCTGAAAAATGTAAACTTCTAGAAATAAGAAGACTGCGGCTATAAATAAGAAGTTTTTTTGCATAATCAGGTTTAAAAAAAGCACAAAAAATAAATTTCCTGTGCTTTTTATATTGTTTAGTTAATATTCTTACGGAAATTTATAAACGATGGCATTGATGTTCATTCCGGCTCCAACCGAAGTCATTACAATGCTACCTTTATCTTTAAACGTATGACCCTCCATTTTTCCTTTAATTATTAAATCAAACATGGTAGGAATTGTTGCTACAGAGGTATTTCCCAAATCCTGAACAGTCATAGGAGATACAGAATGGTCGTAATCTTTCACATCATAAAGCTTGTGAAGTCTGTCTATCATTGCATAATCCATTTTAGCGTTAGCTTGGTGGATCAATATTTTGTCGATATCTTCAATAGATAATTTGGCGTCTTCGATAGTTTCTTTAATGGCAGCAGGAACATTTTTAAGAGCATACTCATAGATTTTTCTACCCTGCATTCTTACAAATAAACGAGTCTGATCTGAATCTTGATTGATAGAAGGTCCGTTTGCAAGATAATTTAATTCAGGACCATTGTCGCAGATTGTATTATGAGCAATGATACCCACATTTTCTTCGTCAGTTGCTTTTACCACTACAGCTCCGGCTCCGTCTGCAAAAATCATTCTGTTTCTGTCATGAGGATCGGTTACTCTGCTCAAAGTTTCGGCACCGATTACAAGGATGGTTTTTGCAACGTTAGCTTTAATTAAATTATCAGCTAAAATCATCGCTTCAACCCAACCCGGACAACCGAAAATCATATCGTAAGTAATGCACTTTCTGTTTTTGATGCCTAATTTATTTTTAACTCTTGCCGCCATTGTCGGCATAAAATCTACATATCCGTTTACGGTAACTTCACCAAAATTACTTGCGTAGATAATATAATCAAGCTCTTCCTTATCTATATTTGCGTCTGCAATAGCAATTTTTGCAGCCTCAAAACCGATTTGTGAATTGGAAAGATCTTCGTCAATAAATCTCCTGTTTTCTATTTCTGTAATTTCTACAAATTTTGCAATAGTTTCCTCAGCAGGCTTGTCAATCTTTACCCCGTCTTCTGTATAAAACTCTGAATCTAAGAAAAAATCCCTTCCAATTACTCTATTCGGAAGATAAGATCCGGAACCAATAATGATCGTATTTGGCATTCGCTTATGTAATTTTTTAAAGATGCAAAGTTAATAATTAATATTAATAAGAAAGAATTAAAAATATTATTAAATTTGCAAAAATTGTTTCAGCCAATCTATGAAAAACAATCCATCTTTAAAAGGTTTAATTATTGCTGCTGTGGTATTTATCGGTGCTTTTGCTGTGTACAACTTCTTTTTGGCAAAAAAAAATTATTACCTTGTAGATAATCCTACTCCCAATACATATTATTTTAAAATAAATAACGGCTCTGAAGGTATTATTTCAGCAGGTCAGTTTGTACAAGTAGACTTACAGAAAGGGAAAAACACAATAAAAGTTTTTGATCAGAATAAGAAAATGCTTTATGATTCTGCTTTTGAAGTAAATAAAATTCGCGGCCTTTTAAATATCGCCCATAAAGATTATTATATCAATGAGCAATATTATGGGTACAATCTTAAAAAAGATTCATTACTTTTGGCACTGGATAAAACCATGATTGACGGAAAACAATATTATGGGGGAGCTAAACGTTTTAATAAACTATACACAGAAGATTTTTATTATAATGTAGATGAAGAGTATGATCAGATGATTAAAAATATTCAGAAAGTAGAATCCCGTACTAAGATTTTCCGCAAGCAGGATTATCTTAATTATTATAAAGAATACTATAAGTTTTAAGTTTTGACAAAAGATATCAACCAAGTAACGCCCTACAATTCTGAATCTAGCAAAAAGAGTCAGGTAGAGGATATGTTCGACAATATTGCGCCGAAATACGATTTATTAAACCATGTTTTATCTATGAAAATAGATGTGTTGTGGAGAAATAAACTGGTAAAATGGATGAATAACGACAACCCGAAAGAAACGTTGGATGTCGCTACAGGAACCGGAGATTTGGCCATTGCGGTAGAAAAAGGAACCGGTGCAAAAGTAGTGGGATTAGATTTGTCGCAACAAATGTTAAATGTTGGCGTTATTAAAATAAAAAAACTTAATTTAGACGGCAAAATTTCCATGCAAAAGGGAGATGCAGAAAATTTACCTTTCGAGGACAATAGATTTGATGCAGTTTCCGTTGCTTTTGGAGTGAGGAATTTTGAGAACCTTACCAAAGGTTTGGCAGAGTTGAGAAGAGTGGTTAAAGAAAATAAGAGTGTTTATATTCTTGAGTTTTCAAAGGTAGAGGGTTTTTTAGGACCATTTTATATGTTTTATTTCAAAAATATTTTGCCGGCCATCGGCAGATTGGTTTCTAAAGACAACAGGGCGTATACTTATCTTCCCGATTCTGTAAATGCATTTCCTTTTGGAGAAAAGATGAGACAAATTCTTTTAGATACAGGATTTAAAAAAGTAGAATACAAAAAATTAAGTTTAGGTATAGCCACAATTTATAAAGCAACAAAATAACCTATGAATAAATTTCTATTAAAAGCTCTGGTTTTAGCCTCAGTAAGTTTTGCAACAGTTGCAAATGCTCAATTTAGAACCCGTAACAGGATGGACAAGTTGGAAGACTTTGACCAAAAAAAAGTGAGTTGGGGGTTTTATCTGAATGGTAATTTACTGGATTATAGAATTGTACTCAACCCAAGATACGGAATGTATGAAAATCATAATTTAGTATCTTCAAAAGAAAGCACAAGCTTTGGGGCGGGGCTTATTGCCAAATTCAGATTAAACGACTATTTAGATGTAAGAGTAGAGCCAGGTTTGCAGTTTGCTCAGAGACAACTGACTTTTAATACAGATAGTAATGCAATGTATCAGGATGGAAGTTTAACGAATCCACCTTTTGCTCCGATTGCTTTAACAGAAAAAGATAGGGTGAGAGATATTAAATCTACTTTGGTAGATATTCCTGTAATGTTGGAATTACACGGAGACAGATGGTACAACTCAAGACCATATGTTGCGGCTGGTGTAAACTATATTGTTAATTTGCAATCAAACTCAGATTCTCAGGACGATAACATGCAGCAAGTTTTCAGATCAACAACCCATAATTTTGCTTGGTCTGCTGAAATGGGAATTCAGTTCTACTTCAATAAATTTAAATTAACTCCTGCAATCAGAGGTACATTTTTCATGAATAACGAAATGGTTTCTGATAATGCTTCAACGCCTCCATATTGGTCTGCAGCGGTTTCTACACTACAAACAAGAGCGGTTATGTTTGTTTTGAAATTTGAATAATATAATATAAAATTAATATAAAAAGGAGGTGCTTGGCATCTCCTTTTTTATTTTTGTCAAAATATAGAGATTATTATTTTTGTCGGTACTAATATTTTCCTATTTTTGCTAATAGTTAGAAAATTTATAAACCTGAAATGCTTCAAGAATTAGAAAATAATTTTTCAGAAATAGAAAAAAAGATTTTGAGCCTCCAAAAAAGCCATCAAAATTTATCTGAAAGATATTTAGAATTAAATAAAGAGCATGCTGAGCTGAAGACGAAATATGATGAAGAAAGAAAGAAAAATCAGGTATTGGTAGAAGAACAGAAAAATATAAAATTGTATTCAGCAATATCAGGAAATCCTGAACACAACAGGCTCATGAAAAACCATATCAACCGATTGGTAAAAGAAGTAGACTTTTGTATTGCACAGCTTCAAAACAGTGGATTATAATGGAGGTAAGGAGAATAACCATCAACATTGCAGGAAGAGTATATCCGCTAAATGTACCCGCAGCAGAAGAAGAAACACTGCGTAAAGTGGGGAAGCAAATAGAAAATATGATTAAAGATTTTGAACAAAATTTTGATGTAAGAGATAAACAGGATGCTTTGGCAATGTGTGCCCTAAAATTGGGAACGAATGCTGAAGTAGTTGCTCTTAATCATGATAAAAATATAAAATCAACCAACGAAAGATTAGTGAAAATTAATCAATCACTGGAAGATATAGGAAAATAGATTTTTTTTTCCGGAAAAAACTGCCTACAGTAATTCTAACACATTAAGGTAAACTCAACGCTAAACAATTTAATGTTCGAAAGTCTTTTCAATGGCGCGCTGCATTACGCAGATTACAGAGAGAAGAAATCAGATCAAATCGTGAAGATTAGGAGTTTACTCTAAATCACTGGATTGCTGTGGGTTTTTTTATTTTAAGTTAACAAGACAATTAAAACTCAATATATATATGACAACAGCCATTATAGTAGGCGTTATTTGCTTAGTAATCGGTGCAGTAGCAGGGATGTTTTTCTCTAAAAGTTCACTGAATACAAAAGCTAAATTCATTGTAGATGATGCAAAAAAGAACGCTGAAAACCTTATAGAAAAAGCTAATGTACAAGCTGAATCCATAAAAAAAGAAAAGAATCTTCAGGCTAAAGAAAAATTCTTAGAACTAAAGTCACAGCACGATGCAGATATTCAGGCTCGCGAAAAGAAAATGCAGGATGCTGAAAAAAGAACGAAAGACAAAGAAAATAAACTGAATGATGAACTTAGCAAAGCAGGAAAATTAGAAAAAGATCTAGACAGACAGATTGCTGATTATGCTAAGAAAAACGAAATTTTAGAGAAAAAGCAAAGCGACTTAGAGCAGGCTACTGCTAAGAAAGTTGAAATGCTTGAAAAAATTTCAAACTATACTGCAGAAGAAGCTAAAGCAGAATTAGTAGAAACCATGAGAGCAGAAGCAAAAACCAGAGCTCAGGCGCACGTTCAGAGCATTATGGAAGAAGCTCAGCTGAATGCTAAAAGTGAGGCAAGAAAAATCGTTATTCAAACCATTCAGAGAATTGGTACAGAGCAGGCGATTGAAAACTCAGTTTCAGTATTTAATATTGAATCTGATGAAGTAAAAGGTAGAATTATTGGTAGAGAAGGTAGAAATATCCGTGCTTTGGAAGCTATTACCGGTGTAGAAATCATCGTTGATGATACCCCTGAAGCTATTCTTCTTTCATGTTTTGATCCGGTAAGAAGAGAGATTGCTAGATTATCACTTCACAGATTGGTTACTGACGGTAGAATTCACCCGGCAAGAATCGAAGAAGTTGTAGAAAAAACAAGAAAACAGATAGAAGAAGAAATCATTGAAGTAGGTAAAAGAACCATCATTGATTTAGGAATTCACGGTTTACATCCGGAATTGGTAAAGATTGTTGGTAGAATGAAATATCGTTCTTCATACGGACAAAACCTTTTACAGCACTCAAGAGAAGTAGCTAATATTGCTGCAACAATGGCTGCTGAATTAGGATTAAATGTAAAATTAGCTAAAAGAGCAGGTCTTTTACACGATATCGGTAAAGTTCCTGAGCAGGAATCTGAACTTCCGCATGCACTTTTAGGAATGCAGTGGGCAGAGAAATATGGTGAAAATGCAGAAGTTATCAACGCTATCGGAGCTCACCATGACGAAGTAGAAATGACTTCTTTACTCTCTCCAATTATTCAGGTTGCCGATGCAATTTCTGGAGCAAGACCGGGAGCAAGAAGACAGGTATTAGAATCTTATATCCAAAGACTGAAAGACCTTGAAGCTGCAGCATTGAGTTTTGAAGGTGTTTCTTCAGCTTATGCAATTCAGGCAGGTAGAGAATTGAGAGTAATGGTAGAAAGTAGTAGAATAAACGATGAGATGTCTTCTCAGCTTTCTTATGATATATCAGAGAAAATTCAGAACGAATTGACTTATCCGGGACAAGTAAAAGTAACGGTAATCAGAGAAACAAGAACTGTAAATATCGCAAGATAATTTTAAAGTTTTAAAATACTAAAAAAACCTTTCAATTGCTTGAAAGGTTTTTTGTTTGGGCTAAATTAGAATCCCAACGGAACGATTTACTAAAGGATCGGATGAAATTCTATCTCATAAATGATGATATTGATATTATTTAAAGAAAAATCCATTCTCCTTAATATATTTTTTACTAATAGAAAGACTTTCAAAAATATCTTTATCACCAAAATCCTGTTCTAAAAACCAATATTCTAAACCTGCCTTTTCTTTAGCTTCAAAAATTCTTTTAAAATCAATCGTTCCATTTCCTATTTCGGTGAAGTTTTTGGTGTCTTTTTGCATGTCTTTCACGTGCCATAAAGGAAATCTTTCAGGATATTTTTCAAAATAAGTTAGAGGGTCTAAGCCTGCTTTTGAAATCCAGTATAAATCCAGTTCCATTTTCACTAAATCTGGTGAAGTATTTTTTAGGATGAAATCATAATAATTATTTTCTTCATCCATTCTCATGAATTCAAAATCATGATTGTGATACGCTAACTGAATTCCATTTTGCTTTGAAATTTCACCTGCATTTTCTAAAACTTCAGGAAGTTTACTGTAGTTTTCAAGGGTTCTTTCAGCTTCAGAAAGATAAGAGCAAACCGCATATTTTGAGCAGATAAAACTCAAATCTTCTAAAGTCTTTTCCCAGTTTTGAAGAAATGTTCCGTTTTTTTTGTCGGTAATTCCGGTTCTGTGATGTGAACTGATAACTTTTAGGCCTGTATTTTTTAAGATAGATTTAAATTCAATTCTGTTCTTTCCAAAGAAAGTTCCGTTGTAACCATAAATCTCAAGATTTTTAAAGCCTAAAAAAGCCAATCTTTCCAAAGTTTTTTCTAAATCTTTTGAGACGGCATCACGAACGGTGTACAATTGAATTGCTAAATTCTTCAAAGAACGATTTGTTCCTACAATTCCACATGAAGCAGCAGCAAAACCTAGTGATGAAAGCGATAAAAACTGTTTACGGTTCATAAATTTTTAAAGAAAAGGTTTCATTTCGTTCTCAATCTGCGTTCTCAATTCCATCAGACGTTTAGCGTATTGCTCCTGCCGTTTTTCTTCTTCGGTTTCAGGAATCCATTTCGGAACGGGAAGTTTCTTTCCGTTTTCATCAACTGCTACAAAGACAATGATGCAATGTGTTTTCTTATCGAAAGTAGGCTGTTTTAGATTTCTTGAAAAAACATTAATAGAAATATGCATACTCGAAGAACCTGTATAAATAACCTGTGCTTCAACTTTTACAATTTCTCCGATTTTGATTGGCTCATAAAAACGAATTCCGCCTACATAAACCGTTACAGAATAATTTCCACTCCATGTTGTTGCGCAAGCATATCCGGCTTGGTCAATCCATTTCATAACACTTCCGCCATGTACATTTCCTCCATAATTGACATCTGAAGGCTCAGAAATAAACTGAAAAGTAACAGGTTTGTTATCCATTTTTTAAATTTTAATAAAGATATTTAATAATTTTCAGAATTTTAAATTTAGCCTTACTTTTGGGATAAATTTAATTTATGAAGAAAGTTTTTCATCTTAATACCTGTGATACCTGCAGGAAGATTTTAGCACAATTTGATCTTTCAGACTGGGAAAAAAGAGAAATAAGAAAAGAGCCGGTTACCAAAGAAGAATTGGCTGAAATGTATGAGCATACAAAATCTTATGAAGCATTATTCAGCAAGAAATCTACTCAGATCAAATTGAGAGGGTTGGATGTAAAATCTTTAAAAGAAAATGATTTTAAAGATCTTATTTTAGATCATTATACTTTTCTAAAACGTCCGGTTTTCCTTACCGATAAAGAGATCTTTGTAGGAAATGATAAAAAAAATGTAGAAGCTTTGAAGGTGTTTTTCGGCGTTAATTAATTATTGTCATTGCGAGGAGCGAAGCGACGAAGCAATCTCAAAATAATTTGTTTTTATAAATAAGGTTTTTATTTACTGAAAAATGTTAAACAAAAGACGGGAATAGCTCCTAAAAAAAACCGCTTCATCAATAATGATAAAGCGGTTTTTCTATATTTTTAAATATTTTCCGATTATACAAATGGCATTTTCACCACTTTTGCCGGAATATTTTTATTTCTTACCTGAATAAAGATTTCTGTTCCCAATTTGAAATGAGGCTTATCTACATAAGCGATTCCCAAACCGATTTTTTTCATTGGCGACTGAGTTCCTGAAGTTACTTTTCCAATCACATTTCCTTCTGCGTCTACTACAGGATAATCGTGTCTTGGAACTCCTTTGTCTGTCAATTCGAAACCAACCAGTTTTCTGGTAACCCCTTCTTCTTTTTGTTTTGCGAAAATATCTTTAGAAACAAAGTCTTTATCAAACTTTGTAATCCACCCCAATCCGGCTTCAATAGGAGATGTTGTGTCGTCGATATCCATTCCGTAAAGGCAGAATCCTTTTTCTAATCTTAAAGTGTCTCTTGCAGCTAATCCACAAGGAATAATCCCTTCTTCTGTTCCGGCTTCAATGATGGCATTCCAAAGTTTTTCTGCAGACTCGTTGTTGAAATAAATTTCAAAACCACCACTTCCTGTATAGCCTGTGTTTGAAATAATTACATCGCTCACTCCGGCAACGCTTCCAACTGTGAAGTTGTAATAAGGAATTTCAGAAAGATTAGTTTCTGTTAATTTCTGAAGAATTTCAGTTGCTTTCGGTCCCTGAACTGCCAATAAAGACATTTCGTCTGAGGCATTGGTTAATTTTGCTCCGAAACTGTTGTATTTTGAAATATGATCCCAGTCTTTATCAATATTTGATGCATTTACAACCACAAAATATTTTTCATCTGCCATTTTATAAACGATAAGATCGTCTACAATTCCTCCGTTTTCGTTAGGAAGACAAGAGTACTGAGCTTTCCCATTCTCTAAAACATCAACATTGTTTGTCGTTACAAACTGCAAAAGATCTTTTGCTCCTTTTCCTTCAACGAAAAACTGTCCCATGTGAGATACATCAAATAATCCTGCTTTTTCTCTTACTGCAAAGTGTTCCTCCGTTACTCCGGAATATTGTACAGGCATTTCAAATCCTGCAAAAGGTACTATTTTCGCTCCTAAAGAAACGTGTTTGTCGTACAATGCTGTTTTTTTCATAGGTAGATTTATTTCTATTTTTTAATTTTAAAGCTTTCAAAAGTTTCGTTAAAAACTTTCATATAATTTCCGTTCCAGTGTTTTTCCTGGCAATTAATGCTTACAAGGAATATATTTTTATCTTTCTGATATAATTTTGTGACCCAGAAAAGCTTTTCTTTCTCATCAAAATATTCATACTGATATTCTGAATATCCTTTTTTGCTTCCTGTTATTTTTACTTTTTTCTCGTCATCCGGAGAGTTGTATAAAGCAAGAATAAATTTTTTCACTTCTGTTTTCGGTAAATCCAGATTATGATATTCTGAAATGGTAATTGCGCCAATTTCATTGGTTGGAAAAATGTTGATAATTCCTTCATCATCTGTCGCCTTCCATGTATCGGGTATTGAGATTGAATAATTCTCGCTTTCATAAAGCTCTTTACCCAAATTTTGCGAAAATGAGAAGACACTCAACAAAAATGCGGTAATAAAAAAAGTTTTTTTCATAATTGTGTGTTTAAAAATGATGATTGTATTCTTCCAGAATAATTTTAAACCATTCTGTAAATTGCTCGGGGTGTTCCGAAATTTCTTTCTCTAAATTTTCTAACGAAATATAACGAACTTCTTCAACTTCATGTTTATTCAGATTGAAATCTGAATTATAAATTCCGGTAAAAACATGATCGAGCTCGTGCTCCCAAAGTCCGCCTCCAACATCAGCTTTATAGATGAAATGAAATTTTTCTGAAAGCTCAGTATTAATTCCCAACTCCTCATTCAGTCTTCTTTTTGCTCCTTCAAGATAGGTTTCTTCAATTCTTGGATGAGAGCAAACTGCATTTGTCCATTGGTGAGGAGAGTGATATTTTTCTGCAGAACGTTTCTGCAAAAGCATTTCACCGTTTTCATTAAATAAAAAAACTGAAAAGGCACGATGGAGAAGGCCATTAATATGAGCCTGCTGTTTTTCCATTAAACCTAAAACTTCATCCTCGGGATTTATTAATACTACCAATTCTTCCATTCCTACAAATTTAAGTTTAAAACGTGATTTTGTAAAATAAATGTTTAGTTTTTTTAATTATTTATGAAATATTGGCTTTTTTGAATTGGAAAAACATTCTTTATATTTATGAAAAACGCAATGAAATATTAAGTTTTATTAATTTTAAATTTGATTTTGTGTTAAAATTTTAACATAAACTAAGATTAACATGACTGTTTGAATGATAAAGCGTAACTTTGCGCTTTAAAATTTTGAACGATGGAACTAGATTATATAGAGCATATCAGTCCGATTCTAAAAGATGGAATTAAAAATTATCTTATCGATATCGACGGAACAATTACAGACGATGTTCCAAACGAAGAACCTGAAAGAATGGTAACTTGTGAGCCTTTTCCGGATGCGCTAGAAACCATCAACAAATGGTATGACGAAGGTCACCAAATTTGTTTTTTTACTTCAAGAACTGAAAATTTAAAACAAATTACGATAGATTGGCTAGACAAACACGGTTTTAGATATCACAGTGTTTTGTGCGGAAAACCAAGAGGTGGAAATTATCACTGGATTGATAATCACTTGGTAAGAGCTACAAGATACAAAGGCAAATTTACCGATTTGGTAGAAAAGCAAGTAACAATAGAAGTTTTTAAGGAAGATTAAATCATAGAAAAGATTTAAAGATTAAACGAAAGGTGAAAAGCCAGTAATTCTTTTAATTTTTAAATCTTTTTACATTTTAAATAGATTATTAAGTTAGTTATGAAAGTTTTAGCAAACGACGGTTTAGATCAATCTGGGATTGATGCATTAGCTGAAAAAGGTTTTGAAGTAATTACAACAAAAGTTCCACAGGAGCTTCTTTTAGATTACATCAACGAGCACAAAATTCGTACGGTTTTAGTAAGAAGTGCAACACAGGTAAGAAAAGATATTATTGATAATTGCCCATCATTGGAAATTATCGGAAGAGGTGGAGTAGGAATGGATAATATTGATGTAGATTATGCAAGAGAAAAAGGAATTCATGTGATCAATACGCCTTCGGCTTCTTCAGAATCTGTTGCTGAATTGGTTTTTGCCCATTTATTTTCGGGAGCTAGATTTTTGCAGGATTCCAACAGAAAAATGCCTTTAGTTGGGGATACCGAATTTGCTGCACTTAAAAAAGCATACGCTGCTGGTATTGAATTAAAAGGTAAAACCATCGGAATCGTTGGAATGGGAAGAATTGGTCAGGAAGTTGCTAAAATTGCTTTAGGTTTAGGGATGAGAGTAATTGCTGCTGATAATATGGTAGGAAAAGCAAGTATTAAGGTGACTTTTTACAATAATCAATTCATCAATGTTGATATTGAAACTGAACCTTTAGAGCAAGTTTTAAGACATTCAGACTTTATTACGCTTCATGTTCCAGCCCAGAAAGCTGGTTACATGATTGGCAAATCTGAGTTTGAAATGATGAAAGACGGTGTTGCCATCGTTAATTGCTCAAGAGGTGGAGTGATTGATGAAACTGCATTAATTGAAGCCTTAGATTCAGGAAAAGTAAGGTTTGCAGGTCTTGATGTCTTCATCAACGAACCAACTCCTTCAAAAGAAATTATTACGCATTCTAAAATTTCTGTAACTCCGCATACAGGTGCTTCAACATTGGAAGCTCAGGATAGAATCGGGCTTTCTTTGGCCGAACAGATTACAAGTATTTTACAGATTCAGTAATTTTGAATCTTTAATAATAAACAAAAACGCCGCAAATTTTGCGGCGTTTCTTTTATATATTGTTTTTGCTTTTTAGCACATCTCTGATTTCCATTAATAATTTTTGGTCTTCAGTAGGTCCTGCGGGAGCTTCTACAACCGTATCTTCTTTTTTGCTTAAACTTGCAATTCCTTTAATTAACATAAATAAAACAAAGGCAACAATCAAGAAACTAATTACTGACGATAAGAAATTTCCATATTTTACTCCGTTCCAGGAAAGTTCTGCGATGTTTTTTACGTTTGCCTTTTCCAATGCAGGATTCAATAATAGAGGTGTAATAATATCATCCACAAATGATTTTACAATTGCACTGAAAGCTGCACCGATAATTACACCGACTGCAAGATCAACAACATTGCCTTTAAAAGCAAAATCTTTAAAATCTTTAATAAATCCCATAATTTATATTTTTAATTGTTTTACACAAAAGTATCATTTAAAAATAATAATCTTAAAAGTTTTGGGTATTTTTTTGATTTAAATTATCACTAAACTTAAATAATTATGGTTAAATTTAATGAAATCAAAATCCATGAAAGTTTTTACTGCGGAAAATATAAGAGCAACAGATAAATATACTATTGAAAATGAGCCTGTTTCTTCTGTTAATTTGATGGAAAGAGCGGCTTCGAGTTGTGTGGAATGGATTTATCTAAATTGCAAACATCACACAAAATTTAGTTTATTCTGCGGAAACGGAAATAATGGTGGCGATGGTTTTGTCATTGCGAGATTGTTGTATTTGAAAGGTTTTGATGTTGATATTTTTATTAATAAAGAGAATTTGAAATTTTCTGATGATGCTTTAATTAATTTTAAAAGAATAAAAGATATTTCAGGAATTTCAATTAAAGATTTCAGTGAAACTGAAAAACACAATTTTGAAAAGACTGTCATTATTGATGCTCTTTTCGGAACAGGTTTGTCAAGAAAGCTGGAAGGGATTTTCAAAAAACTGATTGAAATTTTAAACTCAAAAAACAATCCCAAAATATCAATTGATATTCCGTCGGGAATGCCTGTTGATCAAATGAATGATGAGAACTCAACAATATTCAAAGCAGATTATACATTGACTTTCCAGTTTTGGAAAAAGGCTTTCCTTCATCCGGAAACCGGAAATTTCACTGGAAAAGTAATTGTTTTAGATATAAATTTAGCTAAAGAATTTATTGAGCATACTCCAACTGATGATTTTGTAATTGACGATGAGATGATTAAAAATATTTTTAAAACCAGACAAGATTTTACCCACAAAGGAACTTATGGTAAGTCAATTATAGTAGGCGGAAGTTATGGAAAAATAGGAGCTGTTGTTTTAGCTGTGAAATCTACTCTGAGAACGGGATCGGGTTTAACGTTTGTTTTAGCTCCCAATTGTGGTTATGAAATTCTGCAGACAAGCACCCCGGAAGCGATGTTTATTGATGGTGGCGAAAAAAATATTCATCAGATTAAAGAACAGAAAGATGCTATTTATGGAATTGGCCCTGGTTTAGGAACGGAAGAAGAAACAGAAAAAGCGTTGTTGGAATTTCTTAAAAATTATCCATCTCCTTTAATTTTGGATGCAGATGCTTTAAATATTATTTCTAAGAATCAGAATCATTTAAAATTGATTCCGAAAAAATCAATTATTACGCCGCATCCGAAAGAGTTTGAAAGGCTTTTCGGGAAAACAGAAAACTCATTTGAAAGGTTAGATTTAGCCAAAACAAAAGCCAAAGAATTGGAAATTTATATTGTTTTAAAAGATCATCACACCCAAGTTGTGACACCTGAAGGAAAAGTTTTTTATAATATCACCGGAAACTCGGGCTTGGCAAAAGGTGGGAGTGGAGATATTCTTACCGGAATTATCACTTCACTTTTAGCTCAAAAATATTCTGAAGAAGAAGCTGCAATTTTAGGAGTCTGGCTTCACGGAAAAGCTGCAGATTTTGCGGCTGAAAAACATTCGAAAGAAGCGATGCAACCTACAGACGTAATTAATGAACTCGGAAATGTATTTATTGAAATAAACAAAAAAGCCACAACTCAGTTGTGACTTTCAGTTTTTTATTAACTTTTAATTTAAATAATTAAAAAATATACAAAAAATGGATAAAGCTTATTTGTACTTTTTTTTAAGAATGTAACCCGAATACAAGAATATGACAGAAGAAATTGCTGTTATCAAGAAATAAAGCAAATCCCATATGAATTTGAGTTATATCCTGAATTACCTAGAATAATCAATCTTAAAATTGCAGGAAAAGACAGTAAAATTCCAAGAATTATAAAAGTGTTTCCTTTCATTCTTTTTTCGTGAAATAACTCCTCTATTTGATGTTTTCCTACATTATATTTTTCCGAAAGTTTATTTAGAATGAGTTCTTTTGGCTGATTTCTCTCTATGTAATATTTAATATCTTCACGAATAATTGCCTTCCTGTTATTTGTTGTTTTTATATTTTCATGAATTTGATTTGGGATTTGTGAATCAGATAATATCTTTACTTCTTCAAACTCAAGATTTCTTTTTTTTAATTCTAACATTAAAACTTCTACAACTTCTTTTCTGTATTTATGTTTTTCATTCCACACATTGAGAAGTTGAGCATCATTCATTTTAGAATAATTCTCTTCAATAATTTTTAAGTCATTCACGTGTTTTATGGTTTTCTTATTAATTATTCAGGTTTAGCATTCTCAGCTTCTGTAATTTTAAATTTCTTAGAGTAAATCATAATGACAAATCCTGCAATCATAAACGGAATTGATAAAATCTGTCCTGTATTTAATCCCGCAAAAGAAATAAACTCATCACCTTGTGGCTCTTTTAAGAATTCTACAAAGAATCTGATTGCCCAAAGAATGATAAAAAATAAACCAAATAACCAACCTTGCTGATATTTTTTATTGGTTTTTCTATATAGAATCCAAAGTAAAACGAATAATAAAACATAGCCTACCGCTTCAAATAACTGTGTTGGATAACGGGGAACTGTTATACCATACTCACTGCTTTGCTGTGGGAAAAGTAATGCAAATGGCGAGTTAGGATCAACTGGTTTTCCAATAATTTCAGAATTGAAAAAATTACCCATTCTTACAAATGCACCACCTATTGCAACTACAATTCCAAGTCTGTCATACACCCACAATGGATTTTTTTTGATGATTTTAAATGAATAATATAATGTCGTTAAAATCACGGCAATCGTTGCTCCGTGACTTGCTAATCCCGCGAATCCAGTAAATTTCAAGCCATTTTTTGTACTGATAGGTAAGAAAACACTCCAAAAATCTTCTTTGAATAATTCAGGCTGATAAAAAATAACGTGCCCGATTCTAGCTCCTAAAATAGTTCCGATTAATGTCCAAGTGAAAATAGGTTCTACATATTTTAGGTTTACATGATCTGTTTTATACATTTTGGTCATTAAGACATAGCCTAAACCAAACGCAAAAATAAACATCAAACTGTAAAAATGAAGGGTTACCGGTCCTAATTGAATTCCTGAAGTAGGATCCCAAATTTTAAACGGTGTTTCTAAAGATACTGTGTCGGCTGAAGTAATAGGTTTTTTAGTTCTTACAACATATTTTAGGGTTTCGATATTATCAGCCGTAATAGAAATATTTTCTACCAATTTAAAATCTTTATCAAAAAACTCATATTTTGCATTTTTATAATTTGCCAAAATCATCGAACTGCTGATAAAACGTTCTTTTTCAACATTAGATTTATTAAGGATAACTAAAGTGTTTGGGTTTTTATTAACCTGAGCAAAAGAATCGAGCTCAACGGGTTCTGATGTTGCAAAAATCTTTACCGGAATATTTTGGGAATTTATTTTTAAAGTTCCGTCGGATAAACCATCTTTGTAGTATTGTGAGAAAAAGCACTGAGAAATCAATGCAAATGCCACAAGATAAGTTCGAAAGAGAATAGTACTCATTTTTATTTGTTTATTATTGAATATTTTAATTTTTTGGAGGAACGGGGTCATAGCCACTTCCACCCCAAGGATGACATTTTGAAATTCTTTTTACACCCAGCCAAAATCCTTTAAAAATACCATGAACCTGCAGAGATTCTACCATATAATGTGAACAGGTAGGTTCGTATCGGCAATTCTTGGGAAGTAAGGGCGAGATAAACCATTGGTAAAATTTAATGAGAATTACCAAAGGTGAAGTGATGATTTTGTTAAATGAAAGTTTCAAAACATTGCAAAAGTAGGGTAAAAAATTGAAATTTAGTTTAAATTTGTTTGAAGTTTCAGACTGTAAACAGATGAGCCTTCGGATAAATTAAGAGCTTTATCGATTCTGTTTACTTTCACCAAATATTTAAAATTCAAATAGATAAAATCTTGAATCATAACACTCCTTTAGCAGAAAGATTAAGACCAAAAACCTTAGATGAAGTTTTAGGGCAGGAGCACCTTACCGGTGAAAAAGGCACGATCCGAAAAATGCTGGAAAATGATGCCTTAAATTCTCTTATTCTTTGGGGACCTCCGGGAACCGGAAAAACGACTTTGGCGGAAATTATTTCGGAAAAATCTGGACGGAAATTTTTTAAACTTTCGGCAGTTTCTTCAGGTGTGAAAGATGTGCGCGATGTGATAGAAGACGCCAAAAAGCAGAATCTTTTTTCGGGAAAATCACCGATTCTTTTTATTGACGAAATTCACCGTTTTAATAAATCCCAACAAGATTCTCTTCTTCACGCTGTAGAAAAAGGTTGGGTGGTTCTCATTGGTGCAACTACTGAAAACCCAAGTTTTGAGGTGGTTTCAGCATTGCTTTCAAGAAGTCAGGTTTATATATTGAAAGCTTTGAGCCATGAAAAACTGGAAGAACTTATTGATATTGCATCAGATAGATATAATAAAGATGAAGGAACTGATTTTACGATTAAAGAAAAAGAAGCTTTCATTCAGTATTCCGGTGGGGATGGAAGAAAACTGATTAATTCTGTAGAGTTGGTGTTGAATCAGTTTAAAAATTCTGATAATAAAGAAATTTCCAACGATGATGTAATGTCGGTTCTTCAGGAGACGATGGCGCTTTATGATAAAAATGGTGAGCAGCATTATGATATTATTTCGGCTTTCATCAAATCTATGCGTGGAAGCGATCCGAATGGTGCAGTGTATTGGTTGGCAAGAATGATTGCAGGCGGAGAAGATATTAAGTTTATTGCACGAAGAATGCTTATTCTTGCCTCTGAAGATGTTGGTTTGGCAAATCCGAATGCTTTGGTAATTGCGAATAATTGTTTTCAGGCGATTAACGTTATAGGAAATCCCGAATCGAGAATTTTACTGAGCGAAACGGCTATTTATCTTGCTGTTTCTCCAAAAAGCAACTCGGCTTATGCAGCAATTAATGATGCGCTAGCTTTTGTAAAGAAGACAGGGAACCTTCCTGTTCCTTTGCATTTGAGAAATGCACCTACAAAGCTGATGAAAGATTTAGATTACGGTAAAGAATATAAATATGCCCATTCTTTTGAAGGAAATTTTGTAGATCAGGACTTTTTGCCGGAAGAAATAAAAGATGCTAAATTTTACGAACCCGGAAATAATGCTACCGAAAAGAAAATCTACGAGGAGCTTAAGAAAAAATGGAATGACAAATACTAATAACAAAAAAACGGATGTTCATAAGAGCATCCGTTTTAAAATATAATTTGATTTTTATTTTGCTGTAGTTGTGATGAATAATGATTTTACACCATTGTATTCTCTTACTTCTACTTGTTGTGCAATTTCTGCGTATATTCTCATATTCGTATCCTTAAATTCATATCCTTCGATGATAGCAGGGGTGTCTTTAGGGAGGTTGTTTTGCTCGTTAATTTGTGCTAAACTTACGTTATCTGGAAGACCTACATTGTTTTTATACTTAACTTCAGTAAGCCCTTGTTCTGCAATAAAACTAAATTTTTTTAATTTTTGAGGTAAATTGGCAATCTTATATGCTTGTGTACTTTTTACATATTCTTTTTGTCTTTCAAACAATGTTGTTGTACCTACCATATCTTCTAAAACAGCAAATTTTACCTTTGTGTTTTTCTGAGCAAATAATGTTGCAGAAGCAAAAATAAATAGAGAATATAGAATTTTTTTCATAGTTAATGATATAAGTGTTAAAAACGTGATAAATATACTTACTTTTTGTAAAATATCAAGGGGAATTTTAAATTAATTGTAAAATATTGATGGATAATGGTTATTGAAGAGATTCTAAATATCTTCATCGATAGAATTTTCATTCTTTTCTACTAAATTCTTAAGCATATTTTTAAATTTTTGAAACATAAATGAGCTTAGCAACAAAATAATTCCTAGGATAATAAAAGCGATAATTCTTGAAACATTATCCATTTGCCAAACATCATAAAGATATAATTTGAGAATGGTAATGCCCAGTAAACCAAAACCTATTTTGTTGAGTTCAGGAATATTCTTTTTTAGACCTGCAAAAATAAATCCGCAAGATAAAACTGCCCAAATAATAGGAAGGTACAAAATACTGAAATGTTCTTGCAACTGAAAAATATTTTGGTAAGTAGTGTTATTTGAAAAAATATAAATTCGATAAAGTTCAAAACTTATAGAAAGAATACAGACCAATGAAACAAGTAAGTAGCCCGCTTTCTGCTTTAAAAATTCTGATTGTGGAATCAGTTTTATAATTAAATATACAAGCGGTACCAAATAAATTAGATGTACCCAATAAAAACTCAACCCAATTTCTTTTGTTATTACTGCGTTTACAATTTGTGAAGTTGAAACGTTTGCTATAAAGATGAACAACAAAACATAAATCAACAGATTTTCTAAATCTTCTGAAATGCTTACTATTTTCTTTAGTATTAATAATAAACTTGTGAAAACAATACTGTATAAAAAGCAATAGGTGAGAATGATAACAACATGTAGTGACGAAAGCTGGTAAATTAATTCAAATAAAATAGAAAGATAAATCACTCCAAAGCATAGAACTTTGAAAGGATTTTCAAAAAACTCGGTATCATTTTTTTCTTTGGATGATTCTTTCTTCAGTAAAATTAAATTGAAAAAACAACTCGCAATAACAACTAAGCTTGTCAGAAAAACAGGATTGAAAATTATAGGTAAATGTTTTTGATCATTTATATATTCAGTCCAGGTCATTATTTGAGATAAAATAACCAACGGGAAAAGCAGATAGAAAAATATTTTGAAAATACTGTGATCGGTTTTTTTCCAGATGTATAACAAAAGAGAGGCTTCTATTGCCCAAACACTCGTGATGAGGTGAGTTTTAAATTGTAATGCAACAGCCAAAGTTAAAAGACTAATACCGATTCCTGCAAAAACCGAATAATTTCTTTCAAACTTTTTGTTTTGATATTCTCTGAATGCGAAAAATATATTGATAATGGCAAAGCTAAGTGGGAAAATACTTAGCGGTTCATATCTTAAAATAGAAAAGATATAAACCAACCCGATAATGCTTGAAAAGTTAATCAGAACCAACATCAAAATGTCAAGCTTGGAAAGCAAGTTTGTTTTAAAGTAATTCTGAAGCGCAAAAGCGTAAAATATTATATAAGTAATGATGTAAAAGATAATACTTGTGAGATCAGTTTTCTCAATAGTCCAGAAATAAAGATAGATTGCCGTGAAAATAAAAGCGATCCAGCCCACACTTTTCCAGTTTTTCAAATAAACGGTAATCAGCATTCCGATATTTAAAAGAGATAAATAAGTGAAAAGAAAAGTATAATTGCTTTGTCCGGTACTGATCATCAAAGGTGCCAGAAAACCTCCGAACAATGAAAAAATAACCAACGTCTCACTGTTATAACGATAAGAAAGGAAAATCGAAAGCAGAGTAATCGCACAAGTAATTAGAAATGCTGTATTCTGCATAAACAAATGATATTCTCTGAATGCAATGGTTGTTGTAAAATAAAGCACGGCAATTCCGCCACCCATAATTATGGAGGAAAAAATAGTGTAATTTTTCCTAATAAAATGAGCGGTGATGATGAGGATAAATCCTGCCAGAAAACCAATTCCCATTCTTGCGCTTTCACCAATCCAGTTTTTATCGATAGCATATTTTACAAAATACCCGATTCCTAGAACCAGAGTAAATATGCCGATAATTGTAAGGACATTTTGTTTAATAAAATCAAAAAGAGGAGTCAGCCAATCTTTTTCAGGTTCTGAATCTTCTTCAACAATTTCTGGTTTTAAAGTTCTTTCAACCTCGATTCTTTCATTAAGTAAGGTTTCAGACTTAATTGTTGCTGTGGAAGTCTTTCCTGGTTTTTCAATATTTGCTTTGTCTTTTGATAAATCAGCGATTTTCTGTTCCAGAACCTGAATCTTTCTGTTCAGGTTGTGATAAACTAAAACAATCAGTACAAATAATATGGTGATCAGTGCGTAAATCATTCATTTGATTTACTATCAAATATAGTGATTTGAAAGTTTAACCGTTAAAAAAAACTTAAACCAGATTTAATCATTTTGTTTTTTCCAGTTTTCTTCAATTAATTTCATTAAAAAATCCGGACACTTAATCACTTTTTGGGTTTCAGAATTCAAAAAGAAAAGGGTAGTGGAAGCTTCGGTGATTTTAATTCTGTCCTCATTGTAAATTTCATATTCAAATTCTATTCTCACTCCCGGAATTTTTCTCATAAAAGTGTGAATTTCCAATTTTTGATCGTATAGTGCTGGTTTTAAATACTTAATTTTATAATCAGAAACCGGAAGCCAAATTCCCTGCTTTTCTATCTCGTCATAAGAGATTCCGATGCTGCGAAAAAGTTCCACGCGACCCAATTCGAAATATGTTGCGTAATTGCCATAATAGACGTATTTCATGGGGTCTGTTTCTGCGTAACGTACTCGTAATGAGTGTTTTGAGTGTATCATTTTTATCTCTTAATTATACATACAAATATATTTTTAAATAATCAATACGCGAAATATTTTTTTTTGAAAATAAAAAATGAGACCTTTGTCTTCCTCCTAAAACGACTAACCAAAGAATTAATCAGGGCATAAAAATGGATGAAAATTTAATGATGATATGGCAGAAGTGCCTTCAGTTTATGCGTGATAATCTTAACGCAGCTGAAGATAATTCTGATCTTAAAAAACTTGAAAAATCTTTCGATTTACTATTCGACAAAGTACAACCAATTTCATTGGTTGACAATAATCTTACGTTGATGGTTCCGAGTGATTTTTACAAAGAATATATTGAAGATAACTATCTGTCATTGCTTTCTGCTGCCCTAAAGAAAAACATTGGTAAAGGTGTAAAACTTTGGTATTCGGTAATGGAAAATAAACCAAGTGGTTTAGAAAAACCGGTTATCATGAATATGAAAGGGAAGTCTGTTCCCACTCCGAAAATTCAGGAAACCATGCCTCAAGGATTTTCTGGAAATATTGTGAATCCTTTTGTTGTTCCGGGAATCAAAAAAATAAATATTGATTCTAATCTTAAAGCAGATTTTTCTTTTGATAATTATGTGGAAGGAGAAAGTAATAAATTTGCTTCTACCGTTGCAAGATCTATTGCTAAAAGACCTGGTGCAACTGCTTTTAACCCTTTGTTTTTATATGGAGGTTACGGTGTTGGTAAAACGCACTTAGGTCAAGCTGTAGGTTTGGAAGTGAAAAGCCAGTTTCCGGATAAAGTAGTTTTGTATTTATCTTCAGAAAAATTTATTCAGCAGTTTATTTCAGCAGCAAAAGCTCATAAACAAACAGAATTTGCCAATTTCTATCAAATGGTAGATGTTCTGATTATTGATGATATTCAGTTCTTGTCTGGAAAATCTGCAACTCAGGACAGTTTCTTCCATATTTTCGATTATTTACATCAAAACGGAAAGCAGATTATCTTGACTTCAGATAAAGCTCCGGTTGATATCATGGATATTCAGGACAGAATTGTTTCCCGTTTCAAATGGGGGCTTTCTGCAGAAATCAAATCTCCGGATTTGGAAACAAGAAAACAGATTATCGTAGATAAATTAAGCAGAGACGGTATTGTTCTTACCGAAGATATGCTTGATTTCTTAGCTGCAGAAGCAAAAACCAATGTAAGAGAATTGATTGGTGTGATTAATTCTGTAATTGCTTATTCTACAATTTATAAATCAGACTTAAGCCTTGAATTATTAAAGGAAACGATTAATAAAATTGCGGCTAATCAAAAGAAAATTATCAATATTCCTTATATTCAGGAGGTTGTTTGTGATTATTTTGGAATTAAAAGAGAGCAACTTTTATCTAAAACCAGAAAAAGAGAAATCGCTCTTCCGAGACAATTGGCAATGTACTTTGCGAAAGAATTTACGAACGCTACTTTCACTAAAATCGGTGAAGAAATGGGAGGTAAAGATCACTCAACGGTAATGTATGCCTGCGAAACAATTAAAGATGTTTCTAAAATTGATAAGGAAATCAAAAAATATGTAAAAGAATTAACAGAAAAAATTAAACATTAATTCTGTACAACGATATTATAGAAAGGAGAATAAACTTATTCTCCTTTTTTTATTTAGTTTTGTTGATTAAATTAGTTTTTTAATTAAAGTTTTTTAAATAATAGTGTCATGAAAATCTTAATGGTATGTCTCGGAAATATTTGCAGAAGTCCTTTAGCAGAAGGAATTATGAGATCAAAACTTTCAGAAGATTTTATCGTAGATTCAGCGGGAACAATTGATATGCATCAGGGAAGCAATCCTGATAAAAGATCGGTAAAAACCGCTGCTAAATATGGAATTGATATTTCAAAACAATGTTCTCGACCGATTACAACCGAAGATTTAAATTATTTTGATAAAATTTACTGTATGGATTTGAATAATTTAAAAAATGTTATTTCTTTGGCTCAAAACGAAGAACAGCGAAGCAAAATTTCATTACTAATGGAAGCCGCAGATTTAAATCATGCTTCGGGTGATGAAGTTCCTGATCCTTATTGGAGCGAGCTAGATGGTTTTGAAAAAGTCTATCATCAGTTGGATGAAGCCTGTGAAAACATCGCCCAAAAACTTCTTATTTCAAAAACTCAAAACTCATAATTTACAACCCATAACTCTTCAAAAATGCTTTTTCTACTTCCTGCTTATCTTTCAGAAAATACTTCGATCATTCATTTTTCTCCTGTGATAAAAGATTATATCATGCAGACCGATTATTTTTTTGTTGAAAATGAAAAAACGGCAAGAAAAGTTGTGAAGTTTTTTGCACCGGAAAAAAAACAATCAGATTTGAAGCTTTTTTTGTTGGATAAATATACAGAAAATGCAGACATCAAAGAAGCTCAGGATCGAATGATCGACGGTCAGGATTTTGGTTTGCTTTCTGAAGCCGGACTTCCATGCATCGCCGATCCAGGAAATTTAATTGTAAAATGGTGTCATGAAAAAAACATCAGAGTCATTCCTATTTCAGGGCCTTCATCGATTATTTTAGCTTTAATTTCAAGCGGTTTTAACGGGCAGGAATTTACCTTTAACGGATATTTGCCGATTGATAAAAGTGAAAAGAAAAAACAGATTATGCATCTAGAATCAATGGTTCAGAAAACGGGCTATTCTCAGATTTTCATGGAAACTCCTTATAGAAATAATGGGCTTTTCGAAGATTTGACCAAATTTTTATCGCCGAATACGAAGCTTTGTATTGCTGCAAATATCAATGATCCTGAACATGAGTTTATCAAAACAAAAACCATTAAAGAGTGGCAAAAACAAAAACCGGAATTACATAAAATTCCTGCTGTTTTTGTCTTAGGGAAATAATTGATGTTCTATAATCTCTCGCAGATCAAGCAAATTGAGCAGATTTCCATTTATTAAAAAATCTGTGTAATCAGCAAAATCTGCGAGAGAAAACACTATAAATTATTTACTACTCTTTTAATTCCATCTAAAATATTTGTGGTATTAAAATTAACAAGTAATCCCAATTTTTTATTTGAAAGTTTTAAATAAGTATAAAGTTGTTTATAGTGAATATTCTCAATAGACTTCACCGATTTCAATTCTAAAATTACGTTATCTTCCACAAGAATATCAATTCGGAAATTCTTATCGTTATATTTTACAGGTAATAATAACTCTGATTTTACATTAAGACCATTTTCCTGTAATTCGGAAACTAATATTCTTTGATAAACAGATTCAAGTAATCCCGGAGCTAAAGTATTGTAAACATTAAAAATGCATCTTCTTATAATGTAAGAAAGTTCGTTTTCATCCATGAGTGTTTTTTATTTGCTAAAATAATAATTTAACAGCCATTAACACCCTCTTTGCATCATTCTTGTCTATTTACAGATATAACTTAAAAAAATCAAATTATGTCTGAAAAAAAATTAGCAGGACTTTGGATAGATTCTCAAAAAGCCATCGTCGTAAAAAATCATGATGCACAGAATGCTTTTAAGTTTTTTCTTTGCAGTCCGGTGAAAGCCGTAATCCAACATGGCAACTCAAGTGAAAATGCAGGGAACAATGCAGAGCAAACCAACAAGGTAAAATTCTTCAAAGAAGTAGAACATCTGCTTACAAATTCCGAAGAAGTTTTAATTACCGGTCCGGGAACGATTCAGGAGGAATTAAAACACTATCTTCATGATACGGCTCAGTTTAAGAATTTAAAAATAACCTTAGAATCGTCTCAGCAAATGTCTGATGAACAGGTTTTAGAAACTGTAAAATCGCATTTTAATGCTTAATATAGTTTAATCTAAATAAAAAAATCCGAATGTCATTTGATATTCGGATTTTTTTATAATGTGTGTCTATCTATACTTAAACTATTCTTTTTTCTTTCTGTTTCTCCATTTTTTCCAGATTAAAATAACAATTGGGATTAATAAAAAGAATGGCCAAAGAGAAATGATTCCTAAGAAAAATGCTACAAAACTATTCCAGCCTTCTGTGAAAGAATCTCCGAAACGATTTCCAAAACCGATTTTTGAAGTTGCAGAGCTCCTTACTTTTTCTTTGTACAACATTAAATTCAACGTGCTGTAATTTACTCTGTCGTCAATAAAGCGAAGTCTGCCTTCTGCAACGTCGATTTCATCTTCAAGTTCACGAATGTTTTCCTGAATTTCCAGCATGTCTTTTGTGGTTTTTGCACTACGCAACATATCGCGGTATTTTTCAAGATATATTTTTTTGTTGGCTAATTTTATTGAAACATCGGTGTATTCTTCGGTTATGTCATCGGAAGCAATATTTTTAGACAATATCGAACCAATTCCATTTGAAAAAGAATTGATTAACGCATCAAAATTTTTATGTGGGACACGTATGGTGAAAAACTGTTTTTCGTCAATATCAGTATTAGTAAAACGTTCAGTTTGTATATAGGCATTGTTGCTTTTTACAATTTCATTTACTTGTTGGTGTGCTTTTTTAATATCATCAACCTGAATATCAAGATTGCCATTTTTGATAACTTTCTTAACGATAACATTATTACTTTGTGATGGAGAAGATTTTGGTTCTGTATTGACAGCTTTAGTAGAAACCATAGCATTTACTGGTATTTCTTGAGGTGGTGGAGGTGGAGCATTCATATCCATAGATTTATCTTCTGAGATAATTTCAACTAAATCAGATTTTATTTCTTGCTGATTGCCAGATTTATCGCAATTAATAAGAATTAAGAGAAATAATGGAATAAATAATTTTTTCATAAATCGATTTTGTGAATTTGAGCAAAAACTATGCTTAAAATCTAGATTTACTTTTATATTTTTATTGAATGAAAAAAAGTCTTCTAGCATTTGTATTTTCACCGTTTTTAATTTTTGCTCAGGAAAGCCCGAAACTGACGGATGAAATGGCAATAAAGTTATCAGAAAAACCACTTCATTGTATCAATCAGGAATACCCGAATAAAACGGCGCATATTATTAATAATGCTAATGAAGTAACTTTAAGCCCGAAAGATCTTCATCCAAGTTTTTATGGATGTTTTGATTGGCACAGTTCGGTTCATGGTCATTGGATGTTGGTTAGATTACTGAAAGCAAAACCAAGTTTATCGGTTGCTAAAGACATTGAAAAGATACTTGACGATTCATTTACAAAAGAAAATCTACAGACTGAAGCTGATTATTTTACGAAATATCAATTAACAACGACTTTCGAAAGAACTTATGGTTGGGCTTGGCTATTAAAGTTAGATGAAGAATTAATGACCTGGAATCATCCGAAAGCTAAAATCTGGCATCAGAATCTAAAACCTTTAACAGATAAAATTCTGAGCTCTTGGAAAACTTATCTTCCAAAACAAACTTATCCCAACAGAACGGGAGTTCATCCAAATACAGCTTTTGCAATGGTTTTTGCGTTAGATTGGGCAAGAGCAACAGGTGATAAAACTTTTGAAAATGAACTGATTGAAAAAGCAAAATATTTCTATTTAAATAATACTAAAACGCCTGCTTATCTCGAACCGGATGGTTCTGACTTTTTCTCTCCAAGTTTGGAAATTGCAGATTTAATGAGAAGAATTCTTCCTCAGAAAGACTTTGTAAAATGGCTTGACCAATTTTATGAAAAGAGAAGTATAGAAAACATTGAAAAAATTCCTGTGGTAAGTGATTTGAGTGATTATCAAACCGTACATTTAGTAGGATTGTCTTTTACAAAAGCATGGTGTATGAAAGGAATTGCAAAATCTCTTCCCGATAATCATCCGTTGAAAAAACAATTTCAAAAAACGGCAAATATCTTTTTAAATAATGGGCTTCCGCTTTTATTTCAAGGAAATTATGGCGGAGATCATTGGTTGGCAAGTTTTGCGGTGTATGCTTTGGAAGATTAAATTTAAACTGATAAAATGACTGCTTTAGAAAAATTTGGAGTTGATGTTTTTACGCAACATAATATCTTCGAAAGAATATCCGTGGATAAGCCTTTCCGTCCAGATAATCCTGCTTTTATCTTTATTAAAAGTGGTTCTATAAAGCTTCGTCAGCATTTCAACGATCTTGAGCTTACTGCAAATACCTTTATGGTGACAGATCCGCAAACGGTTTATGAAATGATTTCTGTAAGTGATGATTTCCAGTCGAGAATGGTTTCTTATAAGCGTGAATTTATTTCTGCCTTGTCACTGAAATTCAATAGGTTGATTACTTATCGGTATTTCCGTCAGCAAATGAATGTTGGAGTTCCTTTTTCTCAGAATGATTTAGATTTAATTTGGAAAAGTGTCAATTTTTTAAAATATATTTTAGATTCTGAAACCGAGATGACTTACAAGAAAGAGATTGTAGAGCATCTCTTTTCGGTGTTCTGTTATCAGATAGCAGGAATTATTTCTAATGAAGACAATAGCGCGATGAATCAAATGTCGAGACAGGAAGAAATTGTTTTTGTTTTTCTAACCGATTTGTCGTCTCAGCATTTAAACAATAGAACAGTGGAGTTTTATGCCGAACGACAATCGATTACAACCAGACATCTTTCATCGGTGGTGAAGTCGGTTACAGGCAAGTCGGCAAGCCAGATTATTGCTTCTATTGTAATTAATGAAGCAAAAGTGTATTTAAACTCCTCTAAAATGCCAGTTTCAGAGATTTCCACAATTCTTGGTTTCAGTGACCAATATTCATTTTCACACTTTTTTAAGAAACATTTAGAGATAAGCCCGAGTCAATACAGACAACAATATCAATAACTGAATCCTACATTTGAACATCTTTTTCCAGAATTCAAACATTTGTTTGAATGCGTGCTTCACCTAACTTTGCATCTGTAAAGCAAGGTAAAATGGTAAAAAACATAAAAACAGCTCTATCAGTTTTGATAGGCCTTTTTCCTGCGCTGTTTTTTTCACAAGAAATAAAACAGATGACAGTGGATGAAGTTGCCCAATTGGCAATTCAAAATCATCAGCAACTTAAAGTTTCAGCTCAGAATATCGATATTGCAAAACAGCAGAAAGATATTACAAAACTTCAGAAACTTCCTACGATTACAGCTTCAACAAGCCAATTCTATTTGGGAAATGTAATTGCAATCGACAAAGATTTTTCCAACTCAACTACGATTCTGATGCCGCATTACGGAAGCTCGTATGGTGTTCAGGCGACTCAACTAATTTTCAAAGGAGGTTTGGTGAATAAGTCTATTGAATTGGCTGGACTTCGTGAGCAGCTTTCACAATTAGATTTTGAGAGTAGAAAACAGGATATCAAGTTTTTGGTGATTTCTAATTATTTAGATATTTATAAAATTTTAAATCAGGAAGTTGTCATTCAGAATAATAAAAAGCTGGCTCAGGAACGTCTGAAAAATATCCAAAAATTCTATCAGCAAGGAATGATCACCAGAAACGAAGTGATTCGTGGTGAATTGGCGATTAAAAATTTAGACCAGGGAATGTTAACGTTAGTCAACAACAGAAAAATCCTCAATTATAATCTGAATATTGCTTTAGGATTAAATTCTGAAACTCAGATTATTCCCGTAGAAAATTTAGGAAATAAAGAAACAGGAATTGGGATGGATTATTATCTGAATTTGGCTCACGACAGCAATCCGCAAATGAAATCTGCAAAAACCAATATTGCTGTTGCTGATAAAAATATTGAAGTCATTAAAACGGATAAAATGCCAACACTTTCCGGATTTGGAGGTTATTCTCTGCAAAGACCGATTACGACTAGAAATCCTGTTTTAGATATGTATTCCAGCGGTTGGCAAGGTGGTGTTTCTTTGAGTTACAATATTGATAATTTATATAAAACTAAAGAGAGAGTGAAGCTTGGGGAGCTGCAGAAAAATCAGGCAAGTGATGCGATGATATTGGTGCAGCAGAATCTTGATATGTCTGTAAATGCAGCGTATACAAAATATCAGGAAGCGATTCAGCAAACTGCGATTTTGAATGATGCTAAAAGTTTAGCTGATGAAAACTACAAAATTACAGAAGCTAAATATCTTAATCAATTGGCTGTACAAGCTGAAATGATTGATGCACAACTTCAGAAACTACAGTCAGAATTAGATTTGGCAAATGCAGAAATCAATGTTTTGTACCAATATTATAATTTGTTGAAATCTACAGGAACGCTTTAATAAAAAATTATTCAACAATTAAATCTTTCTGTTCTTATATAAGTGAAACGCCTTTGCGAACTTAAAAACAGTTAGCAATAAAAAAAACTTTGTGGACTTTGCGTTAAAAAGCAACACAAAAAAAACGATTATTTAAAACTAAAAATCAAAATAATGGAAAACAAGGAACAAAATACTCAAGATACACAACCTGCGGTTTCAAACGCAGAAGCTAAGAAAAAACAAAATAAAAAGAATAAAACAAGAGCCATCATCTCAAACATTATCGTTTTTCTGGTGATTGGTTTCGGGTTGTTCTGGCTGATTCGTGAGTATTTTCACATCGGCGATAAAACGTATACCGAAGCTGCTCAAGTAGAGGAATTTATTAATCCGATAAACACGCGAGTTTCAGCTTACATCAAAGAAATAAAATTCATCGAACATCAACAGGTAAAGAAAGGAGATACTTTGGTGATTCTGGATGAAAGAGAAATTCTTACCCAATTAGGTCAGGCGGAAGCAGCTTATCAAAATGCTTTGGCACAAAAATCAGCGACAAGTTCATCGGTAAATACAGTTTCCAATAACGTAAACGTAATGGAATCTAATATTGCTGGAGCTAAAGCCAGACTTTGGAATGCCGAACAGAATTTAAACAGATATAAAAATCTTTTAGCTTCTGAAGCAGTTACAAAACAGCAATACGATCAGGTGAAAACAGAATATGATGCCCAAAAAGCAGCGTACGAAACGTTGATTAATCAAAAGCAGACTGCTAATCTTTCTACTACCGAAGTAAAAAGTAAATTAGGAATCAACGATGCAGAAATCAAAAGAACAAAATCTGCTTTGGAAATGGCAAAAATTAATCTGTCATATACAGTAATTACCGCACCTTATGATGGAGTAATGGGAAGAAGATTGATTGCTGAAGGACAACTGATCCAACCGGGACAACAAGTGGGGACCATTGTTTTAAACAATCACAAATGGGTAACTGCCAACTTTTTGGAAAGCCAAATGCCGAATATTAAAATCGGGCAAAAAATGATGATGACCGCTGATGCTTTGGGTGGAAAACAATTTGAAGGAACTGTAACTGCGATTTCTGCAGCAACAGGCTCGAGATACTCAAGCGTTCCGACGGATAATTCTACAGGTAACTTCATTAAAGTTCAACAGAGAATTCCTGTAAGAATAGAATTTACATCATCGAATAAAAAAGAAGATGTTGCCAAGCTGAGCGCAGGGATGAATATGAATGTTTCTATTTTCAAGTAAAAAGCAAAAAGAACCAAGTAAAAAGTATAAAAATCTTAAGTGCTTCAATAACTTGACTCTTTTACCATTTTACTTGGCTCTTAATAAATAAAAAAATGTACAACAAAGGTCTTTTCAGCGATTGGGTTTCCAAGCCCATTCAGCTGTTAATTATAGTTTTACTGCTTATTGTCGTAATGCCTTTAGGAGGTGTTTACGCAGGAAACATCAGCTTTATGGTGAGCGGAACCGGGCAACTTACCGAGTATTTCATGTGGGCAAATTATGCTACAACAATCGGAATGGGAGCTTGTATGCCGGTTGTTCTCAGATTTAAAATGAGATATAAAGTGCGCGATAAAGTGGTGCTTTTATTGGTTCTTTTAGGACTGTTAAGTTACATTAACGGAACTACAATGGAGCCTGCAATTATCATTGCAAGTGCTTTGGTTATTGGTTTTTTTAAAATGATGATCACCATTGAACTTTTCCTTCCGTTAATGGTTATAATGGGTGGAAGAGGAATTTTCTATGGGGTATTTTATACATTCGTTTTGACTTTGACTCAGATTTCCAGTTATTACGCAGTGGAAATTTCGATGCTTTATAATTGGCAGCAGTTTTTCATTATTGCATCACTTCAGTGTTTTGTAATGGCTTTGGTTTGCTGGATTTTTATGCACAATAAATATTTTGCTTTAAAAGTTCCGCTGCATTATATCGATTGGCTGAGTATTCTGTTATTTGTTTCTACCTTTATGTTTTCAGCTTATGTTTTTTCATTTGGAAAACAACAGGATTGGCTGAATTCCACGAAAATTATCAATGCAAGTATTGCGGCATTTGTAAGTTTTGCTTTGTTGGCCATTCGTCAGATGACTTTGAAAAGACCTTATTTATCTTTTAAAATTTTCAAGCGAAGCAATGTTCAGAACGGATTGTTTTTACTGTTTTGTTTAGGAATGTTTTTAGGAACTACTTTCATTCAGAATATCTTCTCTGTCGGTGTTTTAGGATATGATCAATTGACCAATGCCAAACTAAATCTAATGATGATTCCCGGATTAATTGTAGCCGGAATCGTCGCTGTTTTTTGGTTTAAAAAAGAAAAACCTCTCAAAATGTTCATTTTTTCAGGATTTTCTGCGATGATAGGATATGCAATAATTATGTACTTTTCAATGGTGCTGGAATTCAATTATGAAAGTTGGTATTTGCCTATGTTTTTGAAAGGTTTTGGGATGGGTTCACTCTTTATTTCAGTATGGTATTACACTTTAGATAAGCTGGAACTCGATGATATGTTGGCTGCCATAGGATTGGTTTTGGTTTGGCGTACATTTCTTGCAGTAGGATTTTTCTCAGCATTATTTTCGTGGTTTCAATATCAGTTTCAGGTTGAAAGCCTTGGTAATTTGGCAGTCTATTTGGATGGAATGACGCTTACTCCGCAAAATCTTTCAGCCAACTTAAAAAGTATTCAGCTGAACGCAATTCTTTCTGCCAACAAGAAAATTTTCGGTTACATTATCGTTATAGGTTTCGGAATTTTACTATTTGTTTTAACCCATCATTTTGGTGAAGAAAAATTCAAATATCCAAGATTTATAAGACTCATCAATGGTAAATCGGTCATTGCCAGAAGAAGATTGCAGGAACGCAAAAAATTATTAGAAGAAATAAAAGATGCGGCAGGCCCCGTCATTTAAAGATACCTTGTTTTCACTTGTAAAGTCTCGTTTTATTTTCAAAGCGGGACTTTACTTTTAAAGAACAGTCACCCATCGAAAAAGTAAATATTAGTCATTACCCATTGTTGATTATCCATATTCTTGGGAGCTTAATCCCGCTATCCACTATATCTTTTGTTTCGCTTTGCTTCACAAAAGGATGTCGTTTCTATCGGGGCTAAAAAGTGAGTGTCAATTAAAATAATTACTTATTTTTTTAATAGTATTTTAAAACCACCCCGTCTTCTCCCTACGGTCGAATCCACCCCTCCAAAGGAGGGGAATTCAATATATTACCAATTCATTATTATTTGCCACATTCAGGATATTTTCTACATTTGCGAAGTAATCTTCACAAAAACATGAAAAATATTTTATTATTCTTATTTCTTAGTTTCTCATTTTTATCGTATTCACAGGATAATTATGTGCATTCTATAACGAAGAAGCAGCAGTTTCTGAATCTTGCCGGAAAACCGCTTACAGATAAATTTACCAATATGAAATCTGTAAAAGTGGTTTATGATTATGGTGCGAAAAAAATGTACTTTTTTAACAGTACAAGATACACTTATCATTACGATTTCTGCATGCAGGTTTTGGGATATAGCCAGGAAATTGGAGAGTTTAACAAAGAATCTTATAACCCAACCAATAAAAGAACTTATCTTCTCGCCAATATCAATTATTTGGAAGATTCTGATGATTGGGTGATGGAACTGGCTGCTTCAGACGAGATGAATGCAGGTCTTATTAATTTCTTTTTTAATGAAGTTAATAAAAATGTATTTTTCAAAGATAAGCTGAAATTTTATCTGAATTCTCCTTATGTAATCGGCCTGAATTCAAAAAAAGCTTTAAAAATTCCAACAGTTTTCTCTGATTTTATTTTTAACAGAATTACAGAACAGTCGATTGAAAATGCTTCTAATGTTGGAGTTTTGAAGAAATACGACTTGCAGAAGAAGCAAGATTTCAATCCTAAATCCGACGAGATTATCATTATCAATACCACTCCGGAGTTTATCCCTACCGTGCGCGGAATTATTATTACCGAACTTCAGACTCCTTTAAGTCATTTGGTTTTGCTGGCAAAAAATAGAAATATTCCTGTTTATGTTGATACAAAAGTTTGGGAAAAACAATCTGTCAATAATCTTTTAGGCAAGAAAGTGGAGCTGATTACAAAAGAAAATTCATATTCATTAAAAGCTTCTCAAAAACCTATTCCTGTTAAAAAAGCAGTGAAAGAAATTATTCTGAAAAAAGATCTTTCGGTTACAAATCTGGTTGATTTGGAGACAACGACTCCTTTAAATATTGTAAATTCTATCGGTTCGAAAGCTACAAATCTTGGGCTTTTAAAACAGATTCAGAAAGAATTAAAGTCATATAAAACCCCGGAATATGCATTTGCAATTCCGTTTTATTATTTTGACCAGCATATCAAGGATAATCATTTTCAGGATAAAATTAATGCATTGTATGCGATTCCGAAAGATTCTGTAAAACTTTTGGAGAAGGAATTAAAAGCATTCAGAAAAACGGTGAAAAACTCAAAAGTGAATCCCGAACTTTTGAAGAAAATAGAAGAAAAACTCAATGCCCAAACTGATTTTAAAAACTTCAGATTCCGTTCTTCAACCAATGCCGAAGATATGGAAGGATTCAACGGAGCCGGATTGTACGATTCTAAAACCGCAATCATTGGAGATGCCGATAAAACTGTTGAAAAAGCTATTTTAGATGTATGGTCGAGCTTCTGGAATTTCCGTGCATTTCAGGAGCGTGATTTGTTTGGAATCAATCACGAAAGCTGTGCAATGGGAGTTTTGGTACACCGTTCTTTTCCAGACGAAAAAGCCAACGGAGTTTTGGTTACAAGAAATTTATATCGTAATCAATATGCAGGAATTACCGTAAATGTTCAATTAGGAGAAGAATCTGTGGTGAAACCTGAACCGGGCGTAACTTGTGATGAATTTTACGGTCATAATTTCAACGGATTTGGTTCGTTTGTAGTCGATTATCGTTCTACATCAAGCTTAAATAATGGAAAACCTATTCTTACTGAAACTGAAATTAAAAAATTGTTTAATATCTCTCCTGTTTTAGAAAGAAAACTATATCTTCTTTGGCAGAAAAGGAAAATGGCTAAGAGAAGCTATCCTTTAGATATTGAATTTAAATATTTGGGAGATGAAAAGCAATTGTATATTAAGCAGGCAAGAGCTTATATGGATTGAGTTTTCTTTTGCAGATAATTACATTAAAAATTGCTTAGTTTCCTAAATCTACGAAAAACTTAACTCTAATATTTTTCAAAAAGAATTGTTATTTCAGCAACGAGAAACCTAAAAAGGTGGATGAAACTATTAATGTGAAACCTTTAAAATCACAATATTGTCATTAAGATTAATACTCTTAATATTGTAACTGAAATTTTTTAGTTTGGTTTTTTCTGTTAAAACCCTTTTGCGTTCTGCCTCTTCAAGCTGAAGAAAATCTAAAGAAGAAATAACTTCAATTGAATTTTTTTCAGAAACAATAGGTGATTTTTTTTCGAAATAATTTAAGATTAAATAAATCACAACAATTGAAATGTTAATTCCTAAAAGAATTTCAAGATTTTTAATGGGCAAAAGTCCGTCTAACAACGAAAGCGTGATTGAAACAAAAAGGAAAACAATAGTCTGAATGGTAAAGGTTTCCGTTCTGAAACGCAGGATTGAGAAAATAGCAAAAAGACCAAAGCCCACTCCGAGACTATATTCTGCTTTGGTAAAAACCAGACACATAAAAAATGTACAAACACTGATTAACCCCAAAAGAGGATGCAATCTGATGTTACGGTTTCTGTTTGAAAAATAATAAAGAGTGAAAATCGATATGCAAAGTATCGCTAAACGTTCAAAAAGTTCCTGTAGTTCCAAAATTGTGCTTTAATTTCTGACAAATATACAATTTAGAATGAATGATTTTTAGAAAAAAATAATTGTTAATATTTTTAGATTAAAAATAAAGATAGCGCTCGTACGGAGCGCCACATTTTACTTGTATTAAATTAATTTACACAGGTTTTGCTGCGATAGAAAAATTAAAAAAGGCAACATAAATTACTCAGAAAGTTGAGAATTTATGTTGCCAATGTATCCTGAATTTGAAAAATTAATTTCTGAATAATTGTCTTACATCTGCAGAATCAAAAGTATAGGCATTAGAATTTTCAGATTTATCTAATTTTTTGCTGATCGTCAGTGCCCATAAAACCAGTTCTTTGCAGAAGTTTTTATCCTCTTGATTCAATTCTGAAGCATTTTCTTCAACAACAGTTGTTAAAGGTGTAATACTGTTGAGTTTGCTGTAGAATTCTTCGTCAGTGTCGGTGTAATTCAGTTCCAAATGATTTTTGTTGAACCATTTAATCAAATCGGTGTAAGGCGTTTTAATGCCTTCTTTTTCGAGTTTAGAAATGCGTGGGAAAATACTTTCAAACTGTATGATTACTGCTTTATCGATTAATATTTTCGCTACATAATCTGCACCTTCCTGTTCGCCTTCGTAAACCAATTCAATTTTTCCCGTAATTGAAGGGATAATCGACATAAAATCTAATAAACGAACTGTGGTTTTACTAATTCCAGTTTCTATCAAACGTAATTTTGCAGCGGCGACCAAGTTTTCCATGGCACTGATCGTCAATCTTGCACTTACACCACTTTTGGCATCCACATATTCGCTGTCGCGGGCTGCAAAAGCAACTTCTTCCAAAAGGTTTTTTGCTAAATCAGGAATTTGAATTTGGGCTTTATCTTCGTCAGAAACCTGAGCTTCCTGTTCGGTAATTTGTTTTGCTAAGGCAATAGTTTTCGGATAATGTGTGAAAATCTGCGATCCGATTCTGTCTTTCAGAGGCGTCACAATACTTCCACGGTTGGTGTAATCTTCCGGATTTGCCGTAAATACAAACTGAATATCCAGTGGCATTCTCAACTGAAACCCACGAATCTGAATATCGCCTTCCTGCAAAATATTAAATAGAGAAACCTGAATTCTCGCCTGCAAATCGGGTAATTCATTTAAAACAAAAATTGAACGGTTTGCTCTCGGGATCATTCCGTAATGTAAAACACGTTCGTCGGAATAGGGTAGTTTTAAAGTTGCTGCCTTAATAGGATCGATGTCGCCAATTAAATCGGCAACATTTACATCGGGGGTTGCCAGTTTTTCAAAGAAACGGTTCGAACGGTGAACCCACGAAATCGGAGTTTCATCACCCAATTCTGCAATCAACTCTCTAGCAAATTTTGAAATCGGCTGAAACGGACTGTCATTAATTTCCGAACCTTTTACAATGGGCATATATTCATCCAAAAGATTGACCATGCTTCTTGCGATTCGGGTTTTTGCCTGTCCACGCAAACCTAATAAATTGATATGATGTCCCGCCAAAATGGCTTTTTTCAATTGTGGCACCACAGAATCCTCATAACCCCAAAGTCCTTCAAATACAGACTCTTTTGCTTTAATTTTAGCAATTAAATTAGCCTGGATTTCCTGACTAATGGTTTTATCTGTATATCCTGACTGTTTTAATTCTTTGAATGTTGTATCGTTTTTCATTTGTTTTAATAATGTTGTTTTTTAATGGTTGGATGTTGGAAGATGGATGCTTGATGTTTATCCAGTTAAGAAACCAAATGATGTATTAAAATGTAAATTTTGCAAATATTTGAACCTGTTACTATTTTAAACTTCCAACATCTAACTTCCCTCATCCAGCTTTATATTCTCTTAATCCTATTCTTCTCATAATCCTCGAAAATCATTTGTCCCAAACCTGAAAGTCCGGTCAGAAAAGCTTTTCCTTTGTTTTGAGCGGTAAAAGCATTCACAAATTGTCTAAGATAAGGATCCTGGGCAATCATAAATGTGGTGATTGGGATTTTAAGTTTCCTTGCTTGAGCCGCTTTGTTGAGACATTCCGTTACAATTCTTTGGTCGAGTCCGACGCTGTTCATATAATACTCACCATTGGGTAGTTTCAGACAACTCGGTTTTCCGTCGGTAATCATGAAAATCTGCTTGTTGGTATTTCTTTTTCTGCGTAGAATATCCATTGCCAATTCCAATCCTGCAACGGTGTTGGTGTGATACGGGCCAACCTGCAAATAGGGAAGGTCTTTGATCTTAATCGGCCACGCTTCGTTTCCGAAAACGATGATGTCGATAGAATCTTTTGGATATTTTCTTTTGATCAATTCTACCAAAGCCATCGCAACTTTTTTGGCCGGAGTAATTCTATCTTCGCCGTACAAAATCATCGAGTGACTGATATCGATCATCAAGACCGTGCTCATCTGAGCCTTGTGTTTGTTTTCTTCTACGATGAGGTCGTCTTCAGTCATTCTAAGGTCTAAAATTCCGTTGTTGATCTGGGCGTTTTTAAGACTTTCGGTCATATTTACGGTTGATAAGTCGTCACCGTATTGGAAGTTTCGGTTTTCGCCATCTCGTTCGTCACCAACTCCTGATTTGTTGGTTCGGTGATTTCCGATGCCGCTTTTTTTAAGCTTTCCAAAAATTTGGTCTAAAGCATATTCCCGTAAAGCAGCTTCCAGTTTTGCAGTGAGAATATTTTTGCCTTTTCCGCTTCCTGAATTTCCATCCTCGGAATCGTCTTCTTTTTTGATGTAGCCTCGCTTTCTGAGGTCTTCTTCAAAATCTTCAAGCGTATATTCGTCGGTGAAAATATCATATTCCTTATCAAGCATATCGAGCCATTCAAAAGCTTCCTCAATATCGCCCGAAGTATGGGTCAGTAAATCTTTGAATACATCAAAAACCCGGTCAAAATGTGATATTTCTTCCGGAACGTGCTTGCTGAATGTAAAACCCTGTTGAAAATTAAATTGTTTATCTGTCATGAGAAGAATCTCGTTTTTAGAAAAGACAAGTTAAGGAAATTTCATAGGAGTGGAGTGGTTTTAAAAATAGAAAATGTGGATGATGGTGATTTGTAAATTAGAATTAATGATTTAAATCAAAATTTAAATCATATAAGCTTATTACTTACTTTGATAATTCTTTTTTTTCACTTTGCAAGATGGCATAAATTGTTTCTGAAATTTCTGAAACTTTTCCATTATAATTATTGCTCAGTAAAATAATTGTTATCTTTTTTTCAATATCTGAAAATATAATAGCCTCAAAACTCCCAGCTCTGCCATCATGAGTATGTTCTATCAGTTTCTTATTCCTGAACTTTGCATTTCCCATTGCTGATTGGCTTTCCTGAGTATTAAAGTTTTGCCCTAATTCGTAAAGCGAATTTTTATTAATAATTTTCCTAAAATGTAAACTGTTTAACCATTTCAATAAATCATAAGTTGTGGTATAAGTTCCTCCGGTTATCGGTAATTCTTCCGAATCTTGCACAGAATTATTTTTAAAACCCTTAGTCATATTTTTCTCATTTTCAAAAGGAGTCATTACAGAAGAGTTCATTCCTAAAGGTTGAAATATAAATTTTTCAGAATACGTTTTAAAAGGAACTCCAGTCAATCGCTCAATAATAAATTGTCTTAAAAAAAGATTATTGTTATTGTAATCATAATCTGTTCCAGGTTTAAAATCTAATTTTTCAATCGACATCAAACCATCAAAAATGTCTTTATCATTTTTAATTTTTTTCCAATTAACGTTAGGGATTCCGCTTGTGTATTGTAGCAAATCTTTAACTGTTACTTCTTTAGCCCAATTTGGAAGTTCTGGTATAAATTTAGAAACGTTATCTGATAATTTTAATTTTCCTTTTTCTTCTAATTGAAGTATTGCTACAGCACTAAATTCTTTGGTGATTGAACCTAAATGAAATTTAGATTCTTTAGTGAGTTTTTCTTTCTTATAAGCATCAGTAAAGCCAAATGACGCACTATAAATGATTTTATTGTTTTTTGAAACAAGAACATTCCCATTAAATACACCCATTGAATTTGAATACTTCATAAGTGAATCAATCTCCTGTATTTCTTTTGATTGTGCAAGAATATTATGGGTTAGAAAGATAAAAGTTGCTGTAATTAATAAGATTTGTTTATTGTAATTCATAAAAATTGCGTAGATAATATTGCTTATAATGGCTTCTATTAGCCCTAACATAAGCTTCAAATATACTAATAAATTATCCTTTTGAATTTAAAATATTCTTGTATTAAGCTTAATTGAAAGAGTTTGTTGTATTCTATAATTGAGATTTTATCATTAATATTTACCATCTAAATCTTATCTTTGCTCCATTAAAATTCAGCATGAAAGACTTAATGGGACGTGCAATCTGGGATTATTTTCATAAAGAAAATCCTGAAGACTTGCAGACTGAAACTTCAATTTCCGAACTCGATGAGCTTCCGGTAGACTATCTTTTCAGAGATTTTGAAGAGATGAACAAAATCGAAAAGAAAGCTTTGAAATTAGCTCAGGGAAAAGTTCTCGACATTGGAGCAGGAGCTGGCTCGCATTCGCTTTATCTTCAGAATGAAAGAAATTTAGATATTACAGCATTAGATATTTCACCTAAGGCTATTGAAGTTTGCAAATTAAGAGGAATTCAGAAAGCTGTTGCCCGAAATATGCTTGAATTTTCGGAAGAAACTTTTGATACTATTCTTTTATTAATGAATGGAACTGGAATTTTCCAAAGCCTGAAAGTAATTGATATTTATCTTAAAAAGCTTCATTCTTTATTAAATAAAAATGGACAAATATTGATTGATAGCACCGATATTCTGTACATGTTCGATGCCGATGAAGACGGAGGAGTTTATATTCCTGCAGAAGGATATTATGGTGAATTGGATTATATCGTTCATTATAAAGGAGAGTCTGAAGATCCTATCAAATGGCTGTATCTTGATTTTAATACCTTGAAAAATGCGGTAGAAAATAACGGCTTTAAAATAGAAAAAGTTATTCAGGATGAAGATTCTTATCTGGCAAAACTTATGAAGAAGTAATTTGATTTTTTTAAATTATAAGTCTTTATCTTTACAATAAATTGAAAGTCAATTCCGATGAGGTTTTGACTTTTTATTTTAGATTAAATCCAAATTGTATTTTTAATCAATTGATTTGTAGTTGATTGTGTTGTTGTCTTTGTCAAAACTAAAAAAAGGAACTTTCCACGGAATCATTTTTGTATTTATAACTATAATCACACTAAAATATACAATTATGAATACCAACAGACTTTCACCTACGCTGGAAAAAGCTTTAAGTGACCAGATGAATAAAGAAATTCACGCTTCACACACATTTTTATCTTACGGAATTTGGGCAGATGACAAAGGTTATCAGGGAATTGCCAATTTTTTATACCGTCATGCTCAGGAAGAGAGAAATCATTCCATAAAATTTATGGAGTACGTTTTAAACAGAGGCGGAAAACCAAAAGTGGATGCCATTCAGGCTCCGCCTGCAGATCCGGAAACTTTATCGGCTTGTTTCGATGGGGTCTTTAAACATGAAGTAGACAATACAACGGCCATTTACAGGCTGGTCGATTTGGCTTTGGAAGAAAAAGACTGGGCAACATGGAATTTTATGCAGTGGTTTGTTCAGGAACAGATCGAAGAAGAAACTTTAGCTTCCAATTTAATAGATAAACTTAAAATTGCAGGTGGCGACAGAGCTACAGACGAATCATTATTCAACTTAGACAGTGCAATGGCATCTGCTCCAAATGATGTTCCGCTGGCTCAGGAAGCTACAGGGAATAATCCATAAACATAAATTCTCAAAAAAAATATTTCTGAAATCCGTCAAATTATTGGCGGATTTTTTTATTATGAATTCCACCGTAAAATCACTATATTTGCACGCTGAAAGTGAAAGGTAATATCACCTACACTTTAAACCTTAAACTTTGAATCTAACGTTATGAAATGTGGAATCGTAGGCTTACCGAATGTAGGTAAATCAACTCTTTTTAACTGCTTAAGCAATGCTAAAGCGCAGTCTGCCAATTATCCTTTCTGTACCATCGAACCGAACTTAGGAACGGTTTCTGTACCGGATCAGAGATTATTTGAGCTTGAAAAACTGGTAAATCCTGAAAGAGTTTTGCCTGCAGTTGTAGAGATTGTAGATATTGCTGGTCTTGTAAAAGGAGCAAGTAAAGGAGAAGGTTTAGGGAACCAATTCTTGGCAAACATTCGTGAGTGTGAAGCGATTATTCATGTTTTGAGATGTTTTGAAAACGGAAATATTATCCATGTTGAAGGTTCAGTTGATCCTTTGAGAGATAAAGATATTATCGATATCGAGCTTCAGTTAAAAGATTTGGAAACAGTTGGAAAAGCTGTTGAAAAAGCGAAAAAATTCATCAAATCTGGTAAGAAAGAAGATTTATTGACGTACGAGACACTTCAAAATCTTCAGAAACATCTTGAAGATGGTAGAAATGCCAGAGAATTTGCAATGGATGATTTTGTAAAATCAATTATCGGAGAAGTTCAGCTTTTGACCAATAAACCGGTTCTTTACGTTTGTAATGTAGATGAAAATTCAATCAAAAACGGGAACGAATGGATTGCAAAGATTGAAGAAATGGCGAAAGGTGAAAGTGCTGAAATTGTTGTTTTGGCAGCTCAGATCGAAGCTGATATTAATGAGCTTGAAACTTTTGAAGAAAGAGAAATTTTCTTGGAAGAATTAGGTCTTACCGAGCCTGGAGTTAACCGTTTGATCAGAAAAGCTTACGATTTATTAAAGCTTCAAACCTATTTTACAGCAGGTGTAAAAGAAGTAAGAGCCTGGACAATCGGACAAGGTTGGACGGCTCCTCAAGCTGCAGGAGTAATTCACACAGATTTTGAAAAAGGTTTCATCCGTGCAGAAGTAATCAGATATAATGATTATGTAACGTATGGTTCTGAAGCAAAAGTAAAAGAAGCTGGAAAGCTTTCTGTAGAAGGTAAAGAATACATCGTTCAGGACGGTGATGTAATGCACTTCAGATTTAATGTTTAAAAATATTAAAAGTTAGTTATATAGTATTTTAAAGACGCTTCCATGAATTTGGGAGCGTTTTTTATTATATTTAATCCTATGAAATTGAAATATTTAGTTTTACTGTTTTTGGCCTTTTCCTGTTCGAAAACCATTGAAGAAAGATGTTTTATTGATGAAAATGAAAATCATTTTGATTCCTATAAAGAACCTAAAACTTACAGCGTAAAAGATATTTTGGAAAATAAACCGGATTATCTTCAAGTTATTAGCTTAAAAAACTTCAGAAGCTTCAAGCGAGATAGTTTGGAGGCTGAAAATCTATATAATACGTTGGAAAAAAGTGGAAAATATTGGAAAGAGCAAAAGGCTTTGTTTGCCGATTTTGAGGAAAAATTTTTCGGACAATTTCTTTATTCATTTAAGCACACTGAAAATAATGTAAAATATGCTTTGGGTAGAAACGGATTGGGATATTGGCTTTTAGAAATTAAAAACGACAAACCTTCTGCTTATTTTCTAGGGTTAAGTTTCAGTCATTATCAATTTAATAAATTACAACAGAATCCAATTGTTAAAGATGGCAGTTTTCAGCTTGAAGGAAGCTTTGTTAAAATCATAAAAGTTCCAGGATTACCGGGATATGATGATTATTCTGCTATTGAAGATGGAAAATTATTTAAAATTAAACTGGAAGATTTAAAGCAAGATTCAGATGATGATGGGTATACAGATATTTTTGAGAATTGTTTTGGTTTGAATCCTAATAATAAAGATACAGATGGAGATGGGATTAAAGATTTTGAAGACCATAATCCACTTTTTAAATCTGAGAAAAATAAATTTACAGCTTTATATGAATGTTTGGTCAATCAGCCATTAGGTGGAATAAGAGAGAATCTAAATAAAATGGATTATTTCATTATGCCTTTTAAAAGTGATTGCGATTATTTTCAAAGGATTAATCTGGAAGCAAAAGTCTTGATCTTTCCAAAAGATAAAGAGAAACAACCTTATTATGTAAGAGTTACAGATGTTTTTGATGGAGGTTATTCTAAGATTAAAAAAGACAAAAATAATCCTAATGTATTCTATATATTCGAATCGGGAGGTGGAGGAACGACGGATTATAGGGTTGAATTTAAAAATGGAAAATGGATCGTAGAAAATGTTGGAGGAACGATTTCGTAAGATATTCCTATATTTGAATTATACAAATTCCGCATCATGGAAAAACTAGCTCATGCTTCTCTTGAAGATTTTTATCTTGAAATGACTCAAAGATTGGGAAAAGATATGGAAAGTATCTTTCCGAAAGGTCTTCATAAAGACATTGGTCATTTCAATGTTTTTGATATTGCGCAGACAATAGCGACGGTGAAGAAAACCTGTGAAATGCCTTACAACAGAAGGAAGTATTATAAAATAAGCTTAATTCGTGGTAAGAACAGAGCAGAATATGCAGATAAGATTATTTCTATAAAAAAGAATGCATTATTGTTTGCAACTCCGAAAGTTCCGTATCATTATGTTCCTGAAGATGAAAATCAGCTCGGGAATTTCTGTGTTTTTACGACAGATTTTTTCACGAAAAACTCATCGCATAATATTCTAGAAGATTTACCCCTATTTCAACCCGGTACCATTCCTGTTTTTGAAATTGATGACGAACTAGCCGATGAAATTGATTTGCTTTTCGGAAAAATTAAAAAAGAAATCGATTCTGATTATGAATTTAAATATGATTTGATTCGAAATTATGTTTCAGAACTGATTCATTACGGACAAAAATTACAGCCTGCAAAAAAAGTCCACAATACTCATAATGCTTCATTGAGAGTGGTTTCATTGTTTATAGAATTATTAGAAAGACAGTTTCCTGTTGAATCTCAGAATCAAAGAATTCAGTTGAGAGTTGCGAATGATTTTGCTGAAAGACTATCAATTCACGTTAATTATTTAAATAAAAATTTAAAAGAAAATACAGGTAAAACCACCACCGAATTTATCGCAGACCGGATTATTCAGGAAGCTAAGATTCTTTTAAAACAAACCAACTGGAATGTCTCTGAAATTTCCTATGCTTTAGGTTTTGAAGAGGTGGCTCACTTCTCCAATTTTTTCAAACGTAAAACTTCATTGGCACCAATGGAATTTCGGTCTTGATTTGAATTTTGCAAATTTCAGATTGATTCGGGTAACTCAATTGGTATGAAATTGACTGAACTTTGTATCATCAAAAAATCAATTATGGAAAACAGAACAAAAGTTGCCCTTGTTACGGGTGGAAGCAGAGGTTTAGGAAAAAACTCTGCGTTGAAAATTGCAGAAAAAGGATTAGATGTCATCATAACGTATAACTCCAACAAAGCAGAAGCTGATAAAACGGTCGCTGAAATTCAGGCTTTAGGAAGAAAAGCAATTGCTTATCAACTGAATACAAAAGATATAAAATCTTTTGATGAATTCGTAAAAAAAGTGGGTGATCATTTAGAAGAAAATACAGGAAGCAGAAACATCGATTTTCTGATTAATAATGCGGGAACAGCTTTGTATATGCCGATTGCAGATGTTACCGAAGAGCAGTTGGATGATATGGTAAATATTCATTTCAAAGGAGTTTTCTTCCTTACTCAGAAGTTTTTACCATTTATGAATGACAATGGAGGAATTATCAATCTTTCCTCAGGTTTGGCGAGATTTGCAATGCCTGGTTCGTCGGTTTATGGTTCTATGAAGGCAGCAATCGACCAGTTAAGTAAATATATGGCGAAAGAATTGGGTGTAAGAAAAATTAAAGTAAATGCAGTGGCGCCGGGAGCGATTGAAACTGATTTTGGTGGCGGTAGAACAAGAGATGATGAAAATGTAAATGTAATGGTTGCTAATAATACCGCTTTGGGAAGAGCCGGTTTGCCGGATGATATCGGTGGAGTAGTTGCTTTTTTATGTACCGATGATGCAGGTTGGATTACAGCACAAAGAATTGAAGTTTCCGGAGGAATGTTTTTCTAAGATAACTTATTTCTCTCGCAGATTTAGCTGATGACACAGATGAAAAAATCTGCTAAATCCGCTAAATCTGCGAGAGATTTTTATTTAAACCGTATTAAGTTTCGTAGTAATACTCGAAAAATAAATTGAGAAATAAAAGTTGCTTCAGAGGAACAAGATATGTGTAGAAAAAATATATGCGAAACGGGCGCTCCGGAGGAGCGCAACCTTAAAAATATGAATTTCAGACGATTTTATTTTAAATCTTTGCCAAATTCTCAATCGCCCTTTCCAAAGTCTCATACTTCTTGGCAAAACATAATCTGATTACATTTTCATTCAGTTTATCTTTATAAAAAGCAGAAAACGGAATACTCGCAACTTTATGATTGATAGTTAGGTGTGTTGCAAAATCAAAATCAGTTTTATCTGAAATTTTATCATATTTTACTGCCTGAAAATATGTTCCTTCGCAATCTAGAAGCTCAAATGAAGTTTGCGCTAAACCTTGTCTCAGAAAATCTCTTTTTTCCTGAAAAAACTGGTTGAGTTGATTATAATGCTCATCATTTTTCATGTATTCTGCCAAAGCCATCTGAAGCGGAGTATTCACACAAAAAACATTAAACTGATGTACTTTTCTGAATTCATTGGTCAAAGCTTTTGGAGCAGCGCAATATCCTATTTTCCAGCCTGTGATGTGAAATAATTTACCGAAGGATGCGACTAATAGACTTCTTTCCTTTAATTCAGGATATTTACAAATGCTTAAGTGTTGATTACCGTCAAAAACAATATTCTCGTACACTTCGTCACTTAAAATTAAAATATTGGTATCCTTTACAATTTTGATTAATTCCTGAATATCGTTTTCCTTCAAAATCTTTCCGGAAGGGTTGTTCGGATTGTTCAGAATAATCATTTTTGTTTTTTCTGAAATTAAATTTCTTACCACATTCCAATCGATTTCATAATCAGGAGCTTTCATCTGGAAACGTTTTACAATTCCGCCAAAAAGTTCAACAGTCGGTTCGTAGCAATCGTAAGCAGGCTCAAAAATAATTACTTCATCATCTTTCTGTACGAAAGTGGCGATTGCTGTGAAAATTGCTTGAGTTCCGCCTGCGGTAATGGTGATTTCGGTGTCTGGATGATAAACTGCTTGATGACTATTTTCAATTTTTCTTGCAATTTCCTCTTTTAAAGCCATTATTCCACCTAATGGAGCATACTGATTAAACCCTTTTTTGATGAAATCATCTGCTAAATTCAGTAACTCAGAATCGGTTGAAAAATCAGGAAACCCCTGTGAAAGATTAATTGCCTGATGTTGATTGGCCAGTTGAGACATTTGTGTAAATATGGTAATTCCTACGTTGGGAAGTTTTGAAGAAGGAAGTTGTATCATTGAAAATTTAATATAAATCTAAATTACTGCATTTTTTGAAACTTTCAGTAGATAATTTATGTTAAATCAAACGAATTTCTTCTGAAATTAAAAATAAAAATTTAACATTAAAACAAATGAAAAATGGGTCCAAAAATTCGGATATTTTTGCGCGTTTTTGTACTTTTGTATGTTTGCTGAAATAATATATGTCACAAGAAATACAACCTATCTATTCCGAAGATAATATCAGAACCCTCGATTGGCAGGAACATATTCGTTTGCGTCCCGGTATGTATATCGGTAAGCTTGGCGATGGTTCGTCTGCTGATGACGGTATTTATATCTTACTGAAAGAAATTCTGGATAACTCGATTGATGAATTCAGAATGAAATCTGGTAAAAGAATTGAAATAAAAGTAGATGACGGAAAAGTCACAATTCGTGATTTTGGTCGTGGAATTCCTTTGGGGAAAGTAGTCGATGCTGTTTCAAAAATGAATACCGGAGGTAAGTATGACAGCAAAGCCTTTAAGAAATCTGTAGGATTGAACGGGGTTGGTACAAAAGCTGTAAATGCACTTTCAGATTATTTCCGTGTGCGGTCTTTCCGTGAAGGGAGAATGAAAATTGCAGAATTTTCCCGAGGTATAATCACTGAAGAACACGATGAAAAAGAAACTTCAGACAGAAATGGTACTGAGATTTCGTTTATCCCTGATGCTGATATTTTTCTTCATTTTAAATACAGGAAAGAGTATATCGAAAGAATGCTCCGTAATTATGCATATCTGAATCCGGGATTAAAAATTCTTTTTAATGGAGAAACATTTTATTCTGAAAACGGACTGAAAGATTTGCTGGAAGAAGAGCTTGAAAGCGATACATTGTACCCGATTGTTCATTTGAAAGACAATGACATCGAAGTTGCCATTACTCATACCGATAAATCGCAGACGGAAACGTATTTCTCATTTGTTAACGGACAAAATACAACGCAGGGTGGAACGCATTTAAATGCTTTCAGAGAAGCGTATGTGAAAACCATAAGAGAATTTTTTAATAAAAGTTTTGATGCTTCGGATGTAAGAAAATCTATCGTTGCAGCTATTTCAATCAACGTTGAAGAGCCTGTTTTTGAATCTCAGACAAAAACAAAGTTAGGTTCTAATGACATGGGACCGAATGGGCCGACGGTTCGTACGTTTATCATTGATTTCTTAAAAAGTAAACTAGATAATTTTCTACATAAAAACCCTGAGATTGCAGAAGCGATTCAGAGAAAAATTTTAATTTCCGAAAGAGAAAGAAAAGAGCTTTCCGGAATTCAGAAACTGGCAAGAGAAAGAGCGAAGAAAGTTTCGCTTCACAATAAAAAACTTCGTGACTGCAGACAGCATTATAACGATCAGAAAGCTGAAAGAAAAGCTGAGACACAGATTTTTATTACCGAGGGAGATTCTGCATCAGGATCTATCACAAAATCCAGAGATGTAGAAACTCAGGCTGTATTTTCATTAAAAGGTAAACCTTTAAACTGTTATGGTTTGACTAAAAAAGTGGTTTACGAAAATGAAGAATTCAATTTGCTACAAGCTGCTCTAAATATCGAAGAAAGTCTTGAAGATTTAAGATACAATCAGGTGATTATTGCAACTGATGCCGATGTTGACGGAATGCACATCAGGCTTTTGATGATTACGTTCTTCCTTCAGTTTTTCCCGGATGTGATTAAAAACGGACATTTATTTATTCTTCAGACTCCGTTATTCAGGGTTAGAAATAAAAAAGAAACGAGATATTGTTATTCTGAGCTTGAAAGAGTGAAGGCTTTAAATGAATTAGGTAAAAACCCAGAGATCACACGATTTAAAGGTTTGGGAGAAATTTCACCAGACGAGTTCAAACATTTTATTGGAAAAGACATTCGTCTGGAACCTGTAGTGATAGGAAAAGATCAGACGATAGAACAGATCCTGGAGTTTTATATGGGTAAAAATACTCCGGATCGACAGGTTTTCATCCTTGAAAATTTGGTCGTAGAAGATCCAGATATTAACAAAAAAGAGATTTTAGATGAAGTTGAGCTTTAAAAAATAATACCCACCAAAAAACACCATAATCACATGAGACTAAGTAACAGGAAAAAAATACCTGTGTATAATTTTTTCAATATACTATTATTGATAATATTATCAGGCGGGTGTGTAGGTTTTATCTTAGATAAAATGAGATTCGATATTTTAGATGAAAAAAGCTATCTTTTGATTATTATCCCTGTTATATTATTGATTATTATTTATTTACATGGAAAACAGATCTTTGAATATGATAGTGACGGAGAAGCACTTCATTTTAGAAACAGAAATATTATTCCTTTTTTAAATAAACCGCTGAGTGATGAGTTTCCAAAATATAAACTAATTAAATTTGAGATGGTTTCCCTACTGTTTTTCAGTAGACTTTACGTAACTATTTCGAGCAAAAACAGTGGTACAACAACCTTAAAATACGAAACTTCTTATTTAACGAGAAAAGAAGTTAATGATTTAAAATTATCCCTCAATAAAGTAGTAAATGCTAATAAAGAGAAAAGACATCAAGAATAAGTAATGATAGAAGACAACTCTCACGAAGGCGAAAGCCTAAAAAAAGTTTCAGGACTGTACAAAGACTGGTTTCTGGATTATGCATCTTATGTAATTTTAGATAGAGCTATCCCGTCTGTTTATGACGGTTTCAAGCCGGTTCAGCGTAGAATTATGCATTCCATGCGTGAGCTGGAAGACGGACGTTACAATAAAGTAGCCAATATTGTGGGGAATACGATGAAATATCATCCTCACGGTGATGCATCTATTACCGATGCAATGGTCGGAATCGGGCAGAGAGAATTGCTTATCGACACTCAAGGAAACTGGGGAAATATCTATACCGGAGATTCAGCAGCGGCTGCGAGATATATTGAAGCAAGATTGACACCTTTTGCTTTGGAAGTAGTTTTTAATCCTAAAACTACAGAATGGTCTAAATCCTATGATGGTAGAAATAACGAGCCGATAGATTTACCTGTAAAATTTCCTTTGCTTTTGGCGCAGGGTGTTGAAGGGATTGGGGTAGGACTTTCCACTAAAATTCTTCCGCATAATTTTAATGAATTAATTACAGCCTCTGTTGCTCATTTAAAAGGAAAAAAGTTTGAAATTTATCCTGATTTTCTTACAGCAGGTTTTCTTGATGTTTCAGAATACAATGACGGTCATAGAGGCGGGAAAGTAAGAGCCAGAGCAAAAATTTCTCAGGTTGACAAGCATACTTTGATGATTTCTGAGCTTCCTTTTTCTAAAAACACCAGTGATTTGATTGATTCGATCATCAAAGCCAATGAAAAAGGTAAGATTAAAATTAAAAAAATTGAAGACAATACTTCAGATAAAGTTGAGATTCTGATTTACCTTCATAACGAAGTTTCGCCCGATAAAACGATTGATGCATTGTATGCATTTACCGATTGTCAGGTTACGATTTCTCCGAATGCGTGTGTAATTGTTGGAGATAAACCAATGTTCCTGAATGTTTCGGAAATTTTAAGAATGAATACGGATCATACTGTTTCTTTGCTTAAAAAAGAACTGGAGATTGAGCTTCATGAATTGCAGGAAAACTGGCATTTTTCATCTTTGGAAAGGATTTTTATCGAAAACAGAATTTACCACGACATCGAAGAGGTAAAAAGCTGGGAAGAAGTTCTGAAAACGATTGATAAAGGTCTAAAACCTCACACTGCACATCTTTTAAGAGAAGTTACTGAAGAAGATATTTTAAGACTGACTGAAATTAGAATTAAAAGAATCTCAAGATTTGATTTAGATAAGTTTAAAGAAAATATCGCTGCACTAGAAGGTAAAATTGAGCAGGTAAGATTCCATTTGGCAAATCTTATTGCCTATGCGATCGAATATTACTTAAATATTCAGAAAAAATACGGAAAAGACAGAGAAAGAAAAACAGAATTAAGAATTTTCGATACGATTGATGCGACAAAAGTTGCTGTTGCCAACGAAAAATTCTATGCTAATTTTGAGGAAGGCTTCATTGGAACTTCTTTGAAAAAAGACCAATATCTGTTTGATTGTTCAGACATTGACGATATCATTACCTTCAGAAAAGACGGAAGCATGAAAGTCGTAAAAGTGGAAGCAAAAACTTTCATCGGAAAAGATATTCAACATGTTGCCATCTGGAAAAAGAATGATAAACGAACAGTTTACAACATGATTTATCGTGAAGGCAGAGACGGACCTTATTATATGAAACGTTTTTCGGTGACCGGTGTTACCAGAAATACAGATTATCCTTTAGCGTCTGATAAAAGAGGTTCTGAAATGCTTTACTTTTCTGCAAATCCGAATGGTGAAGCTGAGGTTGTAACTGTTTTGTTAAAGCCAAACCCGAGGATCAGAAAAAATAAAATGGAAATCGATTTCTCTGAATTAGCGATTAAAGGTAGAGATTCAAAAGGAAATTTGGTGACCAAATATTCAGTTAAAAAAGTAGATTTAAAAGAAGAAGGCGTGTCTACTTTGGCTCCAAGAAAAATCTGGTTTGATGAAACGGTAAGAAGATTGAATGCAGATGTAAGAGGAACTTTACTGGGGAATTTTAAAGGTGATGATAAAATCTTAACCATTAACGCTCAAGGTGAAGCAAAACTGGTAAGTTTCGATCTTGGAAACCGCTTCGACGATGAATATATTATTCTTGAAAAATGGCGACCAAACCAGCCTGTAACCTGTATTTATTACGACGGAGAAAAGGATATGTATTTCATCAAAAGATTCTTACTGGAAAACAATACCAATCTGCAAACCTTTATGCCTTCGGAACATCCGAAATCTTTTATTGAAAGAATTATTGTTTCAAACAATACGACTGCAGAAATTATTTTTGCAAAAGATAAAGGTAAAGAACGCGAACCTGAAACTGTAAATATCGATGAGTTTATAGCTGTAAAAGGAATTAAAGCAATCGGAAATCAGTTTACGAAATTTAAAGTTAAAAACATCAACATCACAATTCCAGAACCGGAAGAAGAAGAACCGGAAGTGTACGAAGAACCAGATTTTACTTCCTCAGTAGATGATGAGGGTGGAACAATCGGAGATTTGTTTGAAAGTGATGAAAATGAAAATACCACAGAATGAATACGATAGTTATCATTATAATTGCAGTTACCTGTATCATTAGCTACTTGGCTTTAAATGATATAAGAATGTTTGAAAAATATAAATTTAATGTAGGAGCAATTCAACAAAGAAAAGAGTATTTCAGACTTTTAACTGCTGGTTTTCTTCATGCAGATTTTATGCATTTAGCATTGAATATGTATGTTTTATACATGTTTAGTCCTGCAATATTGTATTCTTTTGGCGTGAGTGGTTTTCTAATTATTTATATCGCTTCGATATTATTAGGAAATTTATTTTCACTTTTAATTTATAAAAATCAAAGCTGGTATTCTGCAATTGGAGCAAGTGGTGGTGTTGCGGGAATTATTTTTGCGAGTGTTTCTTTAGATCCTGTAAATACAAAAATCGGAATTATATTTTTACCTCCGGCTCTAAGTATTCCGGGGTATATTTTTGGTCTACTATATTTCGGATATTCTGTTTACAGTATGCTGAAACCGAGAAGTCATGATAATATTGGTCATGCTGCACATTTGGGCGGCGCATTCTTTGGGCTGATTTATTCAATTATTATTTTCCCTCAGATTGCATTGGGCAATATTCTCTTTTTGGGGATCATGTCGCTTCCATTGATTTATTTGGCCTATGAAGTATTTATAAGAAAAAGAATCGGTTAAAGCCTGTTTTTTTAAATTAAAAATAAAACCAATGAACACATCAGAGTTAAACAATTTTATCGTTACGCTTATTTATGGTTCGTTGGTTTTATTGTCTCTATTAAAGCTTACCAATCCTTTAAAAGTTAATCAAAAAGCTAATTTCTGGTTTGGGATATTTCTCTTTCTATGGTCAACTTTTTGGCTTGATGAGGTTTTATCTTTGGTTACCAACTCTGTAGTTGAGGTTAATTCAATACTTTTTGTTGCTTTTATACAATTTTTCACACCCATCGTTTTCTTTTTCAGTGTGCTGTTTTATACCAATCCATCTTTTAAGTTTAAACTTTTAGATGTAAAATATCTTGTTCTTCCTGTTGTTTTTTTCATTATTCTTTTAATAAGAAACACAGAAACTTACGAAAGTAAACCCGGGGTTTTTGAAACGCTTGATATTTTTTATGTGAGTTTAATTCTTTTTCAGGCACTTTTCTATACCGGGTTATCTTATTTTACCATCAGAAAACATCAGAAAAAAATTCAGCAGTTCTCTGCAAATACGGAAGAAATTAATCTTAATTGGCTTGAATACATCATACTTACCATTTTCATGGTAAGTATTGTTTACGTAGTGTACAATCTGTTTTATAATTCATATTCATTAAATATTTTTATTAATCTGGTCTTTTTGTCGGTCATTTACTTTGTCGGTTACTATTCATTGAAGCAGAAAGAAATTTATCCTGTCGAAGAAAAGCAACGTGAAGAGCTTATCACCATAAATGATCCTGAAGCCGAAGAAATTAAACGGAAACTGATTTCTGATGAAGAGTTATTAAGGATTAAACTGCAACTGGAAAAAATTATGGAAACTCAAAAACCATATCTTGACAGTGAATTGAATCTGATAAAACTGTCTGAACTGCTTTCTGTTTCCACTCATCATTTGTCGTATGTCATCAATACCGGATTTGAAAAGAATTTTTTCCAATACATTAATGAATTTAGAATTGACTATGCTAAAAAACTATTGAAGGGTAATCAAAAACTTTCAATTTTAGGAATAGCGTACGAATCTGGATTCAATTCAAAGACATCTTTCAATACTACATTTAAAAAATTTACCAATCAGACTCCTTCTGAGTTTAAAAATAGTTCAGATTTATAATTTTTAACTTTATGTGATTTTAATTTATTGATTATCAGTATTTAATGGGTTTTATTTTTTTAATTAAAAAATGGGTTCATGTAGATAACCCTGAACATTAAAAGCCTTTTCGTGAGATAATTTTGTACCAGAAAGTTATCATTATGAATACCAAAGAATCATTTGCTGTAGTCACAGGAGCAAGCCAGGGTTTAGGAAAAGCATTTGCTGAAAGTCTTGCCAGAAAAAATATTAATGTCATTTTAATCAGTCTTCCCAATCAACATTTAAAAGAAGTAAGCGAAGCAATTTCTGAGAAATATAATGTGAAAACATATTATTACGAGGTTGATCTTTCAGTTAAAGAAAATGTTTTGCAAATGACAGTTTGGTTGAACAAATTATTTGATATACATATTCTGATCAATAATGCAGGTTTAGGCGGAACGAAAAAATTTTTAGATGCAAGCTCTGGTTACATCGACAACATTCTTCAGGTCAATGTAATGGCAACTTCGTTAATTACACACCAGTTATTACCTAATTTACTAAAACAACCACAAGCTTATATTTTAAATGTGTCAAGTATGGCTGCATTTTCACCGATTGGCTTTAAAACCGTTTATCCTGCATCAAAAACATTTATCCATTCTTTTTCAAGAGGTTTGTATGAAGAATTAAAAGATACCAGTGTTTTTGTAAGCGTAGTAAATCCTGGTGCGATGAAAACAAATAGCGACGTTTGTGAAAGAATTGAGAAACAGGGTTTCCTGGGGCGTTTAACTCTTTTAGATCCTAATAAAGTAGCGAGCTATTGTGTGGATCAGCTTTTCAAAAAAGATTCCGTTATTATGGTAAATCCTATAAGTTGGCTGGTTATGAAAATGTTGCCGATTTGGATTAAACTACCTTTAATGACCAATGCGATCAGAAAAGAAATAGAAGCATGAAAAAAGCTTTTGTCACAGGAATTACAGGACTTTTAGGAGCAAATGTTGTTATAAAATTATTACAGAATGATTATTTTGTTATTGCTTTGGTGCGCAAGAAAAGCGGCTATTTGGGTGAAGAAAACGAGAATTTAATACTTGTAGAAGGTGATTTGTTTTCTGATGTTTCTGAATATTTAAAAGAAGTGGATGTGGTAATTCATATTGCTGCAGAAACAAGACAAAATCTGCTTTCTTACAAAGATTATAAGAGTATAAATTATGATGCTACCATCCATCTGTTTTCGCAGTCTGTAGCAGCAAACGTAAAGAAATTCCTGTTTGTAAGCACAACCAACACTTTAGGTTTTGGAAATTTAGAGCAATCAGGAAACGAAAATCTCCAGCAAAAATATCCTTTCACTCATTCTTTTTATGCTAAAAGTAAACTGGAAGCAGAAAATTTTCTTTTGAAAAATAATAACACAACAGAGGTTATTATTCTGAATCCTACTTTTATGATTGGAGCGTATGACTTTAAACCCAGTTCGGGCAAAATCATCTTTTGGGTTTGGAAGAAAAAGTTGGTCTTTTATCCGAAAGGCGGGAAAAGTTTTGTTCATGTTGAAGATGTTGCAAATGCCATTTTAAAAGCGGTTGAAAAAGGAAAAAATGGTGAAAAATATATTGTAACCAATGAAAACTTAAAGTACAGAGATTTTTTCGAAAAGGTAAACAGAATAACCAATCAGAAACCAATGATGATTCCTATTCCTGATTTTGTATTGCAGATCTTAGGTTTTGTAGGAGATTTTTTAAGATTTTTTAAAATTAAAACCGATTTGAATTCCGTCAATATGAAAGCGCTCAGAATTGATAATTTTTATTCTAATCAAAAATCAATTACAAAGCTTGGAATAGAATATCAACCGATGGAAAAGGCAATTAAAGATGCTGTTTGGTTTTTTGAGAGGCAAAAAGAAATGTAATTTTTTAAAAATTAGTGAGAGAGTTTTTCTAATGCTTTAGCTAAATTTTCGACAAAATTAATATGCTTTGATGTATTACTTTCAAAGATAAAATCACGAATGCTTTTACTATCAAATTTGCTAAAATCTCCTACAACCGCAAGACGGATTCTGTAATTGGAAAATTTCTGAAGAATTTCTCCGGCAATTCCTGTTTTTAGATCAAAAAATGCAGGACTTATGTTTTTTTCATGAATAATAACCAATCCAAAATCCTGATAATATACATTTCCAACGAGATCGGTTCCGTCTTCAATCGATTGAATGATGATTTTGTCTGAAGTAATTTCGGCAATTTTTTTATCGTTAACAAGATGAGTTTTAATTTCCATTTCCATTTAAAGTTTTTTTAACATCATTTAGAAAGTTATTTAGCGGAAATGCATCGCCTTGATTGGTAAGTGCAATGATGGTTTTGTTGTTTTTCAAATCTCTCCAAAAAATATTTCTAAAACCATTTAATCCGCCTGTGTGGCTTACAATTTTGTCATTGTTAGAATTATCAATATACCATCCGAAACCGTAATTTGATAGTTTTCCATCTGATAATTTGAAAGGTGTGTACATTAGAACCGTATTATTTTTATTGATCAATGAATAATTACGGAGAGCCTGACCAAATTTATACAGATCTTTTGTTGAAGAATATATACCACCGTCACCAGTTGTTAATATTGAATAATCATCGGGTTGCTTCTTTTGGTTGTAACCTAAGGCTTTATTTTTAATTAAAGGCTCTGATTCATCATATACTTGTGTGTTTTCCATTTTTAAAGGAACAAAAATATTTTCATTTAAAAACTGAAGATATGACAGCCCGGAAATTTTTTCGATAATTAAAGACAATATGATATAACCACTATTACTGTACTCAAATCTGCTTCCTGAAGGAAATTGTAGCTTTTTTTGTTGCTGTAACCAATTAAGAACATCTTGGTTTTTCAATCTTTTTTTAGCAGACAAAATTTTTTCATAATCCCAAACACCGGAAGTATGAGTGAGCAAATGTCTTATCGTGACATTTTTTGCGTAATCAGGCAATTCAGGAAGGTATTTTGAAGCTTTATCATCAAATGACAATAATCCTTTTTGTTGAAGCAAAATAATCGCTGTTGCGGTGAATGGCTTACTTAAAGATGCAATATAAAAAGGGGTATTTGTTGTAAATTTTTCCTGAGTTTCAAAGTTATTAAAACCTAAAGCAGTATCTACAACTGTACTGTCATTTTTCGTGATTAACACTGTTCCGTTAAATTCTCCTTTTTTATAATATTTAGTGACAATATCTTGAGCATTTTTATTGCAAGAAAACAACAATAAAAAGAGTGAAAATTCAAAACAGATAATAATTTTAGTTGTAGAAATACGCATACTGTTAATTTAATTAATTGTCAAAAAACAAGAAAGATATTAATAATTAAAAGTAAGATTAATTTATTTCTTTCCAAAAATAAACCGGTCGTTTTCGCTCAGGTCTTTTATCAGTTCAGCTTGTGAAAAATCTTTGTACAATTCTAAGGTTTCAGATCCTAATTTCTGATTGATTTCTAAGAAAAGCAAACCGTTTTCATTCAAATGTTTTTTAGAATCTTCGGCAATTTTTCGATAGAAAATCAAAGCGTCAGAAGCTGGAGAAAACAACGCCATTTTAGGTTCAAACTCCTTTACAGAGTATGCAATTTCGTTCTCTTCATCAATCCCAATATAAGGCGGATTTGAAATAATAACATCGAAGTTCTGATTTAAATCTAAACTCAAATAATCAGCATGAATAAAATTGATTTCAAGCTGGTGAAAATCTGCATTTTTTTTGGCTGTTTTTAAAGCTTTTTCCGAAAAATCTATCGAAGTAACTTCAGTTTGCGGGAAATGTTTTTTTAAAACTAAAGGAATAATTCCACTTCCGGTTCCGATGTCGAGGATTTTGACTCTTTTTAATTCCTGTTCTTGCGAAGGTGGATATTTTGCTTCTTCAGCCCATTTATAATCTGTTTGTTTCGATCTTAAATGGATGTATTCAATTCTTGAAATATATCTTTTTATCTCTTTAATTGCCATTTCCAGCAACTCTTCAGTTTCCGGACGTGGAATCAAAACATTTTCATCCACAAAAATTTTCATTCCGTAAAATTCGGTTTCACCTAAAATCTGTAAATAAGGTTTTCCTGTTTTTAATTCTGAAATGATTTGCTGGAATTTATTTATATTCTCATCAGACAATTCCAAATCTGCAGATTGCCTTTGCTGAAAATTATTTAAACCTAAAATATGTTCAGCAAAAATCTGAAATATAAAGACCGTTTCAGAATCTGTATAAAATTCCGAAAGAGAATCTGAAAAATGTTTTTTAAGTTGTGATAGCGTCATTATCTTGTAAAAACGAGTTTGGTATCGGTCGATTTTTCCTCATCAATTCTGTAGCCTTCATAGTTGAAAGCTTTCACATCGTTTAATGTTTTTGCATTATTTTCTGCGCAGAATCTTACGACTAAACCTCTTGCATGCTTTGTATAAACTACAATTGTTTTCAGCTTTCCTTCTTTCATTTCGTAAAAATCAAAATCGATAACCTGATGACTGAGTTTTTTTCTGTCTACAACTTTTATATACTCGTTGCTTGCCAAGTTAAGGAGGATTTCGTTCTTTTTCATTTCAGAATTAAGTTGCTCTGTTACTTTTTCTGTCCAGAACTGATATAGATTTTTATAGCTTTCAAATTCGAAATTTCTGCCCATTTCAAGACGGTACAACATTACTTTGTCTGACGGTTTCAGCAAACCATACAAACCGGAAAGCATTCTGTAATTTTTTTGAAGATAATCAACTGCATTTTTGTCTAATGTTTTTGCATCCAGACCACGATACACTTCGCCTGTAAATGCAAACATTGCAGGAGCAGATTCTTTTGCGGTAGGTTTAGATTTCCATTTTTGATTTCTTTCCCAATTTTCGTCTGCCAGTTTTGGCGAGATCTCCATTAATTCGGAAAGATATTTTGGAGATTTATGTTTTAAATGAGATTGAATTAATTCTGCTTCTTCGATAAATCTTGGAGTAGAAGTTCTCAATAAATCTGTTGAGTTTTCTACGTTCATTAATTTTGCGGGAGAGGTTATGATTTTCATAAGTAAAGTAAAGATAAATGTTTAGGATCAATAAAATTCATTAGCATCATTGAGATAAAATCTATCAGGAAATGACAGACAATTAGAATTTTAATGTTTGAATATTTTTTATAAAATAAAGCAAATACAATCCCAATAAAAAATGGGACAACAACCTGACCGATCGTTCCGTAAGTGCTGTGTAAAATTCCGAATAAAAGGGCAGAAACAATCACTCCTAAGATCGGACTTTTGTATATTTTTTCAATTCTTGGCTGAATGTAAGCCCGCATCAGTAATTCTTCGATAACTCCTGCACTAAGACAGGTGAAAGTGATGAGGAAATAATTGTTATTAAATAAATTTTTTAGTTCTAAAAGTCTTTCGCTGGCTTTTTCCTGTATTAAAAGAATAATAATTGCATTCAGAAAAGCTCCACCAAATAAGCAAATAAAATACAAACCCACTATAGCACCCAAATAAAATAAAGGTGAATACTTTTTTTCTTCCCAAACAAAAAATGATCTGTTTTCTATGAAAAAATTATAGATCAAAATAAGAACTAAAACCAACCATAGTGAAAGCCTGTTATAAAAAAACAGATCAGCGGTTAAAGTTTTATAATTGAAAAATAAATTAATTAACGGGATAGAATACAGCATTGAAGCGGCAAGCAATACGAAAGTAAGTATAATGCCTAAAGAATATCTTCCGTTCAGACTCATATCTCAATAGCTGTTCTAAATTTCTCCTTTTCCCTGACGAATTATTTCCGGTTCACCCGAGGTAAGATCTACAATGGTTGAGGCAACATTGTCTCCATAACCAGAATCTATTACAATATCAACCAGATGGTCATATTTTTCAGCAATAAGCTCGGGATCTGTAGAATATTCAATAATTTCATCATCATCCTTTATGGAAGTTGATGCAATAGGATGTCCTAATTTTTCAACAATCAATTGCGGAATCGGATGATCAGGTACACGAATACCAATTGTTTTATGATTTTTATAAGCTAAAGGCAAGCTTTTATTTGCTTCCAGAATAAATGTGAACGGTCCGGGAAGATGGCTTTTCAAAAACCTGAAAACAGAAGTGTCAATAGGTCTTGTAAAGTCTGATAAATGGCTTAAATCATTACAGATAATTGAGAATTTTGCTTTCTCAAGCTTCTGTTTTTTTATTTGTGCCAGTTTTTCCATGGCTTTGATATCAAAAATATTACAGCCTAAAGCATAAATTGTATCAGACGGATAAATAATCAGTCCGCCGTTATTCAGGGTTTTAATCACCTCATTGATAAGGTTTTCCTGAGGGTTGTCGGGATAAATCTTCAGAATTTTTGCCATAAACAAATGTACGAATATTTAAATAAATTTTATGAAAGTGCTTTATTTAAAAGGATTGCTTGTGGTTTTGAAATATATTCGTATATTTGCAATCCAATATCGCGGGATGGAGCAGTAGGTAGCTCGTCGGGCTCATAACCCGAAGGTCATCGGTTCGAGTCCGGTTCCCGCTACTAAGCATAACGTTTTCGGTAAACGTTTCAAAAATATACCGCGGGGTAGAGCAGTAGGTAGCTCGTCGGGCTCATAACCCGGAGGTCGCACGTTCGAGTCGTGTCCCCGCTACCAACAGGAGAATCAGAAATGGTTCTCCTTTTTTTGTTATTAATACTAAAATTTAAGATATAAAAAAATCCCGCTTCAATGAAACGGGATTTTTTTATGTTTATTCAGTTATTATTTAACTAAAGTATCGAAAGGAGCCAGTTTGAAATCTTCAGATTTTACCTGCTCAAAGTAAGATGCTTTTGCACTGCCTTTTAGTTTGCCTGCTGCTTTTGAAGCTGCTGTGAAATCGGTGTCAATTTTAGTAGCAATTTCTGTAGGTTTAAAATCTTTTTTTACAGAATCATCTTGTACGCCTAAATATCCGTTTTTCTTTGTGATGTAATTGATGAAATTATCGTAATTACCTAAAGTATTTCTGAAATATAACGTGTGGTAATTCATACATTTTGTTGCTTTTTTAGAAGATTTATTGACAATACAGCTTGCCATATTTCCTCTGTAAAGATCAAATTCTAATGCAACGGCATCATATTCCTTTTTAAGGGCCGTTTTACCATTGGTAAGAATAGCATTATCATTTTGCGATTCGCTTATTTTTTTCAAATGCTCCAAAACTAAAGGAACGGTGTTTTCAATTTTTGTTTTTGCTTCAGTAACCGACCCGAAAACAGAGGATGTCTGCGCTGATGTTACATTAAATATCAACAACATTAAAACAGAAAGTAGAGTATATCTTTTCATTAGAAATTTTTAAAGCACTAAAATAAATATATTTTCTCATTCTGTGCACATTCATTTTAATTTTATTTAATAAAATTTAACAAGTTTTAAGAATTTACACTCATATTTAGCTTTTCTCTGATGATTAATAATTGCATATTTTCTATTAATTGAAAATTTAACATATTTTAGTATTTTTTATTTAGTTGATTATCAATTAGTTATTTGCTTTAAATTTTTATCACTAAAAAAATAGTTGTTCGAGTGAAAAATATTTCTACATTTGTATAACTAATTTATTAGTGATACGATTTTTTTAGTAATTTTATCACTTAATCTAAATTAAATTTATGATCATCCAGACTTTAACAAAAGCAGAAGAACAGGTAATGCAGTTTTTATGGAAACTCGAAAAAGGTTTTCTTAAAGATGTTTTGGATCTTTATCCGGAACCAAAACCTCATACCAATACAGTTTCTACAATTCTGAAAGTTTTAAAAGATAAAGAGTTTGTAGATTATAATGTGTACGGAAGACAGCACGAGTATTTTCCTTTGGTTACCAAAGAGCAATATTCTGGGAAAACGATGAAAAGTCTGGTGAAAAATTATTTTAAAGGTTCATACAAAAGTGCTGTTTCTTTTTTGGTTGAAAAAAACGAAATGACCGTTGAAGATCTTGAAATGTTATTAAACGAACTTAAAAACAAAGACTAATATGGAAGCTCTGATTTTTTACTTCGGAAAAGTAATCATCTGTTCGGGTGTAATGTTTTTGTATTATCAGTTGTCTTTAAAAGACAAGACCTTTCATCATTACAACAGATTTTATCTTTTGTCGGCAATGTTGATCTCGATTTTGCTGCCTTTGATTAAAGTGGAAGATTTTACCATTGAGGTTAATGAGAATCTGTTTGTGTTGATTAATAAGCTACAAAATTTAAATACCAATAAAACCATAAGCCATGACTACATTTATTTTAGAATTATTTTTTCAGCTTTGGGGCTGGTTTCTCTCTATTTTTTAGGGAAATTCATATACGGGATTTTCAGAATCCAACAGCTCAAAAGTCAGTTTAAAAAAGAAAGTTTTGAAGGGGTAAATTTTTACCAGACCAATCTTTCTGAAGCTCCGTTTTCGTATTTCAAAAATCTTTTCTGGAAAAACTCTATTGTTATCAACTCAGAAGTTGGAAAGCAGATTTTAAAACACGAAATGGTTCATATTGAACAAAAACATTCTATTGACAAGATATTTATAGAGATTCTTACTTCTGTTTTTTGGTTCAATCCGTTCTTTCATATTATCAAAAAAGAAATCAATTTAATACACGAATATCTGGCTGATAAAAAAGCCGTCAAACAATCGGACACAAAAGCATTTGCGCAGATGCTTTTAGCAAGCCACTTTTCCGGAAAAGCGTTGCCTGCGACCAGTCCGTTTCTAAGTTCAAACCTTAAAAAACGACTCAAAATGTTACAAAAACCTCAAACAAAATTCGGGTATGTGCGCAGAATATTTGCCTTGCCGGTTTTATTCACAGTTGCATTTGCATACATGGTTAATGCGAAAAACAAAGAAATAAAAGAAGTAAATAATGAAATTGAAAAAGCATTTGCTGAAATTAAACAGGATACTGTAAGACCACCAAAGATAGAAAAACCATACGAAATTGTTACTCCAAAAGCATCATTTAAAGTAGATTCTCATCAGAAGAAAATTGCAGAACTCGGTAAAAAAATTGAAGAGAAATCAAAAGTTTTGAAAACTCTTAAACCGGAAAGCGAAGATTTCGAGAAAAATATAGCAGAAATTGGCAAGTTGTCTGAAGAAATCGGAAAAATTTCAAGCTTACAAAATTACAATCATTCTGAAGCTCTTCAGAAAATGAGAGAGCAATTGAAAGTATCAAGAGAGTATTTTAAATCTGATGATTTTAAGAATGCAGCCAGAGAATATGCAAAACTTGGTTTTGATTTTCCGGAAGTTCCGTTACCTCCAGCTTCACCATCTGCTCCAAATTTCCCAAAAGTAAAGATGTATTCTTACAATGTTCCCAATATTGACTATAAAAATCTTCCGGGTCTAAGTAAAAAAGAAATAAGAAAACTTGAAAAATTAGCCAAAGAAAAAGCAGAGCTTGCAGCAAAACAAGCAGAAGTTGCAAGACAACAGGCAGAAATTGTAAGAGAGCAGTCAAAAAATATGGTAGGAAATCCGTGGATAATCTCTGTTGATGCTCATGCAAAGCCTCAATATAACGGAAAAACTACTTACATACAATCCAGAACTTCAACAGGTACTTTTAATGATAAAAAACTGTCTGATGATTCATATTCGTACAATACCCCAGGAATTGATAGATTTTATGTCAATGGTAAAAATGCTTTTGAAGACGCAAACATCAAAATTATTATTGATGGGAAAGAATCTTCAAGAGAAGATATGAAAGTTTTAAAACCGGATAATATCAGAGATATAAGCATTCATAAAAATAAAGTAAACGGTGTTGATTATAGCGAAATTTCAATCAATACAAAGAAAGAAAAAGCTGAGAAAAACTAAATACTTTCAGTTTAACAAATACATTAAAAGATGAGATTAATTACAGCTTTCGGTTTACTTATTATTGGCGTTTTCACCAATGCTCAAAACAAGCGTTTTATTTACGAATATCGTTTCATACCAGATTCTACCAATATAAGCGATGTAAAAACAGAGATGATGAATCTTGATGTTGCCGATTCTGGATCTAAATTTTACAGCTACACTGCTTATCATTCAGATTCTATTATGAGAGTTGATTTGGAAAAACAATTAGCTTCAACCGGGATGATGAATGTTAAGACTGATGGAAGAAAGGGCTCAATAAGATATTCAATTTCTAAAAAATATCCGAAATATGAAGTTTTCCTTCATAACAGAATTTTGAGAGATCAGTACAAAGTTTCTGATGACCGAAAAATAGACTGGAAAATAAGTTCCGAAAAGCAAAAAATCGGAGAATGGAATACGCAGAAAGCCGAAACTGAATTTGGAGGAAGAAAATGGGCAGCATGGTTCACTTCAGATATTCCGATTCAGGATGGACCTTACAAATTTCATGGTCTTCCCGGTTTAATTGTAAAGTTGGAAGATCTTAGTAAATCCCATGTTTTTAATCTGCAGGCTGTAAAAAATCTCACAGAAATTCCAAAAGATGTTTTTGGAGAAAAAGAAATTTTAGTCAATCAAAAACAATACGACAAATTGGTTAAAGAATATGAGAATGATCCTACAAAAGGATTAAAACAAATGCAGATGGGCGGTGTTACGATGATTATGAAAGAAGGTACAGGTAATCAAATGAAAGATCAGGAAGAACGTCTGAAAGCAAGAATAAAAAAAGATAACAACAGAATAGAACTTAATAAAACAAAATAGAATGAAAAAAATATCTTTAGCACTTTTATTAATTATAGGATTCTCCAGTTTTGCTCAAAACCGTTTTTTCTACGATTATAAATTTATTCCGGATTCTACAGATAAAGCAAACGTTTTGAAAGAAATTATGCTTTTGGATATTGATAAAAGCGGATCAAAATATTACGGCCAGGAAAAGTTTATAGCAGATTCTACTTCTCAGGCAGATTTAGAGAGACAATTAAAATTGAGTCCCAACAATATTAGTATCAGTAGAAATGATAAACCGGGAATGATTACTTACAAGGTTACCAAACAATATCCGGATTTTAAAACTCACCTTTTCACAAAGATTTCCAGCGATAATTATAAAATTGAAGAAGATAAAAAACAGGAATGGAAAATTCTTCCCGACAAGCAGAAAATTGGAGAATACAATGCTCAAAAAGCAACAACAAAATATGGCGGAAGAGAATGGACGGCTTGGTTTTCGACGGATTTACCTTTCCAGGACGGACCTTATAAATTCTACGGACTTCCCGGTTTGATTGTGAAAATTGAAGATAAAACAGGTTCGCATTCTTTAACTTTAGTTGGAAATAAAACGATTCAAGCTACTACAGAAAAAGAGATGAATCTTCCGCAAGGAGTTCAACTTTATGGAATGGGAGGGAAGGATATTGAGATTAATAAAGCTCAGTTTAAAAAAGCATGGAAAGCATATAAAAGTGATCCCACGAAAAATATGCGAGAAATGATGTCTAAAAATTCTGATACCAATAAGATTGTTTTTAAAACAAAAACAGCCGATGGAAGAGAAATTTCAGATCCTAATCAGGTTTTCAGAGAAATGGAGAAAAAAGCAAAAGAAGGTTTTAAAAAGAATAACAATCCTATCGAGCCGGAATTGTATAATTAGTTGTTAGTTTTTAGATTAATTTGATTCAAAAAACAAAAAAAATAAGTTATTAAATATTTTCAGAAACTGTAAAATCTCATTCATAATAAAACAAGCGAGGAAATTTTCCCCGCTTGTTTTTATTTTAAATTCTTTGAATAATATAATTTTTGATTTTTACATAGGATGTCAAACCATCAACTATCAACCAAAAACTATCAACAGCATGAATCAGTTTACTTTTTCCCAGTCAGCCACTGATCCTGAAGTTTCTGTTCTGCAGGAGTAGCATTGGCTTTAAACTTAAGCGTTTCCATCGTTATTTTATCTAAAACAGCTTTTCCTTTCAAATCAATTTTATCCATTTTATCGCCGTTTTTACGAAGAATAGTTAGGGTAACGTTTTGTCCGTCTTTGATCGATTGTGCATAGCTGATAAATTCCTGTGCATTTTGGATGTTGATGGTTTTTCCGTCTAAGGCAAAAACTTGATCGGTGATTTTCATTCCGATGCTTTTTGAGAATGATGACAATGCAGAATGATCATCAAAAGCAAAAGCATTGTTCTTCTCATCATAGCCGGTTTGTGCAGGATCTTTGATAAACCAAAACATTGGCGGAGTTTCCTGTTTAGAGATTTCTACACCAACTTGGGCTAGATATTCTGCATAAGGTGTCGGTTGACTTCCTGCAATATATTTATTATAAAAATCTTTTACCTGCGGATAGCCTGTAATGGTTACCAATTCATCAATTAATTTATCATCTTTAAAAGGTTTGTTCTCACCAAATCTCTGAGATAATTTTCTGATCATATCGCGATAACCCATTTCTCCGTTTGACAGTTTTCTAAGTTCAATATCAAGACACATCGTTAAAAGTGTTCCTTTTTCGTAAACATTTCTGTACTGGTCTTTGTACTGATCCTGAAGAATATTTTTACTCATCACCGTAAAAGGCATGGTATCATCGTAGTTTTTAGAATTTTTGATTTTATCGCCGATTCTCTGTAAAAACTGGTCTTTCGTAATCAAACCTTCCTGAATCTGGAATAAATTGGCAAAATATTCGGTTCCACCTTCATACATCCAAAGATGCTGAGACATTTTAGGATCTGCATAATCGAAATAATGAATTTCTTCAGAATGTGTTTTCAAAGGATTTACCGTGTGGAAAAACTCGTGAGAAACTACATCAACAATCGATTCGTCAATTGCTTCTTTAGGCATCATCTCGTGAAGGACAACACTTGTAGATTCGTGATGTTCCAAAGCTCCGAAACCTTTGATTTGAGGGCCTTCAGTTCCTGCAAGATAAAGCATGATCGCATATTTCTTGTTGGTATTCATATCACCCAAAAATTTCTTTTGAGCAACAACCATTTTTTCTAAATTTTCTTTAAAATCCGCAGCTTTATATTTTCCTGTCGGAGAATAAACACCCAAAACAAGATCCATTCCTCCTGCATTGAATGTAATGTAATCAGGTTTTGAATACATTAAAGGAGAATCGGTCAGTTTAGCATAATTTGCCAAAGTAAAAGTATCGGTTGCCTCAGATTTATCCTGATCAACCAAAGCGGTCGTTCCGTAAAAATCATTAGGTTTCTGAATCACTAATTGATACGGAACATCCTGCATATTATCGATATAACCGACAAAACCATGCGTATTAATTAAATAAACTTTCCCCTGTTCGATATCTGTTCCGGAAGGTGAAAATACAGCTTTATGTTTATCGGTTTCGTTTTCTTCATCAAAACTGTCATTTACCAAGTAGGTAATTTTACTTAAAGCTTTTGCATTTTTTAGTGAATACGTATTATCATTCACTTTAGTAAAAGCGATTTCTCTTCCTTTGTTGTCTAAAAATTTTATTCCTTCTATAAATCTTCCGTAATCATCCACAGAATAAGTTCCGGGAACCGTTTTTGGAAAGTGAAATTTTACATCATTCGATTTCATTTTCGGAAATTCCATAGTAACGGCTATTTTATCGTCTTTTACATTCACCAAGTCGATGTTTGTTTTTATAGATTGCGCTTGAACGAAAGCCACCGCAAGAATTCCTAAACTGATTGCTATTTTTTTCATTAGGTTTATTTTATTGATAAGTAGTTGATTTTAAATTGAGTTTGTTACAGAGAGATTTATAATTTTTTGCTAAACTTTAGTTAAAAAAAAGCAAAACCATATTTATGATTTTGCTTTTAAAAATTTCATTAAATCTTTTTATATCTGATATAATAATTCTTGCTAAACTCTACCGGATTTGAATTCTTAAGCTTCAAAGTCTGCCAAGATTCGTTCGGTGAAATGGTATATTCACCAAATCTTATCGGAAGGTTTAAGTTTTTTACTCCATTTACAAAACGGAATTTCAATTCTGTTCCTTTTTGGGCATATTCTAAAACAGGAACATCGGTTGTACGCAAATATTGGTTGAAAATTGTTGTAAAGTCGAAACCGGCTTTTTCAGAAATATATTTTTCAACCTGTTCGGTTGTTACTGTTTGATGATAAAAATCTTTATTTAAACCTCTTAAAATCTGTCTGAATTTTGCATCGTCATTAATAATCTGTCTCATCGTATGAATCATGCTTGCACCTTTCGCATACATATCGCCACTTCCTTCATTTCGTACGCCATATTTTCCTATGATAGGAACGTCGTTTTGAATATTATTCTGAATTCCCTGTGCATACATATCCGCAGATTTTTTATTCATATAATTTTCAGTAAAAAGAACTTCGGAATAATTGGTGAAAGCTTCATGAATCCACATGTCGGCTTGATCTTTTGCCGTAATATTATTGGCAAACCATTCGTGTCCGCTTTCGTGAATAATGATAAAATCCCAGTTTAACCCAACTCCCGTTCCTGAAAGATCCCTGCCTAAATATCCGTTTTGATAACCATTTCCGTAAGCGATATTGCTCTGATGTTCCATTCCCAGATAAGGCGAATCTACCAATTTGTAAGAATCTTCGTAAAAAGGATAAGAACCAAACCAATATTCAAATGCTTTCAGCATCGGTTTTACCTGTTGAAACTGTTTTTTTGCTTTTTCTAAATTATAGTCGATTACCCAATAATCAAGATCCAGCTTTCCCTTTTCTCCGGTATAAGAATCTTTAAAATTTACATATTTTCCGATATTCGGAATAATTGAATAGGCGTTGATGGGGTTTTTAACTTCCCAAGTGAAAATATTTTTATTGTTTTCGGTTTTTTTATTAATTAATCTTCCATTTCCGACACCGGTTAAATCTTTTGGAGTAATAATTTTCATGATGATTCCGTTTTCAGGTTCATCACTCCAAATGTCTTTTGTAGGAAGCCAGATTGAGGCACCAATTCCTTCATCGGCAACGCTCATCCACGGATTTCCTTTTTCATCTTTTGTGAAAACCCAGCCTCCGTCCCAAGGTGCTTTTTTGGCAATTGTAGGATTTCCGGAATAGCCAATATCAATGGTGTATTTTTCTCCCTTTTTAAAGTTTTTATGCGATGAAATAAATATAAAATCACCTTCTCTTTTAAATGGTTTAGGAGTAGGGAAGCTACATTGTACGACATCAACTTTCATTGGCTGTTGCAAATCAATCTGAAAAACAGGATTTGAAATATCTTTCGTAATCTCAAAACTTATTTTACTATTTCCCGCGATACTTTTTTGCTGAAAATCAGCTTCTACAGAAAGTTCATACTTTTTTACATCCCAGAAATTTCTGAATTCGGTATTAGAACCTTTTAAAGTGTCCTGTTTTGTAAACGTTCTCCCTTTTTCGAAAAACTGACCGAAAGCTAATCCGGAAACCAATAAAAGTGAGTAAGATATTTTTTTCATTAAGATGAAATTTGACTAAAGCCAAAATTAAAGAATATTATTAAGAATGTGTATATTTTGATGAGTATTCTGAAAACAAGCGGCGCGAAAATCGAAGATTTTCGCGCCGCTACTATTTATATTAATTTTTTTAAGATTTTTGAACAGCCTTTGAGTTGGCATCACGTTTTTGTACCTTTTTATAAGTATAACCACACATCACAATACTGAATTCATACAATAATAAAAGCGGCAAAGCAGCCATAATCATACTTAAAACATCGGCAGGAGTAATAATTGCGGCAACAACCATAATTAAAACAATAGCGTGTCTTCTGTAGGTTTTCATAAATTTAGGATTCAGAATTCCGATATTGGTAAGGAAATAAATTAAAACTGGAAATAAAAAGACAACACCCATTCCTAAAACAACCTGTAAAAATAGAGTGGTGTAATCACTAAGGTCATATAACGGAATAATAATATCTGAAATTTTAAAAATAACTCCAAAATTAACTGCAAAAGGTAAAATCAGAAAATATCCGCATAAAACTCCAGTCATAAATAAAATCCAAACCGAATTGATAATGAAGATCGAATTTTTTCTTTCATTAGGATGTAGAGCCGGACTGATAAACCTCCACAATTCCCAAACGATATAAGGAAAAGCTGCCACAACTCCACCAAAAATAGAAACTGCCATCATCACATTAAATTGCTGATACAGTCTCTGAACTCTCACCGGAAATTCATCAGGTAAAGTAATACTGTCTTCACCTAAAACCCATTGTGAAAACTCATTCACCAACTTAAAAGTAGGAAAATCATTTCGGGTAGGACCAAAAAAGATATGATCCATAATCCAGTTGATATTAAAACCGACAACAACTGCCGCTATAACAATAGCAAGAATAGATCGGATCAAATGTCCTCTCAACTCCCCAATATGCCCGAAAAAGGACATGTCTTTATCTTCTGCCATAAATTTAAGTTATGAATTCTGAGATTCGATTTGCAATGATAATAATTATTTTAGTTAATTATTGTTCCGATAAGCTAATTCTTTATCCAATAAAGTTTTTAAATCGGAATCAGGAGAAAATTTCACATGAAATGTAAATGGAATTTTGTACCAAATCTCTTCTTTAATCGTATAAACCCCTAATTCTTTTAAAATTGCTTTTAAAACTTCAAATTGTGGTTGAGCATTGGCGACTGAAATTTCATAAACCTCATATGTATCACCACCATCATTTTCTGTTTTTATATTTCCATGAATAAAAAATGAACCTAACAAATAAGATAACAACTGATTTTTTGTTCCTTTTAAAACTCTATCACGATTTAATTTCCCGTGATAATTTTCAGCACCTTTTACTTTAGAGAAAGAATAAAATTGATTGATTTCTTTTTCATAACGATCAGAATTAAGAGAAACCCAGTCTTCTAAAGTTTCAGAACTAAATTTTGAAAACTTTAAACCGGAAACTTGTTCAAGCCTTTTAATTTTATTGGTTTCACGATTGTTAACCTTTAAAACGTAGCCTTTATATTCACTGTTTTTTAGTTCGTAATTTCTACCGGAATAATTATCAACTGCGCCTAATAAATAATAAGTTTTGTCAATTTCTTGAGCATTTAAACTAAAAGATAAAAAGACAAAATAAAATATTATAAAATTTCTCACTTTAATGATCATCAAAAATTAATTAATTCCTTCGTCTAATAATGTATGCAGATCAATAATTCCGAAATATTGTCCATTTTCTGTTACAATTAATTGTCCGATATTATTGTCTTTTAAAATTTTCATGGCTTCTTTTGCCAAAACATTTTTTTCTATCGTTTTAGGATTTGCAGACATAATATCCTTTGCCAAAACTTTAGAAATGTCGTCACCTTTCAACAACATTCTTCGCAAATCCCCATCGGTAACAACACCGATGATTTTATCGTTATCTGTTACTACTGTGATTCCATGACTTGATGCACTGATAGAAATAATGACATCTCTGATCGAAGAGTCTTCTGAAACCTGAGGCTTTTGTGAAGAAAGAAACTGTTCAACTCTCGCTGTTAAGTTTTTACCTAAACTTCCACCCGGATGAAACTTTGCGAAATCATTTTCTTTAAAGTCATTCATTTCCATAAGACATACAGCCAAAGCATCACCTAAAGCCATCTGATTGGTCGTAGAGCTTGTTGGGGCCAGTTTATTCGGGCACGCTTCCAAATCTACATGAGTATCTAAAATGACATCAGAAAATTCTGCAAGTTTGCTTTTTCTGTTTCCTGTCATTCCAATCAATGCAGAAGAATAATCTTTTAAATAAGAAACGAGATTGGTAATTTCAGGTGAATTTCCAGAATTGGAAATGCATAAAACCACATCCTGCTTTTGAATTACACCTAAATCTCCGTGAATTGCTTCCGAAGCATGTAAAAATTGTGAAGGAGTTCCCGTAGAGTTTAAAGTTGCAACGATTTTATTACCTACATGAGCTGATTTTCCGATACCAACTACAATTAGTTTTCCGGTAGCAGAATGAATCAGTTCTACTGCTTTTACAAATTCGTCTCCAATTCTTTCTTTTAATTTTTCCAGTTCGGAAATTTCTATGGTCAATGTGCTTTTTGCTATTGAGATAATATTGTCTCTTTCCATTTTTATAACGAAATTAGTATGTAGATTTACCAATGATTTCAATTTATACTTAATATAAATTTGGTTACTAAAAAATTCTATTACTTTTATTTTAAGTAAAAATTTTATAACTTTGGATTGGATGCAAATTTAGCAATACAAAATTAGATGAGCGCAAAAAAAGCCAATTTATCAGGCGAATTAAAAAAATACTTCGGATTTTCTACCTTTAAAGGACAGCAGGAAGAGATCATTAATAATCTCTTAAATGGAAAAGATATTTTTGTTCTTATGCCTACAGGAGGCGGTAAATCACTGTGTTATCAGCTTCCGGCCCTTATTTCTGAGGGGACGGCAATTGTTGTTTCACCGCTTATTGCTCTTATGAAAAACCAGGTGGATGCAGTAAACGGACTTTCTTCCGAAACCGGTGTGGCCCACGTTCTTAATTCTTCTCTTAACAAAACTCAGACCAAACAGGTCTTTGATGATATAAAAAGTGGTAAAACAAAGCTTCTTTACGTAGCTCCGGAATCTTTAATCAAAGAAGATTATCTGGAATTTTTGAAAGATGTTAAAATATCGTTTTTTGCAATTGATGAAGCGCACTGTATTTCAGAATGGGGGCATGATTTCCGACCGGAATACAGAAATTTAAAACAAATCATCGATAAGATTGCAGATGTTCCTGTAATTGCTTTAACGGCAACGGCGACTCCGAAAGTACAGGATGATATCCAGAAAACTTTAGGAATGACGAATGCTTTGGTATTTAAAGAAAGTTTTAACAGGGCTAATTTATTTTACGAAGTTACTCCAAAAGTGAATATTGATAAAGAAATTGTAAAATTTATCAATAAAAATAAAGGTAAATCAGGAATTGTTTATTGTTTGAGCCGAAGAAAAGTGGAAGAATTTGCCCAGCTTCTTCAGGTAAACGGTATCAATGCGCTTCCTTATCATGCGGGTCTCGACCAAAAGGTGAGAGTTGCCAATCAGGATAAGTTTCTGATGGAAGAAGCAGATGTAATTGTGGCAACGATTGCATTTGGAATGGGAATCGATAAACCGGATGTACGTTTCGTGATTCATTATGATTTTCCAAAATCTCTGGAGAGTTATTATCAGGAAACCGGTCGTGCAGGTCGTGATGGAGGAGAAGGTTACTGCCTTGCCTTCTATGATCCTAAAGACATTGAAAAATTAGAAAAATTCCTGGCTCAAAAACCTGTTTCAGAAAGAGAAATTGGTTTACAGCTTTTGAACGAAGTTGTAGGTTACGCCGAAACTTCCATGAGCCGAAGACAGTATATTTTATATTATTTTGGTGAAACTTTTGATCCTGTAAACGGTGACGGAGCCAAAATGTGTGACAATGCATCAAATCCGCCAAAGCTGAAAGATGCTACGGCTGATTTAAAGAAAACTTTAGAACTAATCAGCGAAACGAAAGAAAAATTTAAATCGAAAGATTTAATTTCTGTTATTGTTGGGAAAGAAAATGCTGTTACAAAGTCGTACAAATTAGAGCAAAGTTCATTTTTCGGTTTTGGAAAATCTGAAAAAGATAATTACTGGAAAACAATTATAAGACAGGCTACTGTACAGAATTTTTTACAAAAAGATATTGAGACTTATGGTGTTTTAAAAATTGCCGAAAAAGGAAAAAAAGTTTTAGCAGGTGACTTTAAAGAACCTTTTTTGATTGCAGAAGACCGAGAATTTGATCTTTCGCAGACAAAAGCAGAAAGTGATCAGGTGCAGTTGCAGTCAGGTGGAGGTTTAGATGAAAATTTGTTTACTCTTTTAAAAGAACTTAGGAAAAAAGTAGCGAAAAAGTACCAGATTCCACCTTATACGGTTTTCATGGATCCTAGTTTGGAAGATATGACCGTTCAATATCCTATTTCTGTTGAAGAAATTGCCAAAATCTACGGAGTAGGAGAAGGAAAGGCAAAAAAATATGGAAAAGAATTTGCCGATTTTATAGCAAAATATGTTGAGGACAACAATATAGAACGCACTCAGGATATGGTTTTGAAGCAGGTTGCGAATAAATCTAGCCATAAAGTTTTCATTATTCAGAGTACCGATAAAAAAATTGACCTTGAAGATATCGCAAGAGCCAAAAATCTTTCAATGAATGATCTTTTGAAAGAAATGGAACGTATTGTTTATCAGGGTACAAAGCTGAATATCGACTACTATATCGAAGATAACTTTGATGAAGATGTAGTAGATGACTTTATGGAATTTATGAACGAATCTGAAAGCGACAGTATGAAAGTTTTGCTTGACGAATTCGGAGATGAGCTTTCTGACGAAGAAGTAAGAATGCTGAGAATAAAATTCATCAGCGACGTTGCTAACTAGAAAATATAGCCTTATTCTAATTTAGGGGAAGGTTTTTTATTATGAATAAGAAAATTTCTGTCATGTTTATTCTGCCGGATCTTGAAACCGGAGGTGCAGAAAGAATTGTTACCACCATTGCAAATCATCTTTCCAGAGATCGTTTTGAACCTATGATTTTGCTTTTACGGAAACAAGGCGGTTACTTAAATTTTCTAAAAAAAGATGTAGAAATTATCGACATCGATACCGAAAGAATCAGACATTCTTTAAAACCTATTCTTTCACAAATTTACCGCAGAAAACCGGATATTGTTTTTTCGGGGTTTGGTGAAGTGAATGCATATTTATCCGTATTTATCAAGCTTTTTCCGAAAATTAAATTTATTGCAAGAGAAACCAATGTTGTTTCAGAGCATGTGACGAGAAAAGAGATAAAATTTTTCTACAATTTTTACAACAATTATCAACAGATTATTGCGCAAAGTGATGATATGATGAATGATTTGATGATTAATTTCAATATTAAAAGACATAAAATCGCCAAAATCAATAACCCTGTAGATTTTGATTTTATCAATGAAAAACTGCTGATTTCTACAAAACCTGAAAGTTTTAAATACAATTATAAAAATGTAGTTGCCATCGGCAATTTGTCTGCTCGAAAAGGATTTGATAATCTGTTGAAAGTTTTTTCAAGACTGAAAAATGAAAAAATTATCCTTCATATTTTAGGAGATGGCAGAGATCGGGAGATTCTTCATCAGATGAAAGATTTTTTAGGCTTAAAGCAAGTCATTTTTCACGGAAGACAGGAAAATCCGTATCAGTTTCTGAAGTTTGCTGATTTGTTTATTCTTTCTTCGCGTTACGAGGGTTTCCCCAATGTCTTATTGGAAGCAGGAGCTTGTGGAACCTATTCTTTAGCTAATAATTGTCGTGGTGGAATCAACGAAATTATTCAAGACAGAATCAACGGTGAGATTTCTGATATTGAAAACCACGAAGATTTCTCACAAAAAATTATGAAGATCTTGCACGGAAGTTATGATGCAGATTCTATTAAGAACTCTATTAAATCAAGATTTTCTAAGGAGATTATTTTAAATAGATATGAGAAGATTTTGTTGGATTTGATGAAGAAATAAAAATCTTTATATTTCCTTAAATTTGCATTTCAATTTTATCTAAAATCAATATTTCATTCATGAAAAAACTTCCGAAACTGGGTTGTGCCTGCGAAAAACACGACTTGAGTGTATCTGAATATAGAACTTCAATAGTTGGTACAGATTCTACCAATGATGTAAATGCAGAAGTGAGCATCATTCAATGTAGACTTTGTCAAAGAATCTGGCTTAACTATACTGTTGAATTTACTAATTCCCAAGAATCCGGAAGATGGTATAAAGGAATTATTGCGAAAAAAGAGGTTGCTGAAATGAAACCTGAAAACGCAATAGAATATTTGGAAAATCTTCCATGGTACATTTGCGGTGGTTCCTACTTTGGAAATAAAGAAGTTTTTGGAGAAGGGAAACTAAATATGGATTTATAGTTCTAAAATTAAACGACATATTCTTTTCTAAAGATATGAATTGCAGTAATGAAACATAAAAAAAATAAATCTGCTAAATGTAAATGCTGTGGTCTTATAAAAGATAAGCTGGATGTTTCAATTTGTTTGTCAGTTTTAAAAAACGTAGATTTTATAAAAGATTCTGATCAAAAATTCGATCTATATGAATCGCTAATCGATAATAGTTTTGAATGGGCTTGTGATAAATGTATAAATGATAAAAGAGCTTTAATTGCAAATCCTTCACAGCAAAAAGATACTTATAGTCCTTACTTAACATATTACAGTGTCAATTTAAATTGTAAAAAATGCGGAAACGAATTTACATTTACTAAAGAAGAGAAGAAGCTTTGGTATGAAGAATTAAAGTTTTTTAGAGAATCTGTGCCTTTAAACTGTTTAAACTGCAGAAAAGAGATAAGAATTTTTAAAATACAAAATAAAATACTTTCCCAAATACTAAAAAAGGATGTAGAAGAAATGTCAGTTGAAGAGCTCTCTCAAATTACGAAAATATATTATGAATGGGATAAAACTGATAAATTCAATTTTTACAGCAAAATTCTTAAAACCAGACAAAATTGAAAATATCCATTATGTAACATTCTGCATTAAAAAACTTGATAAAACTCACTTGGGTGCGTGATAATTAATCATTAAATTTGTAAGAATTAATCAATCAGATAATAATAAATAAAAATATAAAATGAGTCAATTTGATGTTACCGTAATCGGTTCTGGTCCTGGAGGTTATGTAGCTGCTATTCGCGCTGCACAATTAGGTTTCAAAACAGCAATTATTGAAAAATATTCAACTTTAGGCGGAACCTGTCTTAACGTTGGATGTATTCCTTCAAAAGCGCTTTTAGACAGCTCTGAGCATTTCGAAAACGCAAAGCACAATTTTGAAAACCACGGAATTATCATTAATGAGCCAAAAGCAGATATCGCAAGAATGATTGCGAGAAAAAATGAAGTGGTAGAACAGACTACAAAAGGAATCAACTTCTTGATGGACAAAAACAAAATCACTGTTTTTGAAGGTCTTGGAAGCTTTGAGTCTGCTACTCAAATTAAAGTGACTAAAAACGACGGTTCTTCTGAAACGATCGATTCTAAATATACAATTATCGCAACAGGTTCTAAACCTTCATCTTTGCCTTTTATCACTTTAGATAAAGAAAGAGTGATTACTTCTACGGAAGCTTTAAATTTAAAAGAAATTCCTAAGCATTTGGTAGTAATCGGTGGTGGTGTAATCGGTCTGGAATTAGGTTCAGTTTATTTAAGATTAGGAGCTCAGGTTACTGTAGTTGAATTTATGGACAAAATCATTCCTACAATGGATGGAGCTTTAAGCAAGGAATTGACTAAAGTTCTTAAAAAACAAGGAATGAAATTCATGCTTTCTACAGCAGTTTCTGCAGTTGAAAGAAATGGAGATTCTGTAAAAGTTACGGCTAAAGATAAAAAAGGAGAAGAAGTAACCGTTGAAGGAGATTATTGCTTAGTTTCTGTAGGAAGAAGACCTTACACAGACGGACTTGGATTAGAAAAAGCAGGTGTTGAGCTTGACGAAAGAGGAAGAGTAAAAACAAACGACCATTTACAGACAAACGTTGCCAATATTTATGCAATCGGAGATGTAATTAAAGGGGCAATGTTGGCTCACAAAGCTGAAGAAGAAGGAGTTTTTGTTGCTGAAACTTTAGCAGGACAAAAACCTCACATCAATTATAACTTAATTCCTGGAGTTGTTTATACTTGGCCTGAAGTTGCAGGAGTTGGTAAAACTGAAGAGCAACTGAAAGAAGAAGGTGTAGCTTACAAAATCGGAACTTTCCCAATGAGAGCATTAGGAAGAAGCCGCGCAAGTGGTGACGTTGATGGTTTGGTGAAAATCATCGCTGACGAAAAAACTGATGAGGTTCTTGGTTTCCACATGATTGGAGCGAGAGCAGCAGATTTGGTTGCTGAAGGTGTAATTGCAATGGAATTCCGTGCAAGTGCAGAAGATATCGCAAGAAGTTCTCACGCTCACCCAACTTACGCAGAAGCTGTGAAAGAAGCTGCTTTGGATGCTACAGGAAAAAGAGCGTTGCATATGTAAGATTTGATTAAAATTTAATCACTTAAATATTAAAAAATTAAGACTGCCTCAATTTGATGGCAGTTTTTTTGTTTGTTAAAATATTGTTTATAAATTAGTTAAAGAACTAATCTATAAAACCATAAAAAACAAATTTTGAAAAAAATATTGTATCTGAATATTATTTTAATCGTCTTAATACTTGTTGCAAGTGTTGGAGGATTTTATGCTTATAATTTCCCAATACCTTTTGATTTTATCAGAAATTTTAAAGATTACGGAATACAATATGTTTTAATTATTTTACTGATAATTGGGCTTTTAGCTTCTCTAATTGCATCAGTTAAAATCAAAAAATATAATTTTAAAAATAGGTTTTTGTGTGTTTTTTTAATACTGAATTGTCTGTTTTTAGGTTTTCTTATTTTTAAAGGAAGCTCAGAATATATGAAAAGAAGAAAAGCACTTACACAGCTTGAAAAGGAATACATACAGCAAGCTAAAAAAGATATTGAAAAAGATCATGTGATGTATAAATTTGCAGGTGGATTTACTGATGCTGTTTATAATGAAAAGACAGAAAATAAAATTGACAGTATTTACAAAAACTATGGGATAACCTATTTTAATACAGGATGTATTGTAGATTTTATGGGTCTTAAAGCCCAGGAAAAATATGAGGAAACTGTACAGCCATATTTAATAAAAAGAAACGGGAAGAATTGGGAACTGAAAATGAAATCTGAAATAGACAAAATAAAAAACTGATTTTTGATTTTTTTTCTTTGTCTGAATTTCGCTTGGATTCAAGATTTTGAACAAGGTTAAACCAAATAATTTTAAATTTTATTTTAATTGAAATTGTCCATTTTTGGCATGAAAATAGAAGGCGAATTCACTATAAAATGAAATCATTATGAAAAAGATATTTACAGTTTGTTCAATCTTATCCGGTCTATTATTTTTTGCGCAGGAAGCAGGAAAAGCTGGTGAGCTTTTAAAAAATGAAGTCTCCAAAAGAGAAATTGAATCTACAACCTCCAAAAGGCCAGATTCTCGAAATAATAATTCAGATAATTCTTCAGGATTCAGAAATTCAAATAATCAGAATAACACAAACAGAAGACCTGCAAATCCGAATTACCAATGGAATAATAATTACGGATATGCGGAAGTTTTTCTTAGAATTCCTGAGCAGGGAAATTTTAGTGTGGAATTGGCAGATCAGTTGATTTCAAACAACTCAGGTAAATATAGATTCTTTGATTTGCCATCGGGAAGAATTCCTATTTCAATTTACGAAAACGGATTTCTGATGTACAGAACGACTTTGAATGTTAGAAATAACAGCAGATTGGTTCTCGATTTTTTCACGAATGAAGGTTTGTATCTTTTAGATTCTTATCCGCTCCAAAATGGTTATTATGGTTTTAATAACTGGAATGATATCTGGAACAATCCTTACGGGAATTCAGGAAACATTGGAAACATAAATTATCCTAATGTAATGGATAATCAGACTTTCCAGCAATTTTTCAGTACCATGAAAAAAGATGCATGGTTTGATGACAAAAAAATCATGTTCATTAATCAGCAAGGTCGTCACGCAATGTTTACATCGGAGCAAATAAGTGTTCTGGTAAAAGATTTGAGTTTTGATAAAAATAAAATTGCTTTAGCTAAATCTTTATTTTCAAAATGTGTTGACAAGCAGAAATATTTTGTTGTTGGAGACGCATTAGATTTTGAAAGCAGCAGAAGAGATTTGATGGATTTTATATCTAAAAATTAAAAATTCTTCAATGAAAAAATTGATTCCGTTTTTGCTCATTATTTTATCCGAACTGGTTTCAGGTCAAAATATTGAGCCTGTAAGAAAAACTGTTCAGGAAATTAATCAGACAAAAGGTTTTAAAATTAAAACAGTTCCTTATTCTTATTTTATGGATAAATCTGAGGTAACAGATAATGGAATTGAATTAAAAGGATTTTATAAAAACGGAGTACTTAAAAAGATGGAGCATTTTGTTGGTTTATCAGCATGGAATATTGTAACTGAATATTTTTTTTCAGAAAATCATCAACTGATTTTTGTTTATTCAACAAAATATCAAACCGTTGACGAAAAAGGATATTTAGAAAAACCTCAAAAACTGTCTGAAATGAGATGTTATTATGAAAACAATAAACTCATAAAATCTGTTGGAACATTTAATAATGATGAAAAAGTAGATTACCTGAAAGAATCTCAAAATCTACAATATGATTTGAAAAATTATAATAATTAAATTTAAAATCAATTTAGATATAAAAAAAGCTCAACCTCATCAACTCTAAAACTCTCCAACTTATTTTCCTTACCTTTGTCGACTAAATTTATCATTAATGCAACTCGGAAAAACCCAGACTTTAAAAATTTCAGAAAAAAACAATTCAGGATGGATGCTTGAATCAGAAACAGGTGAGACTGCTTTCATGTCTAAAGTTTTCATTCGTGAAGAAAAAGAAATTGGTGATGAGATTGAAGTTTTTGTTTATCAGGATGATAATAAACTGAAAGCAACTACCGAAATTCCATTGGCTGAAGTGGGCGAGTTTGCCGTGATGAGTTGCGTGCAAAGTCTTCCAAGTGGCGCATTTATGGATTGGGGAATCATCAAAGACCTTTTCATTCCTTACAAACAGCAGAAGACAAAAATTATTGAAGGTAAAAGATATCTTGTTCATCTTTATGTTGACAATGATTTGAAATTAATTACCGGAACTACTAAATTTAAAAGAAATCCGCAGTACGAAAATCTTCCTTTCAACCAAGGAGATAAAGTAGATTTGCTGATGATGAATGAAAGTGAATTGGGGTGGAATGTAGTCATTAACAAAAAATACATCGGATTAATTTATACTTCAGATGTTTATAAAAAACTGTATCCGCTTTCTGAAGAAGAAGGTTATATTAAAACTATTCGTGAAGACGGTAAAATAGATGTATCGCTTCAACCTGAGGGTTTTGAAAATATTGATGAATTCAAGCAAAAAATCCTTAATAAATTAGAAGAAAATTTTGGATTGCTTCATCTTTCAGACAAATCTTCACCAGAAGAGATCAAAGATGAATTGCAGATGAGTAAGAAGAATTTTAAAAAAGCTTTAGGCGGATTGTATAAAGATAAGATAGTAGATATTTTAGAAGATAAAATCAGGTTAGTTTAGACAAAATTAATTTATCCAACAAAAAAAAACGAGCAGAAATTTCTACTCGTTTTTTGCTTTATTCTCTGTTCTTAATCAAAAGCCAGCCTGTATAATTTCTACCGTCTGAAACTTTTATAGAATACCAGTAATTTCCCGTAGGAATTGATGAACCTTTAATTTTACCATCCCATTCCAGAGGTTTTTTGTTGATGATCTGTTTGAAAACCAAAAGGCCTTTTCTATCGAAAACGTGAATTTCAGAACCTGAATAATTTTCTAAACCTGTGATTTTCCATTTGTCATTTATTCCGTCTCCATTCGGGCTGATTGCATTTGGAATATTAAAAATAGAAAAAGGTTTCTGACCAATGATACAGCCAGATTTTGTTCTTACATAAACAATATATTCTCCCATTCCTAAATTGCTGAAGACATTAGAATCTTGCCAAGAAGAGTTGTCTAAAGAATACTCGTAATTTCCAGAAGCGGAAAGAATAACCGTTGCAGAATTGTTATTGATATTTACCGAAACAATTTCCGCCAAAATAGAATAACTCAGCTGAATATTATTTGTATTGCTGCATCCAAATATATTAGTAACGGTCACAGAATAATTTCCGGGACTTGAAACATTAATTGTTTGTGTGGTTGCACCTGTATTCCATAGGTATGATGTAAAGCCGGTTCCTGCGTCTAAAGTTACGGTTTTGCCTTTACAGAAATCAAAATCTTCTGGAAGTGTAATAATTGGTTTTGGATTTAAAACTAATTCTAGAACAATATTTTTAAAACACCCATCTGCCGTTGCAATTTTCACATTGATCACATTTGAACCTATATTTAAGGTGTAATTTGACGGGTTCGGAATTGGAGCTCCTGCTTGAGTGGTAAAGGTAAAAATATAATTATTAGGATTTGCAATAATGTTGCTTTGGTATGAAGTAAGATCTACAACCATTGTATTGCCTGTAGAAACATTACAAAGTGACGTTCTGTAATTGTCTGCCGGAACATTGTTTTGTGAAAGTGTTACTTCAATTGCCAATTTTTCAGATTCACAACCATTCAAAGTCTGGGTAACGAAATAAGTTTGCCCATGAACGAGTGGAGTGGTAAGCGGTAAAACATTTCCTGCGACATTGTAATAAATTAAACCGATTCCGTTTACCACTAAATTTGCTAATGTAGGATTTGCAGATTCACAGAAATCCTGATTTACATTTGCAACAGGTTTTGGTGTATTGTTTACCGTAACCTGAATAGAGATTTTAGTACTTTCGCAACCGTTGATCGTTTGTGAAGTGAAATAAGTTTGTCCGTTTACAAGTGGAGTAGTTGTAGGTAAAATATTATTTGCAGCATCATACCATTTGATATTTTGACCTATGATTTGGAGGTTTGCTATTGTTGGTTGATTGGTTGCACAAAAAACTTGATTCGTAACTGTCGTCGTTGGTAATGCAGGAGAATTTAAAATTACATTTTGATTCTGAGTGGAAGTATTTCCGTTTCCATCACTGTAAGTCCAATGAATGATATAAGTTCCCGGAATTGAATAATTAAGCGGATCTGTAGTTGTACCAGTAATAGCTCCTGCGCAATTATCTGTTGCTGTCGGGAAATTAGAAATTATTGTGTTGCAATCTCCTGAAATGTCAGGAAGTTGTGCTGTATTTGGAATTGGGGCGATGTTATCTCCAACAACAACATTTACAGTAAAATTTCCATCGCATGCTCCTGATCCTGAAATCTGACATGTATAAGTTCCTGCATTTGCTAAGGTAGCATTCGGAATAGTTGGGTTTTGGAGACTAGATGTAAATCCGTTTGGTCCTGTCCAATTGTAAATTGCTCCTCCTGTAGCATTTAATTGGATTGTTGAATTAGGACAAATTGGAGAGTTGGAAGTTATTGTTCCTGAAGATGAACAGTCTCTGAATTTTGCAACGTATGCATCATTATTTCCAGATCCGCCACCTTGTTGCTGGAATGTACCGGGAGTAGCAATCCCAGTTGTATTTCCGCTTGACATTCCGGTCAAATAAATAGCATCCTCACTGTCTTTTGTAAACTCTCCTAACTGTGTAGCACCATTTCCGGTATAATATGTACCCCATTCTTTGATATCATTTTGATTATATTTAACCAAAAATGTAGAAATATACACTCCCAGCATTCCCATGTATGCTCCGGGAGTAGAAATATTGGGTTGACCACTCAAATGTAACCCCGTAAAAAATACATTCCCTTGTGTATCAGGATAGGCTAATAATTGATTGTCGTCTTGAAAATTAAAATAATTTTTAATAATTGTATTGTCAGATAAATTAACTCTCCACACTCCAGGTTGTCCTAAAGGAAATGCGGGAGTTGAATATTCTCCGGGAAGAATAAGAACATTATTAATGATGATTGCTTTTCTTATTATATCCTGTCCTACGTTACCATAATAACTAGATCTAATAATATTATTTCCACTTTTTGAAAGCTTTAAGTAAACCCCATCCGTGATTCCTGCTTTTACTGGTTGAAATGCATTAACCATCGGTAGGGTAGAAGATTGCGAAGCTCCAATGATTTCTAAATCATTCAAAGAAGAAAAAATTTGGAAAATAGAAGTAGATCCATCTGCTTTTCCAAAATAAGTTAGCCAATCTACATTTGATGTTGTTGCATTCATAGACCCAATAATACCGTCTGTAAAGCCTGATGGCGATGCTTTTGCTGGTTGCATAGCATTGACTGTAGGGAAATCAAAACTAAAAGTATCGCCTGCAAAATAAATCTGGTTTTGATGGTAAGATATGCTAAAAAAAGTATCGTTTGAGTTAGTTAAAAATTCTTTTTGAAATATAAAACCTCCATTACTATTAAATTTTATAACGACCATATTATCATTTACGGACATTCTTTGAACTCTACCACCTGCATAAATGTTAAAGTTCTCATCAAAATCGACATCATTGATAAAGTCATTTTGATTAAACCCATAATAAGTACCCCAAATTTTTTGACCATGCTTAGTTATTTTCATTATAAATGCATCAAATCCTCCTACAACATTTTGCTGATGGGTTCCCGAAGTTGCAAAATTTGTAGTACTATTGGTTCCGCCAAATAGATATAAAGTATTTTGTGAGTCTGTTTTTGCTCTTATATATTCATCACCAAAACCCGCAACATAACTTCCCCAAATCCTTGTAGGAACCGGATCAATAACAATAGTTTTTTCTGATGTTTCAAGTGGGGCAGCAAATCCAAATATTTGGTTACCTAAATCTTTGAATTCAACATTGATATTTTCTTTACCATTTCCTTCAATCCAACTTTGGGGAATATTTTCATGCATTTCTCCAAAGCGCAGATTCATACTAAGTTTACCTTCCTTTATTTTTGTATAAGCTCCGTTAAATTTCATTTTAATATCCGAAACTTTACCTCCTGGGTTGATAATGAAATTATATTCAATAGGTTTTAAACTGTCTTTTGGTTTAAAAAATACCAAATCAATATTGTTGTAAATATTTTTATAAAGTACTTTTTGATAGCGGTGAACCTTTGTTATACCTTGAGGTTTATCAATTAAATTATAATAATTTTCATAATCTTTAGATTTTCCTTCTGCAACTATTTTAGTATTCTTATTAGAATTTACAAGCTCTATATCTATTCTGTGGAAAAGATTTTCATATGTGTATTCATCAACATTAAAATCTTTTTTGTTTACAACAAGATTTTCTTTGTCTTTATTAAAATTAGGGTTGATTGTTTTCTTTGTTTCGTAAACATCATAAGAAAATCCATTAGAACGTAGCTGAACATTCAGTCCTGCAGAATGAAAAAGATATTTTACATCAGTGTTTTCTTTTCCATCTTGATCAACAATCTGTCCTTTGTTTTCATAAAAATAATATTCGTTATTCTTTTGAAAATTCTTTTGCCCAAACAAAAAAGCACAGCTAATTATTGAAAAAATAAATAAAATTTTTCTCATCATTATTAATTTTCCGCAAATATAATCAAACAAAGATCTTATACGAATTAATAAATCATGAATACGTGATTCGTGAGTTAAAATATGATGCAAATCATATTAATTATTTTGTTTAACAATTTTGTCAAAACAAATGATTGATATATATTTGCACAAAATTGTTTAACAAAAATGTCAAAACAAGAAAAAAAAGATCAAACCCAAGAGTTAATCAAGCAAACTGCAAAGAATTTATTCTTTGTGCAAGGTAAGTTTGATGCCACAACACAGGAAATAGCAGATGAAGCAGGTGTCAATAGGACACTGATCAACTATTATTTCAGATCCAGAGATAACCTTATCCAGATTATTTTTGATGAAGCTCACAGAGTAGAAAAAGAAAAGTCTGAAATTATTATGAATTCAGATCTTCCTTTCAAAGAAAAGATCGCCAATTTTATAGATGGTAGTTTGCAGACAAGCCTTCAATATCCTTATCTGGAGACCTACATTGTTTCGCAAATCAATAAAGGAAGCTGTCATAAAAGAGATGTTGAAGAAGAAGAGTTGAATAAACTCTATTCAGATATTGAAAAAGAAATGGAATTAGGTAACATCGAAAAGATGGCACCTGTACAATTTGTACTCAATATGGTTTCGCTCTTAGTGTTTCCGAGTGCGGTTCGTCCTTTGTTTTTAGAGAATTTAATGATGAATGATAAAGAATTTGATCAGATCATCTCAGAACGAAAAGATATCATTCTTAACATGCTTTTTAAAAATTAATTAAGAACTGTTAAAGTATTTATAAAACTGAATCGTCATTTAGGGATAAAGTACCTCAAGTAAACAACTATAAAAAAATAAACGAAGTATAAAATTATGAATAGAAAACGTATAACTGCAAGAAAGCTAAAAATTGGGATAGCTGCTGCATTTATGATTTTCGGCTCTTCATCTGCCTATGCACAGCAACAGGTGTCGCTGCAGGAAGCCATTAAGCAGGCTTTACAAAATAAGGCTGAGGCAAAGAAAGCGGCTTTGCAGATTAAAAAAGCAGAGTACAAAATCAATGAGGCAAGATCCGGAGCTTTACCACAAATTAGTGGAAGTGCAGGTGTAACTTACAATCCGGTTATCCAAGAATCATTATTAGAATTTGGAGGCGAAAGAATTCGTGCACAATTGGGACAGGCTTGGCAATCACAGGCTGTTGTAACTCTTAATCAGACTATTTTTGATCAAAGAGTTTTTACAGGCCTTAAAGCAGCAAAATCAACCAGAGAATTTTATGTTTTAAATGCTCAGCTAACCAACGAACAGCTTATTGAAAACGTTGCAACAGCTTATTATCAGGTTTTTGTACAGGAAGAAAACCTTAAAACTTTAAATGTAAGTTACGCAAATACTGAAAAAGTAAGAAACGTAATTAAGAGCCTGGTAGATAATGGTTTAGCAAAAGGAATTGATTTAGATCGTACCAATGTTCAGTTAACGAATATAAGCTCAAGTAGACAACAGCTGGTAAATGCGGTTCAGCTTTCAAAAAATTCTTTGAAGTTTTATATGGGAATTCCTATTGATACAGATATTGAGCTTGAAGAAAAAACGATTGAACCTCAACCTCAGCTTTTGGCAGATGCTGTAAATCTTGAAGGTCGTTCTGAGCTTAAAGTTTTACAGAAAAACAGAGAGCTTTTGGTGTATAACAAAAAAGCAACTGAAGCCTATCTTTATCCTACTGTTGGATTGCAGGCGAACTACGGTTGGGCCGGAATGGGTAAGAAATTCCCTTTAACAAACGGACTGAATAACGGAGTTCTTTGGAGCGATTATTCTGCGATTGGTTTAAATATAAACATTCCGATTTTTACGGGTGGTTCTACAAAATCAAAAATCCAGCAGGCTGAAATTGATATTTTAGATCTTGATCAGGATATTCAGAATACGCAACTTCAGCTAAGTCTTGAATATAAAAATGCAGTAACTAATATTGAAAATTCATTAATCAATATTGAAAGCATGAAAAACAACGTAACCCTTGCTGAAAAAGTACAGAAAGACACCCAGTCAAATTATCAGTATGGTTTAGCAACATTGACTGAAGTTTTGGATTCTGAAAACGCATTAACAGATGCAAAACAGAATTACACAACTGCATTATTAGACTACAAACAGGCTGAGATCAAATTAATAAAAGCTAAAGGCGAGCTTAATACTTTACAAAACCCATAAGAACATGAAAAAAACTTTAATATATATCATCGTAGCAGCCGTACTTGTTGGTTTGGCAGCTTGGAAAATTGCAGATAACAAAAAGAAGCAGGAAACTGAAGTAAAAGAGGTGGCAAAGCAGGTTGACAAGATCAACGTGAATGTAATTACTGTTTCAAGAGAAAATATTGATACCGATTATAGTGCAAACGGAACTTTTCTTCCTAAGCAGGAAATGCAGCAGTCTTCTGAAATTTCAGGACGTATTGTAAGCGTTTTGGTAAAAGAAGGTTCAAAAGTGGGAGCCGGACAGACTTTGGCAACGATTAAAAGAGATGCAATCGAAGTTGATGTTACCCAAGCTCAAAACAATTTACAGAATGCGATTATTGATAATCAGCGTTATGAAAATGCTTATAAAACTGGTGGTGTTACTAAACAACAACTTGATAACTCAAGATTACAGTTGAAGAATATGCAGGCTGCAGTAAGAGCTCAGGGAGTTAAAATTAATGATACAAGTATCAGAGCAGGGATCAGCGGTACTATTAACAAAAAAATGGTTGAACCGGGAACTGTGGTTTCTCCGGGAACTGCTTTATTCGAAATTGTAAATATCAATTCATTGAAACTTTCTGTTTTAGTTGACGAAAGCCAAATCGGAAGAATTCAATTGGGTCAGGAAGTGCCAATTAATGTAAATGTTTTACCAGACGATTCTTTCAGCGGAAGAATTACATTTATTGCTCCTAAAAGTGATGCTTCTTTAAACTTCCCGGTTGAAATTGAAGTTCAGAACAGAGGAAACTTGAAAGCTGGTATGTACGCAACTGCAGTATTCAAAACCAATCACGGTGCTGAAACTCAAAATATGCTGACAGTTCCTGCGGAAGCTTTCGTAAATGGTGTAAGTTCAGGGCAGTTGTTTATCGTAAGCAACGGAACTGCTAAAATGATTAAAGTTCAGACAGGGAAAGTGTACGGTGACAAAGTTCAGATCTTAAGCGGATTGAACGGTGGCGAACAAGTAATTACCAGCGGACAAATCAACCTTGATAACGGTTCAAAAATCAATATCGTAAAGTAATAGCAGATGAAGTTAGCAGAAATATCCATTAAAAGACCGTCCCTCGTTATCGTATTATTTACGATTCTTACGTTGGGAGGTTTATTAAGCTACTCCATGATGGGGTACGAGTTGATTCCGAAGTTTGAAACCAATATGGTAACCATTTCTACGGTTTATCCGGGAGCTTCGCCTTCAGAGGTGGAAACTTCGGTTACCCGAAAGATTGAAGATGCCGTAGGTTCTTTGGAAAACGTAAAAAAAGTAGAATCATCTTCATACGAAAGTTTATCGGTAATTATGGTTCAGCTGAATACAGGAGCTGATGTAAACTATGCTTTGAATGATGCGCAGAGAAAAGTAAATGCAATTCTGGCAGATCTTCCGGAAGATGCAGATCCACCTTCTCTTCAAAAATTCTCATTGGATGATTTACCAATCATGACTTTGAGTATTACCAGTAACAAGCTGAATAATAAAGAGCTTTATGATCTTTTAGATAAAAAAATAGAACCTATTTTCTCCCGTGTAAACGGTGTAGCTCAGGTTGACCTTGTTGGTGGACAGGAGAGAGAGATTCAGGTAAATTTAGATGAAAAGAAATTACAAGGTTACGGTCTTTCTATTGGAGACGTACAACAGGCAATTCTTTCATCCAATTTAGATTTCCCTACGGGAGCTTTGAAAACAAGAACTTCAAGATCTACGATCAGACTTTCTGGAAAATACAGAGATGTAACTGAAATGAATAATCTTGTGGTTTCAAACAAGAACGGAGCGCAGGTTCGTTTGTCTGATATTGCAACAGTTTTCGATACACAGAAAGATGTTGAGAAAGTGGCAAGATTCAATCAGAATCCTACTATTTTGATGCAGGTGAAGAAACAATCAGATGCGAATGCAGTGGCGGTTTCAGAATTGGTTCAGAAAACAATTGCTCAGGTACAAGACAATTATAAAGGTCAGGCTATCAAAGTGAGTATTGTAGATGACTCTACAGAGTTTACGCTTGATGCAGCTGATCACGTAATTTTCGATTTATTCTTAGCGATTATTTTGGTGGCAGTAGTAATGCTTTTATTCCTTCACAACATCAGAAACGCATTTATTGTAATGGTTTCGATTCCGGTGTCTTTGATTGCAACGGTAATCGGGATGTATCTGATGGGATATACCTTAAATTTAATGAGTTTATTAGGACTTTCATTAGTTGTAGGTATTCTTGTGGATGATGCGATTGTAGTTTTGGAAAACGTTTACCGTCACATGGAGATGGGGAAAAGCAGAATTCGTGCAGCGTACGACGGAGCTTCAGAAATCGGATTTACGGTAACAGCAATTACCATGGTAATCGTGGTGGTATTCTTACCGATTGCGATGAGTTCAGGATTAGTTTCTGATATCTTAGCGCAGTTCTGCGTCACCGTAGTTATTGCGACAATGTTCTCATTATTAGCTTCATTTACCATCATTCCTTGGTTATCTTCAAGATTTGGCAAATTGGTGCACCTTACAGGTAAAAATCCTTTTGAGAAATTTATCCTTTGGTTTGAAAAGCAATTAGAGAAATTCACACATTGGATTTCTGGAATTCTTGAATGGGCTTTAAAAACAACATTGAGAAGAGTGATGACTGTTATCGTAACATTTATTATTTTGATCTCTTCATTTATGTTGGTAGCATTCGGGTTTATCGGAGGTGAATTCTTCCCTAAAATGGATAGAGGACAGTTCCTTGTTCAAATGGAATTACCAAAAGATGCTTCCGTAGAAAAAACCAATCAGATCACTCTTGCAGTTGAAAAATATTTGAGAGATGATAAAGATGTTGTAGATATGATTACAACAGTTGGTCAGCAATCATCAGGTTTTGGTGGAGCTCAGGCTACTTTGTATCAATCAGAAATTCAGGTAATCTTAGTAGATAAAGCTGAGCGTAACGAAAGTACAGATATTAAATCTGCAAAAATCAAGAGAGCTTTAGAAGAAAAGTTCACCGGAGTTGAATTTAAAACAGCGCCAATCGGATTAATGGGAGCAGACAATGCGCCAATCGAAATGGTGGTAACAGCACAGGATAACGCAACGGCAAACAAGGAAGCGAACAGAATTTTAGCTTTACTTAAAAAAGTTCCGGGATCTGTAGATGCTGAATTATCAACTGACTCTGGAAACCCGGAAGTTCAGGTGAATATCGACAGAGATAAAATGGCTTCTTTAGGTTTAAATCTTTCAAGTGTAGGACAAACGATGCAGACTGCATTCAGTGGAAATACAGACGGGAAATTCAGAGCCGGAGAATACGAATATGACATCAACATCCGTTTTGGTGATGCCAACAGACAGTCGATTGATGATGTAAGAAACTTGATGTTTACAAATCCGGCAGGAGAACAAATCAGACTAAGTCAGTTTGCAGAAGTGAAAATGGGTTCAGGACCAAGTTTATTGGAACGTAGAGATAAAGCACCTTCTGTAAAAGTAAAATCTAAAGTAGTAGGTCGTCCTGTAGGAGATGTTGCCAACGAATGGGCAGCTCAGTTTATGGATAACGAAAAAACCAAACCTGCAGGTGTAACTTATATTTGGAGTGGTGATATGGAAAACCAGACTGAAGGTTTCGGTACTTTAGGAATTGCTTTATTAGCAGCTATTGTATTGGTTTATCTGGTAATGGTTTCATTGTATGACTCGTTTGTTTATCCGTTTGTGGTATTGTTCTCAATTCCTTTGGCATTGATCGGGGTAATGGTAATTCTTGCGATCACCGGAAATTCATTAAACATCTTTACGATGCTGGGGATGATCATGTTGATTGGTTTGGTGGCGAAGAACGCGATTATGATTGTCGATTTCGCCAATATGAGAAAAGCAGCAGGTGCAAGTACACATGACGCTTTGATTCAGGCCAACCACGCTCGTCTTCGTCCGATCTTGATGACAACGATTGCAATGATCTTCGGTATGATCCCTATTGCAATTGCAAAAGGAGCAGGAGCGGAGATGAACAACGGCCTTGCTTGGGTAATCATCGGTGGTTTGACCTCATCATTATTCCTTACCTTAATTATTGTACCGGTAGTGTACTCGCTATTCGATTCAATTCTAAGAAAAATGGGTAAAGATGAAAAAGTAGATTATGATGCTGAAATGAAAGCCGATTACGATCACAGAGAGCTAAGCGAAGACGGGTTTACTCCGAAACACGTAGATTAATATAACAACCTTAATTAACCTGAAAGCGCATCAATAAATTGATGCGCTTTTCTTGTCATTGCGATGAGCAAAGTGAAGAAACAATCTCAAAGATAAGCAGGATCTTTGTCATCCCGTAGGGATCTAGACACGAATTTTTCCGTACTATATTCTAAAAAGAATTCTTCGTAATGACAAAGTGAATGTTACTTTCCTGAATGAAACGCCCTTGTGAAAGAAGATACACTCAATTAATTTAAAAAAGCTTCACGCTCTTTGTAAAGCTCAATAAAAAAGGCTTTCAGAATGAACTGAAAGCCTTTGCTTATTTTTTATATGGAGCAATTAATCTGCCATCACTTCACCAGACTTTCTATAGATGAAATTTCCATAGATGTGTCTTCTTGCGAAACGGCTTGGCGAATCTGCATTCACCATTTTGATATAAGTATTTCTAGGAACACCAATATATTCAAACATTTTACCGTTCAAATGCTGAACTTTCAAAATTTGTTTTTCAAGATAGAAATCGGTGATAATTGATGTAGTAATAGTTTCCGTGTATTCTTCTTTATATTTTTCCTGAGTTTCTGAGTTGATGCTTACCAAAAAATGATAGGCTTCAATCACAGATTTGCTTTTTTCTTCTGCTGCCAGTTTCCCTTCTTCATCATTCACAAATTTATCAGGATGTGTATCTTTCATCACATTTCTGTAAACTGTTTTTAAATCTTTTAACGTAGCAGTATTATCTACTCCAAGAAGTTTTCTGTGTTCGCCTATTCTTTTCATATGAAGATATTTATCAATTTTTAAAAGCCATACTCAATCGCAAAGCAATTTCATAATGTATGATCCTTATTTCGGGGTGCAAAATTAAGGTTTTTAATTTTAAAAATCGTAAGTTTTTGATTATTAATTTCTTTAGTAATAAAAATGCATTTCCTTCACTAAACACCAAGTATCACAAAACCTCCCTCTTCAACTCCTCAATTTTCTCCTCAATAAACCCAACCTTATCCTTTTTCACCTCATTCAAAATTAACTTCTGGCTCTCAGGAATTTCAGAATATTTTTCTGCCCACAAGTTAATTTCTATTAATAGCGGAAGCAGATTGATGCCTTTTTCGGTGAGTTTATATAAGACTTTCGCTTTGCTGTCAGGATGATCCTGCTTGCTGATGATGCCGTTTTCTTCAAGCATTAAAAGACGCGAAGCCAAAATGTTGGTCGCTATTTTCTCGTCAGATTTTAGAAAATCTCCGTAAGTACTTTGTTTTTTAAACATCAAATCTCTTACAATCAGCAATGACCATTTGTCACCCCACACATCTAATGAGCAGCTGATAGGGCAATTTGATCTCTTTTTTGAACTCGACATAAAATTATTTTTAAATAATTAAATAAAACACTTGCATTTTGAAAGTAATGTTATAGATTTGTACTTGCAAAACGCAAGCAAATTTACCGAATTAAATTTAAAGTACAATGGAAAACATTCTTTTTGATTCTTACAAGAGCAAAAACTTAGATCTAAAAAACCGTATCGTGATGGCTCCAATGACCAGAAGCCGTTCAGATAATCAAGAACATAAAGCAACCGAACTTACAGCAAAGTATTACCAGCAGAGAGCTACCGCAGGTTTGATTATTACAGAAGGTACTTTCATCAGTCCCGAAGCGGTTGGTGTAATCAATGTTCCCGCAATTTATAATGCAGCACAAATCGAAGGTTGGAGAATCACCACAGAAGCGGTTCGTAAAGAAGGAAGCAAAATTTTCGCACAGCTTTGGCATACAGGCGCATATTCTCATCCCGATTTGCACAACGGCAAAAAACCTTTAGCTCCGTCAAACGTGAATCCTCAACAACAGGTTTTCACGGCTACGGGTTTTCAGACAAGCGAAGAGCCTCAACCGATGATTACAGAAGATATCAAACAGACAGTTATCGATTTCAAACAGGCTGCACTCAATGCTTTTAAAGCCAGTTTTGATGGAGTAGAGCTTCACGGCGCAAACGGATATTTACTTCAACAGTTTTTTAGCAAAAATTCCAATCTTCGCACTGATGAGTACGGTGGTTCAGTAGAAAACAGAGCGAGAATTCTTTTCGAAATTCTGGATGCCATCAAAGAAGTTGCAGATTTAAAAAAGGTTGCAGTTCGTTTAAACCCTTCTCTCAACGGAATTATGGGGATTTTGGTCGATGATGAAACGATTGAACTATACAATTACATCGTCAACCGTCTCAATGATTACGATTTAGCATATTTACATTTGATAGAGCCTTTTACAGACGTTTCGCATAATTCAAATGCTATTCAGGAAGTCGCAAAACACTTCCGCAAAATTTACAACGGCACTATCATTATCAACCGGGGCTTCAACAAAGAAACTGCCACAAAAGTTTTACAGGATGGCGACGCAGATTTGGTTTCTTTCGGAACTCCTTTCATTGCCAATCCCGATCTGGTAGAGCGTTTCAAGACCGATTCACCAATCAGTCAGCCGGATCAGGCGACTTTTTACACGCCTGGCGAAAAGGGTTACACAGACTATCCGACTCTGAACAATTAAAATAGTTCGGGCGAACGGGCGGGCTTTCCGCTGTATCTTTTGTTTCACAAAAGGATGCCGCTGCAATCCCTGTCGCAAACCCGACCATAACAACAATACAAAACATTTAAACAAACAAAAAAAATGAAAACAACAGGTAATACAGTATTTATCAGCGGCGGAAGTGCCGGAATTGGTTTAGCCATCGCAAAAAAACTGAATGCAGAAGGCAACAAAATAATCATCAACGGAAGAAATGAAGAACGTCTTCAAAATGCATTACAACAATTGGATAATGCGGTAGCAATTCAGGGAGATCTTTCTGTTGAGGCAGATAGATTAAGAATCGCAGAAGATTTAAAAAACAATCATCCCGAAGTCAACATCATCATCAATAATGCAGGTGCAGCATTTGCCTATTTGCTTAATGAAACTCAAAACGCACACGAAAAAGCAGCAATTGAAATGAACACCAATTATTTCAGCATCATCCATTTTACTGAGCTTTTGCTTCCTCATTTAGTTCAGAAAACAGAAGCAGCGGTAGTCAACGTTTCGTCAATTGCAGTATTTAGAAGCCATAAAATGTTGCCGACTTACAGCGCATCTAAAGCAGCTTTACACGGCTACACACATGCATTAAGACAAACTTACGAAGAGCAGGAAAATGTTCAGATTTACGAGGTATATCCACCATTGGTTAATACAGACTTTTCTGCAGAAATCGGTGGAGCCAACGGAATTCCGCCTTCTGAAGTTGCTGACGAATTATTTTTGGCACTCGCAAAAAATCAATATGATATTCCGGTAGGAGATTCCAAACAGTTTTTTGCAAAAGAATTAGCTTAATCCAGAAGATGAAAAATTCATTTTTCGGAGATTTAATAATAATATAAATTGCTGAAAGAGAATTTTTCATTCTAAAAGTTTAAGCCTTAATTATACGTTTTTTAATTATGCAAGCTTATATAAGTGAAATCGAAGATTCGACGAAGTCAAAAGGCTTTGTGAAACTTAAAAACAATTTCACGGGCAAGAAACTTTGTGCGCTTCGTGTTCCAAAAATGTAAAGTGAGATATCAATTTAAAAATATTCTATAATGGAATTAAAAGGAAAAACAATCCTAATCACTGGCGGAGCTTCCGGAATTGGTCTTGAAGCAGCGAAACAGTTTTTAGAAATCGGAGCTAAAGTCATTATCACAGGACGAAATCAGGAAAGACTTGATGCTGCAAAAAGTATGCATCCCAATCTTACTACCATTAAAAGCGATGTCTCAAAAGAAGAAGATGTGAAGTTACTTTTCAACATAGTTTCGCAATTGGGCGGAATTGATATTTTGTATAACAATGCCGCTGTATTGACTTCTCCGTTTAATTTAGGTGTCGTTAATGACAAGCATATTGTGAATGCGGCTTATGAAATGGAAGTCAATTATTTTGGGGTCATCAGAATAAATAATATCTTTATGGATATGCTGAAATCTAAAAAAGAAGCAGCAATTATCAATACTACATCAATCTTGAGTATGGTTCCTTCTTTAATTGAAGCGACCTATTCATCGTCAAAAGTTGCATTGGCTTTTTATACGATTTCGTTGCGTGAACATTTAAAGATTGTAGGAAGTACCTTAAAGATTTTCGAACTCATCCCGCCACTTGTCGCTACAGAAATGACAGCTGAAAGAAATGATAAAAAAATATCTACAGAACAAATGGTAAAAGGTCTGATCAAAGGCTTACAAAAAAACCAAGATACCATCCGGGTGGGAGATGCAAAACTCGTTGACATCATCAGAAGATTTTTTCCTAAAACGGCTTTTGGACTGGTGAATCCTAAGAAAGCAAATCAAATTTTAAAATAAAACTCAGAACATGAAAGCATTTAGTATTAGCCGTTACAAAAAGGAAAGCGACTTGCAATTGGTCAACATACCCGAACCAATTGTAAAAGAAGATGAGGTTTTAGTTGAAATTCATGCAGCGAGTGTCAATCTTTTAGACTCAAAAATAAAAAACGGTGAGTTCAAATTGATTTTGCCTTACAAAATGCCGTTGGTTTTAGGTCACGACGTTGCCGGAGTGATTATAAAGGTGGGTTCAAAAGTAAAAAACTTCAAAATGGGTGATGAAATTTATGCAAGAGCATCAGATTTTCACATCGGAACTTTTGCAGAATTTATTTCTATTAATGAAAAAGATGTTGCTTTAAAACCTAAAAACCTAACGATGGAAGAAGCTGCCTCTATTCCTTTGGTTGGTCTGACGGCTTGGCAGGCTTTGGTGGAAAAATCTAATCTTCAAAAAGGTCAAAAAGTTTTTATTCAGGCAGGATCGGGTGGAGTAGGAACTTTCGCCATTCAGTTGGCAAAGCATCTTGGTGCGACAGTGGCAACTACGGCTAGCGAAAAAAGTTTTGATCTCTTGAAGAATTTGGGTGCAGATTTCCTGATCGATTATAAAACTCAGAATTTTGAAGATGTATTGATTGACTATGATGTTGTATTGAACAGTCAGGATGATAAAACACTTGAAAAATCTTTCGATGTCGTAAAATCTCAGGGTAAAATTATTTCAATTTCGGGGCCACCGACTCCTGTTTTTGCTAAAGAATTTAATTTACCTTGGTATGTGAAATTCGCTACAAAATTCTTGAGCAGTAAAGTCATAAAAACAGCAAAGAAACAAAACGTCAATTACTCGTTTCTTTTCATGAAAGCGGACGGAAAACAGTTAGCAGAAATTACAAAACTAATAGAAGCTGAAAAAATAAAACCTGTCATCGATAAAATTTTTTCATTCGAAAACACCAATGAAGCCATAAAATATGTTGAAAGTGGTCGTGCAAAAGGAAAAGTAGTGATTAAGATGAAATAAGCTCTTAGTTTTTAAATAAAAATTACAACTAACAATAATTACTCACCTCAATCAAATTCAAATCAGGATCTCTGAAATACACCGATTTTATTTTCCCCAAAGCTCCTGTTCTTTCAACAATTCCTTCGATGATTTCAATATTCTTTAGTTTTAATTCTTCTAAAACTTCCCCAATATTCGTTTCTGCAATGAAACATAAATCTGCTGAACCAGAAGTTGGATGCTCAGCTTTAGGTTCAAATTCATTTCCTTTTTGATGAAGATTAATTTTTTGATTACCGAAAGTCAATGCTTTTCTGTTGTCTCCAAAAGTTATGACTTCAAAACCCAGAATGTTGGTATAGAAATCTATGGTTTTATCAATGTGAGTGACTGTTAAAACAATGTGATCAATATTACTTATTTTCATTTTTTAAATTTTAAAATTCCTTTTTCATAAATATATTCAACCCCATTATTTTTAATTTTGATATCTTCATTTCCAGGTTTTAGTAAAAGAGTGTCAAAATCAAATTTAAAATGAATAGCATTTTTCCTTTCATGAATTTTGAGAACCTTTGTCATTGGTGTGTCCATATCAAAAGGCTCTAAGTCAATGTTTCCAACGTATTTTACAGCGTTATTTTCGAGTAAAAATACTTCGCCTCCAAAAAAATATTCAAAAGCTAATTGACAGACGATTAAAATTTTATTATCAGACTTATTCTTATAAAAATGAGGCTGATATAGATAAGTGTCTCCGGCTCCTTGTCCTTTAAAAATAATTTCATTTTTATTATTTAAAACCAAAAGCCTTTGCCCGTTATCTTTTTCTGTATCGGGTGCAACAATTTTACCATCTACAGGATTGTAATAGCCGGTAGCAAATTTGGTCTGCTTGTAAGAATAAGAACTTATTGTTTCAAATCCTTTAATATTTATATTCGAAATACTGTCTGGTTTGAATTCAAAATAATCAATTTCTGAATCTGGAATATTTGCATTAATATTTACTTTTTCCGGATTAGAAATTTTAACTGATGTGGGGTTCTCAGATTCTTTAGTGCAATGAACTAAAGCTAATGAGCATAATGAGATTAAGAAGTAAGTTTTCATTTTTATTTGATCAATTTTTGTGTTTTTTCAATTTTAAAAGCCGAAAAAATAATTAAAACTGTATTGATAAGCACTAAATAAAATCCAACTTTAAGCTGGGTAAAATCTTCAAGAATGTCAGAACTATAAAAGAGAATCATCGAAATTATCAAAAATAATATATTCAAAATTCCTAAAATCTTAATCAATCGAACTCGTTTAAAAAAGGAAAAAACAAGCATGCAAATTGTTGAAATTAAAATAAGCAAAAGACTTAGCAAGGCATAAAATGATTGATCAGAAAATACCGAAGAATCTAATTTTGTATCCTTATTTACAAAACCTAAATTTAGTAATCCATAAAAACTGTAAGTAGATTTTTCTTTACTTTCCTCAATATTTTCTTTTCGGTCATCAAGCACTTTTTGCAAAAGTTTTTCGCTGTTAGCTTTAGATACATTATTTTGAGGTATAACTTCTGAAATTACCGGATTCATGCTCTCAATAGATGAGTTTGAACAAGTGCGTAAAAAGGGAACACAAAACAATAAAAAGCTTAGTGAAATTAAGGTTCTTAGAGTAAAAATGTTTTTCATTGAGGTTATTTGATTATTCAGTATCAATATATGTCAGTTTCGCTCCTTTAATAAACTCTTCCAAAGAAATACCTTTCGTGGATTTATCGTTCATCAATTCGAAAAAATAAGTTGAGGTTGTATTTAATCTGATGTCTTTTAGTGAGAGTTTAAATCTCTTAGTTTTTATGTTTGAATTAAAAAAAGTCAGCTCAGAAGTGTTGCTCAGCTTGATATTATTTACATCAAAAGAAGCTTTAGGATCTTTCTGAAGTTTCAAAAATCTTTTCTGTGTTTTATCAGTCGACTCATCCAGAAATTTTTGCATTTGATAATCGGTTAAAAGCTGTGGATAAATTAAGCCTTCTTTCAGAATTGTAGCTGTGATTTTATCGGTTTTATCATAATAAGCCGTTTTGTCGTCAAACTGTATCAGATTATCTTTTACAAGAATTTTACCTGCAAATTTTTTATAATTTTTCTTTTTATAATCAGTTTTAAAATGCTCAAAGATGGCAGCATCTTTCGTGCTCAATTTTTCATTTTTCTGGGCAAAAAAATTAGAAGAAAGCAATAGTGAAAGACCAATTGTGAATATAAATTTCATAATATTTTAGATTTTGGGATTTAAATATTTACAGAATATTTTTCAGACGAAGATGCTGTAAAAGCATAATGGTTTTGGCATCTTTTATTTCTCCATTGTCAATCATAGAAAGAGTTTCATCAAATTGAAGCTGTAATACTTCAATGTTTTCACCTTCTTCTTCCAATCCGCCACCTTCATTTATTTTCATATCATCAGAATATTCGGCGATAAAAAAGTGCAGAATTTCTGTAACAGATCCTGGTGACATATAGGCTTCGAATATTTTTTCAACTTTCGAAATCTTATATCCTGTTTCTTCTTCAGTTTCTCTTTTGATGCAGTCTTCAGGATGATCATTATCTAAAAGTCCGGCACAAGCTTCAATCAACATTCCGTCCGGATTTCCGTTGATGTACGTAGGAAGACGGAATTGCCTCGTTAAAATTACATTTTTAGTATGAGTGTTGTACAGTAAAATAACTGCCCCGTTTCCTCTGTCATAAGCTTCTCTGCTTTGAGTTTCGGTGTGCCCGTTTTCTTTTTTAATATTGAAAGTTACCTTTTTTAAAGTGTACCAGTTATCGGATAAAATCTCTGTTTTCTCGATACTTACATTTGTCTCTTGCATTCTATATATTCTATTATTTTTTATCAATTCTCGCTAATTATGCAGATGTAGCTGATTTTTTATCTGCTCAATCTGCATAATTAGCGAGATAATTTTATTAAGATTTGTTTTTAAGTAAATCTTCCAAAGCCATTTTCAAATCAGGAAATTGAAATTCAAAACCAGCTTTCATGATTTTTTCGGAAGATGCTCTAGAACCTTCCAGCAAAGCATCTGCCAATTCACCAAAAATAAGCTTCAAAATTAATGATGGAACATTCGGCATAAATAAAGGTTTCTTTAAAACCTTTGCGATTAATTTCGTTAAATTTTCATTGGTTGTATGTTGTGGTGCTGAAGCATTGTAAGAACCTTCAATTTCAGGATTTTTCAAAGCAAATTCATACATTGAACAAATATCATCGATATGAATCCACGGCATATATTGCTTTCCGCTTCCAAGAGGTGAGCCAATTCCTAATTTTATCGGAGTTCTCATTTTTGTTAAAGCTCCTTCGTTTTTAGACAAAACAACAGCAGTTCTTATTTTTACCACTCGTCCTGCTATATCTTGTTCTTTAAATTCATCAGCCGCTTTTTCCCAGACTACCACAACTTCACTCAGAAAATCATTTCCTGGAGCGTCGTTTTCTGTGAAAATTTTATCTGTAGTTTTTGTTCCGTAAAAATTAATTCCAGAAGCTGAAATAAAAGATTTTAGCTTTAAATTTTTCTTTTTGAATGTATTTAAAATCAATTTTGCAGAATCTACACGGCTGGAAATTAATTCTTTTTTTCGATCTTCTGTCCAGCGTTTTTCAGAAATATTGGCTCCTGCAAGATGAATAATGTGGCTCACGTTTTCAAAGGCACTTTCGTCAACAATTTGGTTTTCAAGATCCCATTCAAATTCGTTTTCTGCTTCCTTTTTTCTAGTTAAAAATCGTAGTGAATATTGATTTTCCAGTTTTTTTGAAATCGCTCTTGCAATAGTTCCGCTTGCGCCGGTGATTAATACAATTTCTTTCATTACAGTGTTTTGATTAATTTTTTACAATAAGAACATAATTTTCTTCAAGAATTTTATAGCCGTGATCGTAAATAAACTTGTATTCCGAACCGTTTTTATACACTTTTATATTGGTAAAATAATTAAAATCAAAACCTAAGCCATCGAGTTTAGATTTTGGGATTTTGGTTTTTCCGTCGATATTTATTTCATTCAGAATGCGGTAGTTTTTGCGGAGTTTATTATTCACATTCCGCATCAGGTTGCTCGAATCTTTGTTTTGCTTATTATTGTAAGCATTTCTACAGGCATCATTGCAGAATTTTTTATCAGATCTTCCAATGATTTTTTCGCCGCATTCTATACATTCCATACTTTTTAATTTTTCAAATTGTGTCTGTGTTTTTTATGTAAAAGTCTTTTCCATTTGGCACTTGTAGGATAACTTCTGTTCTTGGTCATATTATTAAAAACTAAAGCGACCAAAAGCAGGATAAGGCATCCCGACAAAACCGGAGAAAGTACATACCAATAGCCTAAATCTGCAATTTTTCCGGGTGATGTTACAGCAATTAACGCAGTTGCTCCACCCGGTGGATGCAAAGTTTTGGTGTACTGCATCAAAATAATGGAAAAAGCTACGGCTAAAGGAGCCGAAAGCCATAAAATATCCGGAACAATCTGATAAACGGTAACGCCCACTAAAGCAGAAATTACATGTCCACCAACAAGATTTCTTGGCTGAGCTAATGGACTTTGAATAGCCCCATAAATTAAAACACTTGAGGCTCCAAATGAACCGATCAGAAATATATTTTCCTGTTGCAATAGATACTGAGACTGCAGAAAAGCAATCAGTCCAATTCCGAAAAAAGCACCCAGAAAAGACCAGAAATGCTCTTTATAATCAACAAGTGTCTCTTTATAAATTACATATTTTGAAACTCTGAGCGTTCTTTTGAAAGTTTTTTTCACAATAATTTTATTTGAAATCTAAAGGTACAAAATATCCGTTTGTAAACGGCTATGAAAAATAAGTAGATTGAATTTCTGTAAATTTTATCTTTTGGATTTAATAAAATTTATCTTAACATTTTAGAGTTGCTTTTTTTTAATCTCGCAGATTTAGTTAATTAAGCAGATTGTTTTAGTATTTCTCATCTGCGAAATTTGCGAAATCAGCGAGAAAATTATTTTTGGTTTAATTTTTTATTTCCAAAAATAAGTCTCAATTTTGCGCCATCAATGGGGTGCTGCTTACAAAAGCGGCTGAGATGATACCCGGGAAATTTTTCCACACCTGATCTGGGTAATTCCAGCGTAGGGAATTTTGATTTATCATCTCATCATTTAATTTTATTTAAGTTAATTTGATGCAGGACATTTTACAACAGATCACCTTACCGGAATGGTTGGGGGTTTTCTTTTCGGTTTTTCAGGTTTTATTGGCAAGAAAAAACAATTCCAATAATTACCTTTTCGGTATTGCCGGAATTTTATTAACGCTTTATGTGATGATTCAATCTAAGCTCTACGCAGAGTTTACGCTCAATCTTTACTACTTGGTGATGAGTATTTACGGATGGCTGTACTGGAAGTTTGGAAAAAGAAAATCTGAAACAACAATTTCTGAAACGACCAATAATGAAAAATTAATTACCGCAGGAATTGTGATTGGAACCTTTAGCATTTTCTATTTTTCTCTGAAGAATTTTACTGACTCTGATGTTCCTATTTTAGATTCTTTAGTAGGTGCTTTTGCATGGGCCGGAATGTGGTTAATGGCACGAAGAAAAATTGAAAACTGGATTTTACTCAACATCAGTAACATCATTGCAATTCCGTTACTGATTCATAAAGGACTTTATCTGTACGCAGTTTTGACGGCTTTCTTATTCATTGTTGCAATTTCTGGGTATCTGGAATGGCGAAAAATTATTAAAACTAAAAAGAATGCTTTTGCATAAAGAAATAAGGGAACAAATGCATGGAGCTTCTGAAGTTCCACAGTCAATCATGGCTCAGATTCATCATGAAAGATTGCTTCAGATTTGGGTTCCGAAAGTGTATGGTGGTTTAGGACTTCGTTTAAATCAAGGTTTGCAACTGCTTTTTGATTGGTCAAAAATCGATGGAAGCTTAGGCTGGATGTTGACATTGTGTTCCGGCGCTAATTTTTTCTCAAGAAATTTAAAACCAAATATTGCTAAAGAACTTTTTTCTAATCCCCAAACCTGTTTTGGAGGAAGCGGAATGATTGGTGGAACTGCAGAAAAACAAACCAACGGAACTTTTCTGATTAACGGACTTTGGCATTTTGCAACGGGAGCTCCCCATTTAAGTCATTTTACGCTGAATGCAAAGCTTACTGAAAAAAGAATTCCTTTGCTTGATGAATCAGGAAATGAACTCATCAGATCTTTTGTTATTTCTAAAAATCAGGCTGAAATAATTCCGAATTGGAAATCGATGGGAATGAAAGCAACCGGAACGTATTCTTTTAAAGTTGATAATGTAAAAGTTACGGAAGAATACAGTTTTATTTATGATGAGTTTTTTACGGATGATGCCTTAGATAAAATTCCGTTCAGGATTTTTGCCGATTTAACTTTACTGGTCAATTATCTAGGAATGGCATCTCATTTTGCCGAAGAAGCCATTAAAATCCGCCCTCATCTTGATTTAAACTTTTTTGATAAGAAAATAGAAGATGCGATGGTAAAAGTGATTGATTTTGCTAATGAAATTGAAAGATTATTAAACGTATCTGAAACGATAACTCAGGAAAAACAATCAGAAATTCATGATTATTCTTCAAATTTAGTTAACGGTTTATCTCAACTGATTTTGCAGATTTATATTCAATCAGGAATTAAAGCGAGTCATACTGATTCTGCAGTTTATCAGGTTTTTTGTGATTATTTTACAGCAACGCAGCATTCTAATTTTAGGAGGGAGTTTGAGAGCATGTAATTTCTTTTGCATCATAATAGTCAATCCAATTTTTTATTCTTCCAACAAACATTTTAAGATAATTTTCAGTTAAAAATATATTAGACCAATCAAATCTTTGGGCTTGAATGCCAAGATAAAATACAAAAATAGATGCTCCTGCTTCTGGAATTAATTTCAGTTCTTTTTCAGATAAATTTCTTTCTTTTCTATATCCGTTGAGAAAACTTTCAACTTTCATTTCATATTCGTTCTTGTCAGATTCAATGAAAAATAGTTGCTTACAAAAATAACCGACATCTAGAATGAGCAATCCATTTCCACAATTATCAAAATCAAAAATTGTAATTTCATTTTCTTTATTTACACTCAAGTTATCATACCAAATATCGAGATGAACTATTCCTTTTTGATTTTCTGACAAATTACTTTCTTCAAAATTCTTCGATATTTTGGAGGTAATTTGTTTGATATACTTCATTTCACTTAAATCGTTAGAGAAAAATAAGCTTAGTTGATCATAAGCTTTGTTCATAAGAATGTCAGAATTGTAATTTACCCGCTCGATTTTTTTAGATGCAGTTATATTGTGAATTTTGGCCATAATTGAGCCTATTGCAAAGCAGGTTTCATTTGTCATAAATCGCATTTTTTCACCTTCTGCAAATGTAAAAAGTACTACAAATCGTAATCCTTCTGGTGCATTTATTTCTTGAATTAGATATCCCTTTTTATCAGGAATTGGAAATGAAACTGAAAGATTATTGTTTTTAAGCAAGTTTAAAAGTTCTAATTCTTGTTGTATTTCAACTTTTGTTCTCCAATTATAACAGTATACTCTAACAACATATTTTGTACGAGTACCCAACATAAAATAAGTGTGATTTACTCCGGTTCTAAAAAGTTTACAGTCAAAATCTTCTTTTAATTGATATTTTTCGCTGATAAACTTACCTAATTCTGTTTGTGATAATGTTGAAGCTATGGCGGGGAAAGTTGACATTTTTTGCAGATTTTCTATAACTATAGTTAACTTTCAAATATACGAAATGAATTTATCGAAACTAAAAATATGGTATTCATTTATTTTTTCTTCATTACAATTTACCCGTTTTCAAACGACTACAAACGAATTTAAATAGTTTATTACCGACTAATTTTTCCAATCTCATGAATCTTTGCAACAGAGATTTGAGAAAACAAGTGAACGTCTCTTATCTAAATTGCTAATCTTAAAAATATAAAGTTATGTCACTAAGAAACAAAGTAACCTTAATCGGTTTCACAGGAAAAGAAGTTGAAACAGTAAACTTCGAAAACGGAGGAATGAAAATTTCAGTTTCATTGGCAACAAACGATCATTACACCAATGCAAAAGGTGAGAAAGTAGAAGAAACACAATGGCACAATCTGGTTGCTTTCGGGAAAACGGCTGAGATTTTTCAGAAATATGTTCCAAAGGGAAAAGAGATTGCTATTGAAGGGAAATTAACGTACAGATCGTACGACGATAAAGATGGTGTGAAAAGATATATTACCGAAATCAGAGTAGATGAACTTCTGCTTTTGGGTGGTAAATAATTATAAACTTTAAAATCACAAATGATGAAAATAAAAGTTTTGAAAATCAGAATTGCAGATGAATTTCTGCGTGAAGATCAAAAAGAAATAGATCATTTTCTTGAAAATCATGAAATTATTAAAACTGAAACGGCATTTGTGCACGACGAACAGTTTTGGTCGGTGGTACTGTATTTTAATGATGTAGAATCTAGCGTTAATAAAACAAGTGTAAAAGATTCTAAAGCTGTAAAATATTCTGCAGAAGATGAAATTCTGAACAATGATGAAATTAAAATTTTGGATGCCTTGAAACTTTGGCGCTCCGAAAAAGCAAGAGAGCAAAATCTTCCGACGTATTTTATTGCAACCAATAAAGAACTCGTGTCTGTTGCTAAGTATAAACCTGCGAAAAAAGAAGAGCTGCTCGACATCAAAGGTTTTGGAAAACATAAGATTGAAAATTACGGCGAAGAGATTTTAGAAATCCTGGAAATCGTGTAAAATAAAAACTCTAAAACACAAATGATTAAATGAAGGCCGGAGAAATAAAATCTACGGCTTTTTTATTGATTTAAAAGTCCTTTCAATTCCTTATTTTTGCAATCAATTACTCATTACTCATAAATATGAAGCCAAGTTTAGCAAGAGGAACAAGAGATTTTACATCATTAGAAGTTTCAAGAAGAAGATTTATAACAAATATATTACAGAAAAATTTTGAATTATTTGGATTCCAGCCTTTGGAGACTCCAAGTTTTGAAAATCTTTCAACTTTGACAGGAAAATACGGAGAAGAAGGGGATCGTTTGATTTTTAAAATATTAAATTCTGGAAATTATTTGGATAAGGTTTCTGAAGAAGAATTAACTATTGATAATCATCAAGGCTTAACTAAAAAGATTTCTGAAAAAGCTTTGAGATATGATTTAACTGTTCCTTTCGCAAGATTTGTAGCAATGAATCAAGGAAAATTAACATTCCCGTACAAGCGTTATCAAATACAGCCAGTTTGGAGAGCAGATCGACCTGCTAAAGGTCGATTTAGAGAGTTTTACCAGTGCGATGCCGATGTTGTAGGAAGTGAAAGTTTGTGGCAAGAAGTTGATCTGGTTCAATTGTATTTAAAATCTTTTGCTCAGTTAAAAGTTTCGGTTACCATTCATATCAACAACCGAAAAATTCTTTCAGGTTTGGCAGAATATGCCGGAATTACAGATAAACTGATTGACTTCACCGTAGCTCTAGATAAGTTAGACAAAATAGGGAAGGATGGAGTAGTGAAAGAACTTTTAGAAAGAAATATTTCTCAGGAATCGATTGATAAATTAGATTTCCTTTTCAATCAGTCGAATGATGCTTTAGAGAACCTTTTTCAGCTGAAAGAAAAGTTTGCCGGAAATGAAATCGGTTTAAAAGGTGTTGAGGAATTAGAATTTGTAATTACACAATCTCTAAATCTGGGTGTCGATATTCAGAATCTTGTTTTTGATATTACTTTGGCGCGTGGTTTAGATTATTACACCGGAGCAATTTTTGAAGTAAAAGCAGATGAAGCGCAAATGGGTTCTATCGGTGGTGGCGGAAGATATGATAATCTTACCGAAGTTTTTGGCGTGAAAAATGTTCCCGGAATCGGAATTTCTTTCGGACTAGACAGAATTTATCTGGTCATGGAAGAACTTAATCTTTTTCCAGAAGAAGCTACTTCAAATGTAGAATATCTGTTTGCCAATTTCGGAGGAGAAGAAACTTCAGAAGCTTTAAAATTAATCATTCAATTAAGAGAAAAAGGAATTTCTGCTGAGCTGTATCCTGAAAGTGCAAAAATTAATAAGCAATTCACTTATGCTGAAAAGAAAGGAATTAAAAACCTTGTTTTCTTAGGTGAAGAAGAGCTGAAAAACAAGACGGTTACTTTTAAAAACTTAGAAGCGGGAGAACAGAAAACAGTTTCTTTGGAAGAGTTTCTTAATTCTTAAATTCTTTGCAGATGAGTACTTTTCATATTCTGAATGGCGATTGTTTAGCCGAAAAATTTCCAAAAAACTTGGAAGGTGAAAGTATTATCTGGAGAGAAGCTTTAATTGATGGACCTGTTTCAGGCAATAATTTCTTTGAAAATCGTAAAAAAATTATCACAGAAAATTACGATTCAGAAAGCGACTATGATGAATTGGTTGTAAAAGAATTTCAGAAAATGCAAAATCTTCCCGAGGATTCTGATGTGTTTTTCTGGTTTGAAGATGATTTGTTTTGTCAGGTGAATTTTTGGTTTTTAGTTTCGAGTTTGAATTTAAATAAAACAAAGATTTTTAGAGTTTTCCCAAAAGACACAGAAAAAGGATTTGCAGAAAGTAATGAAAAAGATTTGTTGGAAATGTTTCATTCTGCAGAAGAAATTAATGTTGAAGAAAGCAAATTGATTTCAAATCTTTGGATAGATTTTCAACAAAATAATTTATCGAAAGATGCTTCATCAGAAATTGTGAGAAACCTTAAAGAACTGATTGTTGCAAACGAAAATAGGTTTAACGGAACTTTGGAAGCTCAGATAAAAGAAATTCAAAAAACAGCAGAAAGTTTTGAAGAAGTTTTCAAAATCTTTAATCAAAAATATCCGATTTATGGTTTTGGCGATTTGCAGTTAAAGAGATGTATTGATCAGTTTTCCAAATGATTTTTTAAAGAAATATTGAAATCATCGTTTAGAAAAATAAAAGTATAATTTTCGTAGATAAATATTAAAATTCCGGCTCGAAGAGCCGGAATTCTTTATGTTATTTAATTTTAGAAGTAGAAGAGAAGGATTGTTGCGAGGATTTTTTTCGTGATTTCCTCCATTCCCAAGGTGCGGTTGGGTTTTTATCATTCCATAATCCTAATTTCAGTTTTCTTGCCTGTTGTTCCAGATCATCATAACTGTTGTCTTTAGAGTATTTTTTAAAATGCCAAGCAAAACCATTTTTTACAAGTTCTTTATTAAGATTTTTTCCGTTTGATAATATGATCTCGGCAAGCAATCTTTTATTGCGATCTTTTTTCCAGCCTGTAGAAAGTTTAACTTTTTTTCCAAAGCACAAATCTGATGCAAACTGTTTTGCGTTATTTCCGAACGGCTGTTTTTTTTCCGGGCAATCAATGTGGGAAAGCCTTACGACTTGCGGTTTTCCATCCATTAATATTTCTACAGTATCACCGTCTTTTACGCCGATTACTTTATAAGATTTATTTTGTGAAAATATAATAATTGGAAAGAGAAAGAGAAGAAAAGTTTTATAAATCATTTAAATATAATTACATTATCATTGTTATTCGTTTTCAATAATACCAAAATCTACAGATAAGATTTCTTAAAAAGTATGATCAATTACGATTGCCTCTACATTATTCTTAGTAAACGACAGAAAAGCTTAAGTATCTTTTTTGCTGCAAAAGTATCAAAAGAAATGATAAAAAAATCTATTCAAATGGGATGTATTCAATTAATTTATTTTACCCATTTTTAAAACACTTACTCTCAGTATTTTGGTAACCTGAGAGTAGAAGTATGAGTACTACAAATTTTATTTTCAATGATCTACACTTTGATAAGTATTGATTTCAGCGACATTTTTGTCAGAAGATTTCGAGTAGAATGGAATTTTTAGTAATGAGTCTTTCTTTATTAAAACTTTTTTTGAATCGAATGCATGAGGATTTTCTTTAATTAAATCATCTGCATAATCGTTCTTTTGAAATTGATAAACATCTTTGATTATCTTATTTTTTTCAAAGATTAAATTTACAATCTCTTCAACATGTGTTGTGTTTTCCGTAAGTTTATCCAAATCGAGATTTCTGTTCTCTGCATTCAAAGCCATTTCATTAGGCAAAGGATTAAGCTTGCTTTTCCACAAGCTGTCTTTTTCTGAAATTTCATTTATAATTGTTTCTTGAGATACAGGAGAAACGTCTGGAATCACTTCCTGTTTCTTTTCTTTCTCGTAAAACATTGTGAAAAATATCAAGGCACCTATCAATAAAAGATTCAAAACAAAAGAAATAATGAGAAAGACTGCATTTTTACTTTGTTTTTCTTCGGTATGATGAGGAAATTCTGAGAAAGACGGTCTTTGTAAAGGAAAAGAACTCGTATTTCGATTATTGGTTAAAGATGAAATTTGAGTAGGATAATCTAATTTTCTTTTTTCTTCCTCAAAATTTTTCTTGCAATCGTTATAAAAACGAAGCACTTCATCAGGTTTTTTATCAGATTTTAGTTGCTGAATAAAGTCATCATATTTTTTCGAAAAATTAAAATAAAGATTGCTGATTCTGTTTACATTGTTTTTTGATTCGTCAATTTTTTTTGCATTTTCACTCTGTTTTTTCTCGTTTGATTCAATTTGTTTTTTTAAATCGTCCACAACTTTTTTTCTTTCAATCTCTAGTTTTTCCTTTTGATTTTCGAATGTAGAAATCGTATTGAGAACCTGCTGCTTTATTTCAGTTTGAAAGTTTTGAATTTCTTCTTCTAAAATATTGACGTCAATTAATCTGAAAAGCCTTTTTTGAGACACAAACTCAGCGATTTCTTTACTGTCTATAAAAAATAGAGTGTCGTATTTTGGTAAAATTCCCAAAGCTTTTTTAAACAGATTCTGAATTGAATTATTGTCTAATTTATTGGTGAAAATAACAAGATTTTTATCTGAACTTTGCCAGTCTATAAAACCTATTTTTCGGCTGTTGTATTTAATTTTTTCAAAATCCTGATCAAAAACATTGGTGAGATTAAACTCTTTTGAATGATTAATATTTAAAACATTGTTGCTTACATTATTGTTTTTTAATTTCTGATGAATCTGATGCAACGAGTTTAATATCAAATTTTCATCGGCTATTTCATCAGAAAAAATCAAGCTTGTTCCAATAAAAGTGCCTGTTCTGTTAGAATTTTTTTCTTTTGCATAGGTATAAACAGAATAAGAGATCAAAAACTTATCGGCAATACCTTCTTTTCTAATTGAATAAATACGGTCATTGGGAGATAATAATTGTATGGCATCTGTTTTTAAATCGAAAGTTTTTAGAGCTTTTTCTAAATTTTTGTTTCCATAAATACAGGATTGTGTAAAACCATTCGGTGTCCCAAATGTTGCATAACCGAAGACATTTATATTTTTCATTTATTTTGAAAAGCTAAATTTTATTTTTTCCCAGAAAGTCCCTTCGTAATCCAAATTGTAGCCAACAATATTGTGATAGAGCCACTTTGCAATGACTTCTGCCGACTCCAGATTCAATAGCGTTATTTTTTCAATTCCAGCCTGATTTTGCACATTTCCAATTGTAAAATAAGTTTTGCTGAGGTTGTAAGTATCAATTCTGTTATTGGTCATGCTCAATCTTTCGCTGATGAAATTTTCAAGATGCTGCTCGTTATCTACGCCCGTATTTCCGGATTTATCCCATTTAGAAATCACAAGAAGCACATTTACATTTTTCAGATTCTTTCCTTTTTTTTCCAGATAATCTAAAAATTCCACAATTTTAGAATCCTCATTGTGTGCTTTGTCATAGCTTGTTACAATAAGAAAGTTCAGTGGAATGTCTGAGTTTAAGTATGCTTCAATATCTGCATGATATCTTCCACCTCTTGAAATTTCGTTATGATTTTCTCCTGCCGTTTCCAAAAATGAAATATTAATGGAAGGAACTTTTTTCGATTGATTATTCGGGTCAAATACAAAATCTAATCTTGTCACCTGATCTCTTGTACTTCTGTTGGGAAGAATACCTTTCTTTATATTTTCGAAAAAATCAGCCAATAAAATTTGAGCTTCCCTGGAATTTGGACTTCCCAATTTTGGTCTTAAAACTCCGGCATAAGAATTTAAATAATACAAAATTGCCGATAAAATAACAGATTTTCCTGAAGCAGAGGTTCCATAAAAGAAAACGAAATTGCTGTCTTTATTTTTCACAGTGGTTGTACTGCCATTTGAGGTGGGAACAAAGCCGTCATCTTCTATTTCAGGATGTGTATAAATATTTTCATTCGTTACAATCTCGTTTTGAGGCTCTGTAAAATCATCGAATTTTTTAAAATCGTTGTCATAATCATAGTTATCGAAGGAAAAAGGTTTGTCATTATTCATGATGGTAATTATTTATTTGGGATTAATGTTCTGCCTTTTTTTCTGTTTCCTAAAACGCTGTTATTGGTTCTATTATCCGGACTTGTAACCAACAAAATGATAATTACAATCACAAAATCTAACAAAATACATCCTGCCAAAACAACAAACTGATACATTCCGAAGTTTTTAATTGCATGCTCAAAAGCATAACCTATTTTTCCAACGTCTTGTGTTTTAGAAAGAAGAGGTTCGAATTTAAATTTTTCTTCTCCTAAAATATTGCTGCCTCGGTTTCCAAGTTTGTTATAGTCTGTTAAAGCATTGTCTATAATTGCTTGTGCCAAAACATCTTTGTCTTTTTTAGGCAACAACAAGAACTCCTGTATTCTTTTATTCCATTTCAGAACAGAGTTATTGATGTCAGATTTTAAATTTCTTTCGTCTGGTGACAAATCCATCACCATATTGTCGATTTGGCTTCCCATTCTTTGCGCTAAATCTTCATAATCATTTCCTATTGGAGTCAACAAGTCTACCTTTTGCCCTGTCATTTTTTCAATATCTCTGATTAATGATTGTGCTCTTGAGCCGATTCCCTGGTTTGCGGGATCAATAATTTGAGCCATTAATTGTTTTTTCTTAATCTCAATATTTCTTGTGGTTTCTTTCGGATATTTATAATTTAATTTTGCTTCAATATTGTTTTCCAACGTATTAAAATCCTCGTTGATCGTTTTTAATTCAGTTGTATAAATGTCGGTACGCATAAATCTTGTGTACAATGCATTGAAATTGGCAATAAAACAAAACGACGCGATGAATATGTAAATTCCCACTAAGCTACCGGTAGATTTACCTTCAAGTTTTGCGGCACGAAGCATCCAGCAAAGAAATAATAAAAGCAAAGAAAGAACGAGTGCTATTACAAACGATGCATTGCCGAAAATTTGCTCGAGCCCGACCCAGGTTTGATAAAAGCTTACACTGATTAATAATATTGCGAGCACCCCTAAAAATAGATCTGATGCTCCTAAAGAATTTTTACTCATGGTTGATATTTATAATATTGTTTTTTTTCTTTTTCTAAACAAGAAATTCAGTATTCTAATTTTCTCCAAAACTACAGTGGCATTCTTGTATTTTTTTACGGGAAACCATAAAACACAAATGTTTCAGGAAAAAAATTATATTTACAGAAAAAAACAATGGAAAATTATTTAGACATCAACAGGAAATCCTGGAATGCGAAAGTAGAACCACATCTGAAATCTGATTTCTATTTTGTTGATGAATTTTTGAAAGGAAGAACTTCATTAAATTCTATAGAACTTGGGCTTTTAGGAGATATAAAAGGTAAAACAATTCTGCACCTGCAATGTCATTTTGGGCAGGATTCTATTTCTCTTTCTAGAATGGGAGCCAAGGTAACCGGAATTGACCTTTCAGATAAAGCAATTGAAGCGGGAAAAGACTTAGCAAAACAATGCAATACAGATACAGAGTTTATTTGTTCTGATGTGTATGATTTACCTACTATTTTAAACGAAAAATTTGATATTGTTTTTACAAGTTATGGTACAATCGGCTGGCTTCCCGATCTTGAAAAGTGGGCGGGTGTAATTGATCATTTTTTAAAACCTGGCGGACAGTTTATCATGGCAGAATTCCATCCTGTAGTTTGGATGTTTGATGATGATTTTAAAGATATTGCATATAATTATTTTAATGAAAAACCTATTGCAGAAACTTATGAAGGAACCTATGCAGACTTTTCAGCCGAAATAGTTCAGGATTATGTGATGTGGAATCATTCGTTATCCGAAGTAATGCAGAATCTGATTAATAAAAACTTAGTAATAGAGCAATTTCAGGAATTTGATTGGTCACCTTATCCTTGTTTTAAACATATCGAAGAATTTGAAAAAGGAAAATGGCGCACAGAGAAATTTGGAAATAAAATGCCTATGGTTTATGCTCTTTCAGCACAAAAAAAGTCATCGTAATGATGACTTTTTTGTATATGAATGTTAAAGTGAATATCTAAGTTTGTCTACAATTTAGATGCAGAATCTTCTACTTTTGTTTTTGCTTCGTCAAATTTACTTTGAGCCTGGGAAGCCACTTCATTCGCCTTATCTTTCAAATCATTTCCCCATTTGTTCAAATTATCCTTCGCAGAGTTGATTTTGTCTTTCACAGCTTGTTGCTGTTCCGGAGTAGATTTTTTGTACTTCCAATATGCTAAAGCACCTAGTCCTAATAAAGCTAATAATCCGTTTGTTTTATTTCCCATGATTTCTGATTTTTAAAAGTTATAATATTAAAATTTTGTTATTAATAACTATGTAAAATGTGTGCCAAAAAAATTATGGGAATAATAAAAATATGTTAAATTTATTTAAAGATTTCAAATTGATTTCCATCAAAACTTGCAAAAACCATTGTTGGATAAGAGTCTTGATGATAAATATTTCCATTTTTATCAATCGCGATAGCTCCTGCAAACCCATCAATTGTTTTTAGTTCTGCAAAAGTTTTCTCAAAAGCGTCTTGTAAACTCATTCCATCTGTCACTCTGGTTACAATTTTGGCAGAAGTAGCATTGCTTACAATGTCTTCACCAACTCCGGTGCAGCTTACTGCGCAAAATTCGTTGGCGTAATTTCCGGCTACTGTTGCAGAATCTGAAATTCTTCCCGGAATCTCAAAACCTTTACCTCCTGTAGAAGTTGCAACGGCTAATTTCCCGTTTTTATCGATGGCGACGCAACCAACGGTTCCTTTTCCTCCGTTTTTTAGTTTGGCTTCGTATTCTTTTCTTCTTTGAGGAATTTCTGTTGAGAAGTTTTCAAATCCGTTATTATTAGCATAAATTTTAGCTCCGTTTCCGCCTAAAACACGATCATCTTCCTTCATCAGTTCTTTTGCCACAAAAATCGGATTTTTTACATCCTGAATATTGATAACACCGCTCATTTTCTGAGTTTCACCATCCATTAATGCTGCGCTCATTCTGATAACGCCGTCACTTTGAATTTGAGATCCGATTCCTGCATTAAACAATTCATCATCTTCCAAAAGAGAAACTGCGTAAGCAACAGTATCAACTGCAGAATGGGTTTCTAAATATTGATATGCTTTTTCTGCGATGTTTTTTAAAGAGTTTTGTTTGGCAACTTTCACTTCATGACTTTGGTCACTTTCAGAGAAAAAACCTCCGTGGATAATGATTTTCATATTGATTATTTGATTTTAAATATATAAAAAAAGTGAAGAAATCTTCACTTTAAATTTATTTTATGTTTGAGGTATCGGATTAAACTGAGAGTTTTCTATTGTCAGTTTTCTAGTCGTCAAATCATAATGATCGTTCATCGACATTACATGAACAGTAAGATTATCTATTGAGATAGGTTCACCTAAATTGATGTTGGTAAGATTGGTATCTTTAATAAATCTTCCGTCAACAATAATTACCAATCCAGATCCTACAGCAGTCATTGTGTCATTATGAATGAAAAGTCCGGTGTCTTCACCCAAACCAATACCTAAAGTTCTAGGATTGTTTACCACAGCCTGAAAAAGTCTTCCGATTCTTCCTCTTTGTACGAAATGCGTATCAACAATTACGTTATCGATTAAGCCTAAACCTTGAGTCGTTTTAATTTCACCTTTCAACAAAGCTTCAGAACTGCTTCCCTGATAAATCATATTTTCAGAAGCTGCAGCAGCTCCTGCAGAAGTACCGGAATAAATAAAATCCTGTTCCTGATATTTAAGCAAGATAGTATCGTGAAATCTTGTACCTCCCAAAATAGAAGTAAGCCTTAATTGATCACCACCCGTAAACATTACAACATCGGCTGCATTTGCCCTTGCAACAATTGCATCCGAATTGGCTTCTTCACGGTTATGAATATCTAGTATATTGACGTTTTTGGCTCCTAAAAATTCAAAAGCTTTTTTGTACTCAGCACCTACAATTTGCGGGATTTGCGAAGCCGTAGTAATGACTTCGATAATTGAGTTTTCTTTATTTTTAGATTCAGTAATGATCTTTCTTAAGATTCCTCTTTCAAAAAAGTTAAGATTTTTTTCGACATTCTGATCGTAATCGGTCTCAGTAAAACTGCCTTTATTAACAGCTCCACCAATAATAATTAATTTTCCAACAGGTTTCATAGCCTGCAAATTTAAAAAATAATAAATTGTTAATGAAATGTAAACTCATTTTTAACGTATTTAGTTTGATTTCTAATTGATTACAGAAATTGTATTTTTTTAATAAATCTTTAATAACGCTATGGTTTTGTTTAAGGTTTTACATTATCTTTGATTGAGAAAGATGTTTTTATTAATATAATAAGGTATAACTAAAGTATGAAAATTGAGAAGATACAGGCTTTGCGTGGTCCAAATATTTGGAGTATAAGAAGAAAGAAGCTGATACAGATGCGTTTGGATCTGGAGGAAATGGAAGATTTTCCTACAAATAAAATAGAAGGTTTTCGTGAAAGAATAGAACATCTTATGCCTTCGCTCATTAGTCACCGTTGTTCTGAAGGAACGAGAGGGGGGTTTTTTCATAGAATAGAAACCGGGACATGGATGGGCCATGTAATTGAGCATATCGCTTTAGAAATTCAAACTTTGGCGGGCATGGATACCGGATTTGGAAGAACCCGTGAGACAAAAACTCCCGGAGTTTATAACGTAGTATTCGATTATGTTGAAGAAAATGCAGGAATTTACGCTGCTGAACAAGCAGTAGAAATTGCTTTAGCTTTAATTGAAAATAAAGAATACGACATCAATGCCTGTATTCAGAAATTAAAAGAAATCAGAGAACGTGTAAGATTGGGCCCTTCAACAGGAAGTATTGTTGAGGAAGCGGTTTCAAGAAAAATTCCATGGATAAGATTGGGAAGCAATTCTTTGGTTCAATTAGGTTATGGAGTTAATCAGCAAAGATTTCAGGCGACAATTACCGGAAATACAAGTTCAATTGCTGTAGATATCGCTTGCAATAAAGAATTGACGAAAAGAATGCTTCATGATGCTGCAATTCCTGTTCCGATAGGAGATTTAATCGTAGATGAAGAAGATTTACAAAGAGTCATCAAGAAAATTGGTTATCCTATTGTCATTAAACCTTTAGATGGAAATCATGGGAAAGGTTCTTCAATCAATGTTAACGATTGGGTTTCTTCTGTCACGGGTTTAGAATACGCTCAAAAATATTCAAAAAAAGTAATTGTTGAAAAATATATTACCGGATATGATTTCAGGGTATTGGTGATTAATAATAAAATGGTGGCAGCAGCGAGAAGGGTTCCTGCTCATGTTGTAGGTGATGGTGAATCTAATCTTGAGAAACTAATTGAAAAAGAAAATCAGGATCCGAGAAGAGGGTATGGTCACGAAAATGTTTTGACCGAAATTGCAGTTGATAAAGACACTTTAGAATTACTTGAAAAACTTCAATATACTTTAGAAACAATCCCCCAAAAAGGAGAAGTTGTTTATCTAAAATCTACAGCCAACCTTTCTACCGGAGGTACTTCCATCGATGTAACCGATATGGTACACCCGGAAAATATCACAATGGCAGAAAGAATTTCAAAGATCATCGGTTTAGATGTCTGCGGAATCGATATTATGGCGGAAAATCTTACCCAGCCACTGAAAGAAAGCGGAGGAGCGATAATTGAAGTGAATGCAGCTCCTGGTTTCAGAATGCATTTAGCTCCGAGTGAAGGTCTTCCGAGAAACGTTGCTGCTCCGGTTGTTGATATGCTGTATCCGCAAGGAAAACCTTTTACAATCCCTATTATTGCAGTGACAGGAACAAACGGTAAAACAACAACGACAAGATTAATTTCCCACATTGTAAAAAACAACGGTTATAGAGTAGGGTTTACAACATCAGACGGAATTTATATTCAGAATACGATGTTGACAAAGGGTGATACTACAGGTCCTATTTCTGCTGAATTTATCCTAAAAGATCCAACCGTAGAATTTGCAGTTCTGGAAACAGCACGTGGCGGAATTCTTCGCTCTGGTTTAGGGTTCTCTCAGTGTGATATCGGTGTTTTAACCAATATTAAAGAAGATCATTTAGGAATGAATGATATTCACAGTCTAAAAGATTTAACCAAAGTAAAAAGGGTAGTACTTGATAGTGTGAAGAAAAGCGGATGGAGCGTTTTGAATGCTGAAGATGAGTATTCTATGAGAATTATCAATGATTTGCCAAGTAATGTTGCCATTTTCAGTCTGGATGAAAATAATGAGTACATCAAAAAATTTGCTAAAGAGGGGCGAACAACTTGTGTTTATGAAGAAGGTTATGTAACCATCAAAAAAGGCGATTGGAAAATCAGAATCGGAAAAGTAAAAGACTTCCCGATTACAATGGAAGGAAAGGCAAAATTCATGATCGATAACGTTTTGGCTGCGAGTTTGGCATGTTATCTTTATGGTTTTGGGATTGAAGATATTTCCAATTCACTTCGTACATTTATTCCAAGTGCACAGCTTACTCCGGGAAGACTGAATGTATTTAAATTCAAAAACTTTAAAGTTTTAATTGATTTTGCACACAATCCTGCAGGTTACGAAGCGATTGAAGATTACCTTAAAAATGTAGAATCTACTAAGAAAATAGGTATTATTTCCGGTGTGGGAGACAGAAGAGATGAAGATATCAGATTGTGCGGAAAAATTGCCGGAAGAATGTTTGATCATATTATCATCAGAAATGAAAAACACCTTCGTGGAAGAACAGAAGAAGAGATCAACGGATTGATTATCGACGGAATGCAAGCTTCGGGAAGAGATGTAAGTTATGAAACGATTCCTAAAGAAATTGATGCCTTGAAACACGCGATGGGAATGGCAGAAGAAGGAACTTTTATTACTGCTTTAAGTGATGTGATTTCTAATGCGATTGACCTCGTTCAGGATTATCAGGCGAGAGAATTGCTCGAAGATGATAAATTTTAAATAAAAAAAGGAGTAAATTTAATTTACTCCTTTTTTGTTTATTGTTGAATCTCAAAGCAATAACTCAATTTTCAGACTAATTACCGCTATTATGCAATATCAAAATTCACTTTCAGGTTTCTTAAAAATGATTTTTTGTACTTTACTCTTCCCCAAAAAAAGCATGCGAACTGCCAATCCATATTGCATCTTTTTTATTAAAATCTACATTTACCATTGCGGCTTTGGTCATTCTTGAAAGGTTTTGAAGTAAAATAGGGCGCTCTTGATTTTCTTTCCAGATATAAAGTAAACGAATCTCTGCTCTTGAAAAATCTCCGTTGATATCTTCAAAAATAGGCTCATAGTTTACTTTTCGTTGCAAGATATAATTTTCTTTATCTAAAATAGCATCAGTAATATCTTTTGTGGGATTTAAATTTACGCCGCTTCCGGCAAAAGAAAACAAAGGTTTTAAAACAAAATTTTCTAAGCTTTCATTTGCAGGAAATTCATGGAGGAAATAACTTTTCGGAACAAATTCATGTTTCAGTAAAGGCAGAAGATATTTAGAAATCTTGAAAAACCAGTTCGGATGAGTAATCCATTCTACATCTATTTCTTCACGGAAATTAAAGTCAGTTTTAAGATCAGGAATTTTATCAAGCTCATCAAAAATGACACGGTTGTAAATCTTTTTAATTCTGATCAGTTCACCATTATGCTCATAAAATAATTGATTTCCCTTCTTTTTTACTTTAGTAAGGCAAACTGTTTTTATTCCTAAAAGTTTTTCTGTTAAAGCAAAATCAATAGCAGTTTTCTGTTTTTCAGGATAAATTTCAAGCAAAATAACGTTTTCAGGATTTTCTTTACCAACAATCAGTTCATATAAATGTTTCTGATAATCTTCATCTGAAATATTGTTTCTCAATTGATTTAAGAACGGATAAACCTCACAAAAGGTATCTTCATAAACATTCTGAAAAGCATACAGTGAGGGAAAAGCTTGTAATTCTATCAGTTGAGGTTCTATTTTTCCGTTTTCGCTTCTGCAGATTCCAAAATCTATGGTGAAAAAATGAGGCTGCTTTGTATCGTTGGGAACTTTACAGTTTTCCGGAATCGATTTTTCTAAAGTTCCTTCAGGGAAATTTTTAATCTGATCAATAATACTTTCACTTGCCGAAATTAATTTTTCTTTGAATTCGTTAGTTAAAAAAATAGGACTTTCAGATAATCTGAATGTAGGTTGTGTGCCACTTTTTTCTTCTAAGATTGATTTTATCTGATCATACTTTTCGCTGGTGAATTCTTCGTTAAACTGTTTTCTGTATTTTTGAATCATAATTTTTTTCTTTTGTGATTTAAAAAATCGAGCAATAATACTCGATTTTAATTGTTTTTATTTGAATTTTTTATCAGGCTGTTGCCGTCTTTTGTTTCAAAATATTTTTCTTTGCATCGCTTAAAAAACGAGGTAGAATCTGAGATTGTGTAAGAACGATTTTGTCTTCGTCATTAATTCTGTCTACGGTTTCTAGATATTTTTCCATGCCGTAATTTTCAATCATGGCTTCTTTATTTTTCTCGTCTTTAAGGTTTTCAATCATTCCATCAGGATTGGCTTCAGGATGAAACTGTGTTCCGAAAATTTCATCAGAAAAACGAACAGCCATAATTGCACGCTCCAAATCAATATGGGGTCGTGATTTTTCAATCGCTACCATTTTCATTCCCAACTCTTCAAAACGCTCTACATTAGGCTCAATAAACTGATACGCTCTGGAATCTACCGCATAAAAAGGATCGGGTAAGTTTTCAAATAAAAATTCATCTTCACCTTCTTCTGTTTTGTGAATAGGCTGTACTCCAAAAGAGTAAGATTTTCTTTTACAAATGTTTCCTAAATCCCAATGAATGCTCGCCAATTGGAAAGAATGACAAATTAGGAAAAGGTATTTTTTTGCATCATTATGCTTGTTATATTCATAAACTGAATCTAAAAAATCTGCAAATTTCTGTTCCCATTCAAAACCTTCACGGTGTGGATTTCCCGGTCCACCGGATGAAATAAATATATCAAAATCCTCAATGTTTGGAATTTCATTTTTATGTCTTACATCAAAACCTGTAATGCTTATATTTTCTTCCGATTGCTTCTGGAAATTTTCAGAGATTTCTTTAATATTTTTAAACCCCTGATTTGTCTGGTTGTTGTTCATATCCAGCAAAGCAATTCTTACATCTTTCATAACCTCATAATTTCTGCAAAGTTATGAAAATATTATGAAGCAGTCTCGCCGTGCGTGATGCCGTATTCTGTCTCAGATATCATATAATCAACGACTTTCTTTAGATCACCGGTTTCTTTATAGACGGCTAATTGCCGGTCTGCACCGGTTCCGTTTTCCAGGATTTTCCAGGCATATTCTACTTCTTTTCTGCATCCTAATTCATCTACAACATCATCGATAAATTCTAAAAGTTCTTTTAAAAGATCAGGATAAGGTACCGATTCTTCTTTACCAAAATCAATCAGTTTAGAATGAACTCCATCTCTGGAAGCCCGCCATTTATTTTCGTTAAGCAACAATCTTCGGTAGCTTCTGAAGCTTAAATTCTGCTGATGAAGTTTATAAATTTTAGCTACCAAACTCTGCATAATTGCTGCAAGACAAACCGTTTCTTCAATTCTTAGCGGCATATCACAAATTCTAAACTCAATGGTTGGATAAAATGGATGAACACGCAAATCCCACCAGATTTTCTTGGCATTGTCGATTGTTCCTGTTTTTACCAAAAGATCTACATAGCTGTCAAATTCTGCCAAAGAATTAAAGTAACTCGGGATTCCAGTTCTAGGGAATTTTACGAAAATTTCCTGTCTGTAAGATTTAAAACCTGTGCTTCTTCCAATCCAAAAAGGTGAATTCACCGAAAGTGCATAGACATGCGGAAGGAAATAGCGCATTACATTCTGTATTCTTACGCCTTCTTCACGGTTAGGAATTCCGATGTGAACGTGTAGTCCGAAAATTAGATTTCCACGGGCAACATCACCCATATCGTCTACAATTTTGTTGTAACGTTCGCCGTTTGTAATGGTATTATGTTCCCAGTTTGAAAAAGGATGAGTTCCACCTCCGGAAACACGAAGTCCTTGTTCGTGGGCTGTTTTGATCAAGTGTCTTCTAAGATTGGTGAGTTCAGCCTGAGCTTCCTGAATATTCTGGCAAATTCCGGTTTCCATTTCAATCATCGATTCGTGCATTTCGTGTTTTAAATTTTCACTTAAAACAGCTTTTCCGCCTTCAATAATTTTTGAAACATGAGAAATTAAATCGCGGCTTTCAACATCGATAATCTGATATTCTTCTTCGATTCCTATTGTAAATTGATGCATTTTTTTTTCAGTGTTTTTTTATGATTTATTTTACAGAGTCTTTTACAAAAGTTCCCCATGAAATATTAGGTTTTCCGGGAACATATTCTTTTGCTTTTTCAATAGCTAATTTTGCAGAATGTTCTACAATCCATGCGAAATTTTCTTCTCCTACAGAGTTTTTATCTGCATCCGGAGCTGGGTTACAGAAATCAATTGCATAAGGAATTCCGTCTCTTACCGCAAATTCTACGGTGTTGAAATCGTATCCTAAAGCCTGATTCATTTTAATGGTATAATCGTGAATTGTTTTCAGTAATTTTTTCAAATCTTCACCTTCTGTTTGGTGTGTTGTTTCATATCTCAGATGAGGTGCGTTTCGTGGTTCATAAGGCATGATGTGAACATATTTTTGTCCTAAACAATACACTCTGTAATAATCCTGGAAAACAATTTCTTCCTGCACCATCATCACCAATTGCTCTGTTTCGCTCAGTTTATCCCAAAGATCCTGCGGATTTTCTACTCTGTAAACACTTTTCCAGCCACCACCATCGTGAGGTTTCATATAAGCCGGAAATCCTACGTAATCAAAAATGTATTCCCAGTCGTGTGGAAACTTTAGATTTCTGAATGATGTTTCTGAAGTGTCTGTAGGTCTTTCGTGTGAAGGAAGCAAAACAGTTTTAGGTAAAGGAATTCCAAGTTTCGTCATTAAAGCATTGTTGAAGAATTTTTCATCAGCACTCCACCAAAAAGGATTATTGATTACATACGTTCCGTTTAAAGCTGCGTTTTTCAGATAAGCTCTGTAAAAAGGAACATCCTGAGAAATTCTGTCAATAATAACTGCATAACCATAATCTGCACCTTGCTCCAATTTATCTATATTCACTGCTTCGGCGATTACTTCTCCGCCTCCAAGTTCGTTTACTTTATCAATAAATGCCCACGGAAATGTATCTTCCATCCCGAATAAAATTCCTACTTTTTTTGCCATAATTTTTGTTTTTTTTAATATTTAAATAGTAATATTTTGAGTTTTTTTTGAATTCTAGAAAAATGCACCGATATAGGTTGGGAAAGTCATCCTCCAAAGTGGCCAATCATGATTGATCCATTTTTTTTCGTCGTACCAGAAATCAATTCCTTTTGAAGCAAGAATTTCTGCCATTTCCACATTTTTGTCTTTACAAATATCTTCATCAGAGGTGCTTAAAACAATATGCATATGCTTATATTTCCAGGCTTCATCATTTTTAACAAATTCTCTCGGACAGTTAAAATAAACCAGCTCACCATCATATCCATCCATGAAATTTCTGATGCTGAATGCTCCTGAAAGACAGAATAAATGTGAAATCACATCCGGAAATCTAAATGCAAAATTGGCTGCATGATAACCTCCGAAACTCGCTCCTGCAATCGCAACACGATGGATCTGATGAAGTTTTTGGATATAAGGAACAAATTCCTGAATCAGAAACTGTACATACTTTTCGTAATTTTTTATTCTTTGTTGTGGTGAAATTTTTTCGTCATAAAAAGTCCACGCATCAATGGTTTGAACGTTGTATAATTTTACTTTCCCCTGCTCAATAAAATAACTGATGCTGCTGTTCAGGTGAAAATCATGATTTTGAGTATATAACCCCTGTGAAGTAGGAAACATAATAATCGGATAACCGTAATGTCCTGTAACTTCCACTTTCAGGCTTGTTCCTAAGATATTGGAATAATAATCTGTGTGTTCTATATGTGGCATTTTTATAATTTAGAGTTGATAATTGATGAATGATAATTCATAGTAGAAGTGTTGTTAATCAATTATTGATTATCATTTATCATTCATTTAACTTGATGGTTTATCTTTCGGGGGAAGTACATTCAGCATCTCCGCGTGAATCTTTTCAGCTGCAGAATCGAGTCTGTCCTGAACAACAGCAGAATCTTTTGATTTATAAACAATTCCTACATGATAATCGATTGGAAGAAATTTTACCACTTCTTCACATTCAAAATCTTTATAATTGGGAGCTAAATCTTTAATCAGCGCAACAATCAATCCCGAATAATATCCAGTCGGTTTTGAAACTTCATAATGATTTCCTCTTAGCAGTGCATCTTCAATTTTTGCCCATTCGCGCCAAATATTAATGTTGCTCGAAGCTTCAACTAAATCAGGAATATGGGCGCCCCCAACTCTTGAGGAAGTTTCCAGGAAATACCATTTCCGGTCTTCTTTACCACGAATAAATTCTGTGTGAGTAGCACCATTCAATAAACCAAAATTGTTTAAGACTTTTGCATTAGCTTCTTCCAAAGCTTTAAACTCTTCAGAATATCTTCCTAAAGTTTTGGTTCGGAAAACACCACCTTCATGAGAAACCTGCATTGGTGGAGCGAGATATTTTGAAGCAGAGGTGAAAACAATTTCTTTATTGAATGTTAAGCTGTCAACATGGTAAACATCTCCAGGTTTAAAGCTTTCTAAAAGGAATAAATGTCTTTCTTCACCCAGTTTTTCCAGCGCATCCCAAAGCTCTTTCTGAGTTTTTAATTTTTTAATTCCTGAAGCAGAAGCCTCAGAACGTGGTTTCAACACCCAGGGCGGAGAAACTTTTTCGGTGAAATCTTTTACTTCCTGATCGTTAAACACGGCGGTAAATTCAGGAACGTTGATTCCGGAATCTTTTGCTTTTTGGCGCATGGCGAGCTTGTCTCTGAAATAACGGTGCGTTGTCTGTCCCATTCCTGGAATACGGAATGTTTCGCGAATAAGCGCAGCTTTTTCAACATCATAATCATCCAAAGCGATTACGGCATCTACTTTACGGGTTTTCATCAAATGTGAAAATCCCTGAATAAGATGATCGAGATTCCACACCGAAGGTTTGAGTTCCGGCATATAGAAAACTTCATCGACAGCGTGCCATGGCCAGTTTTTTTCTTTTAAATTTTCCGATGTTACGAGGATGATTTTATTACCGAGTTTTTTCATCTCGTCCATAAAATCGTAACCTTTATAATAGCACGAAATACATACGATGGTTTTCTCCTTCATATAATGATTTTTAATTTTTATTAAATTATAAAAAATAAAAGCTTATGATTATTGATTATTTAATATTAAAAATTGATAATCGGTGTGCTTTTGAGAATTACAAATCAAGTATAAGAAGAAAAATTTTAAAAAACTAATTTTTAATGATAATTTTCGATTAAATCGGCCAGTAATTGCACTCCAAAGCCGGTTGCTGCTTTTTCTTTTGCATATCCAACGTTTCCAAACGCAACTCCTGCAATATCGAGATGTGCCCAGTTTGAATGGTTTTCAATGAATTGTTCCAGAAATTTTGCAGCGATAATACAATCTCCGAGAGGTTTCAATGAAATATTTTTAAAATCGGCAACATCAGATTTAAAATCATCTAACCAAATATCCCATAAAGGCAGATTCCATAATCTCTGATTGGTTTTATCACCGGTTTTAATTAAAAGATTTTTCAAATCTTCATTGTTAGAAAACATCGCTCCGCAAGTATCTCCAAACATTCTTACGGAACTACCTGTAAGGGTTGCAAGATCAATCAGAATATCGGTTTTGTAATTTTTTGAAAGATAAGACAGGCCGTCTGCAAGAGTCATTCTGCCTTCTGCATCGGTGTCTAATACTTCAATTGTTTTTCCGTTGTAAGCTGTAATTACATCACTCGGTAAATAGGCATTTTCTGAAATGGCATTGTCGGTAATAGGTAAAATCGCTGTAATGTTAATGGGAAGTTTCATTTGTGATGCGTAAATTAGTGCTCCAATCACAGCGGTTGCACCTCCCATGTCAGATTTCATGTAATGCATATTGCCTGAAGCTTTCAGGGAAATTCCTCCGGTATCAAATAAAACACATTTTCCTACAAGCCCGAAAGTTTTTGCATTTTTCTCTGTTGTTTTATATTCTAAAATAGTAAAAGCCGCATCATAAGCACTTCCCTGATTAACGGAAAGGAAAGCTCCCAATCCTAATTCTTCACATTTTTTCCTATTAAAAACGGTGTATTTCAACTGATTTTTCTTAGCTAAATTTTTCAAATAAGTATTGAAGATTTCAGGCTTTTTTAAGTTCGCCGGTTTATTAAGCCAATCCTGACAAGCTGCTTGTCCTTCGCAAATGGCATCTATTCTTGAGGAAATGGTTTCCAGTTTTTTCTGGCTTAAATTTCCAAAATGAAGCTCAAAAGATTCGTTCCAGAAAGGGTGAGTTTTGTCAAACGGGTAAGTGTAAGTTCCTAAGAGCAATCCTTTTGCGAATTCTTCAAATTGTTTTTCGTTAATAAACTCAGAAATTAATAAAGTCGGTACGGTCTGTATATTCTTTTTCTGAGTCTGAGAAAATTTAACTCCAATTTGCTGGAACTCAAAATTCTGTAAAGTATCTTTTCCAAGACCTATATAATAAGTGATGGTTTCTTCGCTGGTTTCAATGAAGATCTCGTGTTTTTTACCCGAAAAAAGCAGGGCGATATTTCTGTTGAAATTTTTAAAGTTTAAAGTCCAGGATTCTTCTGTAAATAATTGAAAAACCTGCGTGTATTGTTTATTTTTTTTGTTGAATAATTGCATTTTATATCGTTTTATTTTTAATATTTTCCTGTTGTGGTGTTACTTCAACAGGATTTTCTGTATTATTATAGAAAAGCCATTCAATGGCTCTCGGAAATTCCTGTGACCAGTAAAATTCGCTGTGTGCACCATCCGGATTGATGTTGGTTTTAAATTCAAAATCAAAAAGATTTTTCTTTTCCCATCGTTTTAAATAGTTTTCAAAAACCTGAATTCTTTTTACCATTTTAGATCCTTCCTGTTCGCCTCCATAAAGATAGATTTTAGTCTTAAAAGGAACCCTGAAACTCATCATCGGAAAGTTATTGTTGGGTTCTATCCAAAGGGAAGGTGAAAAAATCAACAGTTTAGAATACACTTCAGGGTAAAGAAAACCACTGTAAAGACTGATGAGCGCTCCTAAAGAACTTCCGCCAATCCCTGTGTTTTCGCGGTCTTTTTTTGTACGATAATGCTCATCAATAAAAGGTTTTAGAGTGTCTGTAACGAATCTGATGTATTTTTTTCCTTCCGATCCGTTGGCAACGTTATCATTATCGAAAATATATTCTTTAATCCGGTCTTCACTTCCGTGTTCTACTGCAATTACGATGACATCTCCACGACCATATTCCGCAAGAATGGATAGTTTTTTGTCGATTTCCCAATTTCCGTATGCACTGCCTTCATTGAATAAATTTTGAGCATCCTGAAGATAAAGCACAGGATATTTTTTATCTGAAATATAATAATCGTAGGGTAGAAGTGCCCAAACTTTCCGATAACGGTCAAGCTGCGGAATATAAAACTCTTCAGATATTACTTCAACTATAGGAAAAAATTCTTCTTTAAAAGGTCCCCAGTTGAATCTCCATTTTTCTACGAAATCATTGGTTGTGGCAGATTTTTTTTTGACTTTTCTGTTTGGGGTAATGCTTCCGTATTGATCCAGTTCTACGTTTTCCCAACCTCCTTTTGTAAATTTATATTCTATATCATCAGCGAGCAATTGGTCTTCAATGTCAATGCTGTAGGTGTTTTCATCCAAAATTGTAAGCTGAAAATTATAATCTTTCGGATTCCATTTATTAAAATTTCCGGTGATGAAAATAGGTCTGTTGTCTTTTTCTGCCGTATTGAGCGTAAATTTCATTATGTGTTTTTAACGGTTTTAAAACTTTTAAATTTATAAAAAATATTTTTATGAATTCTTTTTAATATTGATTAAAAATAGCTTTTGCCAAGGGAAAATTTTATATATTTGGTAGTCATCGTAATTCTGTAAAAGATATATGCTTATGATGATGTAGACCAAAACCGATTATGATGAATTTTGTAAAAACCTATACCCTTTTTACGGATCATGATGTCTATCTTTTTAAAGAAGGTAAACATTACAGACTCTACGAAAAGTTTGGTGCTCATTCTGTTGAAAAAGACGGAATAAAAGGGGTTTATTTTTCGGTTTGGGCTCCCAATGCCAAAAAAGTTTCTGTTATCGGGAATTTTAATAACTGGAATCACCGTGAACATATCCTTTTTCCAAGATGGGATCAGTCGGGGATTTGGGAGGGTTTTATTCCTGCACTTTCCTTGGGAACACTTTACAAGTATGCGATAGAAACAGAACAGGGAAAAATCTTAGAAAAAAGTGATCCTTATGCATTAAGTTGGGAACAGAATCTCCAGGCTGCATCAATGGTTTCTACCAATTGGTATGAATGGAGCGATCATGAATGGCTAGAAAAACGTTGGCAAAACAACAGTTTAGACGCTCCTATTTCTGTTTACGAATTACATTTAGGTTCGTGGTTGCGAAATGAAAATAATCCTGAGAAATTTTTGAATTACAGAGATATTACCTCAAAACTGGTTCCTTATATTAATGAAATGGGTTTTACCCATGTAGAATTTATGCCTGTGATGGAATATCCTTATGATCCAAGTTGGGGATATCAGATTACCGGTTTTTTTGCGGCAACGTCTCGTTTTGGTTCTCCGCAAGATTTGATGTTTTTAATTAATGAGCTTCATAAAAATGATATTGGTGTAATTTTAGATTGGGTTCCTTCCCATTTTCCGGGTGACGCAAATGGATTGCATCGTTTTGACGGTTCTTACTTATATGAACATGAAGATCCCAGAAAAGGGTTTCATCCTGATTGGAAATCTTATATTTTTAATTATGGACGAAATGAAGTAAAATCTTTTTTAATTTCAAATGCTATGTTTTGGCTCGATCGCTATCATGCAGACGGACTTCGGGTTGATGCGGTAACCTCGATGCTTCATTTGGATTATTCAAGAAATGAAGGTGAATGGGAACCGAATATTTATGGAGAAAATGTAAATCTTGAAGCAAAAACTTTTCTTCAGGAATTTAATACAGCCGTTTATAAAGAATTTGGAGATAATATCATGACCATTGCTGAGGAAAGCTCAGATTTTCCAAAGTTGACAAAACCAGTACACGAAGGCGGAGTAGGATTTGGAATGAAATGGATGATGGGATGGATGCATGATACTTTATTTTATTTTAAAGAAGACCCAATAAACAGGAAGCATCATCATAACAAGCTGACTTTTTCTTCGATGTATATGTATAATGAAAATTATATGATCCCGCTTTCTCATGATGAGGTGGTACACGGAAAAGCCAGTTTGATCTATAAAATGAAAGGGGATGAATGGCAGAAATTTGCCAATCTCAGAGCTTTGTATGTTTATATGTTTACGCATCCCGGAGCAAAATTGCTATTTATGGGCGATGAATTCGGGCAAACCAATGAATGGAATTTTAAGCAGAGTTTAGATTGGCATTTATTGCAATATTCGGTTCATAAAGGTTTGCAGACTTTAGTGAAAGATTTGAATCATCTTTATAAAAATGAGACAGCACTTTTTGAAAATCAATTTAACCAAAATGGTTTTGAGTGGATTGAAGCCAATGATCAGGAAAATTCTGTCTATATTTATTTAAGAAAAGGTAAAAGACGGGATGATGTTTTTATGGTGATTTTAAATCTTACCCCAAATGTTTTAGATTATAAAGTTGGTGTAAATTTAGGAACGCATTGGGAAGTAGTTCTTAATTCAGATGATGAAAAGTACAGTGGAAGTGGAGTTGAGGCAAATATTTTCAGAGAAGATCATGATGAATGGATGAATCGTCCAAGATCAATAAGCTTGAATCTTCCTGCGCTTTCCGGAATTATTTTAAGACAGAGAAAAGATAAAAAGTATAAATTAAATAGGATTAAACAACACAAAAAATGACAATATTTCACCTCAGTACAGAATGTTATCCCGTAGCAAAAGTTGGCGGACTTGCAGATGTGGTCGGTGCTTTGCCAAAATATCAGAACAAAATAAAAGAGGTCAACGCAAAAGTAGTGATGCCTTGGTATAACAAACATTTTGTCTACGACTATGATTTTGAAGTGGTTTTTGATGGATTTATTTATCAGGGTTCCAATATGCTTCAGGTTCAGGTAATGAAAGAAACTACTGATGTTTTGGGATTTGAATTGTTTATGGTGAAAATTCCGGGATTGCTCGATCGTGAGAATCCTTATGGTTATGAAGATGAAAGTTTTCAGTTTTTAGCTTTTCAGCAAGGTATTTTGCATTGGTTGACTGCTATGAAAATTCGTCCTGATGTTTTGCATTGTCATGATTATCACACCGGTTTGGTTCCTTTTATGATAGAAAACTGTTATGAGTTTGAATTTCTAAAGGGCGTAAAAACGATAGGGACTATTCACAACGGAGAATATCAGGGAATGATGAGCTGGGATATGGTCAATTGTATGCCTGCTTTTGATCATCACAAATGGGGACTTCTCGACTGGAATGGTTTCATCAATCCTTTGGCGAGTATGATCAAGTGTTGTAGCGCTTTTACAACCGTTTCCGAAGGTTATCTTGAGGAATTGTTTGTCAGTTTCAGAGGTCTTGAAAGCTTGGTAAGAGAAGAGTTTTCTAAAGCTTACGGAATTATCAACGGGATTGATACCGATGTTTGGAATCCACAGACCGATCCGATGATTGATTTTAATTTTAATAGTAAAAACGCGCTTAAAATAAAGAAGAAAAACAAGGCTAAACTTTGTAAAGAATATGGTTTGAATCCTGAACTTCCCTTGTTTGCCTTTATTGGACGATTTGCGACAGAAAAAGGTGCAGATCTGCTTCCGGACTTAATTTGGCGAAGCATTAAGCAGAGTTTTGGAGGTTTAAATATCATTGTTCTAGGTTCAGGAAATGCTTATATAGAACAACAGTTGAAAGAACTCGATTCTGTGTACTCCAATTTTGCAACAGATATTGGGTATAAAGAGCATCTTTCTCATAAAATTTACGCTTCGGCAGATTTTTTGTTGATGCCTTCAAGAGTTGAGCCTTGTGGTCTTAATCAGATGTATGCAATGCGTTACGGAACTGTTCCTGTCGTGAGCTATACAGGAGGATTGAGAGATACCGTAAAAGATATTACAACCGGAGGTTCTGGCTTAAATTTCACCTATCCAGGAGTTGATGATATTATTCACGCGATGAGTCGTGGAGTAAACATTTACAAAAACAAAGCGCAAATGGACGAATTGGTTTTGTCTAATATGAAATTTGACTTTGCCTGGGAAAAATCAGCAGAAAAGTATTTAACTTTATATAAAAACTAAAAAAACGCAGATATTTATGAAACACAACGTTATTTCTATTGTGTTGGGAGGAGGTAGAGGAACAAGGCTTTTTCCATTAACCTATACGAGGTCAAAACCCGCTGTTCCGATTGCAGGAAAATATAGATTGGTAGATATTCCGATCTCGAATTGTCTTAACTCAGGACTCAACAAGATCTTGGTTCTGACTCAGTTTAATTCGGCTTCTCTTAACTCTCATATTAAAAATTCTTACCACTTTGATATTTTCAGTCAGGGTTTTGTAGATATTTTGGCGGCAGAGCAGAATGTTGACAGCGACAGTTGGTTTCAGGGGACTGCAGATGCGGTTCGCCAATCGATGAAGCATCTTGAAAAATATGATTACGAGTATATTCTTATTCTTTCAGGTGATCAGCTGTATCAAATGGATTTTAATGAAATGCTCGATTTTCATATTGATAATGGAGGTGATGTTACAATTGCAACGATTCCTGTAAGCGCTAAAGATGCAACAGGCTTTGGAATTTTAAAATCTGATGATGAAGGAAATATTACTTCATTTGTTGAGAAACCCGGATTTGATGAGCTTGAAGGCTTACAATCTGAAGTTTCAGACGAAAATAAAATGAAAGGAAAAGAATTTCTAGCTTCGATGGGAATTTATATTTTCTCTAAAAGCATTCTTAAAAAAATGTTTGAAGATGGAGCAGGAGATGATTTCGGAAAAGATATTATCCCCAATTCTATCGGAAAATATACAACGCTTAGTTACCAATACGAAGGATATTGGACGGATATTGGAACGATTGAATCTTTCTACGAGGCAAACTTAGACCTTTGTCACGATTTTCCGCAGTTCAATTTGTTTTCATCAGCACCAATTTTTACGCGTGCAAGAATGCTTCCGCCATCAAAAGTTAATGGCTCTTATGTGAGTAAGGCAGTTTTCGGGGATGGATGTATTATTATGGCAGATAAAATAGAAAATTCTGTGATTGGAAACCGTACAAGAATTGATAAAGGCAGTACGATTGTAAATTCCTATATTATGGGAGCTGATTTTTATCAAAATACCACAGAAATTGTGAATAATGATAGAAAAGGTTTACCCAATATGGGAATCGGAAAATACTGCTACATTGAAAAAGCAATTTTAGATAAAAACTGTTACATCGGTGATAATGTAAGAATCATTGGAGGAAAACATCTTCAGGATGGTGATTACGGAACTCATTCAGTACAAGATGGAATTGTTGTTGTGAAAAAAGGTGCCGTTTTAAAACCCGGAACTCACATAGGGTAGAAGCTTGATGCCGGAAGCTGGGTGTTTTGAGAGGTAATAATTTTGAAGTTATAAATTAATCAAAATTTTACAGTCGATTATTAAGCATCCATCATCAAACTTCCATCATCCAACAAAAGTAAAAACAGAGTGATCAATATATTGGTCACTTTTTTTATTTGTATTACTTTTGTGCGATGCGTTTTTTTAAAATCATAGCGGTTATTGTAGTTTTGTTGGTGGGAGCTTATGCAGCTTCCATGTATTATTTTGTAGATGAAAGTAAAGAATTTACGATAGAAAAAGAGGTAGATTATCCTTTAGAAAAGGTTTTCAATCAGTTTAATAATCTGCAGAATTTTACCCGTTGGAATAATTTTTTCTCCAGCTCAAAAACCATTACTATTGATTATTATACACCTTACGAAGGAAAAGGAAGTGCAATCAGCTATAATGACCCTAAAAGTGATGATCGTGGCGAAATGTTTATCCGCTACGAAAATCCAAACAAAACGTTGAGGTATCAGCTTTTCGAAGATGAGGATGAAAACCCTACTCTCATCGATGTGAAATTTACTGCAGTTTCTGCCGAAAAAACAAAGATTACCTGGTATGTGCACACTCCAAAATTATCGGTTTTATCTAGAGCTCAAAATTTTTGGACCGAGGATAGATTTGCTGATAATATCGATAAAAGCATGCTTAATCTTAAAAATGTTTTAGGTAATAAAGTAGAAAAAGACAACCAGTTGGCTGCCATAAAATATGACAGTCTTATGGTGGAAAAAGAAGAGGAGAAAATGATTTTGGGAGTGAATGTAAGTACTTCCAATAAAAAAGATGCTTTGTACAGAAATATTGTCATGAATTATAACAAAATAAATAATTTCGTGACAATGGATTTAGGTAAAAAAAATGATGAAGTGGGGTATCCTGTTCTTATTACTGATGCCGATAATTTTAAAGACAATGAAGTATCTTATTTTTTCGGAATTCCTTTATCGAAAAAAATAGGAATTACGGATAATAATTTCAGTTTCAGATCTGTGAGCCCTACAGAAAATTATGTGATGTACTATAAAGGATCTTATCCAGCGAGAATAAAAGCAATTCAGCAGCTTATACAAAAAGCAAAGAAAGATGAAATGCGCTATGGTGATGTTTATCAGACTTTTATAGAGCCTCCTGTAGAAGGTCAGGATGTTAATCTGAAACTTTCTCTCTCTGTTTACAGATGATTTTTCCCCAATTATCTTTTTTATATTTTTTTTAAGGTTTTGAGGCTATCCCAACTCGGTTTTTTTTATTAAATTTGAAGATTAATACGTTAAACAAAATTTAATAATAGATAAACTGTAATAATGGACAGATTTTCATTCCTAAACGCAGCTCATTCTCAGTTAATTGAGGATTTATACCAACAATACTTAAAATTCCCTGACTCTTTAGAACCATCATGGAAAGCCTTTTTTCAAGGCTTTGATTTTGCCATTGAGAACTATAGTGATGACGAGAGCATCCAGTATGTACAAAATTCGGTGAAATCTTCACCTGCAGTGCAACAGATTTCTCAGGCAGCTTCAAACGGTGAAGTTCCGGAGCACATCAAGAAAGAATTTAAGGTGGTAAACCTTATTGAGGCTTACAGAACGAGAGGGCACTTGTTTACAAAAACCAATCCTGTGCGTGAAAGAAGGCATTATACGCCAACTTTGGATATTGAAAATTTTGGACTTGACAAGTCTGATTTAAAGACAAAATTCAACTGCGCTGTTGAAACAGGTATGAAAGGTCCTGCAACTTTACAGGATTTAATTACACACCTGCAAAGTATCTACTGCGATTCTATTGGTGTGGAATACATGCACATCAACAACGTTCAGGAGAAAGATTTTATCAAGCAGTGGCTTCAGGTAAACGAAAACCACCCAATTCTTTCGGCTAACGAAAAAACTGAAATTTTATTAAAATTAAATCAGGCGGTTGCGTTTGAAAATTATCTTCATACAAAATTTGTTGGTCAGAAAAGATTTTCACTGGAAGGTGGCGAGACTTTAATTCCTGCTTTGGATCAGTTGATCTCTAGATCTTCTCAGTTAGGAGTTGATGAGGTTGTTCTGGGTATGGCTCACAGAGGAAGATTAAATGTTTTAACCAATATTTTCGGGAAATCTTACAAGCAGATTTTCTCAGAATTTGAAGGAAAAGAATTTGAAGAAGATGTATTCTCAGGTGACGTAAAGTATCACTTAGGTTCATCTAAAAAAATAAAAACAGCTTCTGGAGAAGAGGTGGCAATTAATTTGACTCCGAACCCGTCTCACTTAGAAACTGTTGCTGCTTTGGTAGAAGGTATTTGCCGTGCGAAAGTAGATGATAAGTACAAAGATTATTCTAAAATTTTACCAATCATCATTCACGGTGACGGTGCGATTGCAGGACAGGGTATTGCTTACGAAGTTGCTCAGATGATGACTTTGGAAGGCTACAAAACGGGAGGTACAGTTCATATTGTTGTAAATAACCAGGTTTCATTTACAACTAATTATATGGATGCAAGATCTTCTACCTATTGTACAGATGTTGCGAAAGTAACAGAATCTCCTGTAATGCACGTAAACGCTGATGATGCAGAAGCTGTAGTTCATGCTATTCATTTTGCTGCTGATTTCAGAGCTAAATTTGGTAAAGATGTTTATATCGATTTATTGGGATATAGAAAATATGGCCATAACGAAGGTGATGAACCAAGATTTACACAACCTAATTTATATAAATTAATCTCAAAACATCCGAATCCAAGAGAGATTTATAAAGATAAACTGTTGAAAGATAACATTACATCAAACGATGTAATTGCAAAAATGGAAACAGAATTCAAAGCGCTTTTAGATAAAGACTTTGATGCTTCTAAGGAAATCGAAAAGAATGTGATGGATATTTTCATGGCAGATGACTGGACGAATTTCCCGATTGCAAAAAGAGGAGCTGTACAAGATGCTGTTGATACAAAATATGATTTAGCGAAGCTGAAAGAATTGGCAATAAAAATGTCAACACTTCCTGCTGATAAAAAATTCATCAACAAGATTACAAGACTATTTGATAACAGAATCAAAGCTATTGAGGCAAACTCTTTAGATTGGGCTCTCGGAGAGTGGCTGGCTTATGCTACGCTTCTTGTAGAAGGTCACAATGTAAGAATTTCTGGTGAAGATGTAGAAAGAGGTACATTCTCTCACAGACACGCTGTTGTAAAAACTGAAGATACTGAGGAAGAATATGTTCCTTTAAAAGAAGTTTCAGAAAGTAGATTTGATGTTTTCAATTCTCACCTTTCAGAATACGGAGTTTTAGGGTTTGATTATGGATATGCAATGGCATCACCTAATACTTTAACGATTTGGGAAGCTCAGTTCGGAGATTTCGTCAACGGAGCTCAGATTATTGTTGACCAGTATTTGGCTGCAGCAGAAGAAAAATGGAAGATTCAGGACGGTTTGGTAATGTTGTTACCTCACGGTTCAGAAGGACAGGGTGCAGAACACTCTTCAGCAAGATTGGAGAGATTCCTTACGCTTTGTGCTAACGAAAATATGGTGGTGGCGAATATTACTTCTCCAGCAAACTATTTCCACTTGTTGAGAAGACAGTTGAAATGGTCATTCAGAAAACCATTGATTGTGATGAGTCCAAAATCATTGTTAAGACATCCAAAAGTGGTTTCTCCACTTGAAGATTTCTCCAACAAAGGATTCCAGCCGATTTTAGATGATCCTACTGCAGATCCTGCAAAAGTTGAAAAATTAGTTCTTTGTTCAGGTAAATTATACTTCGAATTATTAGCTAAAAAAGAAGAACTGAATTGTGAAAATGTTGCATTGGTAAGATTCGAGCAGTTGTATCCGCTTCAAACGGATGCTATCGAAGCAATCTTTGTTAAGTATTCAAACAGAACTTCTTTGGTTTGGGCTCAGGAAGAACCAGAAAACATGGGAGCTTGGTCTTATATCTTAAGAAATTTCAGAGATACAGGAATTCAGGTTGTTTCTCCGGTACCAAGTGGTGCACCGGCTCCGGGAAGTCACAAAATGTTTGAGAAAAATCAAAATGCTGTAATCAACAGAGTATTCGACAGAGACGATGCTCCGGCTAAAAGACCAGTAACAGCTTAATTAAATTAATATCAATTAAAAAAATAAAAAATACGATATGTCAATTTTAGAAATGAAAGTTCCTTCACCGGGAGAATCAATTACAGAAGTTGAAATTGCAACTTGGCTTGTAAAAGATGGTGATTATGTACAAAAAGATCAACCAATCGCTGAAGTAGATTCAGACAAGGCAACATTAGAATTACCTGCAGAAGAAAGTGGTATTATCACTTTAAAAGCTGAAGAAGGTGATGTAGTACAGGTAGGTCAGGTTGTTTGTTTAATTGATATGGCTGCAGCTAAACCAGAAGGTGCTGCTCCTGCTGCCGAAGCTCCAAAACAGGAAGAAGCGCCTAAAGCTGCTGAACCCGCAAAAACTGAAGCTCCAAAACCGGCTCCTGCTGCTCCTCAGTCTTATGCAACAGGTACTCCTTCTCCTGCTGCGAAGAAAATTCTTGATGAAAAAGGAATTGATGCTTCTCAGGTTTCAGGATCTGGAAGGGATGGAAGAATCTCTAAATCTGATGCTGAATTAGCTGCTGTTCCTGCAATGGGCGGAAGTTCTTTAACGGCTACAGGTTCAAGATCTACTACAACAACTAAACTTTCAGTTCTTAGAAGAAAAATCGCTCAGAGATTAGTTTCTGTAAAGAACGAAACTGCTATGTTGACGACTTTCAACGAAGTTGATATGTCTGAAATCTTTAGATTAAGAAAGTTATATAAAGAAGAATTTGCTCAAAAACATGGAGTTGGACTTGGTTTCATGTCTTTCTTCACAAAAGCGGTTACAAGAGCATTACAAATGTATCCTGATGTAAATGCATCTATTGACGGAGATTTCAAAGTAAACTATGATTTTTGCGATATTTCAATTGCGGTTTCAGGTCCTAAAGGATTGATGGTTCCGGTATTGAGAAATGCAGAAAACATGTCTTTCGCAAACGTTGAAGGAAACATCAAAGATTTGGCTATCAAAGTAAGAGATGGTAAAATTACGGTTGACGAAATGACTGGTGGTACTTTCACTATTACAAATGGTGGTACTTTCGGATCTATGTTGTCTACGCCAATTATCAACCCGCCTCAATCTGCAATTTTAGGAATGCACAACATTATCCAAAGACCGGTTGCGGTTGACGGACAGGTTGTTATTCGTCCGATGATGTATGTTGCAATGTCTTACGATCACAGAATTATCGACGGTAAAGAATCTGTAGGATTCCTTGTTGCGGTAAAAGAAGGTATCGACAATCCGGTAGAAATTCTATTGGGTGGAGACGAAAGAAAAGGCCTAGGATTATAATATTTTTTTAAATAGATATTTATCTACAATCTCGCCTTAAAAAAGGCGAGATTTTTGTATCTAATGTTTTAAATTGAATGAAATGTTTTCTAAAATTACTTCTAATATCAAAGTTTCGGTAGATCCTGAATATGATAGTATGAATTCTTATCCTTCAGAAAACCGTTACGTTTTTAAATATAACATCGTAATAGAAAACGATGGTGATTTCCCGATTAAAGTTCTCAAAAGAAAATGGCTTATTTTTGATGTAGGATTCGGGTTTACAGAAGTTGTCGGTGATGGTGTAATTGGTTTGACTCCAAATGTAGAAATAGGAGATAACTTTGCTTATTTTTCGAATGTTATGCTGCGTTCGGGCGTAGGAAATATGAGTGGAAAATATCTGGTTGAAAACTTAAATACCAAAGAGCAATTTGAAATAGATATTCCTAAGTTTAATCTGATGTCTGAGGTTTTAAGCAATTAACTTTTGCATAAACACAATTCTAAATAAGAGGATCTATGAGTGGAAATTTAAAGATTAAAGCGTTTTAATTTTCTGCTTCATAAACTCTGAAACTTCATCATTGCTGGTAAGAAACAGTTTTTCAAAAGCTAAAAGCGAAATTCTGGCACATGCTTCTGCATCATCTCCAGCTCTGTGATGTTTAAATTGAATATCATGATATTCTGCAAGATGTTTTAAACCATATTTTGGCAAATAGTTCCATGATTTTTTGGCTAACTGAATACTGCATAGGTAATTCAATTTTGGGGTAAACATTCCATAATAATCAAGACATCCTCTTAAAACTCCTGCATCGAAACTTGCATTGTGAGCAATCATTAAAGTTCCGTACATCATATCCTGTACTTCATACCAAATTTCATCAAACCTCGGTGCATCTTTTACGTCACTCGGTTGAATACCGTGTACATCAATGTTTCTCTGATGAAAATAAGGGAAACTTGGCGGTTTGATCAGCCATGTTTTGGTCTCCACGATTTTAGAATCCTGAACAATACAAATTCCCAATTCACATGCAGAATGTCTCTCGTGAGTGGCGGTTTCAAAATCTAATGCGCAGAAGTCCATAAATTATTGATGATAAGTATTGATAAATAATATTTATTTTTTACCTCCTAAAAAGTGCTTAAAAATAAGCCATTTTGATTGATAAAATATGTTTTTCTGATGTTTCTGTCGACGTTTCCAAGTTCCTAAAGCTTGACCATAAAATCCGAAGTGAGCTCTTACAACTGCCCAAAAATGCGGAAATCCTTGCTTTAAGCCAAAATAAATTCCGGCAACTCCGTCTAAACACAATCTAAAAAATATCAGTCCAATTAATTTAGGAAAAGGTAGATTTTTAAGCATCATTGAAAGATTATTTCTGATGTTAAGGTAAGTTTTTTGAGCGCTTTGTTTATTTAAAGTTCCACCTCCAACATGATAAACTTCTGATTTTCCGGTGTAAAATATTTTCTTCCCGGAATTGATTAACCTCCAGCAAAGATCAATTTCTTCCTGATGAGCAAAAAATCTTTCATCAAAGCCATTCTGTTCCCAAAAATCTTTCGACCTAATGAAAAAGCAACATCCTGAAGCCCAGAAAATTTCAGTTTCGTCATTGTATTGTCCTTTATCTTCTTCTACATTATCAAAAATTCTTCCTCTGCAATACGGATAACCTAAATTATCAATTAAACCACCTGCAGCTCCGGCAAATTCAAAATAATTTTTATTAGTAAAAGATAAAATTTTAGGCTGAATCGCAGAAATTGACGGATCTTTTTCAAATAAATTTAAAACAGGTTTAATCCAGTTTTCTGTCACTTCTACATCAGAATTCAAAAGGCAGTAATATTCCGCATTTATTTTTTTTAAACCTTCATTGTAACCACCTGCAAAACCATAATTTTTATTATTAATTACAATTTTTACGGTAGGAAAATTTTGTTTTAAAAAAACAACGGAATCATCTGTCGAATGATTATCGATAACATATATTTCAGTCTCTTGAGAAAAATGAATAACGCTCGGAAGAAATTTTTGTAACCAGTTTTTACCGTTCCAGTTTAAGATAACTACAGCAATATTTTTAGAATTTTCTGTCATTTATTCGCCATCATAAGTTTTAATAGAATCTTGATATTTCCATTTTCTGTGTGACCAAAGATAGTTGTCAGGATTTTTTCTGATTGTATTTTCAAGTAACTGATGAAATTTTCTTACGACTTCATTCTTCACAAACTTTTCTCCATCCGGATAAATTCTGTGATAATTAACCTGATAAAAACCTCTTTTCACCTTCTTCATTTCACAATAAATGAAAATCAAATCCATTCTTGTAGCCAGTTTATCATAACCGATAAAAGCCGGAGTTCGTTGATTTAAAAATTTTAAACCATAATTTACATGAGCCACGTGCGGAGTCTGATCTGCCACAAACATATAAATAGATTCTCCGTCATTTTGATTTCTGAAAATATTTAAAATCACTTCATTAGCTTCTAAAGCTTCATTTCCGAATTTATTTCGGACTTTTTTCATCTGATCTTCCCAAAAGCTGCTGTTTACCTTTCTGTAAACAGGATGTGAGTTTTTTTGAGGAGTTAATGTTGCCAAAGCATTCATCCATTCCCAGTTGAAAACATGTCCTGCCATGAGAATGATATTTTTACCTTCAGCTTTAGCCTCATGGAATAAATGCTGATTGATATGTTGCATTCTGACACGCGTTTCAGTTTCAGAAATACTGAAAGATTTTACTGTTTCTGCCAAATAATCTGAGAAATTTAGGTAAAATTTCTTTCTGATTTCTTTAATTTCCTGATCTGTTTTTTCAGGAAAAGAATTTTTTAAATTCTGGGTAATAATTTTCTTTCTATAACCCACAAAATAGAAATTTAAGAAGAAGATAATATCCGAAAAAATATATAATATTTTAAGCGGCATCTTAGAAATCAGGAAAAGTATTTTTATTAGAAAATTCATAAAGTATGCAAATTTAGTGATAAAAAAAATATGGTTTCATTTTTGCTGGTAATAACTATTATTTTTATTTTTAAAGTATGAAAAAAATGTCGTTAATAGCTCTTCTTGCCTTAAGTACTTTGGCTTTAGCTCAGAAGATTGATAAACCAATGAAAGTTAAAAATTCAAACGATAAAGCTTTGTTGGTGAAAAGTGATGCAGCAGAACTGGAAGCGAAGAAAAAAGCTGCGGCAGAAGAAAAAGCTAAACTGCCTAAACCTTATGATCCTAAAGCTGATGCGCAAGCGGATATTAATAAACTTGTAGCTCAGGCTCAGAAAGAAGGAAAAAACATTATGATTCAGGCGGGAGGAAACTGGTGTATTTGGTGTTTGAGATTCAACCAATATGTACAGACAACTCCGGAATTGAAGAAAATGGTCGATAAAAATTATCTTTATTATCATTTAAATTATTCTCCGGATAATAAAAATGAAAAAGTTTTTAGTCAATACGGAAATCCTGGAGAAAAATTCGGTTATCCTGTTTTTATTGTTTTAGATAAAAATGGCAAAATGATTCATGTACAGCAAAGTGATGTTTTGGAAGAAGGAAAAGGCTACAGCTTGGAAAAAACCAAAGTATTTTTCAATCAATGGGCTCCAAAGTCATAAAAAGTAAAACCGGGAAAATTATCCTGGTTTTTTATTTACATCAATCTTTTAATCCAGCTTAGTTTTTTATCAGAATAAGGCGGATATTTTATATTAGGTTCGCCCCAGGTTGCTCTTTCTAAAACGGCTTTTTGATGTGAAAAGGTTTCAAAACCAAACTTTCCATGGTAATTTCCGATTCCGGAATTTCCAACGCCTCCAAACGGAAGGTTTTCATTTCCTAAATGCATGATTACATCATTAATACAACCTCCTCCAAAGGAAATTTTATTTGTGAAATTTTCTTTTTCTTCAGTATTATTGGTGAATAAATAAGCAGCAAGAGGTTTTTCCAGTTCTACAATTTCATTTAAAATCAAATTAAAATTGGAAAAAGAAATCACGGGTAAAATAGGACCGAAAATTTCCTCCTGCATCACTTCATCTTTCCAATTAATATTTGTTAAGATTGTGGGCTCTATATATCGTTTTTCTTCATCAGAATTTCCTCCAAAGTAAATTTTGTCGTGATCAATCAGCTTTACTAATCGTTGAAAATTCTTTTGATTAATGATTTTTGTATAATGCTCAGATTCGGGTTCATATTTAAATTGCTGAATGTTTTTTCTTAGCATTTCCAAAAACTGTTCCTGTACAGATTCTTCGACTAATAAATAATCAGGAGCGACGCAGGTTTGTCCGGCATTTAAAAACTTTCCCCAGACAATTCTTTTGGCAGCCACTTCAAGATTGGCTTCTTTGGTAACTATTGCCGGAGATTTTCCTCCTAATTCCAGAACAACCGGAGTCAAATTCTCTGCTGCAGCTTTGTAAACGATATTCCCGATTTTTGTACTTCCTGTAAAAAATATTTTGTCGAATTTTAGTTTTAAAAGTTCTGTTGTTTCATTAATTCCGCCTTCATAAACGTACAAATATTCCGGTGGAAAATTTTCATTGATTATTCTTGTCATTGCTTTCATTGTATTTTCGGCAATTTCACTTGGCTTTAAAATACAGCAATTTCCTGCCGCCAAAGCTGCAACAATAGGAGATAACGAAAGCTGATAAGGATAATTCCAGGCTCCGATCACCAAAATATTTCCTAAAGGTTCGGAATGAATTCTGCTTTTTCCAATTTGATTAACAAGATTGGTGCGTACTTTTTTTGGCTTTGAAAGCGACTTTAAATTCTTTAGATAGTATTTAATATCATTTAAAATAAAGGAAATTTCTGTGGTGAATGTGTCAAATTTTGATTTTCCGAAATCTTTGTAAATAGCTTCATATAAAAGGTTTTCATTTTGCAAAAGCACATCCCGAAGTTTTTCAAGATATATTTTCCTGAATCTTAAATTTTTCGTTTGCTGTGTTTTGAAAAATGCTTTCTGCTGTAATACAATTTCATGAATTTCCATAAATCAAATTTCATAAAATATATCAAATCTTCTGCCTAAATTTTACATAATGTTTCTCACTGCAATTTTTACCGGATGATACAATAAAATTACAAATGCTGTAATCAACGCTAACCAAAACAATCCTGTGAAAATTTCCATATTCGAAAGCAGAATGGCTTGTGCATTAATTTTAGCTTTAAAAGTTCCGGCTGTTATAGATATCGATTCATTTACCGGAAGCTTTGCCATGTTTGCTCCGAAAATTTGATTCCATTGTGAATAGAAAAGAGGATTGGTATCTGTTAACTGAGAGCTCAGAGTATGCGAATGTTTTAATGTTAAAAATAGCATTAAATTTTGCATCAAAGCATATCCGATTGCCGTTGTCCAAAAACGGGTTGCGGTTCCGACTGCGGTTGCATTGGAAACGTATTTTTCGGGCATTCCTGCAATTAAGAAAAAAACAAGCGGTGTAAAAAGCAATCCCTGACCAACACCCTGAAGAAATAATGGGGGACAAATTGTTTGAAGGGTAGTATCGGGATAAAAAGTGTAAGTAAACCAGGCAGAATCAACAGCCAAAATCAAAAATCCGGCGAAGAAAACCAACCTTGAAGATGCTCCTTTTGTAATGCATAATGCGGATAAAAAAACTCCAAAAATACTTCCTGCAACATTCCAGTATTGAATCTCAACAATATAATCCCAAGGCCATTTCCAGACTGTTGCCATCACACTGTAAACGTTATTGATGGATGCTCTCAGAATATAAAAAATAAAAAATAAAATAACACCAACAATCACATTTTTAGAACTGAAAACCTCAAAATGGAAAAAAGGGCGTGGCTGACTTCTCTGTTTCAGCATAAATAATCCTCCAAAAATCAAGAAAATAAGAAAACAAAAAATAATAATGTCAGATTCAAACCACATTAATCTTTTCCCATAAATTAGAGCATAACCTCCTGCCTGAAGACAGCCCCAAAGCAAAAACCAACTTGTAATATCCAGCTGATACAGAGGTTTCTTTGGGAAAAATCTGTTCTTATTAAAAATAGCAAAAGCGATGATCAGTACAAAAACATGAAAATAAACCATCATTAAAATCATGTGTTTGAAATCGTAATCCTCAATGCTTGATTTCATCAAAGAAGTCGTCAATGTTCCACCGGTAAGAATAATGGTGTACATAAAAAGGTAAGCAATTTCCTTGGCGTGTCTTGTCTTTAGTTCGGCAACAATTAATGGTAAAAAAATAGCCCCTTCCATTACTCCGAAAATTCCTTCCAGAAAACGAATGACCAAAATAATATGATAATCATTGGTGACGGAAAGTCCGTAAAGGATAAGAATGGAAACGGAAGACATCAGCAATGTATAATATTTTACGCTGAAATACGCCATAAACCTTTGTATCACTAAAAGGGTAATCACAAATGTTCCGTACATCAAAATCATTAAATATTGGATGTCGTCTGAATCTACATCCATAAAAGAAGAGGTGAAGGCGCTATTGGAATGCAAAAGCGACAACAACATCAGGTGAGGGAAAAGTGCTAAAATCAAAAGCGGTAATTTTAGCCATTGTGGTACCCATTGATGATAAACTGTATTATGTTGCATGATTTTGTCTAAGCAGATTTGAAAATGATAAATCCACTTTATTTATTAATAAAAAAACGCGAAAAGACAAAAGGGCAAAGACGTAAAAGTAAAGGTAAGATGGCAAACTTGCGATTCTGTCTTTTCGCTAAAAATATTTTAATTTAAAAAATTGGAAATGAGATCATTTGAAAATTAAAGAATCGATATTTTCGAACTCTAAAATACTCTCACCCAAAAACTACATCTTTTTGGCACTCACCAGAACATTCATTCCGGAAAGTAGCTTTTCGTTATTCTGATTGTTTTCGAGAATGATTTTCACCGGAAATCTTTGTTCTATTTTTACGAAATTTCCCGTTGCATTGTCTGGTTTTACCAAAGAAAACTGCGAACCTGAAGCCGGAGAAACTGAAACTATTTTTCCTTTGAATTCTACATCAGGATACGCATCGGCTGTGATAATAACTTCTTTGTTTTGGTCGATTTGTCCCAGTTGAGTTTCTTTATAATTGGCTATGATCCATTTTTCTTTGCTCACAATCTGCACCAAAGCCTGACCTTCTTTAATCAATTGACCTTCCTGAATGGTTTTCTTACCAACCCAACCGTCATAAGGAGCTGTAACGACTGTATAAGAAAGGAAAAGTTTAGCATTGCTCAAACTTGCCGAGCTTTGCTGAATTTGACTTTTTACCGGAGCAACTTTTGTTTCCTGTTCGTTTACACTTGCTCTTACTGCGTTTTTTTGCTGTTCCAATGCTAAAAGGTTGGCTTTTGCCTGTTCGTAAGAAGCTTTTACATTTTCAAATTGCTGCTCGGTTGCGGCATCTTCAGAAACCAGGTTTTTATATCTTTTAAAATCCTGCTCGGTTCTCCATATATCGATTCTGGCGGAAGCAATTTTGGCGTCGATGATCTTTGTATCGCTTGCTTTTGTATTCACACCACTTTCAATGGTATTAATATTCTCAGAATAGGCGTTAAGATTAGCTTCGGCCATTTTTACCTGATTGACAAATTCTCGGTTGTCAATGACGATCAAAGTATCTCCTTTGTGAACGAACTGATTTTCGTTAAATTTTATCGTTTGAATAAACCCCGAAACTTTGCTTGAAACTGGCGTAATATATTGTTCGATCTGTGCGTCGTTAGTAGTCACGTTTTTTCTCGAAAAAAGATAGAAACTCACCATTCCTGTGATTCCTGTGATAATGAGAATCCATGCCAATAAAGTAATCGTTTTGTTAATTCTTTTTTCCTTTCGTGTTAATTGCTTTTGTGCCATAGTTTTTATAGGTTTCCAACTGCGTATTGGAGTTGATAATATTTAAGCTGACGATTTATTTTTACTGAAATTAAATTAGATTGAGCTTCCAGATAAGCGTTGTCTGCATCGATTAACTCGGTGATCAAGCTCAGTTTATTTGCGTATTTTGTTCTTACAATACGGTAGTTTTCTTTTGCCTGATTAATGGCTTCTTCTGCGATGTTTACTTTCTGATCGGTTTCTTCAAACTTTTTGTAAGCTTCGTAAACATGGTGTCTGATGTTTTCTTCATTTTCCTCGATCTGTAATTTGGCAAGGTTAATATTTTCCTTTGCCTCCTGCATTTTGTATTTATTTTTATACAGACTTTCTATAGGATAAGTAAGGTTGACTCCGATCATTCCTAATCGATACGCATAAGGTTCGGGAGGAAAAAACATCATATTCGGATATTTTAAAAAATATTCTCCACCTGCGGTAATTTTCGGTAAATAATTCGCTTTTATGATTTTTTGGTCTAATTCTTTAAGCGAAAGATTTTTGGTTGCCATTTCAACAGATTCGTTTTTATGTAAAACCATTTCTGTTAAATCATTGATGTAAGGAATTTTTGCATTTTCTGAAATCAAATCTTCTGTATCGATATGCATTTCCTGATTTTCGGGAAGTGACAGAATAGTTTTCAGTTTATGTTCCGCAATCTGAATATCATTATCCAGTTCTGTCCAGCTCATTTTGTGGTTGGAAAGCTGCAAAGAAGTTCTCAGTACTTCATTCACCGTTACAACACCATTTGCTTTTAAGGCTTTAACTTGTTTGATATTTACGGAATCTTCTTTCATTTTATCATTAATCAAGCCTTGCTGCTCTTTTAAATGATGAATCTGAAGAAAAGCGGTGATGATTTCCATCGTTAATTGTCTTTCATCCAAATGTGTTTTTAATGAAGTGATTTCAGTGTCAAGAGTCGCTTTTTTCTCTGTATTTTTAATCTTTCCTCCCATGTAAACCGGAATCGACGCCGACAGGGTAAAATCATACATTCCATTGATGACATCATATTTCGTAGCTTTTGCGAAAACGCCATTCTCATGCTGAAAAAGATTTGAGACTTGATTATAGCTTGTATGGAATTCAATATCCGGAAGTTTTTCCATTTTGAGATCTTTCTCTTTGGTTTCGGATATTTCATTTTTTAAATGACTGATCTGAATCTTTTTATTGTTTTTTAATCCGATCTCAACTGCTTGTTGTAAACTGAGATGTTGATAATCGATCATCTGTGAATGTAGAAAATTGCTCATCAATAATAAGCACAACGCCATACAGTGATATCTGTATGCGCCAAATATCATTTTCATAATTTAAATAAAAGTTTTTTGCTGAATTGATTTTGATTCTGCAAATTTACGGGGTGAAGCTTAAGACATGATTTGTGAAAACAGAAAAATATTTGTCCATTTGCGCCAAATTGATTTTTTTATTACCTTTATTTGATGAACGATAGTCATTTTGGAGCCGTTGAAGAATTGGATGCCGAATTTTATATCTATCATGTTCTTGCAGATAATGTAAGAACAGAAATTCATCATCACAGTTCTGCTCAGTTAGTCTACGCAGAAGGCGGTATTGTGCATGTTTTTACTGATTTGAAACACTGGTATTTACCGGCAAGATGCTTTATGTGGATTCCTGCAGGAACACCACATTATATTTTTTCGACGAGTCCGAAAGTTGATCTTTATAATTTTTATTTTAAAAAAGAAGAAAATGAAGATGGCTTTTTTGATGAAATCAATATTTATTCGGTAAGTCATTTGCTTAGAGAAATGATTTTATATACAAAAAGCTGGGATGGGAAAATCACAAAAAATGATGGTGCTAATTATTATTTTCTCAAAGCTTTAAAAGGAATTTTACCAGAAAAAAGAGAGAAAAAATTAGCATTTCCGGTTCAACATCCTTTTCCAAATGATGAAACTTTATTAAAGATTGCCCAATACATTCATGCCAACCTTGAAAAGCCTTTAACCATCGAATCTACGGCGAAAGAATTCGGAATGAGTACAAGAACTCTTTCGAGAAAGTTTAAAGAAATTTTAGGCATGAATTACGTTCGTTTCCTTCGGGCATTAAGAATTACCCGCTCCTTAGAATTAATGATTGAAGAAAAATATAATATGTATGAGATTGCAATGATGGTGGGATATAACAGTCTTTCTTCTTTCAGCAATATTTTCAAAAAAGTAATTGGAATTCCACCGACTGAGTATCAACATAAGCTGAGAGGGGATGCTTAGGTGGGAGAGTTATGTGTTTGAGGTTTTTAGAGCTAGTGAGTTTTTACTGCGAAGTTTTTTGTGTCATTGCGAGAAATGATGTGATGAAGCAATCTCTTTAAAAGAATTATTAATAAGATTTTCATAAAGTTTGTTATCCTGAAAGGATTTAAGGAATGGTTTTTACAAATCAGTCTCTACAAAAAGAGTTTAGATTTCTAAGGGAATGACAAAGTGGATGTAGATTTTAATTTTATATCGAGTTTACTTCGTCGCAAGGCTCCTCGCAATGACAAAACTTCTAACGCAAGAATTCCCCTCCTTTGGAGGGGTGGCAGAAATTCGAAAGAATTTTTGACGGGGTGGTTTATGAGGCTAAAAATTGCTTCGTCACTACATTTCTCGCAATGACAAAAGTAGAATGAAAAATATATTTCCTAGCCCCGATAAAAACGGTTACCACGCAACAAGAAGTGGGAAAGTTTTAGGGTTTTGGTGTGGGAATGGAATGGGTTGACGTGAGGAGTATGAGTGGTTAGCGGGAAATAGCTTCTAAAAAAACATAATAAAAACAAAAAACCACTTCAATTGAAGTGGTTTATATATTTAAGAAAATTTCTTAAAATTTTAAGCTTCTTCAGAAGGAGTTTCTTCTACTTTAGCTACTGGCTTTGGAGCAGCTGGTTTGGGAGCTTCTACTGGTGCGTCAGATACGATGTCGAATTCAAAGTTGTATTCTACATTTCTGTGTAATCTTACGTTTGCAGTTACTTTACCAGTTCTCTTAATTGTGTTTCCAGGGATTTTGATATATTTCTTATCAACAGAAACTCCAGCTTTAGTAAGAGCAGCAGAAAGATCTGCATTGTTGATAGATCCGAATAATCTGTCACCAGAACCTACTTTTGCAGGAATTGTAATAGAAGTTTTCTTTAATTGATCTACTACAGCGTTAGCAGCAGCGATTAATTTAGCTTCTTCTTCTTTTCTAGCTTCCAAAGTAGCTTCAAGAGCTGCAATGTTTTTAGGAGTAGCTAAAAGAGCATAACCTTGAGGTAACAAGAAGTTTCTTGCATAACCTGGCTTTACGCTTACTGTGTCGAATTCAAGACCTAAGTTTTCTACGTCTTTTTTAAGAATAATGTTCATTGTTGTTGTCCGTTTTAGAGTTCTGAGTTCCGAATTTTGTGTTTCGGGTTTCTCTTCACATCGTTAGAATTTAATATTAATTCAGCAACAAAAGAAGAGATTGCTCTCTTCTTTTATTTATTTTTTTGGCTTATTTCAATAAGTCAGCTACGTAAGGCATCAAAGCTAAGTGTCTAGCTCTTTTGATAGCAGAAGAAACTTTTCTTTGGTATTTCAAAGAAGTTCCAGTGTATCTTCTAGGTAAAATTTTACCTTGCTCGTTTACGAATTGTAATAAGAAATCAGCATCTTTGTAATCAACGTGCTTAATTCCGAATTTTTTGAATCTACAGTACTTTTTATCAGTTTTTGTGTTGATATCAAGTGGTGTAAGGAATTTTACTTCAGATTCTCCTCCAGCTGAGGCTTGTTTAGCCATATCATCTATTGCCATGTCTTGTCTTTTTTAAATTTTGGGTTAATAAATAATTAAGCTCTTGAAGCTTTAAGTTTAGTTCTTCTAGTTACAGCGTACTCTACAGCGTGCTTGTCTAGTTTTGTAGTAAGGTAACGAATTACTCTTTCGTCACGTTTGAATGCCAATTCTAAATCAGCAACTACAGTTCCTTCACCTTTAAACTCGATTAAAGTGTAGAATCCATTCTTTTTTAATTGAATTGGATAAGCTAATTTTTTTAATCCCCAATTTTCTCTAGTGACAATCTCACAGTTCTTTTCTTTCAAAAGATCTACATACTTGTTCACTGCTTCCTCCACCTGAGCTTCAGATAGAACGGGAGTTAAAATGAAAACAGTTTCGTAATTGTTCATAATGTTAAATGAATTTGTTAATTATTTCGAGGTGCAAAATTATGAATTATATTTATAATACACAATAAATAAGACATATTAATGGTGAGATTAATTTTATAAAATTATTTAAATCAATTTGAAAATAGAAAATCTAAACTGATTTATCCTCTTTATTTCTAATTTCTGTTAAGAAATTCATTTTCAAAACATCATAAAGAGAGTGTCTGCTTACTAAAATAGAAGCAATAGAAGAAACCATTCCCGCTAACATTAAATGAAATATAAGAGAATGTCTGTCGGTCATTTCTAAAACAATAATGGCAGAAGTAAATGGAGCTCTTGTTATGCCGGTAAGAAAAGCGACCATTCCTGCAAGAATGACAACGTTGGTTTCATTTGGAGTTAAATGAATAATTCCTGAAATTACAGAACCGATACTTGCACCTGCAGTTAAAGCCGGAGCGAAAATTCCTCCTGCGCCACCGGAAGTAAATGATAGGGCAGGACCAAACATTCTTAATATCGGAACATACCAATCTTCATGCTTATTTGAAGTGAAAAGTACCCGCTCCATGATTTCTTTTCCTGAACCTAAAACCTCTCTACTTATAAAAAATGAAATGAAAGCAATCACTAAGGCGCATCCTACAAGAAATAATACATTAGCTTTATCATTTTTCAATTTTCTTTTTTTCCAGTCATTTATTTTAAGCATGGTTACTGAAAGCTGGCTTGCAAGAATTCCTGCAACTCCGCCAACTAAAATAATAGGAAACATGACCATTAATGAAACATCATTCGTTTTAGGATAGCCTAAATATAGATAAGAACCGGCCAAAGTTTGCGCTGTTAAACCTGCAATAATAACTGCAGTAAAAAGCGCTGTTTTAAAGTAATTAATGTGTGTTTTTGAAAGTTCTTCTACAGCAAATACAATTCCGCCAAGTGGAGTGTTAAAAGCGGCTGCAAGTCCTGCGGCTGCCCCGGTCATAATCATGTTTTTCTTGGATATTTTTGGCCACCATTCAGGAAGATATTCATTGACTTTCCTAAATATTGAACCTGCAATCTGAATGGTTGGGCCTTCTCGTCCAATTGCGCCACCTCCGATAACTAAAATAACAGATGAAATAATTTTAAATACAATAATTTTTATACTTAAAAGACTTCTTATTTTTTTGTGTTCTTTAGGGTTTGCCAGTTCTACAGCAGCCATTACTTGTGGAATGCCACTTCCCTTAGCATTTGGTGCAAACTCTTTCACCAACCACCATGATAATACAAACCCTATTGGTGCGATAATAAAAATCATCCAGTCATGCCAGTCTAAAATAAAATGAAGAAGATTTTCACCCCAAGCAAATATTTTAGCATACATTACTGCAAAAAAACCAGTAATCACCGAACCTATCCAAAAGGGAATTGCCTGAAGCAAATTATGTTTCAGTTGTTCGTTTCGGATGTTATCGAAAGATTTCTTGAGCCCTTTTCGGATGTAGATCAATATTCTACGCATAACCTCAAATCTAAACTAATTTTTAAGGATATGAAAATCTTATTTAATCGGGTTTTTTATTTATGTTTGTTTTATTTTTTTTTAAATCATATTTAAATGTCTAAAATTAAGAGTGAAATTTTAGAGATTTTACAAAAAACATCTACAACTGTAATTATACTGAATGTTTTACTTGTTTTATCTCATGTCTTTTTTTTACAGCAAAACGAATTTCTAAGCAATGATTTTTTAAAGAATTATCATTATCTGATTATTTTAAACATGATTTTAATGTTCATTACGGTAGCATTATCAAATAATAAAGCATTGAGAATAGCCTATATCATTGTTTTAATTTTTCTCTTAATCTTTCTTATTATCTTTTACTTTTTTGTGCTTTGGATGACAGGATTAGCAAAAGGATTTACTCATGGTTAATAAGATTTGGAATAGTATTTTGATGATACTTACATTAGGATTAATTGTAGGGATTGTTTATAATGAAATATCCTATGGTCGTTTTTCAAGATTTGACTATTATTTAAATGTAAATTATGATGATGTCAATGTATGGATGGTTGAAAATGAATTTTACACAAAAGATAAATCGATTTCTATTCCGAAAGGAGAAAATCATTATTCATTCAAAAAAGAGTTTGTTCTCGAAAAAATGCATTTAGTTTGGTTTAATTTTGTTGACGACAAATTTTATGAATTTAAAGGAGATTTGCCTTACGAACTTATCCGAGAAGAGATGACTACTGAAAATGAAATCTCTCTAAAATTAGGAAAACACAATACTTTTCAGCTTATTGGGAATGGGAAAATTTTGCAGAACTTCATCGCTAAAGAAGTGTCAAAACATTGGTTTAATGAAAACATAAGCAGAGAAAAAATGGTGTTTTTTGCTCGAGATAAAATAAAAATAAAATCTTATTTAAATCTGGAAAGTGATTCTGAATTTTCTGAGATTTCATTTAGCCCTGTAACTTTCTATAATTCTTCCCACGGTTCAAGTGATTATGCCGATTCATTGGTGAATGGAAGATTTTTCTATGAAAATAAACCTTTAGAAACAAATCTGATTGAGCAGATTAATCTTAGTCTAATTAAAAAAAATTACGCAATAAAAGGAAGTGTAGATTATTTAAAAAAAACGACCCTGAAATTGAAAATTGATTTCGATTTTGAGCAACTGTATGAAATCTTCAGATTAAATCCGAAAAATAAATTTGATTTAAATATTATTGTTGATAAAAATGATAGCCTGAAAAGTATTTATTTTATTGACCAGAACAAAATGATTAAGTTGGATGTAGAGACAAGATACGAACAGGAATCAAAAATAGATACAGACAAAATAAAATAGCAAAAAAACCTCCGAAAAAATTCGAAGGTTTTATACTTTGATCGGTAAAAATTACTTATTACCAATTATTCTATACTTATATTTCCGTGTTCAGATCCCAGTTTTCAAGATAATCGTGAACATGTTTCAGCATCATTCCACCTAGAGAACCATCTACCACTCTGTGATCGTAAGAGTGAGACATGAACATCAACTGACGGATCGCAATTACATCACCATCTTTAGTTTCAAGAACTGCAGGTTTTTTTACGATTGCTCCGATTGCCATAATTGCAACCTGCGGCTGAGGAATAATAGGTGTTCCCATAAGGTTTCCGAAGCTTCCTACGTTAGAAATTGTGTATGTTGCGCCTTGAGTATCTTCAGGTCTTAATTTTTTGTTTCTTGCTCTGTAAGCCAAATCATTGATTGCTTTTGCTAAACCTGACAATGATAGCTGGTCGGCATTTTTAATTACAGGAACAATAAGGTTTCCGTCTGGTAAAGCAGTTGCCATACCGATATTGATGTTTTTCTTCTTAATGATATTATCACCATTGATAGAAACATTGATCATTGGGAAATCCTGGATTGCTTTTACGATTGCTTTTACGAAAATTGGCATGAAAGTAAGCTTCTCACCTTCACGTTTTTCGAACATATCTTTGTTTTTAGCTCTCCATTTTACAACGTTGGTTACGTCGGTTTCGATGAAAGAGGTTACGTGAGGAGCAATTTGTTTTGCTTTCACCATGTTTTCAGCGATGATTTTTCTCATTCTGTCCATCGGAATGATTTCGTCACCTGCAGAAGTAGAAATAGTTGTTGCTGGAGTTGACACCGCTTTTACTGCTGGAGTAGAAGCCGCCTGAGTTGGTGCAGCTTGCTGCTGAACTGTGTTTCCTCTGTTAGCAACATGTGCCAAAATATCTTCTTTGGTAATTCTTCCTTCCAAACCGCTTCCTTTGATGGTTTTCAGTTCAGATTCAGAAATATTTTCTTGTTGAGCGATAGATTTTACAAGAGGAGATAAATAAAGTTCTCCCGAAAATTCTACGTGAGAAGTAGCAGTTGCGTTTAAAGGCTCTTCAATTGCTTGAATTGTTGCTGCATCCGGAACTGAAGTTTCAGTTTTTACTTCTTCAGAAGCTGTGTTTCCGCCTTCTCCTTCGATTTCTAAAATAGCGATGGCTTCACCTACTTTTGCAACTTCGTCTTTCTGTTTAAGGATTTTTACAATTTTCCCCGAAACTGGTGTCGGAACGTCTGAATCTACTTTATCTGTTGCAATTTCCACTACCGAATCATCTTCCTTTACCTGGTCGCCTTCATTGAATAACCAAGTGATAACTGTAGCTTCCATCACGCCTTCACCCATAGAAGGAAGCAATAATTTGTATTCTGCCATTTTTAAATTTTAGATTTTGACAAATATATAAAAAAAATCGGTTTTTTTATGAAATAGATAATTTTAGAAAAATTCTATGTAAATATTTTCTCCCACATTCAGTCCAAAAAGTGTTTTTGCACCATTTTTTTTGCTGCCTTTGTAGATGGTTAATTCAAGTTGATCACTATCGTTAAAGATGGCTGCAGATTGCCCGTGATACTCGGTTTCTCTTTCCCAGTCGACTACCAATTCTGTATGGCTAGAATATATTTTTGAAAGACTTAAGTTCCTGAATTTGATGGTGAAACTTTCAAAACCTTTAGCTAAACTTTCAAAAAAATCTTTATTAATATTTGAGATTATATTTCCGAAATTATCAATATACATCACTTCACCAATAATCATTTTTTCAGGTTCATTATAAACCGGTTTTGGGAACAAAAGCTGTTTTGCAGATTCTATCTTCCTGCCGATTACTTCGGGTAGTCCGCCATTTGCCAAATGTACAGCAACAGGTACAAAAACGTCGGTAGAGGTGAAGTTTACTATATCATCAAATCTGTTGTTGAGCGTAATTTCGTAAATAGCTTCAGGTTTAATGTCAAAAAAAATCAAACTTAAAAGCCCGTTATCTGCTGCCAAAAAATAATGTCCGTCTGCTTTGTATAAAATATTTTTCCTTGATTTATGAAAAAAGCTGTCAACAGAAACAATGTGGATGGTTCCGTTTGGGAAATATTTGTAGGCGTTTCTTACGATATAAGATGTTTGAATCAAGTTATATGCCTGAATATCATGAGTGATATCAACGCTGTTTACTTCAGGGTTTAAAGACAGGATTTTTCCTTTCATAGCCGAAACTCTGTAATCTAAACGGCCAAAATCTGAAGTAAGGGTAATAATTGACATGAATAAAAGGGATAGAACTGCAAATTTATCTAAAATAAAAAGAAAGAAACGGCTATTGTGGATAAGAATTTAATTTAAAATTGAAAAAAAACTTCTAAATTTAAATTCTAATCTAAAAATATTTGCATGTTTGAATTAACGTATGATTTAGAAGGTATTGATTCAAAAAACTTCTATGGAGTTAATAACCAATATTTCAATTTAATAAAATCAAGCTTTCCGACACTTAAAATCACGGGTCGTGATCATTTTATCTTTGCGATGGGAAATCAGGAAGCTTTAGATATATTTAAACAAAAGCTCGACGACATTGTGTCGTTTATTTCCAAAAATAATTCTATCGGATTAAAAGATATCGAAAACTTCCTCAATCTTAAGGATGAAAATGAGAAACATTTGGTTTTTGACCAGGACATTATTGTAAAAGGTGTTAACGGAAAAATTATTAAGGCTAAGACAACCAATCTTAAAAAACTCGTTAAAGAAACCGAGAAAAAGGATATGGTTTTTGCAATTGGGCCGGCTGGAACAGGGAAAACTTATACCAGCGTTGCTTTAGCGGCGAGAGCTTTAAGAGATAAAGAGGTTAAAAGAATTGTTTTGACAAGACCTGCTGTAGAAGCCGGAGAAAGCCTGGGTTTCTTGCCCGGAGATCTGAAAGAAAAGCTTGATCCTTATTTACAACCATTATATGATGCACTTCGCGACATGATTCCTCATGAAAAACTGGAAGGTTTTATGGAGAAAAAAGTAATTGAAGTAGCACCTTTAGCTTTTATGAGAGGACGAACTCTAGATGATGCTTTCGTTATATTGGATGAAGCCCAAAACACAACGCATGCCCAAATGAAGATGTTTTTAACGAGAATGGGGATGAATGCGAAATTTATCATTACCGGAGATCCTACTCAAATTGATTTACCTCCTAAGCAGCATTCTGGTTTGAAAGAAGCTATGCGAATTTTGAAGGATGTGAAAGAAATTGGTTTTGTGTATTTAACGGAAGAAGATGTGGTACGCCATCCTGTCGTGAAAAAGATTATTTTGGCATATAACGAAGAAGATAAGAGAGCAAGAGAATAATACAAATTTTGTATTATTTTCAAAAATGTTTAAAAATATTTTGCGATTCCAGTAAAAGTGATATATTTGGAATCTTAAAATATGTTAAAACATTTAAACTATGAAAAAATTATTACTTATTGCTTCTGTTGCTGTAATGGGAATTACTGTTAAAGCTCAGGAAACAAGATTTGGTGTAAAAGCTGGTTATTCGTTATCTACAATAAAGGTTGATGAAACTCAGGACGATTTGGAGGCTAGAAGCACAGATCCTTCTCATACATTTTATATCGGAGGCCTTGTAGAGCATAAATTTGGCGATAAATTTGGTGTTCAAGGTGAAGTTTTGTATTCACCACTTGGAGGAAAAGAAGACTATAACGTAAGCGAAGGTCAGCTTTATTTCAGAGAGAAATCTAAGCTTACTTTTGGAACTTTATTAATTCCTGTTTCTGCAAAATATTTTATTACTGAAAATATGTCAGTATCATTAGGAGCTAGTTTTGGAGTGATTTTATCTGCAAAACAAAAAACTGTTATTGATGCGGGGCTAGGTCTTCCAGGTTTAGATATTGAAGGTGATGATGATGTAGATATTAAAAATGATGTAAATACTCTTAATATTGCTCCTTTCCTAGGTGCAGAATATATGTTGGAGAACGGATTATTCTTTGATGCAAGATACAATTATGGTATTTCTGATCTTTCAAAAAGTGAAGGCAAAGTTACAAACAGCTTTTTACAAGTTGGTGTAGGCTTCAAATTCGGAGGAAACTAAGAAAAACTTTTAAAAATATTATAAAGCAAGACAATTATTTGTCTTGCTTTTTTATTTGAATAAAATCCTGCGGCACTGTGTTTGCTATAAAGTATCATTGAGTTAATAAACATTTAAATTTTTAAAATGAAAAAATTACTATTACTAGGTGCATTTGCATTATTTGGTGGAGCTTTACAAGCTCAGGAGGGTTTTAAATTGGGTGCTCATATTGGTGCGCCTGTAGGTGATGCAGCAGATTTTGCTTCAGTTACGTTAGGCGTTGATGCTGCATATATGTGGAATGTTACCAAAGGTTTAGATGTGGGTGTTGCAACAGGATATTCGCATTTCTTTGGTAAAGACCGTTGGGAAGATTTCGGATTTATTCCTTTAGCTGCTTCAGGAAAATATAAATTTAATGGTCTTCCTCTTTTTGTAGGTCTTGACTTAGGAGGTGCAATTTCTACTAAAGATGGTATTGATAGTGGTTTGTATGTATATCCGAAGGTAGGCTTTCAGTTGCCTAAAGCAGAATTATATTTAGGATATCAAAACATTGGAAGTGAAAGAGGAGATTGGGACAGAGATAGAGACAGAAGAATTGATTCTAATTTTGGTGCCATCAATTTGGGCGTGAACTTCTTTTTAAAGTAGAATATTTATATAACACCTTATTTTATACTCCAGTTGAAAAATTGGAGTTTTTTTATGAATATTTTTAAATTTAATTTAATTATCTCTCGATGGTGCGATTTTAATTCGAAAAAAATGAGTATTACTGGGTGATATTAATCATGTTAACAAATTTTAGTATTAAATAAGGTCATTATACATTTGCACTCAAGAAAGTATAAAATTATTCAAAATGAAAAAATTATTAATTGCTAGTGCTGTTGCACTTTTCGGGTTGTCAAACGCTCAGATTGCTAAAGGAACTGTATATTTATCTGGATCTGTTGGTTATTCTCAAGAAGAAACTAACAACGGGAATTCTAAAGTAGAAAACTTTAATGTACTTCCTACAGCTGGATTTTTTGTAGCACCAAACTTAGCAGTAGGTTTAGGTGTAGGTTACCAAACTCAAAAGGATACTAATATTTCAACTACTACTACACCTGTATCAACTACAGTAACCACTTTAGAAGAAAAATATCCTGCATTTGTTGTAGCTCCTTTCGTAAGAAAATACTGGACTTTATCTGATAAATTGTATTTCTTCGGTCAGTTAGCTGTACCAATGCAATTTGGAAAAGGTGAAATTGAAAGTTCTTCTGTAACTACAATTGGAAATACTACTTCTACTACTTCTACTTCTTCAGAAGCTAAGTATACTTCTGTTGGTGTAACTGTAAAACCAGGTTTAGATTATTTCTTAAACAAAAACTGGACTATTGAAGCTACAATCGGAGAATTTGGTTACAATAACTTCAAACCAAAAGAAGGTGATGCTACAAACAACTATAGCTTCGGTTTAAACCTTGCTAATGTAGGAATCGGTGTTAAATATGTATTTGCTAAATAATTAGTAAATCATTTAATTGATATAAATCCTGAGATTTTTTTCTCAGGATTTTTTTTACTTAAAAACCTAAGCATCTACACCAAAAATTAGTAAAAACACGGATGTTTTCTCAAGATTTTTTTAGTATTTTCGCCGACTCAAATATCAATAAACTATGAAAAAATTATTATTAGTTGGTGCAATCGCACTTTGTGGATTATCAAACGCGCAAATGTCTAAAGGTGACTGGGTAATCAGCGGAAATACCGGAATGGGCTTTAATAATGTGAATACCACTTTCAAAGCTGAAGGAGAGTCTGAAGACGGTCCTAAAGTAAGTACGTTTTCTGTAACGCCATCAGTAGGTTATTTTGTTATCGATAAATTAGCTGTAGGAATCGATCTTGGTTTCACAACGATGACTACAAAATATGACGGTGAAAAGTCTACCACTACAAATTTTGCTATAATGCCAACTGCAACGTACTATTTTGCAAACGATTCTAAATTTGTTCCTTTTCTTGGAGCAGGAGTAGGATATGCGTCAGTAAAAAACAAAGCTTCTGTAGACATTATGGGAGTAACCGATTCAGAAGAAATGACTACTGATGGTTTAGCATGGAAAGTAAAAGGAGGAATTACTTATATGGCAACTCAGTCTTTAGGTATTAACTTAGGAGTTTCTTACGATCAGTTTTCAAACAAGGAAACTTATTTTGGTACAGAAGTTAAAACCAATGTTAAAACTTTTGGAGCAAACATCGGTTTCTCTTATTTCATCAAATCTAAACCTCAAAAATCTGATAAATAATCATTGATCATTTGATTTAAATATAATCCGATTCAAATTTTTGAATCGGATTTTTTTATAAAACAGGCATTAAAAAACTCCCAGAAAAAATTTTGAGAGTTTGTATATTTTAAAAAATCTGTCGATTATTTTCCAAACATTCCGCCCATTCCCGGCATATTTGGCATTTTGCTCATCATCTGCATCATTTGTTTTCCTTGAGGACCCTGCATCATCTTCATCATTTTCCCCATTTGGTCAAACTGCTTCATCAAAGCGTTTACATCTTCAATTTTTCTTCCGGCACCTTTAGCAATTCTGTTTTTTCTCTGAGTATTGATAATAGAAGGTCTTCTTCTCTCATCCGGAGTCATAGAATGAATAATTGCTTCGATATGTTTGAATGCATCATCACTGATTTCAACGTCTTTAATGGCTTTTCCAACTCCAGGAATCATTCCCATCAAGTCTTTCATATTACCCATTTTTTTGATCTGATTGATTTGTTTTAAGAAATCATCAAAACCAAATTCGTTTTTAGCGATTTTTTTGTGAAGTTTTTTTGCTTCTTCTTCATCAAACTGCTCCTGAGCTCTTTCTACCAAGGAAACAACGTCTCCCATTCCCAAGATTCTGTCTGCCATCCTTTCCGGGTAGAAAAGATCTAAAGCTTCCATTTTCTCACCTGTAGAGATAAATTTGATTGGCTTTTCAACAACCGAACGAATCGTAAGAGCAGCTCCACCACGAGTATCACCGTCTAATTTAGTTAAAACAACTCCGTCAAAATTCAAGGTGTCGTTGAAGGCTTTCGCTGTATTCACAGCATCCTGACCTGTCATCGAGTCAACGACAAATAAAGTTTCGTTAGGTTTAATGTTTTGATGTACAGATTTGATCTCATTCATCATCTGTTCATCAATAGCCAAACGACCTGCAGTATCGACGATTACGACATCATGACCGTTTGATTTGGCAAAGTTGATTGCGTTTGTGGCAATGAAAACAGGATCTACTGAACCTTCTTCCGTGAAAACAGGAACTCCGATCTGTCCACCAAGAACTTTAAGCTGATCAATTGCAGCAGGACGATAGACGTCACAAGCAACCAATAAAGGCTTTTTAGTTCTTTTAGTTTTTAAATAATTAGCAAGCTTTCCGGAAAAAGTAGTTTTACCTGAACCTTGAAGACCGGCAATCAAAATCACAGACGGTTTTCCTGAAAGGTTGATACCTTCCTGAGAACCTCCCATCAATTCTACCAACTCATCATGAACAATTTTCGTCATCAATTGGCCCGGAGTAAGCGATGTAAGAACGTTTTGTCCTAAAGCTTTATCCTGAACTCTTTTGGTAAGATCTTTAGCAACTTTATAGTTAACATCGGCATCTACCAATGCTCTACGAATTTCTTTTACGGTCTCCGCAACGTTGATTTCGGTGATTTTTCCACGTCCGGAAATATTATGAAGGGCTTTGTCTAATTTATCCTGTAAACTATTAAACATATTAATTGTAAATTATAGTGTGCAAAAATAGGGAATTTCATTCAGCTATAAAAGCGGTATTGAATGTTTTTGGTTAGCAATGTTTTAGACTGATTTTTTATAACCATTATTTCTATGCTAAAAGTTCCTTTTATTGCATACCTGTTACTAAAAGATTTCTCGCTGCTTTTTCGCTGCATTTTTGATATTTTGAGTATGCTTTTGCGGCTCTTGTTCTGATTTGTTCGTTGGTTTCATTCAATACATAGCCTGAAATCGCATCATGTAAAGTGTATGCTTCCGGGCTCATCAATCCGGTTGTCCAAACCAAAGGATTTACATTGGCTTTTGCTAAATGTGGCGCAAAATATTTTTTACTGTAGCATGCCAGAATAATAATATCACGCTTTTGTTTATCGGTATTTTCGAAAGCTTCATTTAATTGAAAATCCATCAAACCATCGTGACCAACATAAGCCAATAACTTTGAATTCCCAGCGATCCCTAATGTTGTTTTACCGATTTTCAAAGTATCTTTAGTTTTTCCGGAGCTGCTGTTTAGAAAATCAATGGTAGATTCTTTAATAAATTTCCCATCGTAGGCATCTGCAACCAAGTAATAATTTTTTGTGACGTGTTTGAAAATAATTCTTTCCAGTTTTTCAGATTTTAATTTTCTGCTTTCCAAAAATTTCCATTCTTTACTCTTTTTAAAATAAGATCGTACTCCGAAAGCGCAGCCCCAATATAAATTATTATCGGGATCTTGTCCGTTCCCTATTTTTTCAGGCACAGGAACAATTCCTTGGTATTTATTGTCGCACAATGCTACAAAAATATGAATGGTTTTTGTATCAGATGTAAATGGAATTCCTTGTTTTTCTTGAGAATTATTCTTTACAATTGTAGATTTTTTCTGGGGTTTGTCGTTACTGCAAGCTAGTAATAGAAAGCAGAAAACAAGAATGGGGAAGTGGAGGAGTTTCATCTTTTGTTTTATTTGGATTTTTAAATCTACTGAGATTCTAAACGGGTTTTATTGAATATTATAACGAATCTAATTTTTTTATTGATTATTCTGTTAGCAATTCCAGTTCAATATCTCTCCAATATTTTTTTGGTAGAAATATAGTCTTTGTGTTGACATCTGTATAAAACATCAAATGAGTAATAATTTTGTTTTCTTTTCGGGTAGATAATTCTACTTTATTATTGTAAGAATCATTTGAAAGCCTAAAGTTCTTTCTTTTAAACCTAAAGAATTTCTGAAAATCATTTCTCGACTGGTAAATGTTGTATACTACATATTCTCCGTCCATTTTTGCATCAATGTAGGGGTAATCTGGTCCGGCTCCCACCATAGTTTCTGTTATTGGATAGGGCTCTTCATTAATTTTAATATTCTTAGTTGCCAAAAATTTCTGAATTTCCTCAAACCCTTTTAAACTCTTTTTTGAAGAAAACAATTGATTCAGATTTTCATCTAAAAATAAAGTCGTATTTTTTTGATTCGCGATATAAATTATTTTGCGATCAACAGTTTTGTGGCTGCTAAAATCTGTCATTGGAATATTTTCTTTGAATATTTTGAAATCTTTTTTAGATAAAATATCTCCATTGTTTTCGGTAAGATTCCCTATTAAAAATTCTTCTTCCAATTGTACTTTCTGGTATTTTTTTGGAAGTCTTATTCTTTTTTCTAAATCTAAATTATTGATCAAATATGAATCGGCTGTATTGTAAGCATAAAAGTATTCTTCACCATTAAGATTTACAAGATAAGTGTCATGCATTAAATCAAATTTTTCAATTTTTCCGTTTATTTTGTTGATAATTAAACCTCCATTTTCATGAGAATTTAAGGCGATAAATGGTGATTGATGATGCAATGTGTAGACTGTCCAAAGATAAGTGGGTGCAACAATCTCATTGTCTTTATCATCGACAATTCCGTACTTTTGTTTCCATCCAAATTCATGATATTTACTTTCCTGAGCTTGTGAAAAAATCATCAAAATGCAAAGAAAAAATGAAATAGGTATTTTCATAGTTTATGTTTTTAAATCTTGTTAATAATAAATTTCATTTTTCACATTCGGAAATTTAAAAGTAGAATTACCGGGAATTACTTCATTCATTTTCGGAGGTGTTATTTTTTTATTTAATTTTTGAGATTGCGCAGCTTTCTTTTCTCCATTTTCGCAATTTTCAACTGTTTTCTGATAAGTAGCATCGCCTGTACTGATGTTGTAATCGAATTTAACCCAATAATCACACGGTGCACCAAAACTAGCCGATGCACCAATAAGATACCAATCACCATTTTGAAAACGATAGCGATGGGTATATTCCCATTTGTCTCTGCTTCCCCCAAAATGATTGATGACGATGCTTTTCTTCACAATAGAAATTCCGTTGAAAGGATTTCCCATCATGCCTCCGCTTTGTGAAGAAAGTAAAGGCGCAGAAGTTTGGTGGATAATTTTCCACTTTCCATTTTGTTTTTTATAAATAGCAAGTATTTGTTCAGCATCTTCACGATCTATGCTTGGCATTTCGTAAACAGCGGCTGCTTCATCGTTTTCATCTTCATCTAAATTACCGTAAGCGATCTGTTTTAATTTCCAATATTTTGGAGTGAAGTTTTTAATATCATCAGATTCTTTTACAGTGATTTCTGCATCGTAAGAATTGGCTTCAATAGCCCGTTTTTTTTCATTCAAATAAGAGTTGTTTTCTTTAGCGATTTTTGGGATGTTTTTTCTTATTTCATTAATGATTTCTGGTATTTTAGGAAGTTCATCGTCCTTTTGTTGACTGTCTTTTGTGTAGTATTCAATTTCTCGAGTTTCAACAGTCGTCAATTTTTTCTTTCCAATAATCCCATTATTTGCTTCGCTGTAAAATCTTTTTTTAACGATCCAGTTTCCTTCTTTGTCGTATTGATATTCGAATTCTTCGATACTGCCAACTGAGCCATCGTAATATTTGGTCTGGTCAAAAGTAGTATTACCATATTGATCAAAATTTTTATAATTTTTTGATGCGATTTCTGTTCCTAAAAGATGATAACGAGATTCTATAGCTTCTGTATAATCATCATTATAAGTGAATTCTGTTTTGTTTTCTAATCCCTTTTGATTGTACCAAATTTCTGAGATGACGTGTCCTTTTTTATCGTATTTAAAATAAACTTTTCTGCCTTCTACAACATAATCTTCAATTTCATCAAGTTTATAAATGTTATTCAATAAAGATAATTTCTGAACTTTAGACTGATAAAGCGGACTGATTTTGATTAAATTTTTCTGATTGAAAATATAGGTTTTATCAGGATCTGAAATACTATCTGAACCAATCTGAGAAACGGTTATTTTTTTATGGCTCGCAGAATCTTCTACTTTATATTTTGTGTAATTGCTTAAAGATATTTTTGTGTCATTTTTTTCTAAGTTAATCTCTTCAGAAATGATTTGGTTTTTATCATAAAAAAACCAACTTGAATATTGTGATTTTCCGTATTCTCTATCGTACTGATTTTCTTTTAAGACTAAATTCCCAGAAGATTCATTATAATAATATTTTGAAGTTGAAACGCCGCTTCCTGAAATTTCTTTTTGAAAATTTCTTTTGCCATCTTTTCTATAAATAATATGATTTGTTAAGTGCAAAGTTTTTTCTTCAAATACTTTGTAATCTTTTGATTTTTTTTGATTACTGTCGGAAGTGTAGCTTTTTACAGAAAACACATTTCCCTTCAATAAATTTCTATCTTCAGAAGATTCTGAAAATGCTCCGATGTCTAGGTTTTCATTGATTTGTTTGCTGTGAATGTTTTGTTGAGAGCACATCGTAGTGCTTACTAAAAATAAAGCTAACTGTAAAAATATTTTCATCACGATAGAATAGGGGTTTCTCTCTCTCAAAGATAAAGTAAATCTCAACTAATCAAAATTTTAAATTTATTGATGAATTTTTTTAGAATTAAAAAGACAAGTTGTTAATGATAAACTTTTATGATTTCTTCTCTTAGTTATTTTAAATAGAGTATGATTACAAATGATGTGTGGATGTCATTTTAATTATTAAAAGGATATTGATAAATTTTGGTAGTTTTGCAACCAATGGAAAAGTTTTTAGTTGTTTTAAAAGGATTAGGATTGTTTTTATTGCTGTCTGCTGTATTATTTATTGTACAATGGCAGTTGGAAGAAAATAATGTGGTGGTGCTCTCTTATAAAATTCATATTCTGATGTTTTTTATTACACTAATCAGTTTATTGACGATTTTAGTGGTTTTTGCCTTAGAAAAAAAGAATATAATAGGATTTATTTTTCTTGGGTTTGTGGTTTTTAAGTTTTTCGCAATGGGTTATATTGCTGTGTTTCAGAAAGAATTTAGGTTGAATATTGTGCCTTACTTCGTTCTGTACTGGATTTACCTTTTGATAGAAGTAGTTTTTGTTTTAAAATTAGTTAAAAAACAAGACTAATATCATGTAATATAAAATTGAAGAATTACTAAAAATCGAATAAAAATTTATATTTTTGCAAAAATTTTAGAAATAAAAGTCTAGTCATGAGTTTTAAAAAACTGTTAATCGCCCTTTATCTTTTTGTCTTCTGCTTCTCTTTTGCAGAAACACATGAAGGTACTGCGGAAACTGCAAAGGATGAAAAGTACAATCCGGTTCCATTTATTATGCACCATATTCAGGATGCACACAATTGGCATCTTTGGGGTGAAGGTCACAATTCTGTAGGAATTTCTTTACCTGTAATTCTTTGGGATAATGGTTTGAAAGTGTTCAGTTCTGAAAAATTCGGACACGAAGAGGAGAAAGTTGCTGATGTAGATGGTAAATTCTACAAAGTACACCACAACAAAATTTATGAAACAAATGCGGCTGGTGATTTAGAAATGCATGATGGTCACCCGACAAACGCTCAGCCTTTAGATTTTTCAATTACTAAAGTAGTTGCTCAGATGATTTTAGCTGCCATTATTATTTTATTAATTGGTTTTGCTGCTGCATCAAGTTATAAAAAATCTCAGGTTCCTTCAGGGATCGCAAAATTTATCGAGCCGATTGTGGTTTTTGTAAGAGACGATATTGCTTTACAAAACATCGGTTCTGTAAGATATAGAAAATATGTACCTTATTTGGTTACTTTATTTTTGTTCATTTGGGTTCTTAATATCTTAGGGTTACTTCCTGGAGCTGCTAATACAACAGGTAATATCGCATTTACAATGGTTCTTGCAGTATTTACTTTATTAATTGTAAACTTAAGCGGTAGAAAAACATATTGGATGCACATGTTTGACCCATTGGGAAGCAATATGCCTTTCGCTGGAAAAATCTTGGTATACATTATCTTAGTACCGGTAGAATTATTAGGAATTATTACTAAACCTTTTGCATTGATGATTCGTCTTTTTGCTAACATGACCGCAGGACACATCATCATCATGAGTTTGATCTCTTTGATCTTTATCATGAAGACATATATGATTACTCCGGTATCATTAGGTTTATCATTGTTTATTTATGTATTGGAAGTATTGGTAGCGGCTCTACAGGCTTATATCTTTACCATGTTGACAGCATTATTTATTGGGTCGGCTGTAGAAGAGCCTCACCATGATAATCATTAATCAAAATTAAATTATAAAACAACTTTTTAAATTATAATATTATGACAGGTAGTATCGCAGCAATCGGAGCTGGTTTAGCAGTTCTAGGTGTAGGATTAGGTATTGGTAAAATTGGTGGTAGCGCAATGGAAGGTATTGCAAGACAACCAGAGCAATCAGGAAAAATCCAAACTGCAATGATTATCGCAGCAGCTCTTATCGAGGGTGCTGGTCTATTCGGTATCGTAGTAGCATTACTAGGAAACGGATAGTAAACAAACAGAATTCTACAAACGGTTGGTTTGTAGAATTCTTTTAAAAAAGTTAAAACAAATTAAAAAAATAATTGATATAAAATGGAATTATTAACTCCTTCAATTGGTAACATATTCTGGACAGCAGTAGTATTTTTATTATTGGTACTTCTTCTTAAAGCTTTCGCTTGGAAACCTATTCTTAGCGCTGTGAAAGAAAGAGAAGACAACATTCAGAATGCTCTTAATCAGGCTAAATTGGCTAAAAAAGAGATGGAAGATCTTAAAGCGGATAACGAAAGAATTATGCGTGAGGCTAAAATCGAAAGAGATGCTATCTTAAAAGAAGCCAGAGAAATTAAAGACAGAATCGTAGCTGAAGCTAAAGATGCTGCTAAGTCTGAAGGAGATAAATTAATCGAAGCAGCAAAACAAACCATCAATGCTGAGAAAAATGCTGCAATGGCAGACATCAAATCTCAAATTGGAATTTTGTCTGTAAATATCGCAGAATCTATCTTGAAGCAAAAGCTTGAAAACAGCGAAGCTCAAAATGAGTTGGTTCAGAATTATTTAAACAAATCAAATCTTAACTAAGAATGCTTACATCTAAAGTAGCTAAAAGATACGCACAGGGTTTACTGGATTTCACAAACGAATCTGGTCAAACCGACGCTGTTTTTGCTGAAATGAAAGATGTGGTGAAGCTGATGTCTGAATCTAAAGATTTGAACAAATTTTTCCTGACACCTTACATCGACGCAAATAAGAAAACTGAGGTAGCAAACGAAATCTTCGAAAGCTTTTCGCCTGTTTCTCAGAATTTGATCAGACTGATCATCAAAAACGGAAGAGAAAGTCAGCTTAAAAACGTAGCACAGCAATTCATTAATAAAGTTGAAGACATCAACGGTATTCAGAGAATTACACTGACAACTGCAACACAGCTTTCTAACGAAAATATTGAGCAGATTTTAAAATCTACAAATCTTGTTAATTCAAGCGCTAATTTTGATATTAAAGTAAATGTAAATCCTGCAATTTTGGGAGGTTATATTTTAAGAGTTGGGGATCAGCAGGTAGATGCATCTGTAAAATCAAAATTGAATAAGATTAAAAAAGACTTTCAGTTAAACTAAGAAAAAAAACCATATAATGGCAGAAATAAATCCGGCAGAAGTATCTGCGATCTTAAAACAACAGTTGGCCAACTTCGACACTCAATCAAATGTTGAGGAAGTAGGTACAGTTTTAACCATAGGTGATGGTATTGCTCGTGTATACGGGTTAGAAAATGTACAATACGGTGAATTGGTAAAATTTGCAAGCGATGTAGAAGGTATCGTACTAAACCTTGAAGAAGACAACGTAGGGGTTGCTCTTTTGGGTGAAAGTAAATTAGTAAGAGAAGGAGACACCGTAAGAAGAACAAACAGAATCTCTTCTATCAAAGTAGGAGAAGGTATGTTGGGTAGAGTAGTTGATACTCTAGGTAACCCAATCGATGGTAAAGGTCCTATCACTGGGGATTTATACGAAATGCCATTAGAAAGAAAAGCTCCGGGTGTTATCTACAGACAACCTGTAACTGAGCCTTTACAAACAGGTATTGTTGCAATCGACTCTATGATTCCTGTAGGAAGAGGGCAGAGAGAGCTTATCATTGGTGACAGACAGACGGGTAAAACTACTGTTGCTATTGATACAATTATCAACCAGAAAGAATTTTTTGATGCTGGTCAGCCAGTATATTGTATATATGTTGCAATCGGGCAGAAAGCTTCTACAGTTGCTCAGATTGTAAAAACATTATCAGATAAAGGAGCTTTAGCTTATACAGTAATTGTTGCAGCTAATGCTTCAGATCCGGTTCCAATGCAGGTTTATTCTGCAATGGCAGGTGCTTCTATCGGTGAGTTCTTCAGAGACACGGGTAGACCTGCTTTGATCATTTATGATGATTTATCTAAACAAGCGGTAGCTTATCGTGAGCTTTCTCTACTATTGAGAAGACCACCGGGTCGTGAAGCTTACCCTGGAGACGTTTTCTATCTTCACTCAAGATTATTGGAAAGAGCTGCAAAAGTTATCGCTGATGATACTATTGCAAGCCAAATGAATGATTTACCAGAGTCATTGAAGCCAATCGTAAAGGGTGGTGGTTCATTAACAGCACTTCCAATTATCGAAACTCAGGCAGGTGACGTTTCTGCGTATATTCCAACTAACGTAATCTCTATTACTGATGGACAGATCTTCTTGGAGTCTGACTTGTTCAACTCAGGGGTTCGTCCAGCGATCAACGTTGGTATCTCTGTATCGAGAGTAGGAGGTAACGCTCAGATCAAATCAATGAAAAAAGTTTCTGGTACTCTTAAATTAGACCAGGCTCAATATAAAGAATTAGAAGCATTTGCTAAATTCGGTTCAGACCTTGATGCTTCTACTTTAGCGGTTATCTCTAAAGGTGAAAGAAACGTAGAGCTGTTGAAGCAGCCGGTAAATTCTCCACTTCCTGTTGATAGCCAGGTTGCTATGATCTACGCAGGTACAGAGAACTTAATGAGAAACGTTCCTATCAAAAAGGTAAAAGAATTCCAAATCGAATACATCGAGTTCTTAAGATCTAAGCACCCTGAAACGATGGCTGCTCTTAAAGCTGGAAAAATCGATAACGATATTACTGGTGTTCTTAAGCAGGCTGCTAATGATATAGCTGCAAAATATAACTAAAAATTAGTTGATGGTTTTTGGTTGATAGTTGACAGAATTTTCTAAAACTAGCAACCAACAACCGACAACCAACAACTAACCCGATATGGCAAACTTAAAAGAAATACGAGGAAGAATCAGTTCAATTTCATCTACGATGCAAATTACACGTGCTATGAAAATGGTTTCCGCTGCGAAACTTAAAAAAGCACAAGATGCCATCGTAATGTTGAGACCTTATTCTGAAAAACTTCAGGAGATCATCCAGAATGTAAATTCTAGTTCAGATCCTGATCAGGTTTCTGTTTACGCTCAGAAGAGAGAAGTAAAAAAAGTACTATTTATTGCTGTAACTTCAAACAGAGGTTTGGCAGGTGCTTTCAACTCGTCTGTTGTAAAAGAATTGAATCACCAATTTCAGAATAACGCTCAGTACGAAGTTGAAGTTCTTACCATTGGTAAAAAAGTTTATGATGCTGTAAGAAAAAACCGTGCAGTGTTTTCAAATGAAAGCGCAATTTTTGATAATCTTAATTTTGATAAAGTAGCAAACATTACAGAAAGTGTAATGACAAGCTTTCTTGAAGGTAAATTTGACGAAGTTTATTTGATTTACAATAAATTTATCAACGCGGCAACTCAGGAAGTGATTACAGAACAACTTCTTCCAATTTCAATGGTTGAAACTGAGAAAGAAGAAGGTCAAACTGAAACTGATTACATTTTTGAACCTAATAGAAACGAAATTTTAGATAATTTAATTCCTAAATCTATTAAAACTCAGGTTTTCAAAGCAGTTTTAGATTCTGTAGCTTCAGAACACGGTGCGAGAATGACGGCAATGCACAAAGCAACCGATAATGCTCAGGATCTGAAAAACGACTTGGTTATTTTCTACAACAAGGCAAGACAAGCTGCTATTACAAACGAAATCTTAGAAATCGTTTCAGGAGCAGAAGCTTTGAAAAATTCGTAATAAAATATTCAAAAAATATGAAAGCACCGATACCTTCGGTGCTTTTTTTGTTATTATTATTTTGTATATCTTTGCATAAATAATTATAATTTCTAAATGGACTCTGACATAGTCAGGCTTTTGCTAGCCTTGTTTCTTGTATTACTTAATGGCTTTTTCGTAGCCGCAGAATTTTCAATTGTTAAAGTTCGTTATTCTCAAATTCAGCTCAAAGCTGCTGATGGTGACTCTATGGCAAAACAGGCAGAGCATATTATCAAACATCTTGATGAATATCTTTCTGCAACACAGCTCGGTATTACATTAGCATCTCTTGCGTTAGGTTGGGTGGGCGAAAGTGCAATGCACCACGTTATTGATAATATATTTCATTCTTTAAACATAAACTTTAGCGAATCTACAGTAACGACTATTTCTCTCGTTCTTAGTTTTCTGATTATCACTGTAATGCATATTGTTTTCGGTGAATTGATTCCGAAATCTATTGCAATCAGAAAGGCAGAAGCTACTACAATGGCAACTGCAGTTCCCTTGAGAGTTTTTTATACAGTGTTCAAACCATTTATTTGGTTGATGAACTTAATGTCTAACGGATTTTTAAGATTAATAAAAATTCATCCGGCTTCCGAACAGGAAATTCATTCTACAGAAGAACTTCAGCTTTTGGTAAAACAATCTGCCGACAGTGGAGAAATTGAAGAAGAAAACTACGAAATCATAAAAAATGCATTTGATTTTACCGATCATTCTGCAAAACAGATTATGGTTCCGAGACAAAATATTACTTCTATTGATTTTGCGGATGATTTAAATGAAATTATCAATAAAATAATGGAAAGTGGATATTCCAGAATTCCAGTCTATGAAAATTCGATTGATAATGTAATTGGTGTTTTTTATACAAAAGAAATCATCAGAGAATTCGTTAAAAGAAAAGGGGAACTAAGTCATGATGATCTTCGAGAATTGATGCGTGAATCTTTCTTTGTGGTAGGAAGCAAGAAAATTTCAGACTTGTTGAAGATTTTCCAACAAAAAAAGCAGCATTTAGCTATTGTAATTGATGAATTTGGCGGAACTGAAGGAATCATTACCTTAGAAGATATTTTGGAAGAATTGGTAGGTGAAATTCAGGATGAAGAGGATGATGAAGAAAAACTGGTAGATAAAATTGCTGAAAATACCTATTGGGTAAAAGCGACTCAGCCTTTGGATGAAATCAACGAATCTTTACCTAAAAAACTGACTCTTTCTGAAGAAAGTGAGTACAATACATTAGCCGGATTTATTTTACATGCTTTGGAAGATATTCCGGAAGAAAACCAGGAATTTGATTTGGAAAGTTACCATTTCAAAATCTTAAAAATGAATAATAAGAGCGTCGAAATGGTTGAATTGGTATATATTGAACCGAATATAGTAGACGATATTTTAGATAAATTAGACGTTTAAATATAGAATAATGATTTTTTATAACAGCATAAAAGATTATGAAGATCCGAAACGACAGTACGAAGAAGAAGTTTTGGTTTTGGATGATACGGATGAAGTGTACAAACTGATCCTGCATAACGACGATATTCATACTTTTGACGATGTAATTGAAGCATTGATTCAAATTTGCAAACATGATCCGATACAGGCAGAGCAATGCACAATGTTGGTTCATTTTAAAGGCAAATGCACCGTAAAAACAGGTTCAATGGATATTTTGAAACCAATGCATGAAAAATTAATTGCAAGAAGCTTAACAAGCGAAATCGTATAATATAAAACTCCGGCAATCGTCGGAGTTTTTTTTGAATCTAAACTAACCTCTAAATTCTAATTTCTAACATCTCATTTCATCTAAAATACTATCTTTGTAAAAACTCTAAAGAAATAAATAGAATGCTTGTAATAGGAATTGCCGGAGGTACAGGATCGGGCAAAACTACCGTTGTTGATAAGATTATTCAGCAGCTTGACATCGAGGGAATGAATATCCTTTCTCAAGATAATTATTATAATGATAATCATAATCTTACACTCACAGAAAGAGAAGCTTTAAATTATGATCATCCAAAATCTATTGATTTTGATTTGTTGATTAAGCATGTAAAAGCTTTGAAAAATAACGAAACAATCGAGCAGCCTCTTTACAGTTTTGTAACGCATGGTAGAACCGGAGATCATATAACGGTTGAGCCGAAAAATGTTTTGGTAGTTGAAGGAATTCTGGTTTTAACCAATAAAGAATTATTGAAAGAATTTGATTTAAAAGTATTCGTTCACGCAGATTCAGACGAGAGACTGATCAGGCGAATCAAAAGAGACACACAAGAAAGAGGAAGAGATCTGAACGAGGTTTTACACCGTTATCAGACTACTTTAAAACCAATGCATCAGGAATTTATCGAACCTTCAAAAAACGAAGCTGATTTAATTATTCCAAACATGAGACAGAATTCTGTCGCAATTGATTTTTTAACGACGGTTATTAAAAATTCATTAAGAAAACACTAAAAAAATGGCAGAAAAAGAACTCATTAAAGACATCAAACCAAAATCGGAAATTTTTAAATTTTTTCAGAATTATGTTTTAAACAAATATATTCTGACGATTTTCTTGTTTCTGGTGTGGATGATTTTCTTTGATAAAACTTCTTTTTTGGTAATCCATGAGCTCAATGGCGAGATTAATAAGTACGAAGAACAGCTCGATTATTACAAATCGGAATACGAAAAGAATGATAAGTTCTATAAAAAACTGATGAATAATAAATCTGAGAAAGAAAAATACGCCAGAGAAAATTATTTTATGAAAAAGCCCAACGAAGAAATTTTCATTCTCGTTGTAGACAGTGCAAATATTGCTAAAAAATAAATCTAAAAGTGAATTGTCAATTAGCTAGCTGTCAATTTTAAATAAATACGCACATCACGATTGCTTATTACCAATTACTCATTACTTATGTCGAATACAGAAACTTTCTCAAGCTGGGAAAATCTTGTTAAAAAACAGCTTAAAACTGAAGATATCTACACAATCCTGAAAAAAGAAAATTTAGAAGGAATTGATGTAAAACCTTTTTATAATTCTGTTGAAAAACCAATGGTAAACCTTCCAAAAGTAGAAGAAAGTACCCATTTGGTAGCAACATATCACGAAAGTCTTGAAGATGATGTTTTTGCATTTTTATTAAATGAAAATGTTGAAAATCTTGTAGGAAAAACTGTTTTTGTTAATAATAAAGATTTGGCAGAACATATCAGTCCGCAAGATGAAGATCAATATTTCTCTCTGATTGATGTTTTTGATGAGCAAAATGCAGAAATTAATGATCAGCTGGTAAAAGAGCTTCTGGCAAAAGATTTTAAACGAAATATATGTGTAGATGTTTCGCTTCATCAAAATGCCGGAGCTGCAATCTATCAACAATTAGGAATTGCTTTGGCAAAAACAAAAGAGCTTATCGAAGTTTACGGAGCAGAATTGATCAATAAACTGATTTTCAGAATTGCTGTTGGTGGAAATTATTTCTTTGAAATGGCTAAAATTCGAGCTTTTAAGTTGATTTTTAATCAGTTGTCTAAAGAATATGATTTAAACGAGATTCCGTATATTTTTGCTGAAACTTCACTTAGAAATAAATCTGTTTCAGATAACGAAAATAATCTGATTCGCTCGACTTTAGAATTGGCCTCAGCCATGATTGGAGGAGCAGATGCAGTTTATAGTACCAATTATTTGGTTGAAAAAAGTACCGAAAATTCAGAGGAAATTTCTTTTAAACAACAGATTGTTTTAGCCTATGAAAGTATCATTAATGTCTTTGAAGATGCATCTAACGGAAGCTATTACATCGATGATATCACAAACCAGATTGCTGATAAATCTTGGGCTTTCTTTGTTGAAATCGAAGAAAACGGAGGCTATCTGGAACTTTTAAAACAAAGGGTAATTCAAAAAAACATTTATACTCATGCTGTTGAAGAGCAAAAGTGGGTGGAAGAAGGTAAAATAAAGCTGATTGGCGTTAATTTATACCCTAAATTAGAGCTGAAAAAATCAATTGGGGAATTGTATAACCAAAATGAATTAAAAGCCGTTCGTTGGGCTGAAATGTTTGAATAATGAAAGAAAAACTGATTGATTTATTTGAATACACTTATCATTTCAATAAGGAAATGATTAAAATTATCTCGGAAAATATTTCGAAAATAGACGATAAAACAATCGGTTTAATCAATCATACGTTGAATGCTCAACAAATCTGGAATTCAAGGATTGTAGGTGAAAAAACTTTTGAAGTTTGGCAAATTAATAGTTTTGAAAATTTGGAAGAAATTAATCATGAAAACTTTTTAAAGAGTATTCAGATCATTGAGTATTCAGATTTTGAGCAAAAAATAGAATACCAAAACTCAAGAGGAATTAAGTTTGAAAACAGTATTTTTGAGATGCTTTTTCATACAATTAATCACTCGACGTATCACCGAGGACAAATCAATTCTTTACTCAAGCAAAACGGAATTGAACCTTTACTTACAGACTACATTTTTTATAAAAGATAGATTTGAAAAGAGAAATTTTAAATTCTGAAATTCAAGAATATATCAATGCAAATCTTACCGCAGATTTGCATTCTTTGTTATTAAAAAAATCCCCGTTTCCTGATGTTTCAATGCAGGAAATTGTTCAGCAAATCAAAGGGAAACAGGTCGCTCAGAAAAAGTTTCCATTTCTTTTACAAGATGGAATTATTTTTCCGCCACAACTCAATCTCGAACAATCTTCTTCAGAAAAAACAGCAATTTATAAATCTGAGATTTTAAAAGGAAATAAATTCATCGATTTAACGAGCGGTTTCGGGATTGATGCTTATTATTTGTCTAAAAATTTTAACGACATTACTTTAGTCGAACAAAATAAAGAACTTTTAGATATTGTAAAGCTTAATTGGAATGTTTTAGGCAAAAAAGCAAAATTTATCAACGTAAAACTGGAAGATTTTCTTAAAGAAAATAATGAAAATTTTGATGTAATTTATCTTGATCCGGCTCGAAGAGATCAGAACAAAAATAAAGTTTTTCTTCTTGAAGATCTATCACCAAATATTTTGGAAATTCAGGATAAGTTGCTCTCTATTTCGGAAGAAGTTATCATAAAACTATCTCCATTAATTGATTTAAAATATCTGATTTCGGTTTTAAAAAATATTTCTAAAATTGAAATTATCGCTGTTAAAAATGATGTGAAAGAGATTGTGGTTTTTCTTTCTGAAAATTATTCAGGAGAAATATTCTGTAAATGCATCAATCTTGAAAGCGATGAAAAAGATTTTAGTTTTGAAATAAATGCAGAAAAACATTCAGAAGCTGAATATTCAGAACCCGAGAAATTTATTTACATTCCAAATAATACCATTCTTAAAGCAGGAATTTTTAATCTGATTTCAGAACAATTTAAGCTTAAAAAACTTCACCCTAATACCCATTTGTACACTTCTGGTATTAAAATTGAAGATTTTCCGGGAAGAATTTTGGAAATGGAAGTGGTTGATTCAAAACAGATTAAAAAGAAAGAGCAATTTAATTTGATTTCAAAAAACTATCCGTTAAAACCGGAAGAAATCAAGAAAAAATATCAGCTGAAAGATGGAGGAAATCAATATCTTATTTTTACACAATCCAAAAAAGGTAAAATAATATTAAAATCAGTCTAAAAATGTTGCCGAAAAATGCAATATTTCTTACTTTTGGGCAATAAAAAATTATAGAAGAAATTACAAAGATTGTTTGAGTAACAAACATTGATCAATAAAGTGATTTCATTAGATTTAAAAATAAATATCTGCATATGAAAAAATTAGTTATATGTTTAGCTCTTGCAACGGTAGCGGTAAGCTGTAAAAAAATCCAGGCTGGAGGGAATAAAAATATCATCAAACTGGAAGAAGGTACAGAAAGATATTCTGATGATCACCAAGGTGGTTCAGAAGGACATGGAACTGCTCACGAAGCGGCGGATTCTGCTCATGCAGAACCAGCTAAAGATGCTCACGGAACTGAAGCTCCAAAAACTGATTCTACTGCTGCAAAGAAACAAGAGCCTGCAAAAGCAGAGCACTAATTTTCTGAAAATAAAATATATGAATCCTGCTTTTTTTGCAGGATTTTTTTGTTGAAATAAGATTAATTTTTTTCAAAAGAAATTAAAGCTAATTTGTTTGCTGTGGCGATACAATTTTTTTAATTTTAACAAAATTTAATTTACAATGCAAGAAACATTAAATTACATCAACGAAAACAAACAGCGTTTCGTAGATGAATTGTTTGAGTTACTTAGAATTCCTTCTATTTCTGCCGATCCGGCTTACAGCAACGATGTTTTAAAATGTGCTGAAGTTTGCGCAGAACACCTTAAAAATGCAGGAGCAGATAATGTTGAAATATGCAAAACCAAAGGGTATCCTATCGTTTTCGGTGAAAAATTAATTGACGAAAACCTTCCAACAGTTTTGGTGTATGGTCACTACGATGTACAACCTGCAGATCCTTTAGAATTATGGAAAAAACCACCTTTTGAGCCTTATATAGAGAAAACCGATCTTCACCCTGAAGGAGCGATCTTTGCAAGAGGTTCAGCAGATGATAAAGGACAGTTTTTTATGCAGGTGAAAGCTTTTGAAGCAATGATGCAAACTAATTCTCTGCCTTGTAATGTGAAGTTTATCTTAGAAGGTGAGGAAGAGGTAGGTTCTATAAGCCTAGGAGATTGGGTAAATGAGAATAAAGAGAAACTTTCTTGTGATTGCATATTGATTTCAGATACTCATATTTACAGCAATGAACAACCTACTGTTACAACAGGCTTAAGGGGTTTAAGCTACGTAGAGGTTGAAGTTGAAGGACCAAACAGAGACCTGCATTCCGGGCTTTACGGTGGTGCAGTTCCGAATCCTATTCATGTGCTTTCAAGAATGATTGCCAAATTAATTGATGATGATGGCCAAATCACAATTGATGGTTTCTATGACAATGTAGAAACTGTTTCTGACGAAGAAAGAGCTGAAATGAATAAGCTGAAAGATAATCCTGCGGAATTTAAAAAATCTATTGGTTTAAATGATGTGGAGGGTGAAAAAGGATATACAACTTTAGAAAGAACTTCAATCCGCCCAACTTTAGATTGCAACGGAATTTGGGGTGGTTATACAGGTGAAGGAGCAAAAACCGTGATTCCATCTAAAGCTTCGGCTAAAATTTCGATGCGTTTGGTTCCGTATCAGACTCCTGAAGAGATTACAGAAAAGTTTACAAAATATTTTGAAAAAATCGCTCCTGCAAATGTAAGAGTAAAAGTTACTCCACATCATGGAGGAATGCCTTATGTGTTGCCAACTGATACTAAAGAATTTTTAGCTGCTAAAAATGCAATGCAATCAGCTTTCGGAAAAGAAGTTCTTCCTTACAGGGGAGGAGGAAGTATTCCTATTACATCGATGTTTGAGCAGGTTTTAGGAGCCAAATCTGTATTGATGGGATTTGGTTTAGATTCAGATGCAATTCACTCACCAAACGAACATTACGGTTTGTTTAATTTCTATAAAGGAATTGAGAGTATCCCAATGTTTTTTGAGAATTATTCTAAGTCTTAAAAAGTGAATTAATTTATTAAATAATAATCCTTTAGGAATTTTTCTTGAGGATTATTCATTTTATGTTGATATTTTTTGTTTGATTGAATTATTTTTTTTAATTTTAGCATATAACTTAAACTGAAAATATTATGAAAAAAATTTTACTATTGAGTGCCTGTATAGGGTTAGGGTCGCTAAATGCTCAATCAACAATTTTTCAAGAAAATTGGGATGGTCAAGGTCCTGGAATTAGTTCGTGGACTCTTTATAATGTAGATGCACTCACACCAATTAGTGCTGCAGCTGCAACTGGAGACGGATTACCAGCTCTTGTAACAAATGCTTGGAATGTTTTATCACTTACGCAGATTCAAAATTCTGGAGCTCCAACATATATAACATATGCTTATCCTACAGCAGCTACAGGTATGGCAGGTAATGTAGCAGTTGCTAATTCTTGGTACAGTCCTGCAGGTATTGCAAATGACTGGCTTGTATCTCCACAGATTAATATTCCAGCGGGAGCAACGGGTGTAAATCTAACATGGTCGGCGACCAGTTTAGGTGCAGCCGCATATTTAGAAAACTATAAAGTATACATTTCTACTACTGGTAATCAAGTGGCAAATTTTACTACAATATTGAAAACAGTTACCAATGAATCAAGTTCGGGAACATATCATACAGTTAACCTTAATTCGTATGTAGGACAGAATGTTTATATAGCTTTCAGAGATGATAGTAATGATGAATATATAATGTTATTAGATAATATTAAAATAACATCTACCAATACACTTGCAACAACTGATATTGTAAAAAAACAAACTTATTTTTCTCCTAATCCTACAAGTGATTTTATAAATATCAAAACAGACTCTAAAATCAATTCAGTTTCTGTTGTCGATCTTACAGGCAGAAAAGTAAATGTGAAATTAGAAGGTGATAAAGTAGATGTTAGAAGTCTTCCTGTGGGAACTTATTTAATCAATGTTGAAACTAAAGACGGTATTTCTACTGAGAAATTCATCAAAAAATAAATTACTGATCAATCTCAGTATATTAAAAACGCTCCAAGTGGGGCGTTTTTGTTATTTTAGAGTTTTAAAAAATTAATCAATGATAGAAAATAAAGTTGCTTACATTACAGGAGGGACAAAAGGTGTAGGATATGGAATCGCAAAGATATTGCTTCAAAATGGTGTTTCAGTTGCGTTTTCGGGGAGAAAAAAAGAAGATGTTGAAAAAGTAGAGAATGAATTAAAACAATATTCATCTAATGTTTTAGGTTTAATTTCAGATGTTAAAAATCTGGACAATGAATCTAATGCAGTCAGAAGTATCATAGAAAAATTCGGAAGATTAGATTTTGTAATCGCAAATGCCGGTTTAGGAATTTTCAAACCTGTTGACGAATTAAGTTCCGAAGAATGGAATGATATGATTGAGACCAATTTAACTGGAGTTTTCTATACTTTAAAATCCTCAGTTGAAGAATTAAAGAAAACTGAAGGATATTATATTACAATTTCAAGTTTGGCAGGAGCTAATTTCTTTGAAAATGGAGCCGGTTACAACGCTTCTAAATTTGGCGTGGTGGGCTTTACTCAAGCTGCAATGATCGATTTAAGAAAGTATAATATCAAATCTACTGTAATTATGCCAGGTTCGGTTGCAACAAATTTTAATGGAAATATCCCGTCAGAAAAAGATTCTTGGAAAATTCAGCCGGACGATATGGGGAACTTGGTATTAGATATTTTGAAAATGAACCCAAGGGTTTTACCAAGTAAAATTGAGTTTAGAGCAACAAAACCAAAGTCTTAGAAACTTATAATGCTCTGAATAATAATTAAATAAGTATTATGCATGCATAATATATTTTTTATTTATATTTACAAAACTTAACAAACAAAAACAGCTTCTGAAAATCTGAGGATTTAAATAGGCTGAAAATAAAAATTTATAACACACATGGAACCGTAAGGTGACATTTGGTAAATGAAAATAATTAAAACAACATATGAAAATATTAGTTTGCATCAGTAGTGTTCCGGATACTACTTCAAAAATCAACTTTACTGCAGATAAATCTGCATTCGACAAAAACGGAATTCAGTGGGTAATCAATCCGTTAGATGAGTTCGCATTAACAAAAGCGATCAAGTTACAAGAGTCTCAGGGAGCTACAGTTACGGTTTTAAACGTAGGAGATGCTACTACTGAGCCGGTAATCAGAAAAGCTTTGGCAATTGGTGCAAATGACGGAGTAAGAGTAAATCTTGATCCGAAAGACAGTTATTCTACAGCTAAAGAAATTGCTTCTGTAGCTCAGAATGGAGGATATGACTTAGTTCTTTGCGGTAAAGAATCAATTGATTACAACGGTGGTTCTGTTCCGGGAATGGTTGCTCAGTTATTGAATCAGCCTTTCGTGAATGCTTCCGTTGGTTTAGATGTTAATGGTAGTGAAGCAACTGCAGTGAGAGAAATTGAAGGTGGTAAAGAAACTATTTCTGTGAAATTACCTGCTGTAATCGCTGGACAGAAAGGATTGGTTGACGAAAAAGATTTGATTATTCCAAACATGAGAGGAATTATGTCTGCAAGAACAAAACCTTTGCAGGTTGTGGAGCCTACTTCTTCTGAGGTGAAAGTTCAAGGTGTATCTTATGACTCTGTTCCGCCAAGAGCAGCTGTGAAAATCGTTTCTCCGGATAATTTAGATGAGTTGGTAAGACTTCTTCACGAGGAAGCTAAAGTAATCTAATTTCAAATCTCAAATTTTTAATTTCAAATTTTAAAATCATGGCAGTATTCGTATACGCAGAAAATATAAATGGTGTTTACAAGAAAGCAGCTTTTGAAGCAGTTTCTTATGCTAAAGCAGTGGCAGATCAGGCGGGTGATACCGTTACGGCAATCTCTGTAAACCCAACAGATTCTTCAGATTTATTGTATAAATATGGAGCAACAAACGTAATCAATATCAAAGACGAGGGTCTTAAAAATTTCTCGGCAAAAGCTTATGCACAAGCTGTAAGTGAAGTGGCAGACGGAAATGTTCTTGTTTTTCCTCACACAACAGATGCTTCTTCTGTAGCACCAATGTTGGCCGTAATGAAGAATTATTCTTTAATTACGAATGTTTTAGAAGCTCCGGAAAGTCAGTCTCCTTTTCAGGTGAAAAGAAAAGCATTCTCTGGAAAAGGTTTCATGCATGCAAAAGCAGAGGGAACAGGAGTAATTCTTACAGTTTCTCAAAATGCTTTCGGTGTTAAAGAAAATGCAGTTTCTGGTTCAGAAGAGGTGAAAAATCTTTCTGTTGCTAATGAAGATACTAAAGTAATCTCTCACGAGCAGAGCTCAGGTAAATTAGACTTAAAAGAAGCTGAAGTAGTAGTTTCTGCAGGTAGAGGAATGAAAGGTCCTGAAAACTGGGGAATGGTAGAAGATTTGGCAAATGTTTTAGGTGCTGCAACAGCTTGTTCAAAGCCGGTTTCAGACATCGGTTGGAGACCTCACACAGAGCACGTAGGACAGACTGGTAAAGCAATTTCTCCAAATCTTTATATTGCGATTGGTATTTCTGGTGCAATTCAACATTTGGCGGGAGTAAACTCTTCTAAAACAATCGTTGTAATCAATAGTGATGCTGAAGCTCCGTTCTTCAAATCAGCTGATTACGGTGTCGTAGGAGATGCTTTCCAGATTATCCCTGCATTAACTGAGAAAATTAAAGCGCTTAAAGGATAGAAAGGTTAATGGTGAATTTTGCTACGCAAGTCAATAGTGAATTTTTAAAATTGACAACGAAGCGAATTGACATTTAACCATTCACAATTTAAATAATTACAATAAAAGCTCGGCTTCCGGGCTTTTATTTTTGTCTAAAAAGTAAAACCTACAATAAAAAATTAATTTATATTTGTAGTCATGGATTATAAACAGCTAATCATACGCGGAATATCGTACAGTCAGACCCAATCGGGCGCTTACGCATTGCTATTGGAACATGAAGAAACAAACATTAAATTGCCTGTTGTTATCGGTAATTTTGAAGCGCAATCCATTTCTTTAGGCTTAGAAAAAGACATTCATCCGCCACGTCCGCTTACACACGATTTATTTACAAAATTTATTGTTTCTACAAATTATAAATTGGTTTCTGTAATCATTTATCAGATTGTAGACGGCGTTTTCTTTTCAAATATTAATTTTAAAAATTCTGAAACTGAGGAAGAGTTGATTCTTGATGCAAGAACTTCTGATGCTGTTGCGATGGCGGTAAGATTTGATGCGCCGATATATACCACACAGCAGGTTTTAAATGAAGCCGGAATTTTGTTGGAACTGGAAGAGGTGGCTAAAGAAGAAGAAACTTTTTCTGAAACGGTACAACCCGAAGATAGTTTGACGTCTGTCTCAATGGAAGAATTACAGAAATTGCTGGATGAAGCCGTAAAAGAAGAAGATTTTGATACTGCTCTTGAAATTCAGGAGGAAATCAAAAGGCGAAAAAAGAAAATAGATTAAAGAGATATTTACAATTAAAAGATGAATTTAAAATTACGATTGACCATCCTCAGCTTTCTACAATTTGGGGTTTGGGGAGCTTATCTTACTTCCATGGGAAATTATTTAGGCTCGGTAGGATTGGGTTCCAAAATCGGACTATTCTATGCAATGCAGGGAATTGTATCGATTTTTATGCCTGCTATTATGGGAATCATTGCAGACCGATGGATTCAGGCTCAAAAGCTTCTGGGAATTTCACATTTTCTTGCAGCAATTTTTTTGATTTGGGCAGGTTATTACGGAATGTCGGCAGGTGAAAATGTTGAATTTTCAAAACTTTTCCTTCTTTACAGTTTAAGTGTTACCTTTTATATGCCGACTATTGCGCTTTCTAATTCTGTTGCGTATACAGTTTTGGTTAATAATAATTATGATACCATTAAATCTTTTCCGCCAATTCGTACTTTGGGAACTGTGGGTTTCATCTGCGCCATGTTGTTTGTAAACTTTGCAGGAATTCAGGATGGAAATTTAAAATTTAACTTTTCAAATGAATCTGATTTTCCAAGCTTTCAAAATAGCTACAGTCAGTTTTTTGTTTCGGGTATTTTAGGAATTATTCTATTCATTTATTCATTTACTCTACCTAATTGTGAAGTTAATAAAAGCACAGAAAAAAGAACCTTGTCCGATGCTTTGGGCTTAAAAGCTTTCGCTTTGTTCAAAGAGAAAAAAATGGCAATATTCTTTATATTCTCAATGTTTTTGGGTGTTTCATTACAGATTACAAATGGTTACGCAAATCCGTTTATCACGAGTTTTAAAGAAATTCCTGAATATGCAAATACTTGGGGCTCGAATAATGCGAATGCATTGATTTCATTGTCACAAGTATCAGAAACGCTTTGTATCTTATTAATTCCATTCTTTCTAAAGCGATACGGAATTAAAAAAGTAATGTTGATGGCGATGTTTGCTTGGTTTTTAAGATTCGGATTATTTGGTCTTGGAAATCCGGGAGGAGGAGTTTGGATGTTTGTTTTATCGATGATTGTTTACGGTATCGCATTCGATTTCTTCAATGTTTCAGGATCATTATTTGTTGATAAAGAAACCGACAAAAGTATTCGTTCCAGCGCACAGGGAGTTTTTATGATGATGACGAATGGTTTCGGAGCTACAATAGGAATGTTGGGCGCTCAGGAAGTTGTGAATCACTACGTTTTCTCGCAGACAGATCCTTCATTACAACTTGCAGGATGGCAAACTTCATGGTATATTTTCGCAGGCTATGCGTTAGTTGTGACTATTGCTTTTGCTATTGTTTTTAAACACAAACATGATCCTAATCAATTAAAAGAAGTAAAGCACTAAAAACGGTGTTTTTTACAACAATAAAATAAAAAAATGTACCTTCAAAAGAGGTGCATTTTTTTATTTCAGTATCACAGGTAAATCGCAGAATCAACAAATTCCAATATTTTTTTATTTAAATATATTGTGGTATTAAATAATTGTTATATTTGTTAAGTTTTTCTTGTTTATTTAATGATAACAAAACAATTTAACATAATTAACATCAAATTACAATGAAAAAGACAATTTTTATGCTAGGAATAGTTTCTGCTATTTTAGCTGGCTGTGAATCAGACGAGAAAATCCAAAACCAATCAGAAGAGAATACCACAACTGATGTTGCTGCTCGAAGAAGCTGTGCATCTGATGAGGTTTTGAAAGACCAAATGGCTAAAGATCCGGAATTAGCAAGGAAGATTTCAGATATTGAAACCTTTACCCAAAGAAAGCTTAGTGAAAATTTTGAATCCAGATTAGTAAACGGAGTTATTGAAATTCCTGTTGTAGTAAATGTTTTGTACAGAAGTGCTGCAGAAAATATTTCTCAGGCACAGATTCAATCTCAGATTGATGTATTGAATAATGATTTCAATGCTACAAACAGTGATTATAATAATGTTCCAACACTTTTTTCTAATGCAAAAGCAAATGTAGGGATAAGATTCGTTTTGGATCAGGTAGTAAGAAAATCAACGAAAAAAACTTCCTGGGGAACCAGAGATGCAATGAAAAAATCTGCACAGGGAGGTTTATCACCGGTATCACCTACAACTAAATTGAATTTGTGGGTGTGCACAATCGGAGGAGGTATTTTGGGTTATGCCCAGTTTCCCGGAGGATCCAGTGCAACGGATGGAGTTGTTATAGATTCCAAATATTTAGGAACTACAGGAACTGCTACATATCCTTATAACCTGGGAAGAACTGCTACTCATGAAGTGGGACACTGGATGAATCTTCGTCACATTTGGGGGGATGCAACTTGCGGAACTGATTATTGTAATGATACACCATCACATAACACTGCTAACTATGGTGCGCCGACTTATCCACACTATAGTAGCTGTACAGGAAATCCTGTAGAAATGACTATGAATTATATGGATTATGTGGATGACAGAGCAATGTTTATGTTTTCTACAGACCAAAAAAGCAGAATGCTTGCGATTTTCCAGGCAGGCGGCCCACGATATTCTTTCGCACAATAAATTTTATTTCATAATATTATTAAGATTGCACTTTTGAAAAAAAAGTGCAATTTTTTTTACTTTTAGACAACCATTTTCAAATCGTACCGTCTTATAGATAGAAACTACTACATGAAGTATTTAGAAGAGAATTTTAAACTTGCCAAAAAACAGGATCGGAGAGCCCAGAAAGCGCTTTACGATTTGTTTTCAGCTAAAATGTTGGCGGTTGCAAATTCTTACACTAATAATATTCATGATGCAGAAGATATTTTGCTGAATGCTTTTCTGAAATGTTTTAATAAAATTAACGATTGCAAAGACTGGAAAAGTTTTCCGTTTTGGCTGAGAAAAATTGTTGTTAACGATTCGATAAGCTTTGTCAGGAAAAATAAAAATATTCTTTACTCAGATATCGAAATTGCTGATGAATTTTCTGAAGAAGAACTGAACGATAATTTAAGTGAAATCAATATCGAAGAAATTTTTTCTCAAATGCCGAATGGTTACCGATTGATTTTTAATCTCTACGTTTTTGAAGATAAAAAACATCAGGAAATCGCAGAAATTCTAAATATTTCTGAAGGAACAAGTAAAAGTCAGCTCAGTAAAGCCAAAAAATGGATTGCTGATTATTTAAAATCAAAAGAAAATGGACAAAAAAATACGGAAACAGTTAAAAACTGACTATGAAAACCTCGAAATAAAGCCTTCTGCAGATTTGTGGTCTAAAATTGAAGTGGGTATTGATAAGGAAGTGAATGTTGCTCAGAAGCCTACTTTGCAATGGTGGAAATATGCAGCTGTAGTACTTCTGCTGATTTCTTTCGGTGCCTATTTTTACTTCGAAAACCAAGTTGATCATAAAAAAATACTGACTAATGAATCTCCAAAAGATAAAGTCGAAAAAGTGAATATAATCAATAAAGAATCTCATCCTAAATCAGAAAATTTAGTTGTAAAAGCAATTCAAAATATTGATTCAAAGGCTAATTTGATTAATAAAGAAGAAGAAAAACCAAAGCAATTAATTTCAGTTAATCCACAAAATATTTCTGAAAAGAATTTGCCTGAAATGAAAATTAAACAAGACGAAACTGAAGAAAATCTACCCCTTAAAGAAATTGACGATCTTCCAATTCAAAAGCAAACGATTGCCGAACGCAAAAAAGTAAATTATACCAATGCAGAACAGTTGCTTCTTGGAAGAGAATTAGATAAAACGAGGGTTGAAATAAAAAATCACCGTCAGTTTGGTGTTTTAGATGCTTCAAAAATAAAAATCAGACGTCCGCATTCTCTCAAGATTTTTGGTGTTAAAGTCTTTTCCGACTCTACATCCGCTGAATAATTCCATTAAAATAAACAAAAAATTGAACTCAAAACTGTTTGAAAAATTGAACAATATTTTAAAATTATGCTTTAAAATTTCTAAACATGAAAAATAAATTTACCGTATTTTCTGCCCTTTTTTCTTCATTATTTGCCTTTGGCCAAAATCAAAAAAATATTCATACTGAAATGGATGGCTACACCAAAAAAATTGATAGTATTATTATTTCTGAAAAAGCAAAGATGAATATTGAACTTGACAAGCTTGATCAGGATTTCAAAGGGAAAGTTGCGGCAGAAGAAAAGCAAAAAAAGAGAACTGAAATTGCTGAAAAATATCAAAATATTCTCAATGATAAAATCGAAAGTGAAAAAGGTATTCTGGAAGATTCTACAAAAGAAATGGTAAAAAATATTGTGCTGAATCCTGATAAAAGATACAGCCTTACCGTAGATCCTCAAAATGGATTGTTGGGTTTTCTTAACAAAAGAGTAAAACTTCCTAAAGATTATTTACACTCGGTAAGGCTTACGGGAAGTTTTGTATTTTCCTCACTTACTTCCGATGATAAGCCATTTGGATATTTTAATAAAGAGTCTGATGTAAAGCGGTCAAGTAAAAATCTATCAGCGTATACTGCTTTAAGATATGAAAATCAACTCGGTAAGTTTATAAGTCCGCTCTTTTACCGTACAGGTTTAGGCTTTCGGATTGACTATTTTACTCCTAAGAACGATAAAGTATTTGCTCAGGATGGTAAAAATCTCTTCTTGCAGGATTTTACAAAAGGAAATTTAAAAAGAACTCTCATTTATAACTCTTACATCATAATTCCCTTAGAGTTGAGATGGGTTCTAAATCCCAAATTTATAGAATATGAAGGTGTAAAATATATTGACAATACAAAAACACAGTTTTATTTAACAGGTGGTTTCTATGGAGGAGTAAGAACGGGAAGTACTATTTATAACAAATATTCTACAGACTACACAAAAAAAATAGTGGAAAGAGAAAGAGTGATGGTTGGTGTAAATAATTTTATAGCAGGTGCAAAAATTGGTGTTGGATATGGTGGTGTCGCATTATTTATTCAAAAAGATTTTACTCCAACTTTTACCAGCGAAGCACTTATAAACAACAAATATGGACTTCATATCGGTTTAGAATTTGTTAGTATTAATTTTTAATAATTCATAATAATTAAGTTAATGTTAAATAATAAATAATTTTTGTTTAATAATTTTATTTAAACAATATTATAAAATTCAAATAAATGATTTTAAAACATACTTACAAAAAGTATGTTTTTTTTTGTACTTTGGCATTCTAAGATTCATTTAAAATTGTAAAATAAAGTAATGAAAAATTTACAGCTTTTAGGATTAGTTTTGGTCGTCGTTGGTAGCTTTTTACCACTCGTTCATGTTCCTATTATAGGAAACTGGAATTATTGGCAGCTCGATCATTATTTGGCAATTTTCTGCTGGATATTCTGTGCATGTGCACTTTTCGGGATTGTAAATAACCGCGCAAAACTCGTAAATACTTTTGCAGTATTTCTACTTATTTTATTTGTATTTACCTTATTTGCGATAAAATATCAAGCTTCAAGCTACTTCAGTTTTTTACCGTTCAAATCTTGGACTAAAGCTTTAGCGGGAACTGTAAAACTACAATGGGGATGGTTTGCAGAGTTTTTGGGAGCATTAATTATGCTTTTCGTAAAATCTAAAAAAGAAAATTAAACTATAGTATAAAAGAGAAAAATATGAAAGAAGTATTCATTGTTTCCGCAGTAAGAACACCAATGGGAAGTTTTATGGGAAGTTTATCAACAGTTCCTGCTACAAAACTGGGAGCTGCAGCGGTAAAAGGAGCATTAGATAAAATAAATCTTGACCCTAAAAACGTTCAGGAAATCTATATGGGAAATGTTCTTCAGGCAGGCGAAGGTCAGGCTCCGGCAAGACAGGTTGCTTTAGGAGCAGGGTTATCAAACGAAACTCCGTCTACAACGATTAATAAAGTTTGTGCTTCAGGTATGAAAGCTGTTTCAATGGCTGCACAAGCAATTAAAGCAGGTGACGCAGACGTAATTGTTGCAGGAGGTATGGAAAATATGTCAATGGTTCCTCATTACTATAACGCAAGAAATGCTACAAAATTAGGTGATGTAAAAATGCAGGACGGAATGGTTTTAGATGGTCTTACAGACGTTTATAACAAAGTTCACATGGGAGTTTGCGCAGAAAAATGTGCAACAGATTATAGCATTACAAGAGAAGATCAGGATAATTTTGCAATCGAATCTTACAAAAGATCTGCAAAAGCTTGGAGCGAAGGAAAATTTGCTGAAGAAGTTATTCCTGTATCAATCCCACAGAGAAAAGGAGATCCTATAATTTTCTCAGAAGATGAAGAATATAAAGCAGTAAATTTCGACAGACTCCCTACGCTTCCTACAGTTTTCAAAAAAGAAGAAGGAACGGTTACTGCAGCTAATGCATCTACTTTAAATGATGGTGCTTCTGCTTTAATTCTTGTTTCTAAAGAGAAAATGGAAGAATTAGGATTGAAGCCTTTGGCAAAAATCATTTCTTATGCTGATGCCGCTCACGAACCTGAAAACTTTACAACAGCACCTTCGAAAGCTTTACCAATCGCTCTTAAAAAAGCAGGTCTTGAAATTTCAGATATCGATTTCTTTGAATTCAACGAAGCTTTCTCTGTAGTAGGCTTGGCAAATAATAAAATCTTAGGATTAGATGCTGCTAAAGTAAACGTAAACGGTGGAGCAGTAGCTTTAGGGCATCCACTTGGAAGTTCTGGTTCAAGAATCATTGTTACTTTGATTAACGTTTTAAAGCAAAATAACGGTAAATATGGTGCTGCAGCTATCTGTAATGGTGGTGGTGGTGCTTCTGCAATCGTTATCGAAAACATGTAAAATTTAGTTTATTGTTATATTGAAACCAAAAGCATTCGTGTTTTTGGTTTTTTTATGCCTTAATAAACTTGCTCTGTAAGAGCGACACTTTTATATCTTTACTAAAATCATTTTTTAATTTAAAAAAAACGTGTTTTAAAATGAACTTTAATTTTTTTCTACAACCACCAAACCTTTTTAATTTTAACAAATCAATAAAATTTAGACTAAAAAAAATAAAAACTGCCGAATGTTCAACGGTTTTTCTATTTTTGTGCAACTAATTCGTTTGAAAATGTCTGAAACTGAAATTCAACCTACTCAAAATATAAAGAATAATCCAAAGATCATGAAAGCTTGGGCGGTCTACGACTGGGCAAACTCGGTTTATTCTTTGGTAATTACCTCTGCGATATTCCCGATTTATTACACGATTCTTACGACTGCTTATAATAAAAAAGAATTTGTTCCGGAAGCAGGAGAAATTCAGGAAATTCCGGTGCGAAATATGATCAAGATTTTCGGAGATACTTATGAGCCGGAAGCTGTTTTAAGTTTTTCTTATGCAATCTCGTTCTTTTTAGTGGTATTATTGTCTCCATTCTTATCTTCTTTAGCAGATACGATTGGAAACAAAAAATCATTTCTTCAGTTTTTCTGCTACTTGGGAGCAACTTCTTGTATGGGATTGGCCATGTTTACAGGCATGGAAAATGTGTTTTTAGGATTGCTTTTCAGTATTACGGCGAGTGTTGGTTTTTGGGGAAGTTTAGTATTTTATAATTCATTTTTACCGGATATTGCGACTCCTGATAAACAAGATGCATTGTCTGCAAAAGGATATATTTATGGATATATTGGTTCCGTAGTTTTATTAATTATCTGTTTGGTTTTAATTCAGGTGGTTGCAAAAGGACCGGATCAGGCTAAAATTTATATCAGAATCAGCTTTTTACTAACGGGAGCTTGGTGGTTTGGTTTCTCACAATATACATTCAAACATTTACCGCAGTTTGGTGATGTGAAAGAAAAGCTTCCTAAAGATTTGGTGCTTTTAAACTATAAAAACATCTTTAAAAAACACCAGGAACAAGGAGGCTTTTTTGAAGTTTTAAAAGATAATATCAGTTTTTATAAAGATATTGCGAAAGAGAGTTTCAGAGAATTATACAGTGTAGGGAACAAGCTTTTTTCAGATAAAGCTCTAAAATTTTTCTTGTCGAGTTTCTTCTTTTACAGTGTCGGAATGCAGACCATCTTTTTAATGGCAGTTCCTTTCGGAAGTACCGTGATTTTTCCTAAAGAAGCCGATAAGTACAAATTGATCATTACAATCTTGGTTATTCAGATTATTGCAATTTTCGGTGCTTTCTTATTTTCAAGATTATCTAAAAAAATTGGGAATAAGAACGTAATCACAATTGCTGTGATTATCTGGATTGCCTGCTGTTTATCTGCTTATTCTTTAAATAAAGAAAATCCAAATGTTCAGCTTCAGTTTTATGGATTGGCGGGTCTAATTGGTTTGGTAATGGGCGGTCTTCAGGCAATGTCGAGATCTACTTACTCAAAACTTTTGCCTGAAAATTCTATGGAAAACACAACGTATTTCAGTTTCTACGATGTACTTGAAAAGATTGCAATTATTTGTGGAATGCTTATTTTTAGTGTGTTTATTCAAAGGTTTCATAATATGCAATATGCATTTATTTCAATGTCAGTATTTTTTGCAGCGGGAGCAATTCTTATCAGATTCTTAAAAACGAAGATATAAGTTATATAATGGCTTAAAATTTGTTAATATTCAGCAGAATATTAGTAACTTTGCATAAAGATTTTAACACAAAATGACGAACCCTTTATTTTACGCTAAAATTATCCTCTTCGGAGAGTACGGAATGATAGAAGATTCACAAGGTCTTGTAGTTCCTTACAGTTTTTATAAAGGCACTTTAAAATTTTCAGACTCAGATTCAGAATTTGAGAAAAAATCAAACTATCATTTACAGAAATACGCTGATTTTCTAGAAAATTTAAATCTTCCCGATCAGTTCAAATTAGATGTTAACCGTCTGAAAGAAGATATTTCAAATGGGCTTTTCTTCGATTCTAATATTCCTCAAGGATACGGAGTGGGAAGTTCAGGAGCTTTGGTTGCTGCAATTTTCGAAAAATACAGTTTCACAAAACACGATCCTGAAAGTATTTCAAAAGAAAATCTTAAAAATATAAAAGCCATTTTTGGTGAAATGGAGAGCTATTTCCATGGTAAAAGTTCAGGAATGGATCCTTTAATCTGCTACATGAATCTTCCGATTCTTATCGAAAATAAAGAAAATTTAGGTAAAGTAGCGATTCCGAAAGGTGAAGAAGGAAAAGGAGCCATCTTTTTAATCGACTCAGGGATTACCGGTGAAACAGGACCGATGATTCAGATTTTCTTCGAAAAAATGAAGACTGAAGGTTTCCGTAAAACGCTTAAAGAAGAGTTTATTCGCTATAATAATGCTTGTATCGATTCTTTTCTAAAAAAAGATATGAATCCGTTTTTTAGAAACCTTAAAAAGCTTTCTTACTGGGCTTACGAACATTTCCGTCCCATGATTCCTGAAAGTATTTTCAATATCTGGAAAAAAGGTTTAGATTCTAATGCTTATTACCTTAAACTTTGTGGAAGTGGTGGTGGTGGCTACATTTTAGGTTTCACCAAAGACTACGAAAAAGCAGAAAAAATGCTTGATGGCTTCCAGAAAGAAGTGATTTATAGATTCTAAAAAAATTGGGGATGAATTCTGAAAAAGAAAGTTTCCAACAGAAAAATTATATCCGAAAATTTTTATTTTACAGATTATCACAATTCGTGGGCTTTCTTCTAGGTGCACGTTTTTTTGTGGCTGCTTTGCTTACTTTTGCACTATATGTTTCCACTTTTTTTCTGTTTAATCAGGAAGAATCTTTTCGAAAATTTGTCTTCGATTTCCGAGTTCATGGTATTATTTTCTGCACCGTTTTAAGCATTTTAGCTGGTGGAATCATTAATCAGTTTTATGATTTTGAAAAAGATCATATTGTAAAACCATTCCGTACAAGAATTCAGAGTTTCATTCAACAGAAATATTTTCTGTATGTTTATTTGGCTTTAACGGTAATTTCGCTCGGAGTAGCAAGTTTTATTTCGTATCGGGTTTTAATATTCTTTGTTGTTTATCAGTTCTTTATGTGGTTTTACAGTCATAAACTGAGCCGGATTTTAATTCTTAATAATCTTACTTTTGTCAGCTTAACACTATATCCTTTTTTTGGAATGATGGTTTATTATCAGACTTTTTCAAAGAAAGTTTTTTTAATGGCGGTTTTTCTTTTTTTAATTCTTTTATGCATTGATATTGTAAAAGATACACTGACAAAAAGTGTTGATAAAGCTTTTGGATATACAACAATTCCAAATTATTTTAAAAGTAAAAATACCAAGATAATTCTCATTTCATTATTAATCGTTACAATAGCTGTTTCGATGAAACTGATTGCTAAAACCGGAATAGAAGGCTTTATGTCGTATTATTTTACAGGAGGATTGTTTGTTATGATTGTTTGTATTTATTTACTTTTAAATTCTTCAAGACGTACTAAGTTTTTAACACTCAGCCTTTTGCGTTTTTGGGTTTTCATTGGAATTCTCGCCATGTTACTCAACGGGATTGAAGGTAAATTGTAGAAAAAAAGCTTTAAAAAAGCTCAGGTTATTCTTACATTTGCAAAATTAAATTAACAAAAAGGAATGCCCATTTTCAACGATACTAAAATTGCATTTGCCGATAAAACTGATGCACAATTAAGAAAAGCCTATTGGATGTTTAAAATGATTGAACAGCCTGCTTTAACAAGTCTTGGAACTTCTGTCCTGAATTTTACTGTTCATAATAATTTTCCATTCGTTACCGGAATTGTAAAAAACACTTTGTTTGAGCAGTTCGTAGGTGGAGAAACTCGTGAAGAGAGTATGAAAGTGGTAAAACAGCTTTTCAAAAGAGGTATTGGAAGTATTTTCGATTATTCGATTGAAGGGAAAGAAGATGAAGAAACCTTTGATGCAGTGTGTCAGGAAATTAAAGATATCATTAAATTTTCTGTGGGAAATCCTGCAATTCCTTTTATTGTTTTTAAACCTACCGCATTCGGAAGAATTGATTTGTATGAAGCTGTTGGCAAAAATGCAGAACTGACTTCAAGTCAAAAAGAAGAATGGGCGAGAGTGGTAAAAAGATTTGATGAGGTGTGCAGACTTTGTCATGAGCATGATAAAAAAGTAATGGTAGATGCAGAAGAAACCTGGATGCAGGATGCGGCAGACCAGCTTTGCGAAGAGATGATGGAAAAATATAATCAGGAAAAACCGATTGTCTGGAACACTATCCAGATGTACAGAACCGGTCGCCTTGAATATATGGAACAGCATCTTCAGAGAGCGAGAGAAAAGAATTATTTTATTGGTTATAAAATTGTTCGTGGTGCTTACATGGAAAAAGAAAGAGCAAGAGCTGCTGAAAAAGGCTATGCAGATCCTATTCAACCGACGAAAGATGCTTCCGATAAAAATTATAATTCGGGAATTGATTTTGTGATGAATCATTTAGATAAAGTTTCTGCGTTCTTCGGAACTCACAACGAGATTTCATCTGAATTGGTTATGGATAAAATGAAAGCGAAAGGATTGGAAAATAACAATCCTCACATCTATTTTGGGCAACTTTACGGGATGAGTGATAATATTACATTCTATTTGTCTGATAAAGGCTATAATGCAGCAAAGTATCTTCCTTATGGGCCTGTAAAAGATGTTGTTCCATATCTTACCAGAAGAGCCAGAGAAAATACTTCTGTTGCCGGACAGACAGGAAGAGAATTGGGATTGATTAAAAAGGAACTCGATAGAAGAAAGAAATAATTTATATCATCATATATTGAAGAAACTTCGTTGAATACGAAGTTTTTTTTTGTTATTGATTTTTTTGATTTGTTATTTTCGTATAGTATTATTGAATTTATTAATAATATCTTTTTTTTTTTTTGGAATGTACTTATTGTCAATTAAATACATTTCATTAAATTATTTTATCATTAAAAAAATAAATATGAATAAAAATTTACTTTTTGCTACAATTCTTTTAGCAAACTTTTCAAT